>Ga0105054_10006558_pt1 | contig 16204 bp, 20 predicted proteins | sample BON02_FD_78091 | JGI IMG/M metagenome (GOLD analysis project Ga0105054, IMG submission 78091) | Freshwater microbial communities from Lake Bonney liftoff mats and glacier meltwater in Antarctica - BON-02 (megahit assembly) | ecosystem: Environmental > Aquatic > Freshwater > Ice > Glacier...
ATATGTTCCCGATTTCGGCGCGTAAATGTGGGGGAGTGTTGTGGAGGAGGCGGGCCATGCCGATGATGTAGCCGGAGGGGATGTCACGCTGGAGGGGTAGGAGGAGAAAGAGGGGGGAGGAAGAAGGGGGCCGAATTAGAATGGTGTAAATGTTGGTTTTTAAAATTGATAGATATGTAGGTGGGGTTGGAGTCGGAGTCGCGTGCGGCTTTGCTAATCGTCCTCCTCAAGGGCAGGCATGCATCAACAGTCTGCGCAGTCACCAATCAACCATTCCCCTTCCCTTTTTCCCTCTCTCCCTCCCCCCCACCCTCCCTCATTTGCAAAAACTCACCACATACAATACCACACCCTCCTCCTCCTCCACCAGCTTCCTCACTCCCTCCTTCATCCCCTGAGCATTCTCATGCGGCCCCATCTCTGCAGGCAACCACCTCCAAATCCTCTCCACAGGATCATAGCTCCCATGCCCATATCGTGGGGAACCATCACTTATCTCAAACAACGTCTTCAGCACCTCTTCCTCCTCCTCCTCCTCCTCCAGTACTACCAGCTTGACTCCACGACCCTGGAGACGGCCTCCTTTGATGAATGGGGTGCGGGGGAGCGTGCGGGTGGACTCGAGGAGGGCGTCGTAGAGGCGGGGTTTGGCTGTGAGGGGCACCTGAAAGGCCTTGGCGCCTTGTTGTTGGTATGCTTCGGCCTGGGGGGGGGGAGGTGATGGTGTGGGAAGAGGTGGGGAGGAGGGGGTGTGTGAGTGCCGTGTGTGGGATGGGGAAGGGGAGGGGGGAAGAGGAGGGGGGGAAGCGATAAGAAGGGTGATGCTAGGACAAGCAAGGCGTCTTGCCCTTGGTTCACGGCTTTCTCTTCGCTTTGAAAGCATAGACGCTAAGGGTCCGTGGGGGAAGGCACCGTGCCTCCCACCTAGCATCACTCCCACCCTCCCGCCCGGCCCTACCAACCCCGTCCTGCCTCACCTGCTCGCGCATCCGCTCGAAAGAGCCGCCCGCGTACAACAAATAGAGCACCACGATGACCGTCACCGTGTAGACGACGCAGCCTGCTAGAATGCCCCATTGGTAGGGCTGGTGTGATGGTGGTGGGGATAGAGGCAGGTGTGAGGATGGGGATGGTCGCATCATAGTGGGGCAGGCAAGGCAAACTTCTTACCTCTGCGGTTCCGTCCAGAAAGCCCTGGAGGATGGCACCGACCGAGAAGGAGGAAGAGGGGGCCATCGTGCCTGTAATGAGGTGGAGGGGCAGGGCGTGAGTGCGTTGATTGGAGTGTGAATTTGTCCAAACAAAAACGACGGATGGGGCAACCTCCCCACCCCCCCTTACCAAAAAGCAAAAGCGAAAAGCATATCACAACACAACGAAGTCGCTCTACTAATTTCGATTTTTCTCTTTTTTGTAATTCCTTCTTGTCCTTCCTTGCCCTAATTCCCCCTTTGTCCCTCCACAGACACAACAGGAGGCTGCGAGAAAGCCCTCCGCTCCCCTATCTGCTCTACTGCTATTGACTGACCCCCCCCACTCTCCTTCCCTTTTTTAATTCCCCAAGATAGACATGATATCAAAGCCTGGCGCGTGATGGGTGGTCAGAAATCACATTTGTTGTTGATGACATTGTACACTCGAGTGGATGATGACGATGATGACGATCTCTGCTTGACTTGCCTTGCCGCACACGCTACTCGCTCCCCCGCTCTCTTTCTCTCTCTTTCTCCTTCTCTCTCACACACACACAGCTTCCTTTTCTCTCACACATTGTTCAATCTCTTCTTCTTTCTCAGTCCTCTGTCCCCGACGCCCTTCGCGGACACTTGTTCCCTCAATTCTTCTCCTCTCCCCCGCGCAAACCCTCCTACAAACAATGCTTTTATTTTTCTCTTATTTCAGAACCCACAACACTAACCACGCACACATCCCGTCATTCTCTCTTATCTCAAAGCTCAAACACGGCCTTCAACGTCTTAAGCGCCGCCAGGTTCTTCTCCAAATCCTCAGTCGCCCTCAAATGGGACATAGGGCCATGCAGCAGCTTGTTCACAATCCCTTTGGTCAACCTCTCAACCGTCTGCAGCTCCTTATCCGACAGGTTATTCAATTTCTTTGAAGCCTTCTTCAACTCTTCCATTCGCATCGTCTCTGCCTTCTCCTGCAGCTTCATCAAGGCCGGGACCGCCCCAAGCGAGAACTGCCAAGAACGGAATTTCTCCATTTCCTCCACCAGCAAGTCCTCGGCCTCGAGCATCTGCTTCTTGCGCGTGGCTGTGTTCCTGTCCACAACCTCCTTCAGATGATCGACGTTGTAGGAAAACATCCCCTCAATCTCACTCACCTCCGTCTCCACATTACGCGGCACGGAGATATCAACAATGACCTTGCCCGGGGCCAGGCCCGCCTCTTGGACGTTGTCCTTGGTGAGCAAGCATCCTTGGGCGGAAGTAGAGGTGTAAACCACATCATGCGAGTGCATAACAGGCCACAGCTCATCCATCAGTCGGATGTCCACCTCCATCTCAGGGAACTCCGCCGCCAAGGTCTCTGCCCTCTCCCTCCCTCGGTTCATCAATGTGACACTCTTAATGCCCTGGGAGGCCATGTGAATCATGAGCAACCTCGACATCTTCCCCGCCCCAATAATCGCCACCCGACTCTCCTCAAACGTCTTGCCCAAATCCTTGGGGCACCGCAGCTGGGAGAACTCAACCGCCGCCGACGAAATAGAGACAGCCCCCTTGCTGATCCCCGTCTCGGAGCGCACACGCTTCCCAGCCGCCACGGCCGAGTTCAACATCCGCGACACCACCTTGCCGCCCTTCCCGTCCTCCTCCATCCCGTGGTTGTAGCACTGCTTGACCTGACTCAAGATCTGTCCCTCCCCCACCACCAGCGAGTCCAACCCACCCGACACCCGCATCAAGTGCCAGATGGCATCCTCCCCCGAGAGGAGGAAGAGGTTCTTTCTCAGCACCTTTTGAGGCAGGCCCGAGTGACGCTCCAGAAAAGCAGTCGCCTCGTGAAAAGCCGCGTAGGAGTCGTGCGCCGCAAAGTAAATCTCGAAGCGGTTGCAAGTTGACAGAGTGCAGGCCTCGGCGATGACCTCGCTCTCGCAGAGCTTGTTGGCGGCCTCGTTCCATCGCGCCTCGGGGATGGAGAGCTTCTCTCGGACGTCCACCGCGGCGTTGTGGTGCGAAAGCCCAATCACGTGCACTTCCAAAGGGGTCATGCTCGTGGCCTTGCGCTTCTTCTTGTTGATCGCCTTGTCCTCTTTCTCAGCCGCCGCGGCAACCACGCCAGTCGAAACAGGAGGGGCAACCGTCGCCGCGTAGAGCGGCTTGAGCGCAGCCCCCACACGGCGCTTCCGCAAGAACGACTCCACCGTGCTGCCCGTCGAAGGCGCCACAAACAGCCCAGAAGACGTGCGGAACCCGCCCTCGTCCGACACAGCAGCAGTCGCCCCGCTGAGTGGTGGCCGAGCGGCGGCGACGCTGCGGGAGAGGGTGGCCGGGGCCACAAAGGCGGTGGTCGTCATCGTGTTGGTGGCCTTGCTCACCCCCCAGCTGCGGAAGGGGCAGTTGCGGCCGCCGGCCTTGGCGCCGCCCGCGGACGCCGCGGCGCTCCCGCTCATGCCCAGGACGAAGAGCAGGTGGAGCTGCAGCAAGGCGAAGAAGATGCGGAGAGGGCACATGGCTAGGTTTGTTGTAGGGGTGGGTTTGGTGATTGGTCGACCTCTCGGGAGATAACGGTGGCTGCCCGTCCTCAAGCTCAACTCGTCCTACGGCAACCGCACGGCAGGCAGGCTGCAGCAACAGCAACAGGACAGCTGGATAGGCACCTGTGGTGGTGTGTGTGTGGGTTGTGGTAGGGTGGGGTGAGTAAGTGAGTGCACAAGAGGCCGTCGCGCGACCCAAAATCTTGCGCAATCTGGGTCTTCTCTTCTTGTTGCCCCAGCCACAAGCACTGCAAGCCGCCTCCAGCTGCCCCAAATTCGCTCTCACACACCACGACAAGGGCCGTGGCTGGAGCCTGGAAGCATGTGCTTGGGCATGCTTGTGCCAGCTTTTGAACGGTGCCTGATCTAGGGAAGAGGGCATGGCGTCGTGTGAAGAGAGGACGCAACAAGGCAAGCCGACCCTTTTGCCTCTGATTCAGCGCCTTCGATCTTTAGCAGCTGCGGGACCAAGAGTTTGGAGTTGAGGGTTGAGCAGCGTGCGGTTTTGTCGTGGTTGTTGTTGTTTGTTTGTGGTGGTGGTCTGACTGTGTGTGGGTGTGAGAGAGGGATGTCGTGTTTGGTCGTACAGGCAGCAACCGAAACGCAGATTGAAGGCTTGGATGCTTTTCTCATCAAATCCGAGCGAATCCGAGCATTGAGACTTGCAGCAGCACAATTGAAGCTCTCGAAGTCCTGGCGTCCTGGCTTGCGACTCGCTCATGGAAGGCTTTCGAGGCCTGGATTACGGCTGTCCTGGCATTTCGGCTGCCCATGTCTGCGGGCTCGCTGAAGCGAAGCGCGTTTGTTCTGCAGCAGCACGGCACTCACAAATGCCTCCTCCAAACGCACCCTTACACACACCTGCATATCGGGAGGACAAGGCCGCTCCGGCTCAGCCACCATTGTTTCTACCCAACGCATCGGATCGAATCGGAAACTTGACTCATTTTGTCCTTCTATCCCCGCAGGCGTACTCCAACACAGGACTCCCATCATCATCATCGGCAGCAGCAGCATCATCACAGCAGCAGCAGCAGCAGCAGCACGGGCCTTCCACGAGAGCACCTTCACATGGACGACGAGGGGCTTGGCACTCTTTACCTAGATCTGTTGTTGCTGCGCCGGGCATGGACCCCTTTTGTTCCACGCACGTCCGTCCGCATCAAGGAGGCCCCGCACCTCTCCCGCCCTCATTACGCCGCGCGGACGCAAAGCTGAGCTTTTAAAATATACGCGCGCCCAGCGCTTCACCCAAGACACGCTGCATCAACCCATCTCTAAAAGTCCTTCTTTCTCCACCCCTACCTCCCCCACCACAGGACACAATGAGCGCCACCACCAACCCCCCCGGCCCCTCCCCCTCCACCGCGCAAGCCCCGATCGTCTGCAACAACTTCATCCAAGGCATATACCAGCCCTCCTCCTCCTCCAACCCTTACCTCCCCGTCATCTCGCCCGTGGACGGCACGCAAGTCGGCAAGGTCTGCATTTCGAATGCCGCCGATGTTGACATGGCTGTGGCCTGTGCCCAAGAAGCCTTTCCCGGCTGGAGCGGCCTGACAATGAAGGCCCGCGCCAGCATCATGTTCCGTTTTCAGCACCTGATGGAGACCCACGCGGAAGAGTTGGCCCAGCTGGTCGTGCGGGAGAACGGGAAGAACATCGCGGAAGCCCGTGCCTCCGTCGCGAAAGGAAACGAGACCGTGGAATGGGCGTGTGGGCTGCCCCAGATGGCGCAAGGCAAGATTTTGCAGGTCTCACGGGGGGTGACCTGCTCGGATATGCGCGAGCCGATCGGGGTGGTTGCTAGTGTGTCTCCTCTTAATTTTCCCATTATGTGCCCTATGTGGACTATTCCTATTGCTTTGACTGCTGGGAATTGCGTCATTCTCAAGCCGTCGGAAAAGGTGCCTTTGACCATGCATCGGGTCGCGGCGTTGTTGCACGAGGCGGGGGTCCCTCCTGGGGTGTTTCAGACGGTGAATGGCACGGCGGAAGCGGTGAATGGTCTGATTGATCATCCGGGCGTGGCTGGTACGTTTTGTTTTGGTTGTGTGATGCTTCCCTTTTCAAAATTTATGTCTCTCCTCTCTCTCGCGCAGTCGCTTCCATGCTTATCGTGTCTTAATTCAGGAAGCTCACGCACCCCCCTCCCTCCCTCCCTCTTCCTCCCCAGGCGTGACGTTTGTAGGGTCCTCTCGAGTGGCAGAGCTTGTCGCCAATCGGGCAAGCAAGTTGAATAAAAGGGTGCTAGCTATGGGGGGGGCGAAGAACCATTTGGTGGCGCTGCCGGATTGCGAGGTGGAGAGTGCGGCGAGTGATATCGTGGCGAGCTTTGCGGGGTGTGCGGGGCAACGGTGCATGGTACGTTTGGGGTTTGGTTTGGTCGAGTTTTGGTGTTCGGAGTTTGAGTTGCTTGTTTTTTACCAGCGTCTTCCATATGTCTTGCTTGCTCGCGCAGTCGCTTCTACTATCATTCCGCGACATTTATGCATCTCTCTCCTAAGTCGCTCTCTCACCTCGTAGCATATTTATCCACTCACCCCTCCCTCCCTCCCTCCCTCCCTCCCTTCCTTCCTTCCTCTCCCCAAACAGGCGGCCACCGTCCTTATCCTCGTCGGGAAACAACCAGCATTGATCAACGCCATCGTCAGCAAAGCTCAAGCCCTCCTTCCGGGAGTCGCGCCCGGCCATGTTGGTGCTATCATTGACCACGCGTCACAACAGCGGATTCTTGGATACATTAACGAGGCGGAGAAGGAAGGGGTGAAATTGCTGTTGGACGGTCGGGGGTGGGCGACGAGCCAGGAGGCAGGGACGTGGGTAGGGCCTACTGTGCTTATGCACTCGAATAAGGAGGACAAGGCGTTAAAAGATGAGATATTTGGTCCTGTCTTGTCAGTGATTGAGATGCAAACATGGGATGAGGCAATTGCCTACGAAAATACCAATCCGCACGGGAATGCTGCGTGTGTCTATACGACCATTGGGGCTCACGCTGCTTACTTTGAGACGAAATTCCGCGCAGGGATGATAGGGGTCAATGTAGGCGTGCCTGTCCCCAGGGAGCCTTTTTCTTTCGGAGGGCTGTTTGGCACGCAGAGTAAGTATGGGTGTATGGTTGATATTTCGGGGGAGGGATGCTTGGAGTTTGTGACGAATAAGAGGAAGATTACCACGAAGTGGGCGTTTCCGTTTGGGGTGGGGGGAGGGGAGGGGGGAGGGAATGGGAATGGAGGGGTGGTGGTCGGGCAGGGGCAGCTGCAGGAGCAGCATGCACCGGATCGGGCGAGTTTTGTGGGGGCCATGTAGATACGAATAGGATGACGACGACGTGGGCGTTTTCGTTTGGGGGGTGAGGGGGATGGTGGGGCGGCAGCAGCAGCAGGATGCGCCGGATCGGGCGCGTTTTGTGGGGGGCATGTAGATAGAATAGAACAGGAAAGGGTAGGAGAAACAGAAAGAAAGACACAGAGCGAGACTAACGCAGGCAGTATAACAACAAAAGCGCCTTGCTTTATTGCTCTATTATTTTCAGGTTTTCCTTTTCGTTCGTCATTCTCTCTGCACTATTACCTCTCACTATTCCGTCAAACACACAAAACTCACGCACTCACGCACGCGCACAACATTCAAACACAACCTACACACGAACACAACATATTACAAATCTAATCATCCCTCTCCCCTTCCTCCCTCCCTCCCTCCCTCCCTCCCTAGTCAAAATTCTGCTTCAACCAATCCGACGCAATCTTCTCCCGTTCCTTCTCGCGTTGCCGGACCAGCTTATTCCTCTGCCTCCTCCGCCAATAGCTCCCATCCTCATTCGGGTGAATAATCTCATAATCCCCTTCCGTCGTCTCCTTACTCAAGGACTCCAACGACGACACCAAAATCAACGCCTGCCCCTCCCCAACCACCACCATCTCTCGTCCCCTCAACTGCTCCTTATCCACCACAATTCCAAGCGGCGACAGCGTCTCCGAATCATACTCAATCACCTGTCCCTCATGCACGCCAAGCACACGCCCATCTGCCATATGCCACCAACAAACCTTCTCCCCCCCCTCCCCCTCCCCATTTATCCCATCCAGAATCACCCCGTCCGGACTCTGTAAATAACACCCATCCTCCTCCGCAGGCGAATAAGCCCTAAACCACTTATCATGCGCATAATCCTCGTGTCCATGTGCCTCCACAATATCCTCCCCCCCCGGCTTATACCTAATCGAAACATCCAACCTTAACTCGCCTCCCTTGTGATGATTCACCGTGTACACTTGCAAACCCTCTCCATCTCCTTGCACAATCCGACTTTGCCTCCTTCCATCTCTGGAGGACTTCTCACCCATCACACCCGTCTGCACGAACGCCGTCCCTTCTCTAGACGTGATGCTATCTTCGTAATCCGCTGAGAGGTGGAAATGCCCAGAAAACCACGCCTTGATACAATGATTCTCCTTGCACAAACGAATAAAAACCCGGCGTTCCTCATCCCCGCTCGAATGGTTGAGAAAGGCACACCCGTTTTTAATATGCACGTTCTGCACCACGCGAATGCCCGCACCCATGGGGGGGGCATGACTAAAGACGATCACACGCCAGCCTTCTTCCTCGGGGTGTTGCTTCAGCAGGTTTTCCAGCCATATTGTTTGGGCTTTCGGGATGTAGACTTCGTGGGAGGAGAAGGGGGAGGAACGGAAGCGGGTCGTGCTCAGGCCAACGCACAAGGTTTTCTCCCCGATTTGATGGCAAAAGGTGGGGAATTTGAGCCCGAAAGCGTCTTGCCAGGCTTGTAGGTTTTCGACGTCCGTGGCGAACTCGTCCATGCCCTCCAGGTCGTGGTTTCTAAAGGGTGGGGAAGGAGGGAAGGTCAGTGAAGGGGAGGGAGAGAACCAAGGACGACAACACCAGCAACTTACCCGGTCACAAGGTTGAGAGGCAGGCCGTATCCCTCGAGGTAGGCCTTGGCGTGCTCGAAGCAAGTCGTCGTGCCACCATCACCGTACGCCCCAAGGTCCCCCAAGCTGACCAGACGGGTCTGAGACTTAGGCGAGGAGAGATTTCTCTTGAGTTGAGCCATAGTGTCGATAATGTGCTGCCGGCCCTCGTTGTGAAGCGCCATGTCCTTGCGATCCAGATGCAGGTCACCCAGGACGGCCAGGCAGAAGTCGGGCGCCAAGCCCTTCTCAGCTTTGAAAGGCTGTCCCCCAGCAGTGACGAGGCCAGCAGCTCTCCTTCGAGATCGGAGCCGCGTCTTGGCAGCGTTTAGAGCACGACTGAAAAAGGCATGGCTGCTTGTTGGGATGGTAACGATGGCGAGCAGCACGAGCAGTAGAAGGGACAGGACCGGGGGCCGCGCCATGCTGTGGGTGAGGTGGGGTGGGGTTTGGTGGGGGTATGGAACAAACTGAGGGCGAAGTCTCTAAATGTGTAGGGGTGGGGAGGTCGGACCTGCACCGTTGGGAGAGACACGCACAACAGCTCAGCGCGCATGTCATGCTACCAGGAGAGCCACCAACGCTTGCTGTAGCTGTGATGTGTAAGAGCGTAAAGGCAATAGGCGGCGTGCAAAAACTCAAAGTCCCGGCTCAAGCCCAGCAACCTCCCCACCCCCCCGCCACCCCTCATTTTTCCTTTACAAGTCACTATTTCTTAGTTCTTTTTGTTTCTTATCTAGTATCACACACGCTATCTTTGTACACTTCTGCTTTTTGACTTACACTCCCACTACCAAAATTTCAAAAACTGGTTGCTAGCGCAACTGTCCGTCTTTCCGTCACGGACCCTTACAGGTCCGTTCCTCCCCTTGGTAACCTGACCCACACTCCCCCTACCAAAATTTCAAGAAAGAAACGGCAGCCCCGACGGCTCTACCCATGGCCCGCGCGCCTGATGCCGCAGCATTTCCCACGCCGGACACCATACCCCCCCCACTCCCTCCACCATCCCCTCTCCCATTCAAACTCCCCGCCTCGCTTTCGACGCGCCGCAATTCGGTGCCTGAGGTCGAGCCGCCATGGCCATGACGGAATGTTTGGTAGAGCCCGCGAGACCGAACAGGGGAAGGGGAGCGCCGACGACGGCTGCTCTTCCTTCTCTGTTTGGTCGTCGACGCTGTTTTGCGGCCGCGTTCATTCATAGCGGCACCCGTACCAGCCCCAAGTCCGAGAGGCTTGCCGTTCTTCTCCTCCTCCTCTTCTACTTCTGTGTCGCCTCCTTGATAACTCCTCACCCCGTCCTCCTCCCCTTCCTCCCCTTCCTCCTCTTCATACTCCCCCTCCTCCTCCTCCTCCTCCTCCTCCTCCTCGTCCCTCACATGCAACATAGACGACACCGGCCCCACATCCTCCGCATCCGCCCTACTCAACTTCCGAAACAAACTCAAAGACAACACAAAACACCCCACCCCCGTCGCGAATGCAATAATCAGTTCAACGACTACTAAAGCAAAAGTCAAATCATGACTAATCGGCGGCATCTCCGCCCCTCCCGGCGCGTCGGCATGCAACAACGTCCAGACCAACGCAGCAGCCAACGTGCTTTCCTCCCCATACATATCCTTTTCCTTCCCTACGGGCAGACCCGTCACAGGGTCAAAATACCTCGAAAATCGAAACGCCGGCGCCGTGGCCGGAGGCACTGCAAATGGGTCCATTGACGCAGCACATACCAAGGCGACCGTCTCGTTTAAGAGCCAGCGATTGAACCCGACGTCGCCATTTGTTGCCAGGCCGCGTTGGATGATGAGGTTGTGGAGGAGGGAAACCTTGGGTTGGGGGTCCTTGACTGCACACCCACTAGTGGGGAGTCTGTATACATCGCCCTGGCAATCAAAAGAGGAGGTTAACCCCGGAGTGATAATTTGGAACAATAGGCCTTCCACCCGAGAAAAAGGCAAGCCACCTTCTACGTATAAGGGCCAGAAATCACTGACCACGCTCAGAGGGTAGAAGGTTCCGGGGGGAAGAGGGACGGGAGGAGGGGTGGGAGGAGGGGCTGAAGCCACGGAGGGTTTATTTATAGGCACCGCCAGCTTACGACGCACTGTTCCTCTTTGATGATGCTGCCCATGCGTCAACTCCAATTCTTCTGATTCCTCACCTCTAATACCACCACCAGCAGTAGCACCAGCAGCAGCAGCACCGACAAACTGCTTGCTTGCCGGCGCCATCATTCCTCCCACCCCCCCAGCTCCCAACCTAGCCGAGAACCCCGTCCGTGCCACCGCCGTCGTCGCCGCCGGCGTCGCCACCACAGGCACAACCCCTCCTCCTGCTGTTCCTGCTCCTGCTGCTGCTGCAGCCACTGTAGGCTCTGCCTTGGGTTCAAGCAAATAACTACTATACCTATCCCCCGCCCACAGGTACTCTAATCGTGTGGTAGCCGTGTCTGACCACCCCGTCACTACACCACGCATCGCATCATCCACCACACTCGAACTGTGCAATTGCAATACCTTCGCCATCGCCGCCAAGCTCACATCCGCCGCTGCCAACACCGAATTAAACTCAACATCAATAACCAAAAAAGGCGTCTCCTGTTGAGTCCTCGCATCATCATACCCATTCTTTCTCCCTATCAAGTCAACCAAATACATCTCAGCCATAAAAACATCCTCCCCGGGGTAACCCGGTATGGCAGCAGGCTCCACAAAGGGCACGCGTGGCACCCATTTTTCGGTTGTCAAGCGTGTTTGGGTTGCTTTTAATACCTCCGCCCACACGGGTGAATCGGCCGGTAGCTCGCTCTCCCATGGATGGTAGGAATACACCAAGTGATCTTGTGCGTCGCGGGCCAGGTGGAGATAAGTGTGATATCTATAAATGGCTGGAAAGGCGTTGGCGAGGAAGGCCAGGCCGGCGTCGTCTCTCCGAGCATTGAAAAGCTGCATTGCTATTATAGCGTGCCAGGGGGGGGCAGCAAGTCCCGCGGTGGTTAAAGCAGCTTCGGACCCATCTCTCGGTGCTTGCCATTGACTGGGGCCGGGGAAGAAGGTCCCTTGGAGCCAGGCGGCGCCTTCGCTGGCGGCTGGGAAACGCATGCGGGGGACGAGGCCGTTGCTGGGCCATTGGCCTGCTAGACTGTGGGTTGGGGAGGGGGGAGGGAGGGAGTGAATTAGACGAGGATAGTTGGGAAAGATGTATTATGTGTATAGGGCGGTGAAAGCTGCGAGTCTGTGTGACTGATCCTAATGCTCCGTGATCTGAGCTCTGCCTGCAGCCTCCCCCCCTCCCTCCCTCTCCCAAACGTCCCAGACGGCAGCCTCTTCGTCCACTCATAAACACATACCCCTAACTATCAAAATGTACCTCGCCAGCAGCTCTTTCATGCCCGCGTCCGGGTCAAACTTGGCGTAGGCATAGGCGGCAAAGAGGGAGGAGGTTGACTCAAGGAAGGGCGCCGTGGCTTTAGAAGGCACCGTCCATCCTTGCGTAGCGTCGAGGTTGGCTCGCAGCAACGCCTGGGCCTTATCGAGCAGGAGGGTCGTGTCGCAGGCTTGCTGCGCGTGGCCTAGGAAGGGGCTGATCAGGGCAAGGAGGATGCTGGCGGCGGCGGATGTTCTGCTTCCAAGCATGGCCGATGGGGAGGCGACGGAGTGTGAGGCGGGGAAAGGCTAGGTTGGTTGGGCTAGTGCCTGCTTGGGGATAAGGAGGGGATGAAAAAGAGAATGAGATGCTTGTCGTGGTGGTCGTAATACTAGTGATGTAAAAGGCTCAAATGCACGTGAAATTGTGCCTCGATCTAGATCAAGAAGCAGGCAGAGGAGGAGAGGGAGGGGAGGTTGATGATGATGATGATGATGCCCCTCCTTTTTGCCAGGAGGACAACCACACAACGACACCACCGTACCTACACAGTACAAGCACAGGCGTACTCTACTCGTGTTGCCTCGGCTGGTTTGCCCAGTCGTCTCGCGAGCTTCCCGCAGCCAGCCTCGCTCCCCACCCTCCCTAGCCTCCCCACCCGCCCACATCATCATCATGGCCACACCACTCCGCATCCGCATACCCCGCCGCAAACCACTACACAAGCGACACCAACAATCACAAACGCAGGTTGCCATCCTTCGCACACTCAAGCCGATGCGGCTCGTCCGGTTTCTGTCCTCCCTCCCCACTAGCACTCATGCCCTTCGCTATTCCCATCCCACCCCCCCCACCACACAGACACTACACCATGCCGCCGCCCCCCGGCCAAAGCCTCTTCCAGATCGTCAACGGCCTGCGGCATTACGGCGTTGGGGCCCGCTTGACCCGCTCAATATGGCACGGTGAGCCCGGCACCTACTGGGATGTGAAGAGGGTGGCCTTGAAGGAGGGAGACCCCAATCACGGGAAAGCTTGGGGCATCTTTCATTGGAAAGGAGTACCGAAGGGCGGGGAGCAGAAGATTCGGAGCCCGTTGAAGAAGCAGTGGACGATGGTGGAGGGCGCGGCAAGGAGTGGGAGTGGGGCTGCGAGTGGGAGTTCGGCCAGCGCACCATGACGATGATGATTTTATAAAGTAAAAAAGAAAGGAATTTGCAAGTGTCTTAGCCCAACCTCCTAGCACTATGTACTCTGGAATAGCACATAAATATTCTTTAATCACTCCTTGTCACCGCGCATCTTCTCGCAACAACACGCCGGGCTAATCAAAGACTTACTGGTTTGATTTTCTCATATATAATAATCATTCATCCTCTTCCCTTCCTCACTCCCTCCCTTCCTCCCACTCCTCCTCTCACGATCTCTTCCCGAAAAAGGACGAAATGGACTTAACCCCCTTCAAGTTCGTCTTAGCAAGCTTCTTCTGCGCAATACTTGGTCCCGTCACCGCCGGCTTTTTGCTACTCCCTCCTCCTCCTCCTCCTCCTCCTCCACCACCACCACCACCACCACCTGCAGCTGCTCCTCCCCCCGCGCCCTCCGCGGCCTTGAACCTCTTCCCCTGCGTCAATTCCATCGCTGTGTCCTGCTCTGCGTCTGCTTCTCCTTCCCAGACGGAGCGTTTTTGGCTGCCGGCGGTGTGCTTCATTTCGTCTTCGGTGAACCCGCAGTGGGTTTGGAGTTTGCTTGCCCAAGCGTCGGTCAAGTAGTCGCACACGAGCTCTAGAGCAGTGCGGCTTTCTTCTCGGGTGGCCTCTGTAGAATAAGGGGAAAAGGAGGAGATGATAGAGAAGGGATGAGTTGTGAATACCTCTTATTCGTTGCTTTGTCAGTGATGCGTTCTGCGAGGAAGGAAGGAGGGAGAGTGCGGTGGGGAAGCCTTTGCAGTGCTCCTTTCTCGTTCATCGAGGCGCTTATGCCCTGTGCCTCCTTTCCTTTTCTCTAAGTCCCTCTATACCATTAGAAATATCCCCACTCAATCAGTCAACCTATATAACGAGAACGTACCTCGTGCTACTGCATCTGCTCTTGCACTCTCCCCATCGTCCTTCTTGCCCGCCGCCCCCGCAGTGCTGCTGCTCGTCGTGTGAATGGTAAAGCCCGCGGCAAACCCCGTGCCAATCCCATTATTCTGCCCTTCCCTTGCCGAATGCAACGTCACCAACGCGCGCTTCGTCCGTTCCACCTTGCTGGCAAGCCACGCCAAGGCCTTCTCAGGGTTAAGACGATACAGAATCATGTCGTCGCCTAGCTGGTCATTCACATCGCACATCCGATGCAACTCCAACCGTTGACACTTTCGCAAAGGCATGTAAGCCCCATCGGCCTCCGCGGCCAAAATCTGCTCCATGGGCGAGAAGCGGGCGGCGCCGTGCTTTTCCAAGGCGGGCAGCAGCAAAAATTTGGGGTCCATGGGCGAAGCTACATACAAGAGGCCGTCTGAGACTACGCGTTGCTCGACGAACCAACTCCCATACTTGCTCCCCGAGGGTCGAAAGAACTGAAGCTCGCAGAAGTGGCCTGAAGGGGTGAGCAGGTATTGCGTGGGGCTGCCGCCGCGGGGGTGTGCCAAGGCTAGGACCTGGCCCAAGTGCATGGAAGAAGAAGACAAGTAGGCGGGGGCCGTGGAGGAAGTGGAGGATTGGGATGCTACCACCGCCTCGGGCACGCATAAGAGCCGGCTCCGCGTGTTTTGAGAAGGTGCCATGGTCCTGCCTGTCTGTGTTGTGTAGGAAAATGTGCGGCTTTGCGTTAGTGTGGCTGCTTGTATGGGGTGTTTTGCTCGCCCGGGTGCAGAAAAAGCAGCGGCGAGCTTTCTTCGTGCTTTAGCGATCGAAGAACTGCTTGGCTGGCCATTGGAATGCCTGTAGACGTACAATTCCCTCGCTCACATGATCTCTGTACGCACACGCACAGGCATCACACCTAGCTCAAAGTCGCGACCACGCCAAGGCTTGGGCGCGTCCTCAGAAGGCAGCCAAGCAAGCAGGACAAAGGAGGTTTTCGACCGCAACGCACACACGCTCCTTCCCGGCCGCCACCCACCCACGCAGCGCAGCACCGGCATCCCGCAGCAGCTTGGCCTCAGGACAGCCTAGCAGTCACCAGCTAGCACCCCTTCGACGCAACAAGCAGCTTCAAAGTCCCGTGCGTTGAAGAGTTTGCGGCGCTTCTCTCTCCACCACCAACCTCCTGCATCCACACGAGCAGCAGCAGCAGTCATGGCACCTCCAGCATCACCTACGCCTCCAGCAGCCACCATCCCGGACAAACCTGCTGAACCCGAGAGCTTGACCACGACCCGGAACATCATCATTGCCGTCTTTGTTTTGGGCGCGGTGGCCGGGCAAGTCTTAGTCGCGCGACGGAACACACAGACGCTCAAGACCATTGCTAAGCGCACCGGCGTCAAGTTTGAGAAGCCGCCCAAGAGCAAGAACGACGACGATTGGTTCTAATAGCCGTTGTTTGGTTTGTAGAGTGTAGAGAAAAAGAGGAGCCGGCGGCGATGCGAGCAGCTCCTTATTTTGTGCCTTGCTGCGTTAGTGCCTGCTTTGCGGCGGTCGGGAAGGAAGAAAGGGGACGAATAGCACCACGTTCATTCCTTCAGTGTCGGCAAGGCTTTTACGAATACACAAGCAGATAAAGGGTAGATAGGACGAGCCGGATGAGAACAGACAGAGGAAAGAGCAGAAGCAGTGTTCAATTATTTTCCCATTCGCGTGTGTATAGCCAGCTAGAAAGGAGCCTCTTCCGCTGCTGTTAAGAATAAGAAGAAGAGATAACGAGCTCGATATGTGCAAAAAAGTAGATAGAAGTAAACAACCAACAACAACAACAACAACAACAACAACAACAAGTTATAAAAATCAAACACAAACACACAACCACCACACCAAACACAGGGAAGGAAGGAAGAAGGCAGGCAAGGAAAAGAAGAAGAAGCGATGGGTCGAGGGCCCAACGCCGGAGGCGGGCGCGGAAAGCGCGAGTTTGTAGCCCGCGGGGGTGCACGAGGTGGACGCGGGGGCAGCCGTGGCGGCAGCAGCCGTGGTGGTGGTGGTGGTGGTGGTGGTGGAGGAGGAGGAGGAGGAGGAGGGGGGGAAGGGCG
>Ga0105054_10006565_pt1 | contig 16195 bp, 10 predicted proteins | sample BON02_FD_78091 | JGI IMG/M metagenome (GOLD analysis project Ga0105054, IMG submission 78091) | Freshwater microbial communities from Lake Bonney liftoff mats and glacier meltwater in Antarctica - BON-02 (megahit assembly) | ecosystem: Environmental > Aquatic > Freshwater > Ice > Glacier...
GATTTTTTAAAACTACTAGTAGTGGATAAAAGCCATCAAATGCTAATTTCTTAATAAACAAGAGTATCTTGTTGAAAGAAAAGAGCCTGATGGCAATCCGTGAGGAATTTATTTTAAACAACAACAAAATCGATTTTTTTAAAACTACTATCATAGTAGTGGATAAAAGCCATCAAATGCTAATTTCTTAATTTATTTTGATCCGAACATGCAAGGCAGATAATAACCGTCGTGGGGGGCTGCCACTTTATTCCATAATAATTAGAGAATGTTTTGGAGACGAAGCACCCCTACGATAAGTTCCGGAAATACTGAGAAAGGATCCAATGAAGATGTTCCACGGATGAAGCTACTGCTAGAAGGATGGTCCATGTTGAGAGGATTAGTGGGGGACTCGATCCGCAGTCAAGTGAAAAGCAAGCCATTGATGGCAGCAGGTTTCATTCGAGCTGTGCAGAGTTCCACTACAACTGATAAGTTGAAGTCGTTTTGGGATGTGATGGATAGCGGTGAAATGGAGGTTGCGGCTGCTATATTATCACCATCAGGAAAGAATCCCTTCACCGTTGAACTTCATGAGCTTGTCGTGAGGTTCATCCATTTGGAGACTTCAATTTCTTCATCGTTTTTCCTGGAGAATTATTTACGAAACGCCCAAGATGTATTGGCTTCCTTGGCGCATGGGACGATTGCATTGATGGAGGCTGAAATGGCTGCTATTGCTTCTGCAGACCCCATGGATAACTCCGCCCTTGAAATATTAAAAGGCGGTTTTACAGAGGAAGGATTGGAAAGCGATTTGCTGACCGGGAATAAAAATTATGCTACAATTGCAGACAGGGATTTCTTCAACTCCAAACGAGGATCGAGAGATATTGCAGAATACACATTTTTTTTTCAAACCCTGGCACAGAGCATCATGTTGCGATGGTACGCTGTCACGTATTTGAATGGTTTCGCACATAAGATGAAAACATTTATGAATGTAAACGTCCCTGTGAATTTGAAAAACAACTCGCCTAGAAATGTTTCCTTCATTACCAAGGCCAAGCGAGACTTGAAAATACTTAAAATGTTGCGAGAGCTGCGATATCATATTTGTACTTTCAATTCATTAATGACCGTCTCAAGCCTCACCATGTGCCGAAATGAAATCAACAAACAGAAATCGTCGATCTTCAAGTTTTCAGAGCGCATTTTTGATGTCCTACTTTCTCAGGCCGGGTTGTATTTTCACTCAACGTTTCATTCGAAATCTGTTTTGGTCAGCATGATTGAATCTTTTGTCTCTAAAAACACGTCATTTAAGGTGCTCTTCATTTTGAACAGATCAATGTCTCCCGATAATCTTGTTGGCGTTCCTCAATTAACGGAAGAAATGACTTCGAGATGTAGTATCGGGGATAAACCTCCCAGCTACTTTTGCCCGCCAATATATCGACAGCAAGGCATCGGTCCTTTGATGGCTTTGAATTTACAAGCAACCCAGTCGTTGGTCTCTTCGCTGGGACTTACTACCACACCAGGAGGTCATATCGAAGCTACGAATGAAATACTAGACCTCGATGAAAACGAAAACGAACCTATGTTCAAACCACGCAATGGAATGGCATTATGGCCAGTGATATCAGTCTTTCCCGACAATTCGAATTTCAAATCTCACATGCCCAACGTTATCTCGATTCTCTTGGACGGATGTTGTTCTGAAGAAGAGCCTTACTTTCATTCAGAGAAAAACGAGAGCTATTGTCTCTATCAGGTGGATGTTGCACTTCACATGGTAATCGTATCAGCCAAGAATACATTTTCCAAAGACGATAGAAAGCGATGCGGCGAGCTTTTCTTGATGATTCAAAAAAGGACTTCTCCTTGCCTTTTGTTCAAGCATAAAAAGTGAATTAATGGACGTCTTGCGGTCTAGTGGAATAAGCATAAAACGTGAAAAGCGTTTCCCACTGACCCATGAAATCATGCAACGTGATCATGTATCTTGTGGGGTTTCGGTTGATTTTGAAGTAGTATCTAGTCGTGCCCGGCATTGGTATTGGAAAGGCATAGAATTCAACCGCTGTATTCCATCCTTTTGTATCGCCTTCGTTTTCTGTGACTAATTTGTAGGCTGGGTATTCACAAGGAGCATCCCATGAAAAGTGTTCTTTTAAAATCTCATTCCGTTCTCGTGCTTGCTGCTTATTTTCAAGTGCTTGCATCCTTTCAAGAACGGAGTATTTATTCGTGCAAGGAAATCTTGTTTGAAATCCAAAAAATTCAAATCGTCGGCACCATTCATTGTCAGAGTCGTCAATTTCAAGATCATTTATATCTGGATGTATTCGTCTATCTTCAGAATAGGGTGAAAATCTCATTTTGCTTCTGGAATGGTGTTGTGGACAATTCACTGCATCAAGCACCGCAATTCGAAGGGCGCTATAGGAAAAGAAGCAAAAAATTTGATTCCATCCACCTCTTGTGGCATTCTCTTGGGAGATTCGATGCCTTACTGGGTTGACTACCTCTTGAACCTTCAACCTACTTGTTCCTGCAAGTGGCGAATGGTATGCCCAGAACTCTAATTCCTTTTTCCAGCACTTTGTCTCTTTACCGCTTCCTGGTTCCACTTTGCATCTGAACGGGTTTTCACTGGTCATCACCGAGTATTGTGAAGTCCCAGGGATTTTCTTGTCAAATGCGAAAAATGTCTCCACCAGAGTCCACCCTTCGTCTTTCCCGCAGTACTCCATGCGATCGTCTATGAAACCGTTCGCACAGACGACCATGCATCGTATTGGCGTATCAGCGGCGTAGATGTCTACTCTGAAAGGAAGGGCCGATGATGGGTTATCAGGCATGACTGTCTTCCAACCACGTTGCATCGCTTCATACGTGCTAGCAGGTGGAGCTGGTATTGGTTCGGGTAATAGGAAGGTTTTCTCTTCTTTAGATTCAAAGTAGTTATCGGACTCGTAATATTCTATCGTGTATCCAAAAAGCAATCTCGGTACTTGCCAAGAAGATTCACTCTGTGTATCGATGAATAAGAATTGCTTTACATTTCGAACTACTAACTTACGGTTATCCAGTCATAGTAATAGTCGCATCCTGATTCCTGATCATAGAACCTGGACACTTTGAGCATCATTAGCTGCGCCACTTCCTTCCTAGCTTGAAAACATCGAAACGCTCTCTGAATGATTTCCATTTTGTCGTTTGGGGTAGCCCCCCACATCACGTATGGGATCGATCCATATTGTGTTCCGCCATGGGTGTCGAGGTCCATCATACGGTGCAATGAAACCCTTTGAAGGCACGGTGGTGGAATCTGCATGGTCTCCTTGCGACATGGAGAAAGTGTCTCCTCGTGGACTGATGCAGTGTGAGAGTCTCGGTCGTCACATCGCAAGGAGCCTGGAGCGTGAAAGAAAGGTTACGTGGTATTCAAGCAAGGTGGATCGTGTGTTGAAGAGTGGACTTGCTTTCCTGCAAGGTTTTCACAAGGAAGGAATCCATGCAGCATCAATCCAAGAAGGACCCTCCATTATTGATGAGCAAGATCCCGATGTATATTACCGTGCATATCTCGCAAATGAAGAATACGTGAAAGCCTCCAAGGAACTAAGAATGGGGAAGGTTTTCGTTGGTAAAGCCCGAGAGGAAGAATCGTTGTTGAATATACTTCAACCTTGTATGACAGACACTACTTGCTTGGTGCAACGTTTGGACGTTACCACTTATTTCGAGGAGCTTTTAGAATGTGAGAGGTAAGTTGATTTATTTGCACGATATAAATATATGTATAATTTGGAGTAGATATGGTGATCGATCTGTTTTGCTGGAATTGAATCGAGACCATCATGACAAAATAGGAGAGCTCGCTCGTTGGTGTTGGAACGAGAGATTCTTTCGCTTGCATGAATCGCAATTATTGGGTGCACCAATGCGCCAGCTAATACGGGATTCGGATAAGAAATCAAATGGGGAGGTGTTTGTGCATTCTGCTCACGATTACACGATTCTGTCGCTGCTCAAATCTCTCGATGTGAACGAGTATCCGGATTTTACAATTGGTTATTGCTCGTACATGATTTTCGATGAGAATGGAGTTCACTTCAATCCTTTGCCATTCCCTAATCCTGAGGTCACCGAAACCGTCGACACAACACGACAAGTAACTCTGTGTAAATCCTATCACTAGTTTCTTTTCATTCATTCAAATTTTAAATTCAAATGTTTGTGGTGTGAAGCCAATGTGAGGACACGGCTCGGCTTGAATATCGAGTTCTTAACATCTCATTTATTCCAGACGCCATCCGAAAAGGTAGATACCTAAAAAGAGATTGAAACAAGATTTTTTTTCAAAAAGATTCAAAAAAGAGTCAACTAGTCCTAGCTTGAGTTGGGTAAAGCGAATAATTAGATTGATATTTCCGTCTTGCTTTTTCAAACTACTATAATTGTATCCACTAACATTGACTGAATCGTACAGTTTTCTTCTTCTTTTCGAGGGTCAAGTATAAATTTAGATTTTATTTCATGATCGATGTGGAGGCTATCCTCTTGGAGACAGATAGTGACAATGATGAGTTAAACAACATGGATGTATCTTCGATCCTTGAAGCAGACGACGAAGAAGAACCCCCCGCAACCTCAGTCGCTAAAAACATCAGTGCTTACTCAAGTGTTGGTAATCGAGAGGTGACTGCACCACTTGCAGACATTCGAGGGTATTACCGTAAATGCACAGAAAGGGGAAACACTAGTGGCATCCAGCAGTACCAGTTTGCACAAGTTGTTGCACTGGATACTCTAGATACTATAAGCGCTCAGCTCCATGAGAACTCCCAGTATAGTGAACACGGTCCTGGTCTTCCTACAGCTCTGGCAGCTCAATCAAAGTTCATAGTGATTGGTACATCCCGATCTATAGTCATGGTCTTTAATCACTTCCAGCAGATGGTTAGGGTCATTTGCAAAGGCCGCGTTTTTGACAAATTGAATCAAGCGATACGGTTCTCCGTTGCGTCTGAAGTGAACTATGGAAGCGTGAGCGCCATGGATTCCATAGTATCTGATGTGTCTAAGAATGAAATACTTTGTGTTGGCTACTCCAAAGGGCGTGTGGAGATATGGGATATCGCTCGCGGATCTCTCTTACGATCATTGGTTAACGGTGAAGCTACTCATAATTCATGTGTGTCGTTGATTCGATTTGTGGGTACTGGGAAATCAGGTGATAACAACAGCAAGAAGCCATTTGCATCTATAGTAACAGCTGACACTAGTGGCGTAGTGAACATGCTTGTAATGAGTAGAACGTTGATGATGTTGTCTGTCGATTGTAAGTGTTTGCTCGATGGAGGAGCAGGGCAGATTGCTAGCATGGCCCCTAATGAAAATTTGAATATGGTTGCATTGTGTTCGATAAAAGAAACGTATTTAGTGTCGCTTGATAATAGCACAGCGAAAATCCTTCATAAATGGAGTGTATCGGCCATACTAGAAGGTATACCCAGGTTAGCTTGGGGATTTGCGAAAATAGGGTATGAAACATCATCGCGCTATGTTTTAGCACGTGCGCATGGTACAATCATCGAGTTCTTAAGAACGGATGAGTTCAAATTTGAAATAATCGCTGAACGATATGAAGAGCAAGGAACCATTATAGCATTGGAATGGCTTAGTGATTCGCTGCTGGTTTTTATGAAAAGCAACCATGAACTATGCATTCTCGATACTGTTGGGATGGTGGTAGTAGAAAGAGCAAATATCAAGAACATCCAGCTCGTGTGGACGTCGCTGGGCAACGATAGTTTCTCGTACCAAAACAGCGTCAGGGCCAAAGGTTCTAGTATGTTCTTGCTTGGCATGAACCAACTTAATGTGGCCGCTGTTCAAACATGGACTCAACGTATAGAAACATTGATTGCACACAATGGGTGGTTTGAAGCGCTGGCTTTAGCTTTGGATACTTTTGAAATGACTGGTTCAAGGCCTGATCCGAAGTTGTCAGATTTAATCGTTCGATTTTTGACGTCTCATGTTCCAGATGTTGATACGAGAATGGCAGCTGCTTGCATTGAATATTGTATGCAAATAGGAGACACGCATTTACTGTACGATACTCTTTATGACGTCTTTGTTCAATGCGACAAGCAATCTCTGTTTCTCAGGTTGTTGGAGCCTTACATCCTCAATAGATTACTGACTTCTGTCCGGCCATCAGTTCTCCAAGACCTTGTAGAAGATTTTCTCAGTCGTGAGGAAAGTGCTGAACTTGAAATGTGCATCTTACATCTGGACCCGGACACCATTCGAACTGACTTGCACACGTTGGTGACAATGTGCAAGAAAAACAACTTATTAAATGGACTTGTGTATCTCTACAACGCAGGTCTTAATGACTACGAAACACCCGCAAAATTACTTCTTGAGCTGGGAAACATGGAATTACTGCTTCAATATTTTAAAAATTCCGTGAAGGGATGTTCGTTTCCTTTTGGACACGTGATCATGGATCCAGTGAGCAGATCTTTTATTCGCGTCGCAGTTTTGAATTTCATGCTGGAAAACCTGAAAGCCATTGCCAAGATATTGCTTGTAACTGAAAATGACATCAATAGTATCTTAGAAATCCTTCAAGATGGTCTTGGTACAGACCAAGATGAATGGGAGATGAAGGTGATTGACTCTGTGAAGTCGTTGGATTTTGACGAGGCTTGTAAAATGTGCATCAGAAGATTAGTGCTTCATCCAGTGTTAAACTTACGCGATAAGACGCTAGTTGGCCATCTTATCCAAGTGGTTGTAGAGGAACAAGACGAATCGAAGCTGGTGACAGTGTTGAGAAATATTGATGCTGATTTGTACGATGTAGGAATGCTTACAGAACAGATGCAAGGCCTAGATTGGAAGTTGGCTTTGACTACTGTCCATGAAAATGCGTTACAGGCCGCTATCAACGATGGTCAGGACCTTTTGAGGATTCAAACGGTTTATGAGCAGATACTCAAGGTGTCTCCAACTCCAGCTCATTTTGTAAACAACCAGCTGGAGCATCATACTCAATCGGTAGTGATTAGCGAAGCACTGAATGCAGCTGTTATGGGCAATTTAGCCTTTCTTTTGGGGCATGATGAAGAGAAAGAACTTTCAGCTCAAATCTTGACTCATTTTGTGCGATCTCCAGATGATTTGAATGATTTCCCGGAACTTCAATACCGGTTTATGAAGCGAACAATGTTTGAAGGTGGGGGTGATTCGAAGCACCTATTGCTTTTCATTGATGAAATGTGTCAATTTGAGCCTCAACTCGTGGCATCCTTTCTTTACGACAACGAAGGTTCGTATCCATTGGATGATGTTCTTGAATTATGCCAGAGACGTTATGTATACGACGCATCGGCTTACTTGCTCGAGCGGACAGGCGATATTGCTGGTGCACTGGATTTACTTTTGAAATCCGTTTGCGTGGATTCATTCGAGCAAAAACAGCGAATTATTGGAGAGGCTATAAAATTGTGCGAACGGAATTCACTCACTGACTTGGACACTGAGAGAGCAGAGAGACTTTGGTTTTTGCTTTTGAACAGAGTTTCAAATTTCACTGACGAAAGCAAAGTCAATCAGTCGGTCATTCTGCGCTATGTGTTGAATATCATGATGTCGTATGTCGAGTCGGGAACTATTTTGGCCAAAATACAAGCTGAAAGTTTCGGCCAGATTCGTAACACTGTGAAGTGCATGATGGATGCGAGGACGTATGAGCTGCAGATTCTTGGCGCGGCGAAAGCGTTGGCTGTAAATGATTTAATAACCGTAGTGAGAAAGAAACACATGAACATGGGAAGAGGCACAATCATGTCGAGAGTTGTGCCCATCAAACAGCGAGATAGGAGACTTCGGAAAACAAGTCAGCTAGGATGGGAAGAACAAATGGGATCCCTACTCCCGAGCCCTCTCATATTAGACCCTCCGTAGATGCTTGCAAACTTGAATACCCCAATACACAAAACTTGAGCTTAATTATTTTATCAACACCCCCATTTGCTGAGTTATTTGGGCGACAGGTGTGCTATTATTCCCTAAATAAGTATTTGTCTATTTTACTCGTTACTGTTGGCACACAGAAAACTGACCAATAGTAATGCGCCTCCCTTGAGCCGAAGTGAATGGTGCAAAGATGCCATCTACTGAATTGTCAATAAGATGGTCGAATCACATTTTAAAAACGAAAGTGGTGTTCATTGAGAAGATCGATGAGAATGGTTTGGTTAAGCTTGACAGGAAATGACCCAAAGGTACACGAAGAGATTTTATCTGCAGGTCATTGTTTTCCCTACAAAAAAGGAATGACAATTACGATGTGCCACACAAACACAATTGAATCAAGGCAGTTTATTATGTGCTTTTTTAGGCATGCTTGGTTGTGTGCAGACCTGACCATTATCAGGGTCAAAGAAAATAATTTTAGTAGGGCGAGTTGCAACTTCCCTGGTCTCAGGCGAAAGAAAAAAAATGATGCATAAAAAAAATCAATATAAATTGGGTTGTGTTCCTAAAATCTTGCAGGAAAGTTCTACCATGAAAGGGTTTCGAACCGCAGCTAGACAACAGACACCACGATCGTCTTCAAGCCGTACATGGTTTGGTAGTGCCGCTGCTTTGTCCATACTCACGTTCACAGGCAGCGTATTTGCATGGCCTCTAGCGGATGTGTACGGTGGACCAGCTCTTGTCTCTCGAAGCGCCTCGAGGACCGAAATTCCCAGTGATCGCAGTTCCTTGAAAACAATGTTAAGCTATCGTAACGGTCGCGATGTTGCCCGAGAAGCCTTGGCTGATGGACGCCCAGTCATCTATTGTTCACTGCAATCAGGGAATTGTCCTCACACGTTATTGTTCGCTCTTATTGAAGGGGTGTATGGACATCTTGGGATTACTGGAACGATTGCACAGTCGATGGGTATATGGTGGATTGTTCTGTTCGACGTTATCATGGGACACGATCCATCGCACACTCGAGCTGTCAACATGGCCATTGTCTTAGGTCACGTGAAACGAGGGCTGCGTCGATTTGAAAGAACCCCTTTGGTAGTGTTCGACCATATGGATGATCTTGTAGAGTACGCCAAGCACAGTAATGATTCCTACTTAAGTTCCATGTCTATGACAATTGCAGCATGGAGCGCAAGTGCCGCTGACGAGGGCGTTTGTGATGTCGTATTTTGTTCCAAACCAACTTTGTGGTCCAGGAAGGACACGCAGCGGATTCATGACCTACAAGCGTATGTTCGTTTTGCTATTTCCAAGTGAACTTCGAATTTTTGAATTTTGAACGTGTGGGAAAAATAAAATAACGGTCGAGTGGAGTAGTGTTCCTAGTTGGTGTTACCATTTACTGCTACTAAGATATCAACAGAGGCAGAGGGAAAAAAAACTGAAATTTGAAAAATGTCATTAACTACTAGAGTTTTACATATCGGTATCATCCTGTGTGGATTGAACCTACAGCAAACAAAAACTATGCAAGGTAAGGCAATCACACACAGGTGATTCGGCTGTCTCACATGTATTCACAGCTCTTCAATGGAACCAATTCATGCTCACATCCCTCGATTCAGATCGAGCTAAGATCGCAAGGTACGTGATATTTAATAAAGCGATGTCGCTCACCATTATATTCTTGCAGATTGAACTGTGATTGGAGACATGTCAGAGGAAATTTGTACCAGAGCTCGAGATCGGAGTACCACGTATGCGATCAAATATGCACTCGATGGGTCTACCGTTCAGATGGACTGAAGTTTTGCGCGATCAGTGGTTTGTGTAAGAATTCTATCAACCAAAATAACCTCAACACGGATCATCCGTTGAAGCGTTCTAGTGCCGAAAACTTTAATGGAATGAATACCAAAAGGCGTTCTTTCAGAATTTCTGAGGATGGCGATGACACAGACGCAGAAATGGATAATGCTTCGGGGCAATACGATGAACAGTAAGTAGTGCTCATTGTGTTTTTCGGTACGAGCGAATTAAACGTGTGAATAGCTGCGGTTGTCCATTTTCGAGCTCCCTTTCAAACGGTGGTGCTACTTGTAGTATGCACCACTATTAATAAACACAGGTTTCAGAAAGAAACCACGCCACATGTTACATAGGTTTTAAACACTGGAGAAAAACAATCCAAAATAATAATAAAATATTCCTATATTTATAACTCTTCCTTTTCACCAGTCAAGTCGTCTTCCACAACAGGAATTTCAATCTCTGGAAGTAAATCGAGAGTGTCGAGTCCAAGTCCTCGCTGCATCACGCGATACATTCTGCTGGCAAAATCGGTGGTATCGTCCATGTCAAACCCAGAATTCAACAGTGAAGTATCATACATCAAGTATACCAAATCCATTGCCTCCTGGCTTTCAGGATCAGATTGACAGAGTTTTAAAAGTTGTTCCACAATAGGATGCCTCGCGTTGATCTCCATGGACTTCTTAGAACCCATTTGCATTTGTGAAGCTTGAGATCCGAACGCTTGATGCTTCATGATTTTCTCCATGTTTGCAGAATAGCCAAATTGAGAAGTGACTAAAATTGCAGGTGTATCGGTGACTCGGTTTGACACAGATATCTTATCAAGGTTGGAAGAAAGCAATTTCTTCATCCATTCAGTTAATGGCTTGAATTTTTCCTTGTACAATTTCTCACGTTTAGAGTCTAGTTCGGTTTCGTCGCCGAATTTTAAACCTTCTTTCGTAAGACTTTGCAATTTGAATCCTTCGAATTCAGGCAACTGTTGAACGCAATACTCATCAAGTGGGTCATTCATCAACAGCACCTCGACATTCTTTGCAATGGCTTGTTCAAGAAATGGCGACTTTTTGATTACATCAAGGTCACTTCCCGCCATGTAATAGATACTTTTTTGCCATTCGGGCATTCTCTCCACGTACCCTGGAAGAGAAGTAAGCTCATTTTCAGAGTGGGTGGTTGAAAACCTCAGCAGCTTGGTCAGTCGGTTTCTGTTGGACGAGTCTTCGATAACTCCAAGCTTGATATTTTTGCCAAAATTTTTCCAAAAAGTAGAATATTCTGCAACTTTGCCTTCTTCTTCGTCTTCATCGTCCTCGTCTTGGTTTTTCTTCTTCTTTGCTTCTTCTGCATCAGACATCTTTCGAAGTAGGTCTAAGATTTTCCTCAACAGTTTTTTCCCCATGACTTTCAACACTTTATGTTGCTGTAGCGTTTCTCTTGAAACATTCAAAGGAAGATCGTCACTATCAACTACACCCTTGATAAAGCTCAAATACTTGGGAATAAGTTCTTCAAACTCGTCGGTAATCAATACCTTTCTCACATATAGTTTAAGTGCAGCTTTCGTATTGTAGTAATTGTCCATCATACCAGGAGGTGAACTTTTTGGTATGTATAAGATGGATTTGAATTCAACTTCTCCTTCAGCTCGAAAATGAGTCCACGTGAGCGGTTTCTGCATGTCCTTCGAGATGGCTTGATAGAAAGCCTCGTACTCCGAGTCATTGATATCGTTTTCACTTCTTGTCCAAATAGCTTTTTGGGTGTTGACCTGCTCCCATACCCATGATGTTACTTCCTTGGTCTTTGGGGATTCTTCTTCTTCCTCGTCATCAGATGTTTTCAGATCGTCGTCTTCCTCCTCGTCGTCTTCTTCGTCGTCTTCCTCCTCCTCTTCTTCAGCAACAGTTTCAGTCTTGCTCTTGTGCAAAAATATAGGAAAGGTAATGAACTCCGAATATCTCTTGACAAGCCCTTCTACACGGTCCTGATTCGCATATTCAAGCGCATCTTCCTTGAGGAATAAAGTGATCTCGCTACCTCGACCTAAAGTGTTGCCTTGCGGGTCCAGCTCCACTGAAAACGTACTGTCAGCTGTTGACTCCCACACATACTGATCATCGCTATTGTGCTTGCTAGTAACACGCACCTTATCTGCAACCAGATACACTGAATAAAACCCGACACCAAACTGGCCGATCAGACTCATATCGGCGCCACCCGACATAGACTCAACAAATTGGGTGGTTCCTGACTTAGCCACGGTGCCTAAGTTCTCAATGAGGTCTTCTTTCGTCATGCCGATACCAGTGTCACGGATGGTCAATGTTCTTTCCGCAGCGTCAAAAGTGATCTTGATTTCAAGGTCCAACTTTTCTCCACTGCTGGTCAAATAAAGCGACGGGTCTTCCAGAGCCAGCAGTCTCAACTTGTCAAGAGCATCGGATCCATTCGATATCAACTCCCTCAGAAAAATCTCCTTCTTCTGATACAAACTGTTGATGATGATATCCATCAAGCGACTGACTTCTGCTTGAAACTCGAACTTCTCCCCCTCGCCAGATGCAAGTGGTATCATCATTGCTGACACCAGTAGCAGGCATATCGTTCCTACATATGTTAACACTCGCATTTCTCGCTCTCGTTTAAGATATGAATTTGGATTCCAGCCTGGCAGTTTTTTTCTTTCAATATTAATGGATACTTGATCACAAAACCAGTCGTGAAGTCGTGTTGAGATGACATCGTATTAATCGATTCATGAATATCTCGTTATCTTGCTAATTTGAATTTTTAGTATTAACTTCAATAGAAAACGAAAGCGTGATTGCCCAACTGATGTATGTCGAGTGCTTTCGTTATTAGGGAGTAAAGGCCGTAAGAAATTCTTGAATTGAATTGATGCGCAATTGAATGATCAAAATAAATTTCCGATTGATCAACTATTGATCACTTTGGTTGGTAAACCCATCCAGTGCAACAAGCATGTTGTACTTTCGGCATTTGTTTCAACATTAACCTAGTTTTTCATACCTAAGAATATCCTGAAAAATTCTTGCGCCTGTTGGCTATTGCAAGGATCTTGTGTAGAGGCTCTTTGATTCCGAATTGTAATGATACCAAACGTGCGTCAAAGTTATGTGTTTAAATCTGAGTTCCCCATTGTGCATTTTATCCATCACAATTACGAAAGCACAGTCGAAGGCAAAAGGATGACATACGATGACATTCAAGAAATGGCTAAATGACTTGAATCCACCGTTTTATGAAATATGATTGAGTTATATCGTATTTACACTTTCACAGGGTTGTCCATGTCATTTATTTTGGGGGCGTCGTTATTAATGGAGGTATACACTCAAGTGATGCAAGACTATTACATTGGAAGTACCAAAGGCGATGCGGGATGATCCGAACGCGTGGCTAAAGTGCCAAGGTTTATAGCGTGTACAGACAATGACTGCTATTGCAGCCATTAACTATGGCCGGGTATACAAACTGAAGTGATTGCATATAAAGGGCTGCAGTGCATTTATTGTACAGCAGATACACTGCATGCAGGTCGATCTCACTAAGATAGTTTAAACTCGCCTCAATTCACCCATAGCTCGCTGAGTAATAGCGACAAAGCCGACTAGATTCGTCTTACCGTATTTTCTGTGATCTATCTATGCATTACTATAATGGCAACTTACTGAACGAAAATTTAGGAATTGACTGAACCAAAATTTAGGAATTGACTGAACAAAAGTTTTGAAATCACCAAAATTGAACATCATCAAAAAAACATCATGAATCCACTTTATGCTCTCACTTTGGCACTAATTGCAATCCTCACATCTAGTGTGACTGCTGATCCCAATCACCATCCGACGTCATACCCATCTTCGATTCCTGGTAGTTTGGATTGCGACGTTTGCTACAAGAGTACAACAAGCGATAAATGCACCATCTGTCATTGTGGATGCAAAAAGGGAGAAGAATTAAACGGAAACACTAAATGCGAATCAAAAGTGATCTTTAAAAGCTCGTGTCCATCTTATGCGACAAAATATCGCAAGGATTATGTTGGGGCTTGCACTGCACGTCCAACGCCATTCCCTACAAGGTTTCCTACGTCGCCAAGCACGCACAGTGCAAGTCCAACGACAGCTAATCCAACTACTAGTCCAAGTGTTAGACCAACAACAGCTCATCCAGCTGCTAGTCCAACAACAGCCAATCCAACTGTTAGTCCAAGTACTAGTCCAACGACAGCTAATCCAACTGCGAATCCAAGTGTTAGACCGACAACAGCTACTCCAACTGCGAATCCAAGTATTAGACCGACAACAGCTCATCCAACTGCGAATCCAACTGGTAGTCCAACAACATCCAATCCAACTGTTGGTCCAACTGCTAGCCCGGCAACAGGAAGTCCGACTGTGAATCCTAGTGACAGTCCAACAACAGCTAACCCAACTGCTAGTCCAAGTGCAAGTCCAATAACTACCAATCCAACTGCTAGCCCGACAACAGCTAGTCCAAGTGCTACTCCAAGTGTTAAGCCAACAACAACTAATCCAACTGTTATTCCCACATCCAATCCAACTGTTGGTCCAACTGCTAGCCCGACAACAGGAAGTCCGACTGCTAATCCTAGTGCTGGTCCAACAACAGCTAGTCCAAGTGCTAATCCAACTCCACTAATCACTCTTGCTCCAACTAGCAAACCTACTCTGAAACCGACCGATGCATTTACACAATGCGATTGCACAGCAAAATGTAGTCTCACCCTTGATCCATACCTGAATAACTTTAATGGAGTTCAAACAATAGAATCAGTTGATGAGTTATGGCACAACATGTACACGTATTCCGGTACAAGTGTACAAACTCTGTACCATACGGTCGACGGAGCAGCATGGGTAGCGAATGTGACAGCTGGATCAAATGAATTCAATTTGGATCTTTGCTGGAATGGAAATCCTCCTACGCCTACAGATACCAACCAACGGTGGTGGTTTCCCACAACCACTGTTATCAATGGTGACGAAACGTTGGTTCTTGATGTTTCTTGCGTCACCAAAAACAGGATCATGTCTCCATACAATACTCGCCTTGATGTTTACATCACGAAGACAGATAATAACATACCGTTTCCTTCAGACCCAAGAAACAACGCCTTTTTGGAATATGAAATTCAAAATGGCTACAATGGTATATGCATGCCAGGTTCATCAGTCAACGTAGCTACCGGGCCTGTCTGTACATGTAGTTAGACTATCAGCAGTCCTTTTGAGAGCCAATAATTACTTCGCTAACTCAGAACTTGCAGTTGATCAAGATTTGAGACCAATATGTCCATTTAATTTAATGTCAAGCCTTATTTGAAATTTGAAATATAATCATGGAAATCTTTTAATTCTTTTAGTTTGATTTTACCCGGTGATTGTTAAGGGTATAAATCGAGATCATCTTTCGATCAGTTTGAAACGCCAATAAAGAACTAGAGTCCATGTTGGAGCTGTGGGTACTGTCCAGTTGCGATCAAAATGGTATTTCCAACGAATAAAATATAATAAGCGATATGCACAAAAACAAGGAACTACGTCGTAAGTGAAAAAATGATACGTTTTTTCTCCGCGTGCCGACCCAATTTCCAATGTTGCTCAATTCTGCAGTATCTCATGGCTCACCGGTTATTAATTTAAATAATTTGACACAATCAAAATGAATCCGGGCCAACGTTTCATTAAGTACTTTTGATAAACAAACCCACGCTGTAAAGATGTAGATCTCCAAATCAATCTTTTCATTCGGGTGAAATACAAATAGTAAAACCAGTGAAGATTCGTTGTGCTCTTACGCTCTCGTACTTTGTATAGGTCTTCTACATAGTTTACAACGCAAGGTTCTTGAAATGTATATTTTTAGCAGGATTTCGAGTAGTGTATACAACTAATGATTCACACCAGGAGTTTCGAGGCATGTTGCAGAAATGAGGTTTTCGTGGTGGGTTTGGAGCCACGACAGTACTCATGTCACAAGTGTCCGAAAAGTTATCCCATCAAATGAACTATCCGGAAGGACTTTTGATGGATCACTTTGGTAGATAATCCCATCGAGTTCAGATGTTTCTATAGGACAAGTTTCCACAATTTTGAGCAACGTTTGAGCATCATCAGAGAAGTGAAGGATTTTCAAGTTTCAACCCAATCAATGAGTGGTCCAGATTCTGGATGATCTTCCATTCGCAAAAAAAAGAATTGGCGATCAAAAACCAACAAGAATCTAGCTAAGTGAATAAACATCTCCAATGATTCTGGGGTCCACGTTAGAGAATGAATTGATAGTTTGGTTTAGTTTAAATCCGTATTCACGGAAATATAAAATACAAATATATAGA
>Ga0105054_10006567_pt1 | contig 16194 bp, 16 predicted proteins | sample BON02_FD_78091 | JGI IMG/M metagenome (GOLD analysis project Ga0105054, IMG submission 78091) | Freshwater microbial communities from Lake Bonney liftoff mats and glacier meltwater in Antarctica - BON-02 (megahit assembly) | ecosystem: Environmental > Aquatic > Freshwater > Ice > Glacier...
AAAAAAAACGATTTTTTTTGTTGTTTAAAAAAAAAAAAAAAAAAAAGGTGCGGAAGTTGAATCTTGAATGTGCCACTAGGAATTGTTATTCAGCTATTGAAGAATATCGACTCATCAATGTTGCATCTCTATTTGATGATCGGTGTGCATATCCTCTAGATAGTATCATATGGCATATTGCTTCATTAGGCTCTAGTTGAACATGATCTTATTTTTATGCGTATTCGCCGAGTGGTTTGATTCTGTTGATACTTGCAAACGATTAATCTCTGAATCGATTTCACGAGGATTTTTAAACTCGAGATAAAATAAATTTCTTTATGACAACTAGCACGTGATTCGAACCATCGAAACGATTGATAATTAGTTGATATTAGTACAGGACTTATACTATAGGGGAAATTGAAACCATTATGGTATCAATTTTTCTGACACTTTCCAAAGGGTTTCCGCGTCACGATTTAAATCGGCCACAGTGTATTGCTTTGATAATCGGGGAATATCAGAACCCATTAATGACAGTATCCAAGCTACCGGCATGAATGCTCCCGACAGAATTCGATTGTACTGCTCTGGAGATGCCAATCCGAAAGTGGTGTCTACTACGAAGCCGTTATATTCACGCGGGGCATTCACCTTGAGCGCATACACTATCGGATATGCACCTAAAACTGCGTCACGCTGGATATTTCCAAGCACTTTAGACAGTCGTGTTATATTGGTGGCCACTAGCCCAAGGTTAATGGAGTAAGCAGTGACATTCTTGTACTGCTTTGAAAGTTCAAACGCATGCAGAATATTTGCAAACTTTGCTCTTTCATATGCCAATATATCCGACGGTTCTTTGAACCTATCTTCTAGCCGATCGATGCAATTAAACCAAAAACAAAGCAAATGCATAGCAGATGCAACGTTGACTATCCGGAAGGTCTGATTATTTCTTTCTTCCACTAAAAGTTTAGTAAGCAGATAATGTCCTAGATGCATGGCCCCAAGTGCCGGTTCTAAGAGTTCCTTTGTAGGAGGTACTGAGGATCCAGTTGCAAACCCAGCGTTGTTTACGACCCCATCGATTTTCCTAGTTTTGAATTCCGATGCGAATTCTTTCACAGAGTTGAGAGAGCTCAAATCAAGCTCAGCCGTTTGTATTCCGAAGGGCGATGAAAGGGTGCTCGCGGCTTCCAGGCATTTGTTAATGTTTCGACACGCCATTATTACTGTGGCATTTTCACTAAGTAGCGCTTGCACCACAGCATAACCTGTACCAGAATTGGCCCCTGTTACTATGTATGTTTTACCTCGAAGAGAATCCTCCATCTTAAAGGAATTGGGGAACCTTGAGAGACTGACTTCGTTAACATAAAGTACCATCAGAATATAAATGATGGCGATGACGTTATTGGAGAGGTGAAAGAGCAATTTCCCGTTGATCATTATAATTGCCAAAACAAGAATGAAACTTGGATCCAATAATAGATATGCCATTTCAGATCCCCGAATGATGGTTATGGAGACGGCCATGAATGCAACCATCCATGAAGAGATCATTACTACATAGACGGCGCGGTCCCCGCAAAATACGAGAGCGAGAAGATACTGGATGATGAAAAGGTGTAAGCAACTTGCTAAAATTGAAAAGCCAGTATTAACAATTTGAAGCACCAGTTTATGGACGGCATGGAATGGTTGCCAGTTCGCAACCTTATGCCAGTGAAATTGGTTTGAGCATTTTGAAAAAAGGAGGTAATGCGGGTAAGTGGAACGGGGTCTCCCACCTTTGGATTTATTTTTCTGAAGCTGTTAATTAGTCGATGCTGCGATCGCAGTTGCAGCTGCATTGAACGTCACCGAGCCATGTTCGACTGGATTGGGCGGGGATTGCTTCATTATGCATTTCGATGCGAAGACTAAACAAGTGTCAGCTCTGAATGGTTCAGGGAGATCGCCATCATCATTGACGTTGGAAAAGGGATTAAGAGATGCCCATGGTTGGAATTTGTCTATAGCAGATTGCGTTACTGTTCCTGGTACTGCTGCTGGATGGCACGATGCTATTCGTAAATGGGGTACGTGGCCCTTGGCTCATGTTTTAGAACCTGCAGCGAAACTAGCAGAGGAGGGATTTCCTGTTTCACCAATCACTGCATTTCACTGGAAGGAAGGCGAGTTCAAACTCCGAAGAACATCAAATTACCATGAACTCATGGTTCGTTCTGAAACTGGGTATCATACACCTGCTGCTGGTGAAATATTTAAAAACCCAAATCTCGCGAAAGTGCTTCGTGGCCTCGGTGAACACGGAAAGGAGTGGTTTTATGATGGTAATGTTGGCGACCAGATAGTGAACATCGTGAAGCAATATGGAGGCGTTTTGGAAAAGAGTGACCTCTGTCAACATAAGAGCAATTTTCCTGAGCCCGTCAGTGTGTCTTTTGGAGAACTAGATGTCTTTGAAATACCCCCCAATGGTCAAGGAATAGTAGCTCTCATGGCTCTTAATATTTTGAAGAATCTGGAGGGAGACTATGGAAAACACTCTTCTGTTCAGCACTTGCATCCTTTGATCGAGGCTCTTCGACTAGCGTTTGCCGACGGGCGGCACTTCATTGCGGATCCTGATGCAGTCGATATCCCTGTTAAAGATCTGCTTCATCTTCATTATGCTAAGCGTCGATCGTCCTTGATCAAACCTGACCAGGCATGTGCTGATATCACTAATGGGAGTCCAGTCCAGTCCAGTGACACGGTATCTTTTCGTAAGTTTGTTCTTTATTGGCAATTTGAATCGAGACTTAATATAAGCAGAAGTTGTTGATAGCTGGGGCAATGCAGTGAGCATGGTCAATTCAAATTACGACGGTTTTGGTACAGGATATGTTCCACAAGGTTGTGGATTCACGTTACAAAACCGAGGCGAAAATTTTTCTCTCAATGCAACTGATGCGAATGTGCTGGCTGGGAGCAAACGACCGTATCACACGATCATCCCTGCGATGGCGCTTTTCCGTGGAGATTTGTTTTCATCATTTTCTGTAATGGGAGGGTTCATGCAACCTCAAGGTCACGTTCAAGTTCTAGTCAATCTCATTGCATACAAAATGGATCCTCAGCAAGCACTGGATGCTCCTAGATTTTGTATTGGGAAGGACTTCATCTCATTTGAAGAAGGTATTGAGGAGAGTGTAATTGAAGCTTTGAAAGCAATGGGCCATCCTGTTGAATGTGTACCTGTTACTGGTCACGCGAGGGCCCTCTTTGGCCGAGGACAAATTATTGTAAAGGATCAGGACACCGGTGTTCTTATAGCTGGATCAGACGGTCGCGGAGACGGTTGCGCAATGGGATTTTAAAACAGCCGAACTATGCATATTTACATTTTAATTGTAAATACCTTGGTACTTCATTTTTAAATTCAAATACACATTCGGAGGTAGGGTCCCCTTAATCCTTCGCATTCCAATCGAACCAGTAATCGAGTCGGTCGATGCGGTTCATTCCGGGTGTGTGTTTTTCACTGGTATTAATAGGACTGTTACTACTACTAAACTATTATATGGCCCCTACTGCAGTAGGCGAAGGCAGCCTGTTTACCATAGTTCTGTCACCGGAAGAGAACATAGTAAATAGCAACTATCTCGTCATAATAGCTGCTGGCGATTCTTCGCTACACTTGACAGAAAACAATTCATGGTATGATCATGGGTTTGATATCTGCGTAGTTTATTATGGTAACAATGCCCAAGTAGCCAACACATATGAACGAATGTCCTCTTACTATTTTAAATTGCGAGCCCCCAAATGGCAACTTGTTCGACACGCGTTGCAAAATGTACCATGGGAAACTTACGACTATATTTGGCTTCCAGATGATGATCTTTTGATTTCCGGACCCACTATTATGAACATGTTTCAAATTGCATCAGATCATAAACTTGTCCTGGGTCAACCAGCCTTGGTGGGAGGAAATTGCCAGCATAAAATTCTCGCGCAACGTCCTAAGTTGATGTTGCATTACACAAACTTCATTGAGATAATGTGCCCCTTTTTTCAGGTAGACACTCTAAAGTATCTATTTCCGACATTTGACAACGATGATACCAAGTCTGGTTGGGGTTTGGATTTTCTATGGGCTTCAATGTTGAACTTCTCCAATATCGGTGTCATTGATGCAGCACCAGTGCACCATGCGAGACCAGGACAGTCTAGCAGCAGCCCAAACTCGTTTTACAAAGTATTTAGTATTGACCCAGTGAAGGAGTTCAAATTATTACGAAGAAAATATCACGCCAAGATTCCATTTAAGATTAAGATCCTCCGGGAAGAATCAGCATAGTTATCTTTCAGAGGCTGAACCGTTAGTGTTCATTGAGTAATTAAATACATATACCGGTAGATAGAAAGACTTCTTAGAGCATTATAAAGTTTAAATGGGTCTTAAACAGGTGGTAGCAGCTGACCTAGCGTCAAACCACCAGCGAACATTCCACATACAGTGACAAGAGAAGCTAGGGATCTGGTAGCCATGCCAGTGAGTCCGCTACCACTCGTGCACCCTTGGGCCAGTCGACTACCGAACAAAACCAAGATACCACCTACGAAGGACTTCATCGGGCTCATACCATTGAACAATTCAGGATTCACCGACGGATAATTGGAATTATATTGAGAGAGAGCCGAACCTAATATTATCCCGATACTCGAAATAGCTTGCCAGATGGCTTTCTCATCTGTTTTAGCATTGTGGAAGTAGGTCGTTTTCTCCAAGTGGCCACAATCAATAGCACAAGCAACATGAGATGAAAAGTAGGTCCACCCACTGGAAGCTCCTAGCCCATTAGCCTTAGAAAGCATAAGTGGCAGTTGCAACAATCCCACTACGACACCTGCAAGGGCTGGATCCCAAACATTTGCGAATAGATTAAACGATGCTTCAGAATCTGGAACAACTCTAAGCATTTCTTCTTGCCAAGGAAACATTTGATCTGTTGCATAGACAACAGCCAGCATTCCAAAGAAAGGAACCAAACCCCATTGAATAAATTTTGAAGGCTCATGTTTACACAAGCTCATCTTTGGCTCAGCGTATCCATAGGCCAAAACCCCTACGATGCCTCCAGCTATAACATATATAGTGTTTGGCATACCAGCACCTATTTGTGACCAAACAGTACCAGGACATGAACCTGAAATATACATTCCTGCACCCAACAACACGCCTCCAATGAAATTCGCTAGGAAGCTAACGGACATAAGGCTCCTCCCTGCCTTCGGTGGCATCCGTTTTTCATTGTGTTTCTGAAGAACTAGCGCTACTGCCGTGGAAGTACTTGCGGCAGCCAGGAACATGCGCAACATCGTGAAATTTTTTAGTGCGAAAAAAGCTGTGATGACCCCAGGTATATTAACCTTGCCCTGATTTAACGCATAGCCGAATATGCCACCCGCAGTTAGAGCTGCGAGTCCGTTTGATAATGACTTGATCGCGATGCTCATTGTTTGTATATCCGTGTGATGTTCTGGGTTTGCTCCGGGTAAATAAAATCGTTTTTTGGCGTTAGCCTAAACTCTAATAACGTCTATAATCTTTTTAATTGTCCGGGGCAATGGAACCGTCGCTTACAAGAACCCGAGACTTACAATGCAATTTACCATCTATTGACATGTAATCCGATAATATGAAATGAGATATTTCGGAATCTTTCGTTGAATTAATCCCGCAATAAAATAACCGATTCTATTTATATATATAAAATCATGGAATATTCCGCTGCATTTTGTGGAGGGATGATACTTGGAATGTCATCAAGTTCAAAAACCCTCTTTACAGGACGAGTATTGGGAGTATCAGGAAGCATCAAAGGAATGCTCAAAATAAATAATGCTTTCCCATTTGCTTTCGTTGGAGCTATGATCGGAGGCTCTTTCATTGCAAAAGCTCTGTTTCCACCGGCATTGCAATCGTACCAAGGACTGGAGCCCTGGTGGCTTTTCTCATGCGGAGTCATTGTTGGTACGTATACTTCCATAATATAGCGAGCATTTTCTAACTGACTTGGAAGGACTTGGAACATACTTATGCAATGGATGCACTTCCGGACATGGTATAGCGGGAATTGGTCGAGCTTCCCGTCGTTCTTTGAAAGCTACTTCGACCTTCTTCGGTGTCGCTGTGATAACAGCAACTGCCAGTAACTCTTCATCCTTCATAACCAGCGGCACTTCCGAACCTGTACCACTGCATATAACTGCAATCATCTTTGGTGCCAGCATTGCATCATATGTTCTTATATACATCCTCGCGAAAACCATCCTACTGGGGCAAACATATCTACTGAATGTGTTGGTGGAGTTGGTTTCTGGTGTCTCGTTTTCACTTGGTTTGGTCGCTGCAGGGATGAATCAGCCTATAAATGTTGCTAGGTTTTTGGATCTACGAGGCCACAATTGGACTGGAGCTCTAGTGCTAGTGATGATAGGGGCTCTCTGCATCAAGTTTACTGTGCATCATTCCCACACTGCTAAAAGAGAGCTGACTCTTCTAGGTACTCAATTATCGCTTCCTTGCCCCAAAGCACCAGCAGATTTGAAACTTTATGTAGGATCTGTCTTGTTTGGAATTGGCTGGGCTCTCTCTGGTATATGTCCAGGACCGGCGCTTACGATGCTGGCACAAGAAGACCCAATTTCCGGGGTATCTTATATGGGGGGTCTACTGACAGCATACTCTAGTCTCACTTTGCTTGATGTGCTGACAACGACACCGAAGGAGAATGCCACCATCAATGGCGTCTTACCAGATATCCAAACTATATCTGACAAGTTGCAAGTTGTTTAAAAACAATAACGTAATAAGTTACAAATTAACTTTCTCCTTTTATGGGCCAAACTTGGACCAATTTGGAAGCAGATGAAACCACAAAATCTGAAACATTAAGTCTGTTGATGCAAGTCAACGGATCAGAGCGATGTAGCAAGACATAAGAGTAGCCTTCGAACATTTGCAAGAATAGCTGAGATGCCTCGCTAGCTATTGACGAACGGTTATTTGTTTGTTTTAATCGGGATTGATGTTGCATTCGTCTGGCCACAAGCCCCCAACATGGATTGATAGAGCAAAACCAAATAATTCCTTTGGTGAAACCTTGATACCGTACTGGAATATCGAATTCGTTATTCAAATTTTCTCTCATGCCACGGGAAGAATGGTCTTTAGAAATGTAGAATACATTCGAGTATGTTTGCGTATCAGTTTTGAATGTAATAGGTGATCCACATCGTTGATGCGGGATACTGTTAGCGTATTTTTTAATCATTGTGCCCAGCAACAGTTTAAGTACTTTCTGATTGGGAAGCATAGTTGGAGTATCGGGTGTCGTCCATGATGCCATGGGTTCATCTGTTTGAGAAGCGACTCGGTCCTTGACAATATTAATAAACTGCCACGATGCCAAAAGCACTTGCCTTGATTGAACATGCAATGACTCGGCAATAACCACATCTTCCAGAACAGAGTCCTGAACATCCCCATTTTGATCTGGCTCGGCGCATTTTGCCAATTGATGCAAGTTAAAATATGGCCTTTCCATGTTGTTTTCTGCTTCGTATTCTGCGCCAAATTTAGAATCTTTTGAATCTTCAGAGTCTGTCTTCAGTCGTTTCCATGCACTTCCGTATAACTCATTTTCCCTTGGGACTGTTAAATCGTTGGAACTCAAGTCAAAACTTAAACCCGGAGCTCCAAATAATTTTCGAACTCTTAAGTCAAAATTCGCATCTTCCTGCATGCTCAACTGCAGCGAGCCAAATACAGAAACAATTGTATCGGTTGTTCGTAGTACGACAATTGATATATTGGCGTTTCTTTTTTGTGCCAAGTGTCTTTCACCGAATCTATTAGAGATTAAAATAGTACTTAGCCCCCCTTGTTGAATGATACAAAAAAGCGAGACATGTTGTCGGATTCATCGTCCATTGAGTATTCTTCAATTCCGTGACTTTTCAAGTGTTTTGATTTTTTCCTCCAGGCAGAGTACTCGAGTAAGCAATATATCGTATTGCAAGCTGCTGTTGAATGGAGTGTAATCCTCCGGAAAGAATTTGTAATTGCGATGTCTCCCACTACTTTCCAACTTCTTTCTGACAAGCTCGTAGGAACAAGGGCCTTTACCTGAAACAGCATTCTCTTTCGCCAAGTTGAAATCCTGAATTGTTTTCAAAAAAGAAATTTTGTCTTCAGGGCCTTTCAAAAGACCTTCATCTTCTAACGTGCTTGTCAATTGACTCTTCCATGACTCTCCCAATGTTGTAGAAAGTGTTTCAGTGTCTCCTGTGAGAAGCACTCCTCTTAACAGCTTTCGACGCTCCAACAGCGTCATGCTACCACACAAACTACTCTTCTGCATGATCAGATTTCAATATCGTAACGGCTGGCGTAGACACTGAATTGTATTTGAAATTGTTTCGCCGCATCAATAACTGCGTACATGTATCCTGTCGCACAATGAACCATGATAGTAGATAATTCTTAACAAAACGATGTATTTCAAATTTGAACTTTATATTGATCAATTGTAGTATTTGTCATTGCCATTTGAATAAAAAATTATACTGAGCAGGATCTTCGTCAGGTTGTTCGTCAGCAGTGAATTGAGTATTGTCACTATCGTAATCAGTTTCTAATATTTGAATGCGGACGCCTTTGCGAACTGCTCGAAACAATTTCAAAATATTGAAGAGCCCTTGTAGCAAGAATAGTATTCCACCGAATTCCATCACCCAGTAACCAACTTTGTAAGTTCTTCTAAAAACCTTATCGTGTTGCAACCACGGTGAGAAAAGTCGAATGCCTAGAGGAACATGTAATACAGGAGTCGGGTGATAAAGAATATCTTTACGAGAGTGCACGACATTTAGGAATGTTTCAAAATACCTGTAAATATCATCGATCGCAAGCAGCAACAATGGAAGAACGAAATACAAAAAGATAAAGCGCCGTCGTATATGCAACCCATCACGATCCAAATCATTTTTCTTTTTGCTAGATTGCTTTTTCATCACAGGCTTGTGCACCTTTATCTTCCGCTTAACGGCAGCTCCTATACGATCACTGGGATTGCGAACCAGTAAGACTCGACCGGCAGATGCTACTGCGGATGATTGAGACCTCGAAAGTGGTTTAGTCATAATATTCTGCTTCAGCAGGAGATCTGATTTACTTGAGTCAACACGAACACAAGTGGGCGCAGCATGTTCAAAAACGTCACTTTTCTGTGGATATAGAGAGGTCCCATCATAATGCTTCTTTTTTGAAGACGATTTTGATGAAGCCTCAATGAGTTCTATCTGGACATCGAAGTCAGTCGACGAAGATTGCCCAGATTCCAAAGCTGGTGCTATCATTTCCTGAAACATGACAAGTCGCTTCGACCGCTGCTGTTTTAACCACTCTCCCATTTGAAACGGAGTTTTGGCATCTTCTGGAACCACTTCTACATCAGATGCCAATGTAAACAATCTTCCATCTCGTGAGGTGATGGAAGCTCGAAGTCTCAATTCAGTGTTAGGTGAACGTCTCTGAGAAGCGACAACTTTAGACAAGGCCACAGAACATTCATTTATATAATCAAACAGTCCCTCGGTGTTCATCTACGAAATAGTTTCCACACGAGGTGTGTACTCTTCTTCTTTCTTTTCTATAGTTTTTTGTGTCACCACTATACAAGCTCAAGTTTCAATTCGTTCACGATACGCAGATCATTCATTTGAGACTCGCTACTGAATATGCTGTAAAACTCAGGAGACCCGCCAAGGAATTCCTCTACCAATTCTCCCATTGAATAGTTCAGAAACGATATTCGACTGAACACCATCAATGACGTCACAAGAAAAATCATTAGTATCAGCAACGAATCCTCGATAATCCTCAAAGAAAGCAACTTGTCAGCTTGTTGTACTGAAATGAATTGTGTAGATATTTCGAAACTGCAATATAGAAAACCGCAAACTGCAATGAGGAAGGTGGATGAACTATCAAGGCAGATGGACGCCAAGTTACGAGTGAGTATGGCAAATCCCAATAACACCACATGGTTGAGACCATAAAAAAGGCTGTAGCAAAGTGACAGATCGTCATACCAATCAGGCATTTCTCCATGCCCTGCAACTTCACATGGTGTAAAGTTTGACGGTCCAGAGAGATAGGGAGGAAGTAATTTAGTGAAAACCACGATAAGAAGAGTGAGTATCAACACAGTAATGACATACCAGACACTTGGAGATGTGTTGAATCGATGAGCAACCCCTTCATTTATCTGTTTTTGTAAATTCCAGGTGCGCCATTCTCTCACAATTAGGATTGCCGTAATTACATTCAATGAGATATAGTATAGCAATTTATGAATGATGCATGCACCTATTACATCACTGTTAAATGCTTTGGACAATCCGGAAGTGAAGACAAGGATGGAGATCCATAGTAGGTAGCTCCTTCCGGTAATTTGTAAAACAGGGCACTTCCAAAATATAAAAAGGAAAATAAGAGACATGCTTCCAAGAGCCATCGTAATTACTTCGAATGCAGTATTGAACGAATCATTCACCTTGTGTAGTATTCTGACATTGTTGAAGTTCAAGCAAACCAATAGAATTGCTGGGACTGCGATAGCACAAAATCCAAAGAGAGCTATCCCTACATTGGTACGTCGCTGATGTCTCACTCTAATGGATTCTTTCTCATTCATAATTAATATGTCTGCGAAAATTAGTATTTTAGAAGAATATTTGTGCCACCCCACGTTGTGGTAGACCATATCTAGGCTGAAACAAAAGAAATCTTTTCATGAAAAAGGCATCAGGCTCTTTTCTTTCAACAAGATACTCTTGTTTATTAAGAAATTAGCATTTGATGGCTTTTATCCACTACTAGTAGTGCTTTAAAATCGATTTTTGTTGTGTTTAAAAAATCGATTAGATTAGAATGAATCTGATGCTGGTTTCCTGCTACAGCTGACCGAGAACGTTTTCGATGAAATGCATTTCTAAGAGACTATCCATCGGAAGTTTACATATGTTCCAAAAGCTTCACATGCTGTTGTCAAAGCTCATCTGACAGGAACCATGTCATTTGAAACCGAAGTCGCTATTCCAGCCGAGTTGAATAAGGATTTTTGGCCACAGTTGTTCGGTTTCCCCCTGATAGCGGGAAGAAAATCTCAATACAGACATTGTACTCAAATACAGTGTTTCTGCTACTTTTGGGAAAGATCCAGTTCTTCATTTTCATGGCTAACTTGATTGATTTGCTGTTCGCTTTGCCAATAGAGTTCCAAGGGGAAGCTAAACAGGGAGCAAGCATACAAAGACTCCTTGAAACTGCTAATGAATTAATATCTAAATCTCATATTTCTATCTTAGCAGGATGGGATGGTTCCAGAATCACCGCAGTTGAGTCTTTGTGAAGACTACAATTTCTTTTCAAATGCGAATTCGAAACGCCAGGAAGGGAGGACAATAAAAATACTAGATGATTGTGGAGTATGTTAGAAGTATCTTGAATATGATGGATTTACTGAAGGATGGCTTTCACGAGAGTCTTGCAAACTTATGGAGTTTGACATGCCTAATGAACCACCGCTTTAACTATGCTGACTTTTCTGACTTTTCCTTCAAAGTCGTTTCAATTAAAGTTTAATTTCTGTTGTATTCATTCAAAACACTGTGGAAGTCGTGTAGGCACTTTGTTTGTTTCTTGCACCAATGACTCGGATTTGTTGCTCAATTCGAAAGGATATGTTTCGGGGGGCTTTACCGAATCGAAGCGAAGATGTCGCGGTTGAGTGCAAGGAACAGTAGGACTGAGGAGCTGTCTTCGCTATTATCGCTTACCACGAGTGATATAGTGGAGAGGAATGTTATTGTCGGTTTCCTCTACGAGGTGGAATTGAAGGATGCTAGTAGGTCTGTGGTATTCCTTGCTGATATATCAGGATCGTCTAATTTGGAAATTTATGGTTCTAAGGGGCAGCTGAGTAAAACCGAGATTCCTATCGGTGCACAAGGGTTCTTTGAAGTGGCTCGTATTTATGTGACGGACAGAAGCATTCCTTGGTCCTTAGATTTGAGATATACGTGGACAGAAAGGGAAATTGCAACGAAGAAGTTGTCAGATACGATTGAACTAGAAATTACAGATCACTGGGTTAAAGGTGCAGCAGTAACATCAATGGAATATCGGCTTAGAAGTAAAGAAAAAGTGGAATTTGTCGCTGATTTTAGCGGGAGTTCGAACTTGGAGTTAGTTACTGGGTACCTGAGGGCTGCTTGTGTTGCACTGAACCCTAACGATTGGGTGAATGTGGGTCGCTTACAGGTGATAGATCCGTCCAAACCGTGGAATATACTGTGTAAATATGAATGGTCTGATTACATAGAGAACCAGCCTCCAATTGACGTGCCTGAAAGACGGGAGTTAGCTCCTGGTGTTGTGTTAGTAACCACTCGGCTTCACCAAGGGAAAAAAGAATGTTTTAGATTTCAAATCGCATGTGCAAAGAATGTTATTATTGATATCTCTCTTGATTGCTCTGCCTCGTCTAACATGGCATTTCCCGAAGGTGTTTCCGTGTTGACAGCGGTAGTTCATCCTTGGGACAGAGTGACAATAGGTACCATAGCTGTAATTGATCAAAATCAACCATGGAAATTGCGATATAAAATGACCTTGTCAGAACGAGCCCCAAGAACCATTGCTGAAGTAAGCGAACCTGATGAGCTCGTGTTGGAAAAACAACTAACAGAGTTGACCATTGGTAAAGCGGGCAATGAAAGTGATGGCAATAGGAGTAGGAATGTATCATGCGAGTCTCGTCGCAGTAGTAGTACAGCTGAAGATTTTTCTCCAAGTGCCAAAATTGGTATCCCTGAGTTGATTGAAGAGCCTTCAGTTACAACCAAGGAGATCGCAAGAGGAGTGTTTTTGTTGGTGAGTCAGCATCCCGGTCGTCGCGGGGTATCCTATCAAGTTCAAGTACATCGTGATGTGAAGGTATCGTTTTATTGCAACTTCGAAGGGTCCACCAACTTGATCCTGCAAGATGCAGACCAACCGCTTGAGAGGCAAACCACCATCGAACCGTTCAAATGCAAGCAAGTGGCAAATCTTACGGCTATTGACCCTACCACACCATGGACATTAAGATGCCAGTATTCATGGGAGGAGTTAGAGTTGGAGACGTTGGAGGTGTTCTTAGGTGGTCTAGGGTTAAGTGAGTACTCGGATGTTTTCCAGCGGGAAGCTGTCGACATGAATTTACTTTTACAGCTAGGCAAGAATGAGAAATCCTTGCGATCTACTCTTCAAGAATTGGGTGTTTCCCTTATTGGGCACCGAGAGTTAATCGTAACTTCAATTCTTGAAAAAACGCGTTTGCAGGCGACATAGTTGTCAAGTCGAGGGATGCAATTAAATTACATCAGGCGAAATATAATGCGAATTCAGTGATTCCACATAATGTTCTTGCTTCTGATTACCTCACGGATTGCCATCGGACTCTTTTCTGTCAACAAGATACTCTTCTTTATTAAGAAATTAGCATTTGATGGCTTGTATCCACTACTCGTGGTGCTTTAAAAAAAATCGATTTTTGTTGTGTTTGGTAATAATAAAAAAATAAAAAACGAGCAAATAATTATTTCGAAAAACTTTTGTAACGTTCGATTTCGGAAGAGCTCTTGTGTGCGACTCGATGCGGTGGCCGAATTTAACACGGAGTAAAGTCGCGCCGCTGGTCGAAGGAATCAAGCCAGAAAGTAAACAAGGAGGAAATGAGAAGAATAACTTGAATGCCCCTGATTGGTCGCCATTTCGAAAACATATCGCGATGATCGTACGCAGTCGCAGGTTCACCAATTTCATATTGTTTGTGATCGTAATAAACACTTTGCTTATCACATTTCAAATGATTGAGTCTATTCGAGTTGTTTGTGATTACTGGTTTGAAGTTGTAGATAAGATTCTCATGGGGATTTACTTGGTGGAAATTGCTTTCAAACTCTATGCTTTGAGAAGTATGTTTTTCAAATCTGGATGGAATTTGTTTGATGGCTTTATTGTTTCGCTGAGTTTAATTGAAGCCATTAGCATGTTCTTCTTAACTGGTCAAGCATCCTTTTCACCACAAGTTTTTCGTCTGTTCAGAATTTTCAAGGCATTTCGAGCTTTTCGAGCCATGCGCGCGATCAGTTTCCTGAAAAATCTTCAGCTTATTATTGATATGTTCATAAGGTCAATTCCAGCACTTGGGTCCATTCTTTTTCTCATCAGTATCATTATGTATGTATTTGCAATTATTGGAGTGAATCTATTTGGAAACGTGTTGCCCCACCAATACGGAACTATTGGTAAAGCGGTATTTACGTTATTCCAGCTCATTACATTGGACGATTGGAGCAGATATAAATCAATGGCATATGAAAAGGATCCGAATACTCTGATAACGCCTTACATGATTATATTTATCTTGTTGGAGACTTTTATTGGGATCAACTTGTTTATTGCCGTGATAGTGAACAACCTTGAAAAGGCGCAGATACGACAAAAGCAGCGTATAAAACACGATGCGGAACAAAAGGCTAAACTGGCAATGAAAGAGCAGCTTTCTGCCGGTGCCCAAGCCACAAAGCAGGAGATTAAGAAAGAAACCTATGATGAATCCAGTGATGAAGAGAAGGGAGCGGAGCAAGAAATTAACAGGATCAATGTAGATGAAATTATAAACGACGAGACAATGACATATTGGGAAAGACAGCTGCAGCCCAAGTTGCTCACTCTCCTAGCGTCACTGGATCATAAAACTTATTTGTATTATCACAACCAGGAGAACCTCGACCATTTGGTAGATGCTAGTGTAAAAAATGAAATTTGAAATATTTAGTTTACTTCTGACGACTCTGAGAAAGAAAGTGCTCTAAATCGATCCAACATTGGAGGATCCTCTTCTCCCAGCATTCGTAAAAGCGATAAATCCATAGTTCCAACGTTGTCTGGTAATAAATCATCTTCCCATTGGTTTACCGCGGGTAAAGTAAACGAAGCTGCGGAGAAATTGTTGTAAGGTGATGGAGGAGCACTAAAAAATGGATCATTTTCCCACAAAGGACTCGAAACAAAAGGACCAAAAGGGGTTGCCGTATCTAACGGACAAGGTAAACCAGGAGGCGACGAAACGCCAGGAAGTTTCTTGACAACTTCTTCAGGAGGTGACCAAGGAGTCGTTGTAGTAGTAGGAACAACAACAACAGGCTGATCTCTAGATGAAACAGAATGAGGTGCATTCTGCTGCTTCAAACGATGCGAAAATTCTAACAGCTCAGGCTTCTTCTTTGGATCGCGTTTACGACTCTTAGAACCTCCTGTCACAGACCATTCCTGCTGATTTTCAATCTGATCTTCGTCAAATTCGATGTTCGCACTTGTATCGTAATCCGAAGTTAACAAAACGTTGATTGAGGATTCTATGTCATGATTTAGCAAGCCTAGCAAATTACGTACAGCATTCAAATCAAATCCCATGTCAACTAGTTGCTGCTCCTCCATGGTGGATGGAGTAGACGGAAGCGGTGAACTACCCAAAGAGTCATAATAAACAGTCCATAAAGTTTTACCTGAAACTCGAAAATGTTCACAAGCCTGAAATATCTCGGCTAGTTTCTTCTCAACAAAATCGATGATGGACTTCTTGAGCGCAAAAGGGACTATTGCAGGCATATGTGACACATTTGGAGGACAAGAAAGATCAGCAAAATTAGGTAAGGTATCAACCCCGTGTCCGAGTCCAAGATCAATAGAGTACTTTGTTTCATCAAACTTCAACCACTCATCACACCCGCGTAGAGCATGAGCTTTCTTCAAAATATCCCGAAAATGTTTATGCAGCCATATTGCATATTGTTGGCATTCAGTAAAACTGGAAATTGCTGCTGCGTCTACATCAAGAAATTCCTTATTGTCCCAACGGAGTTTCCAATTAGCAAACTCCTCACAAGAACGATTCAAAATCTGTAAGCGATGTTTCATGTTTCCTATACGATGATTATCTATTTGCTCCACCGCTCTAGAAATATCTTTGCCGCTGCAACTAAGACCTGGTTCAAAGTATTCAACACCATTCATGTCGGCCCATTCTTTCAAAATAATTT
>Ga0105054_10006570_pt1 | contig 16192 bp, 14 predicted proteins | sample BON02_FD_78091 | JGI IMG/M metagenome (GOLD analysis project Ga0105054, IMG submission 78091) | Freshwater microbial communities from Lake Bonney liftoff mats and glacier meltwater in Antarctica - BON-02 (megahit assembly) | ecosystem: Environmental > Aquatic > Freshwater > Ice > Glacier...
CCTCGCCATCACACTCAGCGACGAAGCAAAAACATTCCTAGGACGCGAAGGGTACGATCCTGCCTACGGCGCCCGGCCGCTCAAGCGCGTGATCCAGCGCGAAATTCTTGATCCTCTGAGCCTTGACATTCTCGACGGGAAGTTCGCCCCCGGCGATAAAATCCAAGCTGCACTGGACGAGGACCACCTGGTCTTTTCAAAGCAATGATCACCCGATGGGACTTGGGGTTTTCACTCGCCCCACATCGAGTGCGAAGTTGACGGTTTTTCGGGTAAATCTGTGCTGAATCAGAATTCGGGCAACGCCAGCAACCGCCAACTGGAGTTCGCCAGCGCGTCATGAAGCGCTGATTGATCTCGCGCGGACAAGGCCACCTGGTCATTATTCAGCGGGGCTCCTGTTACATAATGCCGCAGCGCTGACACAAAAACTTGCGGCTGGGATTCTTTCGAAATATCGACCGTCTCCGGGAAGCACGCGTCGACGATCCAGGTCCCCGACTCGGAGTAATCCGTGAGTTCCTCTGCCCAACGCAGGATTGCCTCAATCGGGTCGCCGGACACGCGCTGAGCCACCAGCATTAGGATTTCCGTGCGCCTGGGAACATTGAGTAACAGCGCGAGGAAGAACCGATGCTCAACCCACTCGATGGAACTACGCAACGAGGCAATGCCATCACGGCGAACAATTTCTTCAAGCGTAGGCAGGATTTTTTTGGCAAGATCGCCATGCTTGGCCGCGAATGCCTCCCACACCTCGTCCCACGCATCCAAGCCACGGAGATGGGGCATTGCATTCTGTAAAATAAAAAATCCCCGCTCGAAATCCAGCTCCTCAATCATGGACAACACCAATTCGAGATAACCCGGATCGCCAAGCCGCTCCAACGCGTCAAGCAGTTGCTTGCGCCGCATCGTTAAAGCATCGTCCCGGACCGGGTCCAGCGCCACATGCGGAGGCAAATACGTGAACTGCGGACCCGTGCCAGGGTCGGATTGCGTGCGGATGACCACGGTGACCGATGGCATGTCGAGATGAAAAAGCGAGTGAATGCATGAGCCGCCGGATACGATGGGCACCGTGCTGCCAGTATCCAAGAGCCGCGTATCGATCAACTCCAAGTCACCGAGCCGGAAGTGGGCAGTGATCGGCTCCGGGTTGCGAAATGCGAAGTGCGAATGCACACTCGATCCTTCCATGACATGAAATGCCCCCGAAAACTCATGCTGATGAATATCCGTCGTTCCGTCCAACCAGAACAAAATCTGTATATAAAAGCGAGGATGCTCAAATACGATTAACTCCGGTTGCCCGAATCCCGATGCGCTCTGTGCGGGTTGATCGTCATCGAGTAGAAAATCACGGATCAATTGGTTGAGATCGACATGCTGCGACGGCGGTCGCTCCGATAAAATCGTCTGGGCAATCTCTGGAAATACGGTCAGCGAGAAATTCTCATCCTTCCACCGCGCCAACACGGCCCGCCCAAGCTCTTTAAAAAATGAATCCATCAATGCCATCCTCCCGCACGGACGCCGCCCCGACAAGGAGCATCGCAGCGGTTTTTCATCATTAAATTGCAGCCACTCCCCGAGCGACGCGCGATCCGCAGTTACAATGATAAAATCTAAACTTTGGATAGTAGCTCTTTGTTTACCAGCACTGGTAGGCTGCGAGACACTTACGATGAACAGCCTTTATCCGGGGGGCTTAAACCAAGCGGTTCGCGATTATGCCGGTCAGCCTGTCTCCAACCGACAACCTGAATACGCTTACCGACAAGCCAATCAATGGCAGCAGCGCGAGGAAGCAGGAACCCAGCGTTTGGGGCCATACAGGGACGGTCGCGGCCAACAATATATGGTCGTCCGACGGTTCTACAATGATGGCTCTTATGAGGATTCTCCCCCGATTTACGGAAATCGCAGCGGGGGATACATCCGATAGAATGCGGCTTCCCTGTTTTAGAAGAACACCGGTATAAGCAAAATGGCGACGATGTTGACGACCTTGATCATGGGGTTGATGGCCGGGCCGGAAGTATCCTTGTATGGGTCGCCCACGGTATCACCGGTGACTGCTGCGGCGTGAGCCGCAGAGCCTTTGCCGCCAAGGTTACCTTCTTCGATGTATTTTTTTGCATTGTCCCAGGCGCCCCCTGAAGACGTCATTGCGATGGCTTGGAATAGACCGGTCACAATAGTGCCGACGAGCAATCCTCCAAGCGCCACGGCTCCGAGCGCCGGAATGGAAGCCACGACAATCACAGTGACGATGGGCAGCAGAGCAGGCACGATCATTTCACGAAGGGCAGCCTTGGTTACGATATCCACGCAGACGCCATAGTCCGGGACATCTTCACCCCGGAGAATACCGGGCTTGGCTTCCAATTGGCGCCGCACCTCGCGCACCACGGCGCCGGCTGCCTTGCCTACGGCATCCATGCTGAACGCCGAAAACACGTACGGGAGTAATCCACCAATCAGCAAACCGGCCAAAACGCGCGGATCGCTTAACGAAAAATTCAACCCCTCGATCGCACGGCCGACGCCAGCGAGATGCACTTGAAGTTCCGCGACGTATGAGCCGAACAAGACGAGTGCTGCAAGACCTGCCGATGCGATTGCATATCCCTTGGTCACAGCTTTCATCGTATTACCGACAGCATCGAGTTCGTCCGTGATCTCACGGGTCTGAGCGGGCATTCCGCCCATCACCGCGATTCCGCCCGCGTTGTCGGTAATTGGTCCGAATGCATCCAGAGAGATAATAATGCCCGAGAGCGAAAGCATACTCATCACCGCGATGGCCACGCCGTAGAGCCCCGCAAACGAATAACTGGTCAACACCGCAACGACGATGAGGATGACAGGCAGCGCCGTCGCATGGTTTCCGACAGCGAGCCCGGCGATGATATTTGTCGCATGGCCGGTCTCGGACGCCTTCGCGATTTTTTGAACCGGTGCGTGTTTGGTGGATGTGAAATAGTTGGTGATCAGGACGACCGCGCCGGTGAGGACCAGCCCCACAATGGCGGACCAATAAACCCCCATCGCCGAAACCGCAGTGACCTCGGCAAACATCCCCATCGTCACAGGATATAGCACCGCAGCTGCGATAATAGCGCTCACGGCCACCGAGCCCATGAGTGACGTGGCGGGGTGGCCACGATTTACGTTTACAAACAAAATGCCAACGATGGAGGCAATCAGCGAAATACCGCTCAAAACAAACGGATACACAATGGCAGCCGGGACTTCACCCAACGTGAGGAAGGCAACCAGCATGGCTCCGATCAGACTGACCGCATAGGTCTCGAATACATCCGCTGCCATGCCTGCACAGTCGCCCACATTGTCACCGACATTATCCGCGATAGTGGCTGGATTGCGGGGATCATCTTCGTCCAGATTGCTCTCGATTTTACCAACCAAGTCCGCACCCACGTCCGCGGCTTTGGTGTAAATCCCGCCACCCAATCGGGCAAATACCGAGATGAGGCTCGATCCCAGAGCGAGACCGACCAGGCTGAGAATGGTTTTATCCGCACCAAGCACGGGAAGTGCCACAAGGTAATATCCCCCGACAGACAAGAGGGCGAGTCCCACGACCAACAGCCCTGTCACGGCACCGCCATTGAATGCCACCCGCATCGCCGGGAAACGTCCCTTGGTCGCGGCCTGCGCCGTCCGGACGTTGGCAATCACTGCGACGCGCATCCCAATATATCCAGCAACCAGCGAGCACACCGCACCGATGACAAATCCAGCGGCCGTCGCAAGGTCACGGACATAAAAGAGGATGACAAAAATCACGAGTGCAATGGCCGAGATCGTCATAATCTGCCGGTTGAGGTATGCTCTGGCGCCCTCTTCGATGGCGCCAGCGATCTCCTGCATACGAGGGGATCCTCCCGGTGAGGATTTCACCGAACGGATGAGAAAAAGTGCGACCACGAGGCCGAGGACTCCACAGAGCAGGGAAAAAGGGATTCCCTGCCCGACATAGGGCAATACTGTTGACAACATAATTTGATGGATGGGTAAGTTTGGGGGTAAGCGTCCGGCATTTGCCAATCGCACAAGTGATGGTCTAAAGCATTTTGGGCGGCGGAGTAAATCACGAATTCAAGCGGAGAGCTTGAAACCACACGGCCCGCGGCATTATATCGCGGCATGTTGAATTATATCTGGCTGGCACTGGTCTTATCTGCGGTCGCATTAGGCGCGTTTCAGGGGAATCTTGCCGACGTGACTACGGCGGCATTCGAGTCAGTGAAAAACGCAGTGATGGTGATCGCGCTGCCCCTGGCGGGCTTGATGGCATTTTGGCTCGGCCTGATGCGCCTTGCCGAGAAGTCGGGCATCGTCACCGTGCTGGCGCGTGCGCTGCGTCCGCTCATGGGGTGGCTGTTTCCCGATGTGCCACGCGATCATCCGGCCATCGGCGCAATCGTAATGAACATGGCTGCCAATATGCTCGGCCTTGCCAATGCCGCGACTCCGCTGGGGCTTCGCGCCATGCAATTACTGGATCGGCTAAATCCCCGGCCCGGCACTGCGACCAATGCGATGTGCACGTTCCTCGCAATCAATACGAGCTCGGTGCAGCTCATCCCCGCTACCGCGGTGTCGCTACTTGCCGCGGCCGGATCGACGCGGCCGTTTGATATTGTAGGCACGGCATTTGTAGCAACGCTGTGTTCAACGATCGCCGGGATTACTGCAGTAAAAACTTTGGAGCGCCTCCCCGCATACCGGCTGCCGGATGCTGTCGCTGTTCCAGTAGATTCACAACCCGCGATTGAACCGGAAGAAACGCCTCTGGAGACCCCGCCGCTCGGCCCACTGGGATGGTTGGCAATGATTGTTTTCTTCGTGGTCATGGGCTGGGCTGCCGTGATGCTGTTTCAGCGGGAGGTCACGGCAACAGGTGGCGGAGTGCGCGCCATCGTGGGAACGCTATCCGTGCTGGCAATCCCGTTTATGATCTCATTTTTTCCACTCTACGCCGCTTTGAAACGGGTGCCGGTGTATGAGGAATTCGTCGAAGGCGCCAAGGAGGGATTTCATACTGCGGTGCGGATTATTCCGTTTCTAGTTGCCATCCTTGCGGCCATCGGGATGTTTCGCGCCGCCAATGGCATCGCTCTGCTCAGCCAATGGTTGACGCCGGTGCTGTCGGTGATCGGCCTGCCCGTGGATCTTCTGCCGTTGGTCCTGATGCGTCCACTCAGTGGCTCGGGAACAACGGGCATTTTCTCCGATATCATCAGTCAACCCGGCGCTGCAGACAGCTTTTCCGCCATGCTGGGCGGCACGATCATGGGCAGCACGGAAACGACATTTTACGTGATCGCGGTATACTTCGGATCGGTCGCTGTGCGCCGCACGCGTCATGCCGTGCCCGCCGGTCTCATCGCTGATGCGGTGGGCGTCGCGGCATCTCTAGTTATTTGTCACGTGATGTTTGCCTGACCAGCCGGATTTATGGGATCGAATCACCCGATTATGTATTATCCCGGTTTCGCTCATTGACCAGCGGACTTGGATCCCGCATATTTCCCGGCTCGCGATGTCTATCGAACGCACCCGTAATTTCTGCATTATTGCCCATATCGACCACGGCAAAACCACGCTCTCAGATCGTCTTCTGGAGATGACTGGAACCATTTCCGACCGTGATAAACAAGACCAGCTTCTCGATTCGATGGATCTGGAACGCGAACGTGGCATCACGATTAAGTCGCATCCGGTGACGATGAAATACACGTCCAAGGCGGGGGAGCAGTATCGCTTTAATCTCATGGATACTCCGGGACATGTGGATTTTGCCTACGAGGTATCCCGCAGTCTGGCGGCGTGCGAAGGGGCACTCTTGATTGTTGACGCTGCCCAAGGCGTGGAGGCGCAGACAGTCGCAAACGTCCACTTGGCCTCGTCGCAGAACCTGACGATCATCCCCGTCATTAACAAAATCGACCTTCCCAACTCGGACATCGAAGGGGTGAAAAAGCAGCTGGAGGACATTCTGGCGATCCCCGGCGATGAGGCGATCCTTGCCAGTGCAAAAGCGGGGATTGGGATTGAGGATATTTTGGAGGCGGTTGTCGCGCGGATTCCCGCTCCCACGATGGACGATGGTGCGATGCGGGCGTTGGTTTTTGATTCAGTGTTTGATGGTTATCGCGGGGTGGTCGGGTATCTCCGCGTGAAGACGGGCACGCTAAAGGCGGGTAGCGGCGTGAAGCTGATGTCCACCAACAAGAATTACGAAATCAAAGAGGTCGGTATTTTCACTCCTAAGATGTTCCCTCAGCCGCAGCTTAATGCGGGAGATGTGGGATATTTCATTGCGAACATCAAGACCACCGCAGAGATCAAGATTGGGGACACGCTCACCGATGCCCGGAATCCTGCGACCGAACAGCTCCCCGGATTTCAGGAGATTCATCCGATGGTCTTCAGCGGAATTTATCCCATCAACACAGCAGACTTTGAGCACCTCAAAGCGGCAATGGGGAAGCTTCAGCTCAATGATGCCGCCTTTGTCTTCCAGGCGGAAAGCTCGGTCGCATTGGGATTTGGTTTCCGCTGCGGGTTTCTTGGTCTCCTCCACATGGAAATCATCCAGGAACGTCTGCGTCGCGAATACGACATGGACATCATTTCGACATATCCCAGCGTGATCTACGAGGTCATCAAAACGAATGGAGAACGCCTCGAAGTAGATAATCCGGCAAATCTCCCCGACATGAGCGTCGTCGAAGAAATTCGTGAACCGGTGATCAAATGCTTCGTCATGGTCCCAAACGAAAACATTGGGGACATCATGCAGCTCATGATGGACAAACGCGGTATCGTCGAGCACACCGAATCGCTCGACACGCGCCGCGTCATAATCACGGCGATCATCCCGCTTAACGAAATCCTCGTCGATTTTAACGATAAGATTAAGACGCTCACACGCGGCTACGGGTCGATGGATTATGAGCCAGCCGGCTACCGTGAAGGCAAACTGGTGAAGCTTGACCTCCTGGTCAACGGGGAGCCGGTGGATGCCTTTTCAAGCATCGTTCACCGCGATAAGGCTGAGTCCCGCGGTCGAGCGATTGCCGCCAAGTTGAAGGACGTCATTCCCAAACAGCTTTACCAGGTCGCAATCCAAGCGGCAATCGGAGGGAAAGTAGTTGCCCGCGAAAGTATCACGGCCATGCGGAAAAATGTGACCGCCAAGTGCTACGGCGGCGACATCACCCGTAAACGCAAACTTCTGGAGAAACAAAAAGAAGGTAAAAAGCGGATGAAATCCATCGGCAGTGTGAACATCCCGCAAGAGGCGTTCATCGAAGTCTTGAAGACAAACTAGGTTGCTGGAGTCCGCGTAACCACGCACTTTACCAGCCACGCTTAGCAAAAAAAAAGCGCCGCCCGGATTGTCGGGCGGCGCTTTTGTAATTAGTGCCAGCTTGGTTAGAACGCGAAGCGCAATCCGCTGCGAACGTTAGCGAGGTTACCCACGCCACCGTAGAAATAACGACCGTCTACGAAGAGACCAACGTTATCAGTGACGCGGTACTCAAGACCACCACCGACATTGCCGTATCCTTTGGCATGTCCATTGAATGCTGCGCCACCGCCAACCATGGCATAAGGAGCGAGGTTCAACGAGCAGATCGGGTAACGGAAGAATGCATTTCCGCCAGCCGGAAAATGCTCACCTTGGCCACTGCCGGTCCAGAATGCTTCGTAACCAATACCGAAATATTTGGCGAAGAAGAAATTCAAGCCCACGCCGCCACCGGATCCGGTGCCAACTTTCGAGCCTTTGCTTCCAATGATGCCAGAGTAGAAGGCGTCGATTTGGAATTCCGTGTCACGGAATCGGCAAAGCGACTCTTCAACCGTGACTTCTTTGAATTGTTTGGAGGTCGTCCCGGCATGAACGCCGGTTGCGACAACGATGCCGCAGAGTGCTGATAGGATTATTTTTTTCATGTGAGTGGTTAGGTAGTTGCTCGTTGGTAATACTCCCAAGCGACATAATCACTAAGAGGTAATTCTTCCCGAACGGCTTTCTTTTGACTCAAACCCCGCATGCATGTCAAACATTCTTTATATGTAAATGAATATGTTATGTCAGGGATGCATCAGGTTATCACCTGATGGGAGCCCGCTTTTGAGGGCGTAAATCTGACTGAAAATTATTTCCCGACAAGCACGACCGTGGACCGAGCGCCGGGGTGAATCTTCTTTTGTTCAAGAAGTGGAATTTCCTTCCCTGGTGTCTGGATGTCGAGCGGCGAGGGCTTACCCGTGTCAAGAAACTCGTGCCATCGCAGCTTCTTGGGAAGCGTGGGAAGTTCGAACTCGAGAGGATCATGGAACATGTTGAAGCAGACGTAAAAGAACCAAGGCTTGCCGCCGAGAGCACGAGAATGACGACCACAAAGCAGGAATGCGACAGTGCGGCTGCCGAATGACCAATCCGGTTTCCATGCCTCTACTCCGTGCCAGCTGATATCCGCGTACCCGCTGCCCATCGTGTCGGTGCCGGTGAGAAACTTGGACTGACGGAAAACGGGATGCTCCGCCCGAAACGCAGCAAGGAGCCGAAAGAAACGCAGAAACCCTGAATGACGTTCCGGTAACGACCAATCCATCCAGTTCCAAGGTTCATCGTGACAGTAGGCGTTGTTGTTTCCATGCAGCGTGCGGCAGCATTCATCACCCATACTCACCATCGGCACCCCCTGGCTGACGAATAGCAGAGTGAGAGCATTCTTTTGCAGGCGGTCGCGGAGAGCCAATACATCAAGGTCATCGGTTTCACCTTCAGCACCGCAATTCCAACTCCAGTTGTCGTTGGCTCCATCGCGGTTGCTTTCGCCATTCTCAAGATTGTGTTTTTGATTATAGGAATACAGATCCCGGAGCGTGAAGCCGTCGTGGCAGTTGATGAAGTTGATCGATGCCGCGGGTGAGCGTTCCGGGCGCTGGTAAAGATCGGGAGAACCGGTGATACGCTGGACGATTTCGCCGCTCATGCCCGGGTCGCCTTTGATGAAGCGTCGTGCGGCATCGCGGAATTTTCCGTTCCATTCGAGCCAGCATCCATAGTCTGGAAAATGCCCTACCTGATACAACCCTCCCGCATCCCACGCTTCTGCAATGAGAATACAATCTGCCAGCACGGGATCCGCAGCGAGTTCTTCAATCAGTGGCGGCGATAGGAGCGGAACCCCCGCCGCGTCGCGCGTCAGTGCCGAAGCGAGGTCAAAGCGAAAGCCATCGATATGGTATTCCGAGGCCCAGTAACGCACACTGTCACGGATGAAAGCGCGCACCACCGGATGGTTGGCGTTCAACGAGTTTCCACAGCCGGAATAGTCAGCATAATCTCCGTCGGGCGTTCGGAGGTAATACGTCTTGTTGTCGATACCCTTGAAAGAAATCACCGGTCCGTCCTTTCCTCCCTCCGAGGTGTGGTTATAAACCACATCTAAAATCACGGCGATGCCTGCGGCATGGAGCGCCTGCACCATGCGCTTGAATTCGACGGCTTCCCCGTACGAGGTGCCACTGGCAGCATAACCTGCCTTTGGTGCAAAAAATCCAGTCGTGCTATACCCCCAGTAGTTGCACAATTGCTCCCCGGTCAATGGATTCGTCCGGGTGTTTTCACATTCGTCAAATTCGAAGATCGGAAGAAGCTCGACGCAATTCACACCGATGGATTTTAAATACGGAATCTTTGCCGTAAGTGCGGAGTATGTGCCAGGAGCATCTGTCGCAGAAGACGGATGCTGCGTGAATCCACGCACATGCATCTCGTAAATCACCAAATCTTCCGGCGCGATCCGAACCAACGCATCATCTGCCCAATCGAAGGCCAGTGACTCCATCCGTCCGTAAAAGGCGGCTTCGTTATCCTCCGGAGTCCGCCAAGCATTCCGACCGGTTAAACCGCGTGCATAGGGATCGAGCAAAACGAGGCGCTCATCAAAGTGATGGCCTGCAATCAAATCTTTCGGTCCGTCAAACCGATACGCGTATTCAAAGGTGCCAGGCTCTAGGCCGACCACAATCATGCAAAAAACATGCCCAATCCGAAAATCAGCTGGAAATGGGATCTCGCCGATCGGTTCCCGCGTGCCGAGACGAACAAGGACGAGCGTGCAGCTGGATGCGTAAGACGAAAAAACGGAGAAATTCACACCCCCAGCCACCGGGTAGACACCGAAGATCAAAGGGTGCCCAATTATGAGATTCCAGTGAGGAGTCTGGACCGCCGGAAGTTTTGCCACAACGTGTGTCATAGCGGTTCAAACAAGTTCCTGCAACGCCAGGCTTTCTTCCTGCATTTGTATCTCGTGTGGAAAGTGATTCGATCTTGTCGTTTCCAGGTATCCAGAGGATCATCACTACGTGGATACGATATCGCATCAGCCCCGAGGGCAGCCCCTCGATCATGTGGTCCGCCTTGAAGCACTACATGAGACGGGGCTATTGGACTCACTTCCAGAGGGGTCGTTTGACCGGTTCACGCGCCTTGCGGCGGCACTACTAGATGTCGATATTTCCCTAATTTCGCTTGTTGATAGGAATCGCCAGTTCTTCAAGAGTCAGGTCGGGTTGGCCGAGCCTCTCGCCACTAGGCGGGAGACGCCCGTATCACATTCATTTTGCCAATATGTGGTTACCGACGGGAGTCCTTTGGTCATTGAGGATGCGCGTGAGGATCACCGAGTCCGGGAGAACCTCAGCGTGCGGGATTACGAATTCATTGCCTACCTTGGGATGCCACTCACGACCCGCGATGGATTAGTGCTGGGTTCTTTATGTGCCATCGACAAGCACCCTCGCAAGTGGTCACACTTGGATCAGTCGCGGTTATACGATCTCGCAGCCGCTGTGATCGCCGAGATCGAGTTGCGCGAGCAGTCACTCGCGCTCAAAGAATCTCTCCTAGCATCGGAAGCATCGGAGGAACATCGGCGGAGTATGCTCCGCATGATCGTGCACGACCTCCGAACACCCGCTGGATCCATATTGACATGCCTTGAAATGCTGGCAGAGGAGTCGGTGCCGCTCACGGCCGAGCAATCCGAGTTAGTAACCCTCTGCCAAGAATCCGCAGGCAACTTGCTTGCAATGATCAATGACATCATGGAATTGGATCGCACCGAGGTCGGCGGCTCGGTGCTGGCAAAAGAACCGATCTCGGCGTCCATGCTCATACGCCGCGCAGTCCGAACGATCCAACCCTGTGCAGATGACGCGCAGATCATCGTTGACGTTCAGTTTCCGGATTTCCTGGTTCCACTCAACGTGGATATCCGCAAACTCGAGCGGGTCCTGCTCAATTTACTAACGAACGCACTGAAATATTCTCCCAAGTATTCGACCGTGGCGGTGATCCTTGAGGTAACCGAATCATCGGGTGATAAAATGTGTAAAATTACGGTCAGAGATTCCGGTCCTGGTGTGCCGGATGCGAAAAAGATGCAGATTTTCAACCAGTTTGTCACCGGTTCCGCGGGAGGTGAACGGGGCATAAAATCGTTCGGTATCGGGCTTTCGTTTTGCCAGATGGCCATCGAAGCACATGGCGGAAAGATCGCAGTCGCCGATACGCCCTACGGCGGAAGTGATTTTCACTTTTCCCTGCCGCTTGCCTTGGGCGATGAAGCCGCAATCGTCCTTTCCGGGGTGTAGAGTTCACGATTACTTGCTTGGAACTCGGCTTTGAGCCGGACAGGTAGCGACGAAAGATCAACGAGCTTCCAACCCGTAAGAATCAACCGCCCATCTTTCCATCCGGCGTGCGATACGCCAATGAGGAGATGGACCGCGTCGTATTGGATCTTATTGGTCATCACCCTGGGTTCGTAATAAAAGGTGCGGAGCGCACTGGCTTCCGATGCCTCCGCCACCAACTTCGGGTCGATAAAAAAGATCCCCGCAGGTGTCTTGATAAGCAGATCAGGATATCCTGAACGCTGGGTGGCGCCCGCAGTGGTGGCAGGAATGCTACACTCCCAGCCTGGAATGGCGTTGAGTTCAATGCACAGCTCGTCTTCAATATACCGGCTAGCCTCATTGATCCGTCCCACCACGTGAATCTTATGCCCGGGCGCGGATAACCGCTCTAGGACCCGATCCATCGCCGTGGATAGCGCCGTGATGACGTCTCGATGGGTCTCGGGATCCACAGGCAGGACGCGCCAGTTGGTCGCAGATTCGACCACTTGCGAAAACGGAACTTCCTCCAGACTGCGAGCATCGGCCAGCATTCGCGGAATCACCGCAGGATCATTCGCGACTGGAGTCGGATCCGCATGGCAAATCGCCACGGAGAACACGGCGACGACGATGCTGTGACTCGGCGTCATGACAAGATTTCTGCCGCACGCAGGATCTCAGATTCTGCGTGAGCCGCAGCATGCTCGTCTCGTGCATGCACCCAACACAACAGCTGGCCTGTCTCCACCAGTATTCCGGATTTTGCGAGCTCCGAGAAACCAACGGCAAAATCAATGGCATCCAAAGCGAGCTTACGACCCGCCCCAAGGCCAACTGCCGCCCGTCCGATGATACCCGCATCCATCTTTTGTAGCAGGCCGGATTGCGGAGCCACCACGGGCCGCCGAACCGGTGCCGAGTGGACTGTCCTCAAGTTCGTTAGCAGTGTGGCATCTCCGCCTTGTGCCTCCGTTAGTGCGACAAACTTTTCCCATGCCCGACCAGATGTCAAATGCGCTACGAGCACATCCCTACCGCACGTCGTGACGTCCTCGGCAAGGTCGAGCGTAAGGTTTACGAGGTCTACAGGCCCGCATCCCTGCAGCGTCTCGACGGCTTCGGTCACTTCCAGAGCATTGCCGACTGAAAGTCCGAGGGGTTGATTCATTTCAGAAATAACGAATGTGGTATGCACCCCGTTCGCCTCGCCCGCTGAGGCAAGATGTCCGGCCAGAGACTCCGCATCTGACCGGGTCTTCATGAACGCACCGGATCCGAACTTTACATCGAGCACAAGCCGGTCCAAGGATTCCGCAAGTTTTTTCGACATGATGCTGGCAACGATGAGCGGTTTCGATGGAACCGTGCCAGTGACATCCCGCAGGGCATAAAGCTTCTTGTCCGCCGGGCAAAACCCATCCGTCTGTCCGGCCATAAAAACACCGATTTTTTCCAATTGCGCGAGTGCTTCGTGCTCGGAAAGCGCGACCCTGAATCCGGGGATCGCTTCCAATTTGTCGAGCGTGCCGCCCGTAATCCCAAGTCCGCGTCCCGAAACCATGGGCACCCAGAGATCTTCACATGCGAGCAGCGGGGCCAACACCAGCGATACTTTGTCTCCGACGCCTCCCGTCGAATGTTTATCCACCTTCGGTGGGCTGCCTGCAGGATAGGAAAAAACGCTTCCGCTATCCCGCATGGCCCGCGTGAGGGTTGCCGTCTCCGAGTCGTTGAGGCCTTGAAAAAAGACCGCCATCGCCCAGGCACTCATCTGGTAATCTGGAATCTCGCCCCGCGTAAACCCGAGAATCAACGCCTCGATTTCATCACAGGTCAATTCTTCCCCTTCGCGCTTTCTCGCGATCAAATCCGGCACATGCATACAAAAATGATACACGATCAAATGGAAAACGAAAAGCACGGGGTGATCGACCCGTGCTTTTCAGAACAAAAACAACTCAAGCCCCCGAAGAGACCCAAGCAGCTTTAGAAATATGTCAGTTTGCTGATGCGGCGACTGCCTCGGGCTCGACGTTCACACGGCGGCCATCGCGGTCGAATTTCACCCGCCCCGGAACCAATGCCCAGATCGTGTAATCACGGCCGAGCCCGACATTCACTCCCGGAGTAAACTTGGTTCCGCGCTGACGGATAATGATATTGCCGGCAATGACTTTTTCGCCACCAAATTTTTTGACACCGAGACGTTTGCTTATGCTGTCCCGACCGTTTTTAACGCTTCCCTGTCCTTTTTTATGTGCCATGACTTTGGATTAAGCGGAGATGGTTTTGATTTTCAAGCGGGTGAGTTGGCGGCGGTGGCCGACAGTGCGGTGATAGCCTTTGCGGCGCTTGTATTTAAATGCGATGACCTTATCGCCCTTGTGCTGGTCGACAACCTCCGCGGTGACGGTGGCCCCGGTCAGCATCGGCGTGCCGACCTGAAGATCGGTGCCGCTCGACACAAGCAGAACATCCAAATTGGTTTCTGAGCCTGCTTCGACTTCGAGTTTTTCGACGTCGATTACATCTCCTTCTGCGACCCGGTATTGTTTGCCGCCGGTTTGAACAATTGCGTATGCCATAAAATTTCTCTGGTTGAGAGGCGAGGAGATTGGCGTAATCGCCCGCAGTTCGCAAGAAGATTTTTTTCTTTCGTCCGCTTATCTTCCAGACAGGCCTCACTGCCACCCCTCCCCTACCCTTTAACAGCGCCTGCGCCTAGGCGTCGGACGAAAAGTTGCATTGTAAATAGGAACATCACGATGAGCGGAATACTCGCCACGAAAAATGCCGCCATGATCTGGCCCCGCTGTTTGATGTATTCACCATCGGGATAAATCAGCCCCACACCAATGGTAAAGAGCTCCGGGTCACGCAGAATGATCAACGGCATCAGGAAGTCGTTCCCCTTTCCCAAAAATGCGAGGATCGCGAGAGTTCCAATAATCGGACCGCTCATGGGGATTACTATATTGAGGATCTGATTGAGGTGGCTGGCACCATCCATCTCTGCAGCTTCAAAAAGATCTTTGGGGATTTCTTCGATGAAGTTTCGAAGCGCGTAAATGTTGAAAATCTGCCCGCCCGCAATACCAATGATGATCAGTGTCCAAAGCGTGTTAAGGAGATTCAGGTTCTTCAACAGCATGAACAAAGGCACAATGTTCGCTACCCCGGCCATGAGCATTAAAAACAGGAAATCCGCCCAGATCACGTTGCCAAATGGCATCTTGTATCTCGCAAAAAATACGCTGCCATGATGCCAAATATCAGCGTGAAGATCGTGCCAATGACCGCTACGACGACCTCTTCAAACAGACCCTCACCCTGCGCGACGACTGGAAGGGACCGACCGCCCAATCATTGCAAATTCCAGCTCGTTAGGATCGCATCACGGAAGGCGAATCAACCGCAACGGTCCTGGCTTTCACTTGACCTCACTGACCGTCCCGCATCATCTCACTCGTGAAAGCACTTCGACTCGGCAACATAGGCCGCGAGCTCCTGCAGCCGGTTTCCCTGTCGTGGGTGCGCGTAGCTGGTAGTGTCTTTGAAAACTCAAGCTGCCCATGTTCCTGCTTTCCCTCCTGATCAGCCAAACACGAATGTCCCTTTCATCAATATGGAGTGGATCCCCGCTGACCACGACTCTTTTCGAGAGCGGAAGCTGTGGAACTTCTTACATGTCATCTATGCACCGACCGTACGGAAACACGGCAAAGACGAATCGCTCTTTGCTCGATTTACTGCAAAATGAACTGCGCCGCCTAGCCCTCGAGAGAATCTTCACCGCCGGCATGCGTTCGCCTAACCGGAGAGATGTCGGCATTTTATTTGCGAGGAATGATGAAAACTCCCGATAAGCCGTGGTTTGTATACATTCTTCGGTGCTCGAACAACTGCCTCTACACCGGCATCACAACCAATGTCCAAAAGCGGATTGATGTTCATAATGCAGGAAAAGGGTCGGCGTATGTCCGTGCACATCGCCCGGCCAAACTGATCGCTTTGTCGGAGACGGACAGCCGATCTTCAGCCTCCAAATTGGAATACTCTGTGAAGGCGCTGAGCCAAGCGAAGAAGATTGCTCTAGCAAAAAAATGGAAGGCTGCTCAGCCAACGAGGTTGGGGCTCTAAGGAACGGCATTTACAGGCATCGGTGCGATCAGAGGAACGATCGCAACCAGGAATCCCTTGCGAGCGCAGGCCGGGCAACAGAAAAGCTTGATCGTCTCCGGACTCGCACCCCGATCTGGCCACGCTCCTCCATCAAGAGGGCCGATGAGATGCCAAAAAAGCGGGAAGACCCCGCTTTTTAAAAGGGAATGGGCAGGACAGGATTCGAACCTGTGAAGTCTAAGACAGCGGATTTACAGTCCGCCCCGTTTGGCCACTTCGGTACCTACCCGTTTTCTCTACAACCCCGGTATGGGAGCTTCGATCG
>Ga0105054_10006577_pt1 | contig 16177 bp, 13 predicted proteins | sample BON02_FD_78091 | JGI IMG/M metagenome (GOLD analysis project Ga0105054, IMG submission 78091) | Freshwater microbial communities from Lake Bonney liftoff mats and glacier meltwater in Antarctica - BON-02 (megahit assembly) | ecosystem: Environmental > Aquatic > Freshwater > Ice > Glacier...
CGCCACGGGCAGGCCGGCCGCCGCCAAGCGGGCGTGCTGGTCGCTGATGAGTGCGATGAGCGGGCTTACCACCACTGTGAGGCCACCACCGCAGAACGCCGGGGCCTGGAAACACAGGCTTTTGCCCGATCCGGTGGGCATGACCACGAGGCTGTCGGCGCCTGCAAGCGCGGCCAGCACGGGGCGGTCCTGGCCGGGGCGTAGCGCCGTCACGCCCATCTGCGCGAGCACCTCGCGAAGCGGCCGCGGCGCCGCCGTCGCGCGGGGCGCCACACGGGTATCCATCCCGTCGCGCCTCGCACGAAGTGGCGTGGCGATGCGGCCGAGCGATGCCCGGGCCTCGCCATCCAAGTCGCGCCAATCCTCCCGAAGGGCCTCAAATAGCCGGTCGGCGATGGCCGCGTCATCGGTACTCATCCCCCCGACCCGCTCTGCACGCGACAGCACATGCGCGAGGTCGGCAACGGTGTTCACGGGAAGATCGGGCATGGCACTCACGGGCGGCCGAGGGTAGCGCCCATGCCGGACCCCTAGGATCCCGGCGGATGACCACCCTGACCTTCCGGCCGGCGGCTGCCCTCGCGGGCTCCGTGGCCGTCCCACCGGACAAGTCCCTCACCCATCGGGCGTTCTTGCTCGCCGCCATCTCCGATCGCGCGGTGACGGTGCACAACCCCCTCGACAGCGAGGATACCTACGCCACCTTGCATGCGGTTCGTGTCATGGGCGCAGAGGTGCAGGGCACGGTGTCGAGCGATCGTGTGGTCATCACGGGTCGCGGTGTGCGCGGCCTCACCCCGCCGCCGGTCATTGACTGCATGAACGCTGGAACCCTCATGCGGCTGGCCGCGGGAATCGTGGTGGGGCAGATTGGCGATGTGACGGTTCTTGACGGTGACACCTCATTGCGGGGCAGGCCGATGCGTCGCATTGTGGATCCCCTGCGGGCGATGGGCGCCGAACTCGAGCCGACCGCCGAGGGCACCTCACCGCTGGCGGTGCGTATGGGGCTGCCACTGCGCGGGGTGACGCACGACCTGCCCGTGGCAAGCGCTCAGGTGAAGAGTTGCGTGTTGCTGGCAGGGCTGAACGCCGTGGGGGAGACCTGGGTGCGTGAGCCGGTGCGCTCGCGCGATCACACCGAGCGAATGCTCGAAGCTGCTGGTGTCACCGTGCTGCGTCACGGCGACATGGTGGGCGTGCGCGGTCCCGTTGCATCGCTCTCACTCCCTGACATCCGCGTTCCGGGCGACTTCTCGTCGGCAGCCTTCGCCATCGTGGCCGGCGTGCTGCGCGGCGATCCCGAGGTGCGCGTCACGGGGGTCAACCTCAACCCTCATCGCATCGGCCTGCTGGGCGTCCTCACGCGCATGGGCGCCGACGTGCGTATTGAACCCGGTCCGGATGTGGCCGGTGAGCCCGCCGGCGACATCGTGGTGCGCCGCGCTGGCACCCTGCATGCAACGACCGTGACGGCTGACGAGGTTCCGTCAATGGTGGACGAGCTTCCGCTGGTGGGCTTGTTGGGCGCCCTCGCGGCGGGGGTGACCACGGTGAGCGGTGCCGCCGAACTGCGCGTGAAGGAGAGCGACCGCATCGCCACCGTGGTGGCGCTCCTCCGCGCGGTGGGCGCCACTGCCGACGAACGTGAGGATGGCTTCGTGGTGACCGGCGCACGCTCGCTGCCGGGTGGCCACATACAGAGCGACCACGACCACCGGCTCGCGATGCTGGGAGCCATTGCCGGGCTGGTGAGTGATGGTGGCGTGACGGTGCATGGCTTCGAGGCATCGGCGGTCTCGTACCCGGGGTTCGCCGATGACATGGCCGGGCTGGGCGCGGAGATCGCATGATCGTGGCCATTGATGGCCCTGCTGGTGCGGGCAAGAGCACCGTTGCCCGAGCCGTCGCCGACGCGCTGGGGTGGGGCTACGTGGACACCGGCGCCATGTATCGCGCGCTCACCCTGCTGGCACTGCGACGGGGAATTGACCCCGCCGACGGCGGGGCACTGACCGACCTGGCCCGGGATAATCCCATAGACCTTGAGCATGGCCCCGCGGGTTTGCGGGTGTACATCGCGGGCGATGACGTCACCATGGCGATTCGCCAGGTGGACGTAACCGCCACCGTGTCGGAGGTTGCGGCGCACCCGGATGTGCGGGCCGCGCTGGTGGCCCGGCAGCGGCAGGTCATGGCCAGCGGCGACTGGGTGAGTGACGGACGCGACATCGGCAGCGTGGTGTGCCCGGATGCCGCAGTGAAGGTGTTCCTCACCGCCTCCGTGAACGAGCGCGCGCGGCGTCGCCATGCCGAGCTGATGGAACGTGGCGAGCGGGTGGATGTACGCGAGATCCGCGATGATGTGCAGCGGCGCGATCACGCCGACTCATCACGGGCCGCGAGCCCACTGGTGGTGGCCGATGGCGCGGTGATCGTGGACACCACCGAGATGGACATTGACGAGGTCGTCGCGCGCATCGCGGGCATGGCCCGGGAGGCGGGCGCGTGAGCGAGCGGGAAGCGAGCCCGGCAGACGCGGTGCGGCACCGCGTCTGGTTCTGGTGGCCCTGCGCCTGGATGATGACGGCCGTGTATCGCCTGTGGTTCCGCATTCGCGTGACGGGCAACGAGCACGTGCCGCGCAGTGGCGCGGTGCTCATCGTCGCCAACCATCTCTCCAACTTCGACCCGCCAATGTTGGGATGGGCCAGTCGCCCACGGAAGTCCTTTTACATGGCGAAGAGCGAGCTGTTCGCCAACCGAGCGATCAGTTGGATAATCTCGTCGCTCGGCGCCTTTCCGGTGGATCGCGGTGGCATGGACCGAAATGCGGTACGCGTTGCCCGCGACCTCCTGGCCCGGGGCGAAAGCGTGATTATGTTTCCCGAGGGCACGCGGTCAACCGATGGCCGGTTGCGTGCAGCATTCCCCGGTGCCGGATCCATGGGTCTCGACCCCGAGGTCACCATCGTGCCGGTCGCCATTTGGGGCAGCCAGCACCGACGGGGTCCGGTGCGCGTGGTGTTCGGGCCGCCGGTGTCGGCGGAGGGGGTTCAGGTGGGAACGAAGGGTGCGCGTGCGGCAGAGGTAACGCGCAGAATGATGCAGGCAATTGCGGATCTGGTACCGCTGGCGGGCGGCCCGCCCCAAGTGGTCAACGACGGTATTCCGTCACTGGAGAAGGACTGATGGCGGACGACACACCCAAGCCCAGCGCATCGCGCCCCGGCATGCCCGACCGTCCCCGTGGGCGTGAGCGCCATGCGGCCAAGGGCAGCACGGTGGCTTCCGATCAGCCGGTGGTGGCCGTGGTGGGCTACCCGAACGTCGGCAAGTCCACGCTGTTCAACCGTCTCACGGGTCGGCGCGAGGCCGTGGTTGACTCCATGGCCGGCGTCACGCGTGACCGGCGCCAGGGCGGCGCCGAGTGGAATGGCCGTCAGTTCCAGCTCCTCGATACCGGCGGTATTGACGAGGCTGACGAGTCGGTGATGGCGAAGGAGATCGCGACCCAGGCGATTCGTGCCATTGACGAGGCCGACATCATCCTGTTCGTGGTCGATGCTTCGGCCGGCGCGACCGCGGGCGACCTCGAGATCGCTGAGCGCTTGCGCCGCTCGCACCGTCCGGTGATCGTGGTGGCCAACAAGTGCGACAACGCCGAGTCGGAAGCCCGTGCGCAGGAACTCTGGGGGCTCGGGCTGGGGCCGGTGGCCACGGTGTCGGCGCTGCACGGCCGCAGCATCGGCGACTTCCTCGACCTTCTCGTGGAAAGCCTGCCGGAGATCGAGGTGGCCGTTGACGACAGCCTCGATCGCCTGCCCGCGTTCTGCATCATGGGGCGGCCGAACGTGGGCAAGAGCTCAATTCTCAACGCCATTCTGGGCGAGCCGCGGATGATCGTGCACGACGTGCCCGGCACCACGCGCGACCCGGTGGACACCATCGTGGAGTTCGATGGCCACGAGATGGTGCTCATCGACACCGCCGGTCTGCGCCGCCGCGGCCGCATGCGTCTGCGCATCGAGCACTACAGCCAGATCCGCGCCATTGAGTCGGCTGAGCGCGCTGATGTGGCAATCGTGGTGGCCGACGCCACGGAGGGTATTACCGAGGCCGATCTGGCCGCATGCGATCAGGCCGCGCACGCCCACTGCGCCACGCTGCTGGTACTCAACAAGTGGGACATCGCCCAGCCCGACATCATTGACCTGCGCGGCCGCGTGCGCCGTAAGAGCCGCCAGCATCCGCGCATCGAGGTGTGTTCTGCCCTCACAGGCACCGGTATTGATCGCATCCTCCCGGCGGCGCTTCGCCTGCATGCGAAGAGCCAGCAGCGCATCTCCACCAAGGCGCTCAACGATGCCATTCGTCAACTGGCCGCGGAGCGTCCTGGGCCGCGCCACGGCAGGCAGCAGCTGTCAATGCGGTTCCTCGTACAGACCGGTGTCAATCCACCTGTGTTCCGCCTTGAGGTGAATGACCGCGCGCTGATGACGCGCGACTACGGCTTCTGGCTGGAGAACCGCCTGCGTGACCGATTCGACCTCGATGGCGTGCCGGTGGACATCGAGGTCAGAGGGCGCCGATGACTGCTGTGGCAGTCATCGGCGCGGGTGCGTGGGGGGCCACATTCGCTCGGGTGGCGGCGCTGGCCGGATGCGATGTCACCCTCGCGTGCCGCACGCCGCAGCAGGCCCAGATGCTGGCCACCACCCGTCACGACTCCCGTCATCTGGGCGATGTGCCGCTGCCCGATCAGGTGCGCGTGACTCACGTGGGCGATGCGTCGTGGACACAGGGTGTCAGCCTCGTGGTCATCGCCTTGCCATCACGCGCCGTGGGTGAAGAGACAGCACGGGTGGCCGCGGCCCTGCCGGCCGGGGCGGGCGTGCTGTCACTCACCAAGGGTTTGGAGCCGGGCACTGGCCGCCTTCTGTCGGAGGTTTGGCGCGATGCCCTCGGCCCGGATGTGCCGTTCGCGGTGTTGTCGGGCCCCAACCACGCGGAGGAGATTGCGGCGGGGCAGCCGGCGGCGGCCGTCGTGTCGGGCGACCTTGCGCTGTCAGAGCGCGTGCAGGCGGCCGTCTCGGGTCAGGCATTTCGCGTGTATGTGAACGACGATCTGGCCGGAGTGGAGCTGTGCGGCGCGGCAAAGAACGTCATCGCCCTCGCCGCGGGCATGTCCGATGGCCTGGGGTTCGGTGATAACGCGAAGGCCGCTCTCATCACCCGCGGGCTGGCCGAGATGACCCGCTTGGGCGCGTATTCCGGGTGCAGCGACGCCACGTTCCGGGGACTTGCGGGAATGGGCGACCTCATCGCTACCTGCACCAGTCGCCACAGTCGCAATCGCAGAGCGGGGGAGATGATCGCCACCGGAACCCCCGCCAATCGCGTGGAGGCCGAGATTGGACAGACCGTGGAGGGTCTGGCAACCGTGCGCGCGCTACTGGCCCGCGCCGAGCGGGTGGGTGTGGAGTTGCCGATCAGTGCACAGGTGGCCGCCGCGGCGTTTGACGGCCGGGCTCCGGCGGAGTGCCTGCGTGTACTTATGTCGCGCGCACCCGCGTCCGAGCGGTGACTTCCTAACCGAACCTTGACCGGCGTTGCATTTGGTGCGGTTGGTACGGGCATACCCTCCAGAGGTCCTGTTGCCGCGCGGAGGTTCGCCTCAATGAACACGCCCATTCGTCCTCGCCGACGCTATGCAATTCCCGTTGCCGCCATCGCGGCCATCGGAGCGGCTGGTGGCGCCTTCCTGCTGTCGGGGTGGGGCGAAAAGGCATCCGCGGGGTCCACCGCCGCGTCGGTGGCCGGATACGTGTCGGCGTCGAGCCCGGTGTACGTGCAGGTATCTACCGACACCACCGGCCCGCAGTGGACACAACTCATTGATCTGGCGGAGATGTTCCCGGGATACAGCGAGATGCAGAAGAAGGTCGAGCAGGGTCTTGCACGTGAGGGCATCTCGTGGGAGAAGGACCTTCAGCCGCTTCTGGGCGAGGCAGCCGCGTTGGCCACCACCGATTTGCCGGATGCCGCGGCGGCGAAGGGTGCGCGCCCCGAGCCGGCCGGCGCCAGGGCGCGCAGGCTGGCCGCGGCCGCCGACCAGTCGGTGTTGGCCGTGTTGCAGATTGCCGAAGGCAAGTCCGATCAGGTGGCGGCACTGCTCACCGCCACGACCAGCGGGGGCCTGAAGGCCACGGGCGACTACAGCGGGGCCACGCTGTTCAGCGATCCCCAGAGCGGCATGCATGCAGCCGTCACGCCTGACGCCCTCATCATCGGGTCGTCACAGGCCATGGTGAAGCAGGCGATTGATGCGCACGCGGCCGGTGGCGACCGCGTACTCTCCGGCGTCCCGCGCTTCAACGAGGCCCTCGCGCTCCTTCCCAAGGACACCTTCGCGATCACCTACGTGAACATCGAGGCGCTGGGCAAGAGCGCGGCAGAAGCGCTCCCGGCGGCCGAGAACATCGTGGGCGGGCAGATCACCGGTGCCGCGGCCATGTCGGTGACCGCCGAGAAGGATGGCCTGCGCCTGAAAGCGGTGCTCGTTGACGGCCCGCCCATCACTGACCAGAAGCAGTTCGCACCCACCCTCACCCAGTCGGTACCCGCCGACGCCGTGGCATATGTGGGCTTCAACAACCTTGCCGGCACCGTGCAGCAGATGCTGAATGTGACCAGCGGCGGCGCGTCGGGCGATATGAAGACGCAGATTGACGCGCTTACCGCTCAGGTGCCGCTGCTCTTGGGCGTCTCCGGCGCGGACCTCATCAACCTCACCGGTGGCGAGCATGCGGTGGTGGTGGACGATGGCACGCCGACCCCGTCGGTGTCGCTCGTTCTCAAGACCGCCGACGGCAGGCAGGCGGAGACGACGCTCACAACGCTGTCGAAGCGTGTGCCCACGCTTCTCTCGCAGTTCGGTCCCAAGGGCCTGAAGAAGGTGGGCGCCAAGGGATTTACCACCGTGAATCTGGGTGGCGTCAAGGGGCATCGCCTGGCCGTCGGCACGACGGGTGACTTGGTGTGGGGCGTCAAGGGCGACCTTGCCGTCATCAGCAGCAAGGCCTCTGGTGCGGCATCGCTGCTCGCCCCCACAGGCGCATCGCTGGCATCGTCGGCGGCGTTCACGGCCGCCACGCAAGGGATGCCCGATAAGATCACGGGCCTCGCGTGGATCAACGTGCCGCAGGCCATGCCGCTGCTTGCGGCCCAGGGGGCGTTCGCCGGCACGGACGGCGCCCGCATGCGCGAGAATCTGTCGCACATCAGCGGCATCGCCGCGTGGGGAACCGAGGGCACCAACCCGACGGTTGAGGTATTTCTCGGCCTCAAGCGGTAGGGGTTGCAGGACGTCCCACGGCGGCGCATGACGGGCTGGTAGCCTCGCTCGCTGGATACAAGGCTAGGAGCCGCATGAGCGAGTATCTGTTCACCTCGGAGTCTGTGACCGAGGGGCACCCCGATAAGATTGCCGACCAGATTTCCGATGGCGTCCTCGACGCCATCCTTGCCCAGGACCCGATGGGTCGTGTGGCGTGTGAGACCCTCATCACGACCGGTCAGGTGATGATTGCGGGTGAGGTCACCACCACCGCCCAGATTGATATCCCGTCCATCGTGCGCGACACCATCACGCACATCGGGTACACCGACTCGCGCTTCGGCTTCGACGCCCAGACCTGTGCCGTGTCGGTCGCGCTCGACAAGCAGAGTCCCGACATCGGGCAGGGCGTGAGCACTGCGTACGAGAAGCGGGCCGGTGGCGACGAAGACCCGTACGACGCGCAGGGCGCCGGCGATCAGGGCCTGATGTTCGGCTTTGCCTGCACTGAGACGCCCGTGCTTATGCCGCTGCCCATCATCCTGTCCCACCGCCTGGTGCAGCGCCTGTCAGCCGAGCGCCGCAGCAACCTTGACTACTTGCGCCCCGACGGCAAGTCACAGGTCACCGTGAAGTATGAGGGCCTCACGCCCGTGGGCGTGGACGCCGTGGTCATCAGCAGTCAGCACTCCGAGGACGTCTCATCGGAGATGATCCACGAGGACATCACGCGTACGGTCATCCAGCCGGTGCTGGAGGAGTTCGGCGTGTGGAACGCCGACATTCGGCTGTACATCAATCCCACTGGCAAGTTCGTCATCGGTGGCCCCATGGGCGACTGCGGTCTGACCGGCCGCAAGATCATCGTGGATACCTACGGTGGCATGGCCCGTCACGGTGGTGGTGCCTTCTCGGGTAAGGACCCATCGAAGGTGGACCGCTCGGCCGCGTACGCCGCTCGATGGGTGGCCAAGAACGTGGTCGCCGCCGGCCTGGCGACGCGCTGTGAGGTGCAGGTGGCATACGCCATCGGCGTCGCGCACCCGATGTCGGTGAATGTGGAGACGTTTGGCACCGAGACCCGTCCGACCACCGAGATCGTGAAGTGGGTGCTCGAGAACTTCGACCTGCGCCCGGCTGCGATCATCGACCAGCTCGACCTGCGTCGCCCGATTTACCAGAAGACCGCCGCGTTCGGCCACTTCGGCCGTACCGAGCCTGAGTTCACATGGGAGAACACCGACATCGGTCAGGCCTTCGGCGACTGACGTGAGCGACGGCGGGGCGGCCGCCCAGGTCGTCCCCCTCGTCGCCGCCCGCGCTCTTGATGGGGCGTTGGACTACGCGGTGCCCGGCGCGCTGGATGCGGCCGTGGTGCCCGGTTCGCTGGTTGCCGTTCGGCTCGGGCCTCGCGCCGTGCTGGGTGTGGTGATGAGCCGTGCGGCACCCACGCATGTGGGCCGTCTTCAGCGTGTGGCCGGCGTGGTGTCGGCGCCCGCGGTGCCGGCAGACCTGCTGGACCTCGCGCGCTGGGTGGCGCGTCGCACCCTGAGTCCATTGGGCACGTGCCTCAAGCTGGTGTTGCCTCCGGGGTCCGAGGGGGCGCTTCGCCGTGGCCCCGACGGCACGTGGTCGCTGGGCATGCCGACGGGGCAGGGGAGAGAGCGACTGGTGGCACGCGTCGTGCCCGGTGCCCAGCCACCTGGTGGCCGACGCGCCGCGGTGCTCGCTGTGTTGGTGGCCATGGGCGGTCAGTTGCCCGCGGCTGATCTTGTGCGCGCGGCGGGTACCACCATGCCCACCCTCAAGCGCATGGCCGACGAGGGGGCCATCACGCTCACACCAGAACGTGCCGACGCGAGCGGCCTTGATTGGTTTGGGCCGGCACCGCCTCCCGACGAACCGCCACTGCTCACGCCGGACCAGCGGGTGGCGGTTGATCGCATCACGCGGGCGCTTGATGCGGACGAGTCCCAGGCGCTGCTGCTGCACGGCGTGACGGGGTCGGGCAAGACCGAGGTGTATCTGCGGGCCATCGAGGCCGCACGTGCGCGCGGGCGATTCAGTCTGGTGCTGGTACCCGAGATCGCGCTCACGCCGCAATTCCTCGGCCGTCTGCGTGCGCGTCTGGGCGAGCGGGTGGCCGTCTGGCATTCGGCGCTCGCACCGGCCGAACGGGCGGCGGAGTACCGGCGAATCAGGTCGGGCGCGGCCGATGTGGTGATGGGTGCGCGCAGCGCGGTGTTTGCCCCGTTGCGGGACATCGGCCTCGTGATCGTGGATGAGGAGCACGACGCGTCGTACAAGCAGGACTCGACCCCGCGCTACGACGCGCGCCAGGTGGCGTACAAGCGCGCGAAGGATGCTGGTGCGGCGATTGTGTACGGGTCGGCCACGCCGCGGCCCGAGGCATGGCACGCGCTGGAGCGCATTACGCTGGCCGAGCGCGCTGATGGCGCCACCTTGCCCCCCATTGACGTGGTGGACATGCGCACGCAGCACGCGGGCCCCATCTCGCGTCCGTTGGCCAAGGCGCTTCAGGATGCGGGGGAGCGCGGGGACAAGGCCATCGTGCTGCTCAATCGCCGCGGGTTCTCACGCACCACCCTGTGTCGCGAGTGCGGCTGGATCGCGCGGTGTCCCGACTGCGACGTGGCGATGGTGCTGCACCGTGACGGCGGCCCGGAGCGTCTGGTGTGCCACCACTGCGGCCTCGAGCGCACACCGCCCACCACCTGCCCGGCCTGCCGGTCGGTGGATGTTGGGCGGCAGGGATCGGGGACGCAGGCACTTGAAGAGGCGCTGGCCGCGGTGGTGCCCGACACCCGGCTGGTGCGACTGGATGCGGATACTGCTTCTCGGCGAGGCGGCATCGTCGGCCTGCTGGCCGAGTTCAGCGCGCCCGGCCCGGCGATCCTGCTCGGCACCCAGATGGTGGCCAAGGGGCACGACCTACCCGCGGTGACGGTGGCGGCGGTGCTCGATGCCGATGCCGCACTGCAGCACGCCGACTTCCGTGCCGAGGAGCGCGCGTTCTCGCTCATCGTGCAGTTGGCGGGCCGTGCCGGGCGGCGAAAGGGTGAGCCGGCGCGCGTGGTGGTGCAGGCATGGGAACCGGCGGCGCGCGCGGTGCAGTTGGCATCGCGGCATGCGGTGGAGGAGTTTCTCGAGGGCGAGATCGGCCGCCGTGAGGCCCGGGGCATGCCCCCACACGGGCACCTGCTGCGCATCGTGGTGGAGGGCGAGGCCCCCAAGCGTGTGGCCGAGGTGGCCGAGTCCTTGGCGGATGACCTGGCCACGGCCGACGAGGCCATCACGGTGCGTGGTCCGTCGCGACTTCATCGGCTTAAGGGGCGCACCCGGCGGTCAATATTGCTGCAGGCGCCCTTGGCGTCCACCCTCGCCGCCGCAACTCGGCGGGTGCTCGATTCATCGCAATCGCGCACGGGGGTGAGGATCGGCATTGACGTGGATCCTCAGGACACCTGACCAACACCCTGAACGGCGTCCGTTCTCCGCTAGCCTGCCGACGTTCCGTCACCACGTCGTCCTCGAGGTAAGCCCATGCCCGTCCCGCGCCTCTTCGCAGCCCATGCCGAGCCCCGCGAGCAGTGGACCCACGTGCTCGCGTCGGTGCTCGCGCTGTGCACCACCGAGCACCGCGCCGCGCTGCTTCGCGATTTCACCAACGAGGATCTTCCGGGCATCGAGAACACCGTGGTGCGCGAGTTCGCACCCGCCGGTGACGACGTCATTGACATCGTGGTGCAAGAGCGCGACAAGGCGTGGGCGCTGGCCATCCAGACATCGCTGGCGTTCCAGGGAGACAGCCAAGCCCGCATCAGCCGCGCCGCCGGTGCACTCAAGGACTACGGCCGCGTCATCGTTGTCGCCATCACGGCAGACCGCAAGCCCGGCCCGTACATCGAGGGCGCCCGTTCCGAGGGGATTGACGCCCGGTACGTGTCGTGGCTGCGCGTGCGTGACTGGGTGCAGGAGCGCCCTGAACGCGGCAAGGCCGAGGGGCAGTCACTCACGGTGCTGCGTGAGGCCGAGTACTTGCTCACGCCCAATGTCGCCGAGCTCTACCGCCTTGAGGACATCATCCCGACGGTGCCCGTGGAGGCCCGCGAAGCCGTCACCTCGGTCTTCTTCGGCCTCAACGACCTCTCGCCCGCCCCGCGCATTGACCAGCACGATGACGGCGCAACTGCCATCTTCCCGCGCACCGGCGACCCGCAGGCCGAGCTCGTCATTCGCGGTGGCGTTGCCAACCTTGTGCTGAACACCGTGGGCGGCCCCGTGGCCGACGCCACCGACCGACCGGGCTGGGGTGCGCTCGCCGTCGGCTCCAATGCAGATTGGGAACTGGCCGCCTCGTACGCCCTCGGTACCGCGCGCCGCCTGCTGCCACGTAAGCGGTAGCCACCACGGCCGGCAGGGCCACCGACCACGGGATCGGTGGCGGCCGCTGAGCCGCGGGTGATGGGGTGGGGGCCTACGCCGTGGCGGCACCGTCGGGTCCGACGACCGATCAGGTTAAAACGGCGACAGACCCCGGGTGGGGACAGACCCCGGGTGGGGACAGACCCCGGATGGGGACAGACCCCGGATGGGGACAGACCCCGGATGGGGACAGACCCCGGGCGGGGACAGACCCCGGGGGGGAGAAAACCCCGTCGCAATGGGACAGACCCCGGGTGGGGACAGACCCCGGGTGGGGTCTGTCCCCACGGGACCCTGAATCCGTCGAAACTCGCGGCGCTGGACGCGTGAATCGCCTTCGTAATGCGGGATTCGGGGCTTCCTTAAGGGTCACCATGCGGTGGGACCCGTCTGACGAGATGCGCATCCGCGATGAATGGGCGGCGGCAGGTCTGCCCTCCCCGCTGGCACCCAAGTAGGGGGGCGGGCACCTGCGGGGCCAGTGGTACCCTCAGGGCATGGCCCGACGTTCCTTTGAGGACCCCGAGCGCGAGGCCCTTCGCGTCGCCGCGCTCGAACATATCCGTCAGTACGGCGACCCCGTGCTGCGCACTCCCGCCGAGCGCATTGAGGTGTTCGACGCGGCCCTGATCGCGGAGGCCAACACGATGGCACGGCTCATGGACGACGGCCGCGGCGTGGGCTTGGCGGCCCCGCAGATTGGTCGGCTCCGTCGGCTCATCACCGTGGCGCCGTACGATGACGGCGCCGTGCACGCCTTCGTGAACCCCGAGATCATCGAGCACGCCGACGAGACCGACGTCGACTCCGAGGGGTGCCTGTCCATGGGCGAGATCAGCGTTGATGTGGAGCGTTGGATCTGGATTAAGGTGCGGGCGCAAGATCTGAACGGCACCCACTTCGAGGCCGAGATCGAGGACTTCGTCGCGCGGGTCGTGCAGCATGAGATTGACCACCTGAACGGCATCCTCATGATTGACCGGGCGACGCCTGACGATCGCCGCGCCGCGCTTGCGGAACTGCGCGACTCACTCCTGCCGAGCGCGTAGGCGCGGTCATGCGGGTGATCTTCGCCGGGAGCCCGGACCCGGCAGTGCCAGTGCTACGCGCGTTGGTGGCATCACCCCACGACGTGGTGCTGGTGGTGACGCGCGAGGACCGGCCGAAGGGACGTTCGCGCACGCCGGTGCCCACCCCGGTTGGCGCCGCTGCCGACGCACTCGGCATCCCCGTGCTCAAGCCGGCATCCATCAACGCACCGGAGGCGCTTGAGGTGCTGCGCGGTGCCGATGCGGGGGCCATCGCGGTGGCCGCGTTTGGGCAGATGCTGAAGGACGATGTGCTCAGCGGCTGGCCCTGCATCAATGTCCACTATTCGCTGCTGCCCGCCTATCGGGGGGCAGCCCCAGTGGAGCGAGCACTGATGGACGGCTGCGTGCGTACCGGCGCCACCATCATGCACATGGACGCCGGCCTGGACACCGGCCCCATCATCGAGTCCGTTGATGTGGTGCTGACCGATGAGGACGATGCGGGCAGCGTGCTGATGAAGATGGCCGAGGCGTCGGGCCCTGCGCTGGTGCGCGCGCTCGATGCGGTGCAGGCCGGTTCACTCACCAGCACGCCCCAGCGAGATGAGGGCGCGTCCACCGCCGCCAAGATCACCGGTGCCGACCGCCCCATCAATCCATCGCGCACCGCGCGCGAACTGGCCGACCACGTGCGCGCGTTGTCGCCGCGCATTGGAGCGGTGCTGCACGTGGATGGTGAGCCGTTCAAAATATGGCGTGTGCGCGAGACGGGGCATCCCGCCCCGGCTGGCCTGACGTCCGCTGACGGTGTGCTGTTACTTGGCACTGCCAGCAATGGTCTTGAGATCCTGGAACTGCAGCCGCCCGGTACGGGCCGCATGCAATCTGACGCCTTCCTGAGGGGGTACCGCGGTGAGCTCACACTCTCGTCCACCACGTAAGGGTGAGCCGGGTGCCGGTGGCGCCAGCCCGGCCCGCAGGTTGGCGCTGCGCGTGCTGCGGCGCGTGGATGACGGTGCCTACGCCGATCGCGCGCTGGCGGCGGAGGCCAATCGTTCCGAGATTGATCCGCGCGATCGGCAGCAGGCCCAACGCCTGGTGTTTGGCACCGTGCAGATGCGCCGAACGCTCGACTGGCTCATTGACGGGGCCACAGAGCGCCCCGACCGCATCGAGCCCGCGGTGCGCGACGTGCTGCGCCTTGGTACCTACGAGATCATCGCCTCGGATGGCACACCCGACCGCGCCGCCGTTGATCAGGCCGTCTATTTGGCACGCACACTGTCCGGGTCGCGGGGCCGGTCCCCTGCGCGCGCGGGCATCGTCAACGCGGTGCTCAGGCGCATCGCCACCGAGGGGCCCGGCCGACTCGCGGCCCTCGGCGCGGACGATGTCGCCCTTCGTAACTCGTTCCCCGACTGGATTGCCGCCGGCCTGACGCGCTCGCTGGGGCGGGACGACGCCGAGGCCGTCATGGCGGCGGCCAACCAGGCGTCTGAGTCGGCCATCCGCTGGAACCCGTTGCGAGGCCCTCGGGCTCAACTTGAGGATGAGGTGCCCACTTGGCACGGCGACCCGCTGCTGCCAGAGGCGCTGGTGCTCGAGGAGCCATTCGCGCTGGAGGACAGCGAGGCCTACGCATCTGGGCTGGTGATGGCGCAGAGCCGGGCGTCAATGATTCCGGCGCACGCGCTTGACCCCCAACCGGGCGAGCGCATTCTCGACCTGTGCGCCGCACCCGGGGCGAAGGCCACGCAGATAGCTGCGCTTGCCAACGGCGAGGCCGAGATCGTGGCCGTGGAACTGCACGACTCCCGGGCCAGTGCCCTGCGCGAACTGGCAGAGCGCATGGGAGCGACCATGACGGTGATCACCGGAGACGGACGCGATGTTGACATTCCGGGTGGGCAGTTCGACGCGGTGCTGGTTGATGCCCCGTGCACCGGTACCGGCGTGTTGGCAGCGCGACCCGACGCCCGCTGGCGGCGTCGCGAGGAGGCCCTGGCGCCGCTGGTGGCGATTCAGCAGGGGCTTCTCGCCCGTGCGCTTGCGCTCGTCAAGCCCGGTGGCCGCGTTGTGTACTCCACCTGCAGCCTGCTGCGCGAGGAGAATGAGGATGTGGTGCTGGCATCGGGTGCAGAGGTGGAGGACCTGACCGATCGGTTCCCGGGTATGGCATCGCCGGACCTTGCCGGAGCGCTTCGCCTGCTGCCACACATCCATGGCACCGACGGTTTCTTCGTGGCGCGGCTGACGGGCCGATAACCTTAGGCCCATGCCGATCACGCCCGACACCCCCGCGGTGTGCCCATCGCTGATGTCTGCCGACCCCATGCGAATGGGTGAGCAGATAGATGCGCTGATGGCCGAAGGTGCCCGCGTGTTTCACGTGGACGTGATGGACGGCACGTTTGTGCCCAACCTGATGTTGGGTACCGAGACCACCCGCGGGGTCGCGGCGCGCGTGCAGCCCGGCGGTGGACTGGTAGATGTGCACCTCATGGTTGACCGCCCGGCCGACGCCATCCGCTGGTTCGCGCCGTACGCCGACATGATCAGCATTCACGTGGAGGCCGACCCGCACCCGCATCAGTTGCTCACCGAGATCCGCGCGGCGGGTTGTCTGGCGGGGCTCGCCGTGAACCCGGGCACGCCCATCGAGGCGGTGGCCCCGCTGATCGAGCGCCTGGACTACGTCAACTGCATGGGTGTGAACCCGGGCTTCAGTCGGCAGTCATTCATCCCTGAGACCATCGCGCGCCTCGCGGCCCTGCGCGCGCTGCTGCCCGCCCGCGTACTGCTGCAGGTTGACGGCGGCGTGGGCCCCGCCAACGCCGCTGCCACCCGTGCCGCGGGCGCCGACCTCATCGTGTCGGCATCCGCGATCTTCGGGGCACTCGACCCCGTGGCTTCGTATCGGGATCTGGCGGAGCGGGTGCGGGCGGCGTGAGCGCCGTCGGTCGTCCCACGGCGGCCGAACACACCCTGCTCATCAGGGCGTGCGAACTGGCCGTGCGCGCACGCGGGCAGGTGAGCCCCAACCCCGCTGTGGGCGCGGTGATCGCCCGCGATGGCCGGGTGGTGGGGGAGGGGTGGCACACCGGCCCCGGCACGCCGCATGCCGAGCCCGCGGCCATCGCCGCCGCCGGTGATGCCACGACGGGTGCCACTCTCGTGTGCACGTTGGAACCGTGCTCACACACCGGTCGTACCGGGCCGTGCACCGAGGCGGTGATCGCCGCCGGCATCAGCCGGGTGGTGGTGGGCACCCTCGACCCGCTGGAGCGCATGCGCGGTCAGGGCGTGCGCATTCTCATGGAGGCCGGCATTGACGTGGTGATGGCCGACGCCGACGACGAAC
>Ga0105054_10006584_pt1 | contig 16168 bp, 13 predicted proteins | sample BON02_FD_78091 | JGI IMG/M metagenome (GOLD analysis project Ga0105054, IMG submission 78091) | Freshwater microbial communities from Lake Bonney liftoff mats and glacier meltwater in Antarctica - BON-02 (megahit assembly) | ecosystem: Environmental > Aquatic > Freshwater > Ice > Glacier...
GCGATCTTAGTGGAGTGAGCAACACTTGCGCACCAACTACCGCATCTCCTAGCCTTTCTCCCACGTTGGCTCCTTCTACGTTGGCTCCTTCGACGTTGGCTCCTTCTACGCTGGCTCCTTCCTCTCCCACACAGGATGTTTCAGCATCTTCTGGTTTGTCTATTGGAGCGGCTGTAGGTGTTGGATTAGGGTCACTTGTTGCAGGCTTTGCAATAGCTTCGCTGTTGATGGCACTTTTGGGGTTCAAGAAAGCATCCAGTGATGCTTTAGCCATCGCAAAAGTTGAATCAACAATTTAAAATTAAAAGATCATAACTTAGATTTCAAATATCTAGCTTTGAGCTCTTCTATGGTAGGATGACCAACTTGTTTAAATTGGAGGATATTTGGAATCAAATCCTCTTTCAAAGTAAGACAGGCTCCTAAGTTTCCCATTGCTGAGAAAATAAGCAATTAATTCATAAAAAAAATCATTCGATAACAACTTACAGTCACAATAGTTCGGGGCGGAGAATATCGTCATGAGTCCTTCGTGGTCGTTGGAAAATCCAGCATCCCGCACTTCATGAGATCGCACAATTAACTTTAATTTATTGCGAATCAAGAATGACTCTGTAACATCAGGACCAAACACCAAACCACCATTTCTTTGAGTGTTGAAATGCCGTCCTGGCGCTTTTCCGGGATCACTCCACAGACAATCATGCATCAATCCTCTATTTGGTGGCTCCGAAAAACGGTCGATGTTCTTCAAGTCACGTATTGTGACACCTATATCAGTGAATAAACCTCCGTGTAATACGAGAATAGATTCATTTATTACAGCTGCCAGCGGTAAAGCTGTAAAGACTTCGTAGAAGCTGTCAAGAACTTGTTGATTATATTTGAATAATACTTCTTCGGCAAATCCATAATTTGAAGTCATCGCTTTGGATTCGTGGTTACCACGCAATAAGAATACATGGTTTGGAAACAGCACCTTATTCATCAATAAATAAAGTGCAAGTTCGACGCCAAAAATCCCTCGATCCACGAAATCACCATTGAAAAGATAAGGGTTCTGCTCACCAGGGTGACCGTTTAAATTATCGAACAGATTCAGTACATCGTAAAACTGGCCATGAGTATCTCCACAAATCGTTCTGTATTTATGATGACATGTCTATAATTTGCAATGGATTGTTCAACCTACAGCTTCGGCAATTTTCCCCCGCCTATAGACATTTCCACAACCGTACTTTCTTTTGAAAGAATCTCAAACGCATTGTCAAGGATCTCCAGGACCCTGGGAATACTTAAAGGCATTCCTTGTTTTAACTCAGCAAGGGTGGTCATTCTAAATAGCGTGCTAATACAATGGTACTAACTATTGAAATCGAATTTCAACCAATTCGATGTTCGACCGACTTGCTGGGACAACTGTGGATGTCTTGGGTATCGTAATGGCTTGGGCTGGAGCTGTTATCTTGTTTCTAATGGACCCTGAGAGGCCTGCAATTGACTTGGAATCTAACGCGGAACAAGATAGATTTGATGAGGTAGCTACTAGAGTGGAAGAATTACTGGTTCACCAAAAGAGGCGGCAGCACAGTATATTGTCTCTCGGTGTCATTGGCTCTGGTAGATCTTCTATGCTCAATTCGTTAGTTAATTTTCCTGAAGGGAGATTGAAGGTCAAAGGCGGTGAGTTATCTAATGCATTTGTTTATAGTAGCTATCTAACTGTCTCATTAGGACAAATTCAATGCACATGGGGATACGATGTGATTTCAAATTGCGTTTTCAAAGGACGCCCTTCAAACGAATCATTCAAAGTGGTTGATGGGCAGGGTCTTCCTCGTGACCGAAACATTAGCGCTTCGGAACTGGAACATCATTTAAGAATGCAGCTTCAATGCTTGGAGGAATTATCCTATCCCCGGGTTTTTGTCACTCTTGATCTCGGTAACCGATCCAACTTGGCATCAATAAGCAACTTGCTCATATTATGCAAAGTGTTGAATTCCATCCGAAGCTCGTGTTGCTTGTGCGTCACAAGGTGGAACATGAACTCAATTGACTGGAACCAGGACTTATTAAAATGGTGCAGAAAATATCGAAAACAGCAAAATAGTTTCTTAGACCCCCCGCCTACTCCAGATAAGATGCTTCATGACCTCATTAATTTCCTCCAAGATAAAATGGGCCAGGACGAAAGTCAATTGAATCAAATTCTGGAGTTTATAGAATTCTTCCCAGTGATTCTATGGCCTTTCAGCTTGGATCAAATTGAACTTGAGGACTTTGACAATAATGAATTACCTGACCACCTTTTGTATTTAAACAAATATTATAATGACCAGGTAGTCAAGCAGCTATGTGAGAATGATCCTGTGATTACTGTATCCGATTTCCCTCATTCTAAAAAACAGTTGAACCATTTAATTCTGGATGTATTTCCATGCTGATGTTTTTGATATCAAAATTTGATTAATTAATAATAAAATTACGAGTAGAAATTCGTCCCCTGGTACATTCGAAAAAAAATGAGCCGTTTCAAAGAAATAGTGTTCATAATAAGGCATGTCCATTATCATACAACAAGAATCGTTGGCTGACCAAATTGACAGTATTAAATTTGACGAGTTGCCCCTAATTCAAGTTGCATCTATTGTGAGAGAAGTACTTCGATTTCAAAAGAGAGATTTAGTGCTGGCCAAATTGCACCCAGAATGGATAACTGCAGAAAACATCGATAATTTCCTTGACGAAGATTCAAAAGTAGAACATTATTCTTTGTTCAGTGCACTTGATGTAGATAAAAGCTCGTCCATATCCTTCAAGGAGCTTTACACTGGTTTTGAGGAAATGGGGCTGCAGGTTGATCAATTTGGGAAAATGTTGGAAAGATTCCAAGGGAAAGAAATAGATTATAAGGAGTTCTCTGCCATCATATTTATGGCGGATATTAGCATTGCCAAGGGTAGGAGTAATTCGTTGTCTAGATCTTTGACAGTACCGATCAAAAGGTTAAGTTTAACAACTAGAGTCTGGACTTTCTTGGAGTACCCAAGGTCTTCGAAATCAGCAAGATGTTTTTCGGCTCTGATTATATCGCTGACTATTATTTCTTCCGGAGCATTTGTCATCGAAACTTTGCCGTATTTTCAATCAAATGAAAATGCCGTGTTCGCAATTGTTGAAGGGTGTTGCATTTTCTTTTTCACTCTCGAGTTGATATTCCGACTAAGTTCCTGTCCCAGTTATTTCTGCTATTTCACCTCTATTTTGAATTGGATCGATATTTTAGTTGTGGTTCCATTCTATGTGGAACGGATTCAAGGTCCTTCTGGAGGCTCGTCCCTACGAGCAGCACGACTCTTCCGCATTCTACGACTACTGAAAGTCGGAAGATATATACGGTGGATTAAAATATTCGGAGCCACCTTCTACGAAAGCCGTGTACCACTGGCTATTTTTCAATTGTTGTTATTCATACTGCTTGTCTCTACATCCAGCGTCATGTTTTACATTGAAAGAGGGGAATGGAATGGTTACCAATTCCATGTCCCAGGGAATACTTCTCGATCCTTTGGTTTTGAAACTATTCCTGCCTCCATCTGGTTTTCTATGGCTACTCTTACCACAGTGGGATTTGGAGACGTGTATGCATTAACCTTTGTTGGTAAATGTCTAGCTGTGGGAATAGCAATATCAGGCATTATATTGTTAGCTATTCCAGTTGCAGTATTGGCTTCCGAATTTAAATCCCAATACAATAACCTCAACTCGACCAAGAAATTGAAGGTGAAGCTTAGAAAACCCAAAATGAGCGATGAAGAAATCACGCACGAAATCACTCGCAACCCCGTTTTGAGGAAATTCGAAATTGCAACGCAGGAAGAACGCATCTTTGCTCTTTCCACCTATCACTCGATTAGAAAGGCTCAAAGAGATCTTTTAAATAATTCTAAAAGGAAGGAACATGACAATAGATACGAGCTCATTAAGCAGTTTAAGAAACTTCAACGCAGCTGGCAATAATTTCAAAATAGTAGAGGACAGTCTAAAATAGAGTCTACCATATCGCTAAGTTTGTTGGAGTAGACACAAATACCCGTTTTTAACGTGTAAATTGTAACATTGGATAATGATAGGGAGTCGAATGCTGTTTTGTACGGCACTTGTTTCGACGATCTCAGCACTTGATTCTTCAATGGTTTCTTGTGCTGATGAGTCTATTGTTGATCTTAGTGATGAAACATTTGAAGACTTCATCGCAGCCGAGCACGTAGTTGCAGTTCTCTTTTATGTCGACGAGGATTCGTTATTGAAAGTGTCCAACATTATTAATGCTGCTCATTCATTATTGCTTTCTAGTTCAGAAAACGTGACGATAGCCACAATGGAAATCGGGAATAATCCTGTTACTTGCGGTATGGTAAGCGCAACTGCCCCGATATCTTTGATGATTTTTGATTATCGCCGACGAACGGAAGAGAAAGTGGAACTGTGGTTCTTCAACGGCCAAGCAAATGGTCAGTTTTTTGGATTTTCTGCGGAGTCATTAGCTGATATTCTGAGCTTTTATTCAAATATTTCGGCTTTGAGACCTGAGTTAGATGACTATGTTGATTTCATAGCGAATACAATGGAAATTACAGACGACCATTCTAAGATTAAAGCGTTAGTGGATCCTGTTCTTCAACGGATTAAGGAGGAAGAAAAATATCCTAATTCTGAAATGTACGTGGAAATATTGGATCATGTTGTGACATCGGGAGGATTGCAATTTGCAGCGAGGGCGATCAATACTTATAACTCGGCCCCAAAGACTTTGCCTGATGGTAATATGAAAGAACGTATTAGATCGATCGCCTATAGTATTCTTGCCAATGAGATATGTTTGAGACTTGTATCAGCTGCCATGCAAGGTGCTATGAATAATTTTGTGTATCGTCGACCCGATAGCTCACCGGTTAAAAATTCTAAAAGTCGTTCCTGTAAAGAGGTACCAAAAAAATCAAATGTTAAATTCCAATCAGAATTCTAATAATAACAAGAAATGAAAAAGAAATTAATTATATGGCAAGAATTGTGTAATACAAGAACAAATCTCGCACACTTAGAATTGTTGTGAAGATACACTGTTTCCGCTAAGCGGAACGACGTTTAATTGACTGGTTTTTGGAGACACAAGTATTTCCCTAAAACAGTTTGAACAAGTGGTATTGAAATTGCTTATTATAAAAGGGCTTCCTGAAGCCATTCTTTTGCCAGTTGTGATTTTCTCGCTCTTTGAGGATTATGTTTTAAGGTCATGACGTTGTAATGAATCGGAGACAAATATGTTAGAAATCCAAATGATACCATCGATTCTGTCCTGGATTGAGGATGGTATTCCAGGTAATTTCCTCCAAAGCCTTTCGTACTAGTAATTAGATGCAAAGAAATCAAGAACGCTTCAGAAGCTGCTTTCAAAGTAAGTTCGTCACCCCAATTCGAGGGCTTACTCATCAGCAATAAATAAGCGTCAAATTCTCTTTTATTTTCAAATAAAGGCAAGAAATTATCTGGATTCCTTGACATGTATTGCACCGTTTGTTGCCTCACGTGCAAGTGAAATGACTGTGTCCCGTATAATTCATGACTAATGGATCTGAATTGGCAGTTGCCATCGCCTTCCATTATAAGTTCTGCCATTGATAAATGATCCAAGCGCTGCTTCAAAAGCAAGTTGTGTGCTACCGACCGACGTTTTTCTTTCATAGTAGAACTAGGAGCATTGTTCAAACGACTCTTTGACAGAGTGTTTTTGAATTTTCCGAGAGCTCTCAAAGTGGTTGTGTTCCACGATGTCTGTTTTTCACTTCCCTTAAGTTGCGATAACATCATCTGATTATGCATATCCCGACGAACAAGTACGGGGAACATCATTCCAACATCGAGCAACCCTCGATGGAACTTGGATATCAGTGCTTTAAGCGCGTTGACTTCAACGTAATTAGCTAGCCGAAGTTCCCGATCGCAGTCATTCTCAGAAAAGCCAAGTGCCAAGAGACGGTCAATGTCCTTGCCATGAATAGGATGTTTCAGGAATCTGGTCTTGGGCGGTTGGTTAAATCTCCTACCGAATAACCCTCGCGCGTATATTCGTAGTATCTTGATTTCGTCTTCACCGTGATCATGATATAATTTCAATGCCTTTGATAAAGGGCATCCAAGCTTTTCCAATTCAAGCGCCAAGCGTGACATTACCAAAGATACTGCTTGAAAGGTTCAAAATACCAGACCAGGTGTATTCGATACCATTATTAGGATGATAAGGGAAGGGTGTTGCTTTGGGCTTGGGTTTGCCTTGTGCTTGGCCCTACACTATCACCAGAAACCCAAACATACAAAGAATAAGTTGCAGCCTTTTGTCTGCGGGTGTCTAGGTGGTCTAGGGCCTAAAGCCTCGTCAGTGTTTTACGATGAAAATATATTGGTGGGTCGTTCTAGATTGTTTGAAGCTATGAAGCAAGGGACATTAGATGCCGTGCAGAAGGTTTCGAGTGCACCGTGGACATTGGATGAGATTCGTCGTGTTTGGAATCAAAGGAAGGACACTGGAGCTCAACTCAGAGACCAAGATCACATCTCATTGCTCATGTACAGCAACCCCGTGATTCCTGGTCGACCTGAGTTTATGTCGGGACAGAGCTCCGTTAATCCAGTTGATGATATGGTTCATACTGCTCAAGCTCTTACTGACGCAGGAGTGTCAGCGCTGTGTATTGTGTGCAGCACGGCTCATTACTTTAAAGAACAAATGTTGTTGAAGGTTGAGAACGCGCCGGTGTTTTTGGATATGATTGAATTAACCATTCAAACGATTATAAGAAACAATCCCAATGGCGATATTATAGTTGGTCTTTTAGGCACAGAACCGCTTTTGAAGTACGGTATCTACGAATCAGCTAGAGAACATACGACCGGAGCAGAACGGTTAAAGATTGTCACTCCAGTTTCAATAATAAATGGTGATCAAAGTAATTTCACCGAGGCCATATTCGGTCCTACAGGTGTCAAAGCTGGTTTTGATCATGACTTAAACGATCCTGATACATTTCATAACTTTGAACTGTTGATGGAGGAAGTATTGAAGATGCAGAAACTGGGTGCTGTGTCGATTATATTGGGTTGCACCGAGCTCCCTCTTTTATTAACACCAGAAAACATTTCGAAATTCGGCAATCGACTATTTACAACTCACTCCAAAGAAGATTTAGCTGGAATATCTTTTGTGAATCCTTCCCAGATATTAGCGGACACCATCATTCATTTGTCCTTAGTTTCCAAAATAGCAATTTAATTAATTAAATGATCACGAATGATTTCCCCGAAGAACCTCGCGTATTGCAGGAAGGAATTCCTTTTTTCGAGAAACTCTCGGAGTTGTAATTATGTGTCCTGCCTTGATGCCTTGATCCGCCATTCCCAACGAAATCGCAAGAAGAGAACAGCTTGCTCTGGTGAAGCAAATCACATTTGATCGCTCCTCCAATATGTCAACAATGGAAATATAAAACAAGTCCCATAGCTTTTCATGGAGAATTTCCGGCATGATCACTTGCGTGAAATCCTCCAATGCTTTATTGGTTAAATAGTTGGAGTAAAATGGTTCTACCGTTTCAATAGTACCCCAACCTACCATCATTGTTTCTCGAGAACGATTGGTCTCCAATTCGAAAGCTTTAATATCGGAAAGAGTAATTTTCTTCAAGGGCCAGTCGGTTAAATTTGCCTTGGCAATAAATTGCTTTTTGGCAAACTTATTCACTTGTTTCTGCAACTCTCCGTCAGCAAGACACCCTCCTTGAAAAATCTGTCCTCCACCTAAATCCCATTGAACAATAGTCGACAACCAATGCAGAGCCTGTTTATCCCAATGGGTTGTTGTTGGACTTTTCAAGTTCAACGTATCGCTGATGATTCCTCCCATGAGAAGTCCGGCGAATTTTGGGGGTAATGTCTCGCCGTGCTCCAAAAATTTTGTTGCTACTATTGCTGAGCAACTTCCCCAAGGTCGCACTTCTACATATATTGGTTTCGGTACGTATGTTGGTTCGAAAGCGAGAGCATGATGATCAATGATGGCGACAATGAAGCTCGCATTAAGTAGCTTAGCTCGCTGAGAATGCGCGTTGTGGTCAACAAGCCCAAATGATTGATGCATCTTATAACCGTCTCTAAGGCGAACGGGCTTTTCAATTCCAAACGTCTCGAGTAAAAACTTAGTTTCTCGATTCATGGTACCAGGAACCATCGGCTGTCCTGAGAATAACAACGCAGCAGCAACTGCTGAAGCAACACTATCTGCATCCGGGATGAGATGCCCTACCCATACAATATCCGATCCGAAGTGGGGCAGAGGCTGCATGTATATTGGTTGCTTGAATCTGAGGCTTCCACATTGTTCACTCACAAGGCTATTTTGTTGAAGAAGACTATTGGTATGCTGTTCTTGCTGTTGATATAATAAGAAAGAACAAACAATAACGCCTGAAATGAATGACAAGATGTTAGATCTGTGTTCGAACCCCAGCACCCAAGTAAACATCGAAACTCTTTTCCGTCCCAAAATAAAAATAAAAATGGACCAAGTGGAGGAGCCTTTGCTTATAGCATTTGGGTCGTTCACGATCGAAGAAGCCAAAGAGTTTCTTTGCCATCCCAAGGAAAATGACATTGAACTGAGCTGGCCGATAAAGTGGTTCAACACGCGTCGCGGACTTTTCAACCTAGGAAATACCTGCTTCATTAATGTGGTGGTGCAGACGCTCGTTAGTATCCCTGAACTACTGTCTGTCTGGTCTGCTGCATTGGATTGTAATGATGGTCATTCGTCTGTTCTGGTTCAATTGTCGCGGTTGTTTGTCCTTCTTTGTGGAGATGAAAATGCCTTGAATAAGTTGGGTATTGTACAAGACATTACCTCAGTGTACCCAGACAACTTCTTAGCCTCGATCAAATCGTTCTATGAAATTCACGGTTGTAAATCAGCAGTAAATCGTTCCATGGATGGACATACCACGGTGCACGCTCCTCAACAGGACGTTCATGAATTTTTGGAGTGGCTTCTAGATGCCGTGCATGAGGACCAGTTGAAGTTTCTTTCTTTCGAAGCTCAGCCTGTCGATATAGATGATGGCTGGGCTCCAGTTGGGAAACGAAGAAAAGAAGCTGCTCCACAAAGGGTAGGGGAATTTGAAGCTAGCAGATTCACCGATGTCTTTCAAGGGATGGTGCGGAGCAGTATTAAAATTAATGGTTACAAAGACTCGGTTACCTTGCAACCGTTCATGTGCCTGCAATTAGACATCGTGAATCCAAATGTTAGGAATGTTTTGGATGCTATGGATTTATATATGTCACCGGAAACTCTCTACGGGTTGAAGCGCGGGCAAGGCTCTCACGCTGGCCAAAAATATTTGCATTTTGAAAAGCTGCCGCCAGTACTGATTCTGCAACTGAAGCGCTTCGTTTTCAATCAGAGATCCAACAACGCGCATAAAGTGAACAAGGCTGTAACATATCCCGCTCACCTGAAAATACCCGAAACATTTTTATCAGCAAATTTGAAAACGGAACTTTTGTTACCTGGGGAAGACGACTATAGAAACTATTCTCTGCAATCTGTCATATTGCATAGGGGCCATACTGCGAATGTAGGTCATTATACAAGCTGGAGTTACAACCAACAAACCGAGACGTGGTATGGCTTTGATGACAAGGACGTTCAAAAAGGAGCGATGACATTCGATAATCAAGACGCGTATCTCTTGTTGTATCAAAGAAAGAACTAAACTATGTATATAATTAGGATGCGGCAAATTCGGAGAATTGGTCAGACTTGGCTTTCTTGACTTGCTTTTCAAAATCAGATTTCTTCTTGTGGAAGTCTTTCCCTTTTTGCTTCTCGTCCCTTCGTGTTTTTGAGTTTACGTTAATTCCAGTTGGTTGCTCGCGTAGACCAAACGACCTGGCGACATGACCTAAATGAAGTTTCTTAGGATGAAAAATAGATTTGGTTTCCTTTGAGTGAACCGCGTATGCACGTATAAATGCCAAATGGGCTTCTTGGGCCATCACCTGTAGATTCACTTTACCTTCTGTAGAATCCACGAGATCTTCCAACTTAATCTGCAATAGTGCCGCAGCGGCGTCTGGATCAGCAACGGATCTTTGTTTAATGGAAGTTCCCTTTGCAGCTTGCCCATCCTGTCGAGTTAGTGCTGCGAAAATAGACTGCAATGAAATCTCTGATAGTGACACTTGTTTATCCTTCAATAACGCTACGTACTCTTGCTCTTCGGGGGTCAGGAACAGTAATGCTGATCCTTTTCTACCAGATCTTGCCGTGCGTCCAACCCTATGCACGTATTCAGAAAGTTCACTCGGCGGATCATACTGAATGATCCAATCAACAAATGGTAAATCAAGACCACGGGCTGCAACATCAGTGCATATAAGAACTCCTCCTTTGGCTTTGGAGTAATCTCCGATAGTGCGTTTTCGGTCCAATTGATCCATGCTACCATGTAGTTTCCAGAAACGAGTACCTAAAGCCAAGTTCTTAGAATCTGAATGTCCGGTAGATGGAGGCCATTCTACTTGAGTAAGGAGCGAAGAGAGGAACTCCACAACCGCTCTACATGAAACAAATACCATAATTCTACAAGTGTTACTGCTTCGTTTTACTTGACGTAATATAAATGAACATAACGCTGTTAATCTTTCCTTTCTACCTACCATAACAAAATGCTGAACTAGCTGTTTAGGAAGGTTCATCGACTCTCCCTCCTGCTCTGCCAAAGCTTTTTCGAAGGGTTCATCCGTGGATTGTTCTGCTTGTACCGTGATGGGATCAAATAAGATCCGTTGACCTAGCATCATTACGCTCTCGTTGAATGTCGCAGAAACAAGCACGGTTTGCATGGGAGGTGACCCATCCTCAGTGGCCTCTCGATTTCTTTCGAGAATAGTAAGCACGCTATCAATCTGTTTTGAAAACCCGGAATCTGTCAATCGATCTGCTTCATCAAGAACCAACCACCGTAGCTTGCCACGCTGCAAACTTTCTTTTAGAGTTTTGGTTTTGTCAAGATGATCAATTAATCGCCCAGGCGTGGCAACTAGTATGTTGATACCCTTCCTGAGTCTTGCCTTTTCACTTTTACGTTTCTCTCCTCCGACAATAGATCCAACAATGATCCAATGAAATGGTTTAGATATCTCTTCAAGTACTTGAGTAATTTGAAAACATAGTTCACGAGTGGGGGACATTATAATCGCATAAACACCGTCACTTCGAGACACTCGACTTTGATGCAAGTTGTGAAGAATCGGGATGGCAAAAGACAATGTCTTACCCGACCCAGTGTGACTCTTCATCATGAGATCACGACCTAGCAGTAAATGTGGGATGCAAAGTGATTGCACGAGTGTTGGTATCATAAACCCCATGCCACCCGCAGACACTTTGTCAGTCAGCACTTTCACTAATGAAGTTGATATACCGAGATCAGCAAATGACTTGTGATCGCTAGATGGCTCTTCATATTCGGTCGCTTTCATATTATCAGCTTTTTCCATAGAAAGGTCGACTGTTTCCATGGTCAGGGCATTCGGGTTAATAGATCTAGCAAGAGGGGATTTCTTAGCGGTGGACTTTTTTTTATCGTCCACGATTGAAGATTTGGAGTTTATTGGCTTATTTGTCAGCTCAGTTGGTGCTACAGTGTCGATGGTTGATTGAATTTGTTTTGGTTCCACCGGATCGACGGTTGATGCACTTGATTTTGGTGCTCCGGGTGTGACAGCGTCAGATTTACTCGGCGGGATTCCAGCATCGGCTTTCTTTCTTTCGTTGGCGCGAATATTGTTAGTTTTCATAATTTTGTTTTTCCTCCACTCAATGGATTTTCGTTTGCTGTTGGTGATTCCCAATTTCCTCTTAGTATTGTTCGAAGGAGCCTCATTCGGATCATCTACAATATTCAACTGCATCGCGTTTGATTGGTGACCAAAAAAACTATTCAGTGTCTACCAAAAGCAAGTATCCGTTATGAGGCGAGGGAATCGATTGAAGGCTGAGAAGAAACGTTATCCTGATTGGATTGCAAATCCTATTAAAGAAGGGAATTTTATAACAGATACTTTCGTGAGTGTAAATAGTTTCGGTCCCCTGGAATTCGTTGCGTCGAGCAAGACCAGTTGCGTGTCTTTGGCCAAGTATTTGAATAATGGGAAATTTTATGCTCTCAAGGGAGTAAAAAAGAAATTCATGCATCAAAGTAAAAGCTTTGAGCAGGTGCGAAGACAATGTGAGATCCATGCAGGATTAAGTCATAGATTCATCGCCAATGCATTTAGAGTATTCGATCACCATTCATTTGTTTATATCGCACAAGAGTACTGTGTCGGAGGGACACTGCAAATGATGTTGGACAGACAGTTTTCTATTGGGGGCTCCCTTCCCAGCTCATCAGTTAAATTCTATGTCGCAGAAATTTCCTCTGCGTTGAATTACTTGCACACAAAACGGTTCGTCATATACCGTAATCTTTCTGCTGATAACATTGGCGTATCTTGGACTGGGCACATCAAATTACTTGGGTTTGGAAACGCTTGTCAAGTAACACCATGGGAACCCATGGTGAGGACATTTAACAAAGACATCCTTGCAAGAATTAATGCCCAAGCACCTGAGTTGATAGCTCCTAGTTTATTGGCTTCATCGAAAACAGAAACTCACCACTCGTACCAAGTTGACTGGTGGGCATTGGGCGTTCTTATTCATCATCTATTGTCCGGTACATTCCCTTTTGGAGATTCGTCGTGGCATAGTAATTCTACAGTCGCGAGTCGAATCATGGAAAACGAGCGGAGCAATTCCCTTAGAGTGAAAGCCTTTAAATATCGGCAAAGGAATACCGGAGTACTGACTTTGATGGAATCACTTTTAGAGCGTGACCTTGGTTTACGTTGGGGTTATAGCGATATTCTTGCTTGCGAATGGCTTTCGGATGTTGGTGATTGGTCCTCCATTCACAAACGTCCTGCCCCATTTATCCCGAAATGGTATCTTACAGAGGGCGACAAAACATGCTTTTCAGCCAGTATTAAACATAGACGTAAGATTCATAAAGTAGGTGTACACCCTGAGGAATATGCTGAAAGGCCTAGTCATGATCAACTGTCGTATTGCTATTTCACACATGTATGTAGAGATATTATGATACAAGTATTATCAAATCATACATTGCGTTCGAAAAGAGCGCTTGAGGCAGTCAATGCAAAGACATTGAATCAGCATGTTTCTTATGAGCAGCAAAGTAAGGCAGTGGAAAATATCAAGGAAGGGGTCATTAAAAAGCAGCAAAGGAAAATAAGGGAAGTTACCTTGTTTGATGACCTGAAATAACCTTTCTTCCCAAATCGTGCATTGTATTAAAAAAGAAGGTACCCTCAAGTTCTCTGCAACTACAGAGCACGGGTTGGTGCTTTTCTAATTGAGTTTTTTTAGAGAAAAAAGAGAGTGCACATAGAACTTACGACGGTCCTTCGATAACTAAACACGATAAACGTAGTAGATCTGCTTTCCCACTCAATTGACAATTGCTTTGAAACCATTCAGTAGCAGTTCCTGTTACTAATTTTCTTGACATTCCATGTTGCGCAACGAAAACGGTATCTGCGTCTGCAAAGAGTGTGTTGACAAACTGAAATTTGATCCGACTGGATTGGAGCATTCCTGTAATAATACAATAGTGTGCATGGCGACCTTGGTAGCATGCCGGCTGCGATGTTCCTAAACCCCTATCATAAGGAAATATCACCAAATACCCACTGTTGATCCAGGTAGCAACTTGTTGAAAATCAGATTCGTTTTGAAACTTGCGAATGTAGCAATTCAACTTGCAAGCTTCCTGCGCGACTATTTTTAGAGAGGTGATATCGTACAATTCACCGTCTTCAGTAAAGTGGTGTTGTTTCGCATAAGTAAGCAGACTTTGCGGGAGCTCCATTTCAAAATAATCCATCACCATTCGCAACGCCGTCAAACCGCAACTGGGTCCAATCTGTTGTTGCCATGGAACATTCACAAACTTAGCCATACCATACTCTGGCAGTTGCGCCGTTATTTCATCTTGATTCCTTGTCAAAGATGATACGCATTCAATAAGTCGTTTCTTCATCCAAATTTCCAACGATGACACATTGGTACGTTTTCGTAGCATAGTTTCTAAACTTGACAAACCATTTTCTTCCAAAAGTGAAAACACAGGTTCATCAAGATTAACCTTTTCACTCTTCCTATACCCCAACTTGAAATAGAACTTTTCTGCAGTACTTGTCCATAACACAATATAAAAATAACCCATGTTCCTTGCAAAAGTTTCAATTTCCTGCATAAGCAAGTTACCATGACCACACCCTCGTTTTTCATTTTTGATCACCACAGAAGTCACCGCACATTGTCGCCCTTCGCCATTGTCATTAACTGGTTGTAGCTTGGCATATCCAATGCATTCAACTCCTTCCATTAACCCAAAAGACTGCTCATCACTCCTGTAGTTAAGAATGTTTCTGGTTCTTCCTGGTTCTTTGGTTATTGTGGGCCATGTTTGTTCAAGGCATTCAGCAGCTTGGTTGATTTGGGCTGATGTAGTGTCTTGGGGCATTCTAACAACACTAACAATCATTCTAGTCGTTAACCTGTCACAGCTCCTAGCGCGATGATTTTCGACCCCAAAAATCGTTTTATCCGATGCAAACAGTTTTTTTAACACGAGGTAAGAATCAATTGAATTGTGCACTTAGGTATAACATTTTCTCTATTCGTTTGAACTCCAAAATAAATATACGAGGTTAAAGTGCATGGCAAGACCTTTCGGTTGAGCCATTTTTGATATGACTCCATGAAGTGCTTATTGAGCTATTCGATTTTGAAATAATCCGAATTTGTATGGGAAACACGCTGCACTATACATCAGGTGCCTTGTTTTTTAATATGTACTATACATGTTCCAAAGCCATGTGGATACAAAAGCGAAATATTAAATTGAAAGAAGACAACGGAGCAGCGAAATGTTAAGTTTGGGGGATAAGTGACGTGGGTTGCAGCGAAACATTAAAAGTTAAATAAAGACAAGGGAGTCGCCGAACATTAAGTTGGGGGAAAGTAACGACGGGATAGAGAGCGTTGGGGAACCGTTGAGGAAGACAATGTTCAATAAAAATTACGAAATTAATGACACAGGGATCACACTGGTGCACGTCGTCGTGCTGGGAAAAAGGCATGGATGAAACTTGAGTTGGAAATATTTTGATTCATGAAGTGAGGCTAAAAAGTCTGTTGAGAATGCCATTCTTGGCAAGTTTTATGTGGTTGAAATAATGTACCCTTTTTATAGAGACACATATGTGCAAAATCAACCTGGGATGGAAAAAGGTGTATTCGGATGCTTTCATTTAGCGGAGGCACTTCATTGACGATATTGCAACGGAGATCATTAATTTCTAATTTTTCTCTTTATGCACGTTAAGCCAGGTACTGTTCTGGGATGTACTAAAATATTCTCTTGAAGTGTATTCCTGGGGAACCAAGATTGTGTCGAAACAATCTATCATGAACCGCATCCAAGATTGCGTCTGATGTCTTATGCTACACCAAACCTGTTAAAGCCAGCAATGGCAAACCTTTGGCTTTTTTTGTTCGTCGACACGTGTTATTATAAAGTATTTTTAAATACTTTAGTAGCTACTTCATGGAACGCGTTTGCAGGCGACATACCTGTCAAGTCGAGGGATGCAATTAAATTACATCAGGAGAAATATAATGCGAATTCAGTGATTCCACATAATGTTCTTGCTTCTTATTACCTCACGGATTGCCATCAGGCTCTTTTCTTTCAACAAGATACTCTTGTTTATTAAGAAATTAGCATTTGATGGCTTTTATCCACCACTAGTGGTGCTTTAAAAAAATCGATTTTTGTTGTGTTTAAAATATATTTTTCTGTTTGTTTAAAAAAATAATAGCTTTTCAGAGATATCGGGTACTTCTAGTTTCATACAGAGGAAAACTGAAAACTTATCAGCTGGCATGAAATTTTTGGTTCTATCCCCGTTCAAATTTGGA
>Ga0105054_10006588_pt1 | contig 16162 bp, 11 predicted proteins | sample BON02_FD_78091 | JGI IMG/M metagenome (GOLD analysis project Ga0105054, IMG submission 78091) | Freshwater microbial communities from Lake Bonney liftoff mats and glacier meltwater in Antarctica - BON-02 (megahit assembly) | ecosystem: Environmental > Aquatic > Freshwater > Ice > Glacier...
CCAAAAAACCATTATGAAAAAAATCTTTATCAATCAGTTTTGGGGCAAGTCAATGATTCTTGCACTATACATAGGCATTCAGGTGCTTTCACCGAATTTGACGATGGCTATGGAATCGAATAAGTTGGACATTATCGTTCGGGGTACTGTCAAAGACAATAATAAGCAACCGCTACCCGGAGTCACTGTTGTGTTACAGGGAAGTACTGTGGGAACTGTGACGGATGGAGATGGATCTTACCAATTGAATGTACCGGAAAATGCCACACTGTCCTTTTCATTTATCGGATTTATCAGTCAAAGTATTGCGATCAGAAACAGAAGCATGATAGACGTGGTTTTGGAGGAGGACTTGAAGAGTCTCGACGAGGTAGTTGTAGTCGGGTATGGTACGCAAAAGAAGGCAAATTTAACCGGTTCCGTAGCGACCATCGCATCCAATGAAATCATCAAGCGTCCCGGAACCAACGTAGCAAATTTATTGCAGGGAAAACTAGCGGGAGTGCAGGTTTCATCGCACTCCGGCAAACCGGGAAGCGAAAACAACACCATTCGCATTAGGGGGCTAGGTACCTTCAGTGCTGCGGGAAGTGATCCGCTTGTTTTGATTAACGGCATCGCCGGAGATATGACCACCTTGGATCCAAACGATGTGGAATCCATTTCGGTGCTGAAGGATGCTGCATCCAGTGCCATTTATGGTGCCCGGGCTGCAAACGGCGTTATATTGATCACTACCAAGAAAGGAAAAGCCGGAGAAATGTCCATTGACATCCATAGCAACGTACAAGTACAGCAAGCCACCCGATTGCCAAATTTGTTGACCAATTCGGCTGATTACATGATGTATTGGAACCAAGGCAGAGAACGCTCCGGGCAGAAACCTTATTTTACTCAGTCAGAGATTGATGCTTTCAGAAACAATACCAATGATCCCGTAAACTATCCCAATTTTAATTGGATTGACCATTCCTTCCGGACATCGGTAGCCCACAATCAGTCCATCAATATAGGAGGGGGAAATGAAAAGACCACCTTTAATGTTTCATTGGGCTATTTTGACCAACCAGGGATTACAAGTCTGTATGAGTTCCAAAAATTAAATTCTCGGGTAGTTATTGAGTCGCAAGTGAAAGATTGGTTCAAACTTGGCGGAGATATCCAATTTGTAAGTCAGAACATCCAACGGAGTAACTGGGATAATGGCGATGTAGATTATCAGATATTGGCGATTTATGGGGCAGCCCCCAACTATACTCCGACAATGACTTTACCCGATGGTTCCCAGGGATATGTGGCCCGCTATAGCTCTGCAATTGGAGAGTGGACCGTTCGTAATCCCGATGCCCAAAATGCCAGCGGCGTTCAAACAGATATACGGTATAATGTACTTCCACAACTTTATGCGGAAATCAAACCTCTGAAAAACTTGACTTGGTTTACAAAGGGAGCCATCAATTACAGTACCAGAGCAAATAAGAACCATGAAATTCCAGTGAATAATTATTTTTTCAACAACGGGGCTTTTGCCCACAACAATTCCACCTGGCAACTTGGCGTAAGGGAAGACTGGGGCACACAGATGTTGTCCACCTTTTATTCCACACTGAATTATCAAAAACAATTCAATTCCATCCACGATGTAAATATTCTGGGAGGATACAACCAAGAATATAACCTGGACCGATCGTTGGGAGGTTCCAAGGTCTTTTTTCCGACAAATGAATTGAAAGAATTAGATGCCGGTGCGCCGCTTAATCAAAGTACGAGAGGAAGTTCCGGTGAATGGGCCATTCAATCACTTTTCATGCGTGCAATGTATGGATTCAAGGGAAAATACCTCTTTGAAGCCAATGCCCGGTATGACGGCACTTCACGAATTGCAGCTGATACCCGCTGGGGATTTTTCCCATCAGTATCCGCAGGATGGAGGATTTCCCAGGAGCCGTTCCTGATGCAGAGTACATGGATGGATAATTTGAAAATAAGGGCTTCCTGGGGACAATTAGGAAATCAAAACATCGGATTGTATCCTTATCAGGAATTATTATCTACCACCTCCTATGCCTTTTCTACAACCTTTCCGGGAGCCATTATGAACCGAATGGTTGATCCTAGACTAAGATGGGAAACCACCACCATGGCAGATATTGGCTTCGACTTAAGTGTCAAAGAAGGCCTGTTGAATGTTACCTTTGACTGGTTTGATAAAGTGACTGATGATATCCTTTTTAATATACCTATACCAGCAAGTATCGGTTTGAGTTCCCCCACCGTTAATTACGGCAAGATGAGAAACAGGGGATATGAGATAGAATTAGGCTCCACCAAGCAGATTGGAGAACTGACGTTAAATGTCAGTTTAAACTTCTCTACTTATAAGAATGAAGTGATGAACATTTTAGCTCCAATCTACGGAAACTTTACCGTCCAGGAAGGGCTTCCTTTCAATTCCCATTTTATGACAGAGTGGACGGGTATTTTCCAAAATGAGCAAGAGATTGCGGAAGGTCCCAAACACCCTTTTAACCCTAAGCCGGGAGATTTGAAATTTAAAGACCAAAATGACGATGGGGTAATCAACTCCCTAGACAGGGTGGTGATGGACGGAGCTTACCCGGATTTTATCTACGGCGGTACGATCAATTTGGCCTGGAGAAATTTTGATATCAATGCGTTCTTTCAAGGTGTCGAAGGAATCAAACAAAGTACCCAAGGCCTATCCTGGGGTTTGGTTCCATACATACAGGGATCACCACCTACAGTGGACTTTATCAACAACATGTGGACCGGAGAAGGGTCTACCAACTTGCATCCTGCCATGTACATATCTGGCTATGCGCCTGTAACGGGTACCAGAAACTCCTACTGGTTATTGGATGCGTCCTACCTGAGATTAAAGAACGTTGCTCTGGGATATAATCTCCCACGGGTAATTGCCCAGCGGATTGGGTTAAAGAATGCCCGGATATATGTTTCCGGAGATAACCTCCTGACCTTTACCAAATGGCCAGGTTCTGACCCTGAAAGAGCTAACACTCAGTGGTTTCAAGCTTATCCACAAATTACCTCTTACACCATGGGCATCAAAGTAAGCCTATAATCATGGCTTTTTCCAACCAAAAATTTTGAAAAACAATGAAACAGATAGATAGAATCAAGCAATATATAGCTCGACCTCACCTCTTAATAGGTGCCCTTTTATTAGCATTGGTGTCTTGTAATGATTTTCTAGATAAAGATCCGACATCGCAGATTTCGGGTCCGACATTTTGGAAAACCCAAAAAGATGCGGAATTGGCATTAGCGGGGGTTTACTCCCGGCTAAATGTGAATACCTTTAACTTCGAAGGGGTGTATTCCTTGGACATTATGGCAGGAGATGCAAATGAAGGCGCACAAAGCCTAGGCGCAAGTTCTACAGGGTCATTTGCCTTGGGCAATATGGAAGCTGTTTCCGGAGGATTACTGGCCAATATTTATAATGAATGCTATCGGGGAGTCGGTTCGTGTAATTTCTTTTTGGCAAATATTGACAAGGTGGATATGCCAGAAAGTGTAAAGACGATCTACAAAGCCGAAGTACAGTTTTTGCGGGGGTTGTTTTATTTTAATTTGGTGGACTTTTATGGCGGCGTTCCGTTATATACCACTCCGGTGACCATTGAGGAAGCTACGATTGCCAAAAGTACTAAAGAACAGGTATATGCCCAAATATTAACCGATTTGGATTTTGCCATAGCGAATCTCCCCAATACAGATTATAGCTCCAGTGGACATACAGTAACGGGAACTGCCCTTGCTCTCAAAAGCAGGGTAATGCTCCATATGTCTGATTGGACCGGATCTGCAGCAGCGGCCAAGCAGGTAATGGATGAAGGGAAATTCAGTCTTTTCAACAATTACAAGACCATGTTCCTAGCCGAAGGTCAAGGTAACAATCCGGAGATTATGTTTTCTACCAAATACCTAAATCCAGACAATTCCAGCCAACAGGACATTCGGGTATTGTGGCATGGTGTCTGGAATCCTCGACAGGAATTAAGGGATGCCTATGAAAGCATCGACGGATTACCTATTAGCACATCTCCCTTGTACAACCCCAACAACTGGAAACTTAACAGGGACCCACGCTTGGAGGAAAACATTCGGGCATTTACGGATCCGGCGATTAAGGCATCTGGCGAAGTCGTTAACTTTGCGTGGAATGGAATATCCCAGACAGGTTTATCTCCGGTTAAAGGAGGAAATGTGGAAACTTTACCGATCGACTACTCCACCCGAAGCGAACAGGATTGGATATTAATCCGATATGCAGAGGTTCTGTTGAATTTTGCCGAAGCTACCAATGAAGCTCAAGGTCCAACGGCTGCTGTTTATGGAGCCATAAATGAAGTGAGAGCCAGGCCTGGTGTGGACATGCCTCCCTTACCTGCCGGGTTGACCAAAGAACTGATGCGAAACAGGATTAGAAACGAGAGAAGGGTGGAATTTGCCTTTGAGGGCATGAGGTACCGGGATATACGAAGATGGAAGACGGCTGAAACATATATCAACACGCTCATAGAACCAGCAAGCAAAATCAAAAGGGTATTTGATCCGTCAAAGCATTACCTATTTCCATTTCCACAGTCCGAAGTTGATATAAATCCAAATTTGGTTCAGAATCCCGGATATTAAGTGTTGCGAATTTCTAATGCTAGTAGGGCCAGGTCCTCAGGGATCTGGCCTCTTTCCCTAGGGTATTTATTAGACAATAAAAAGAAAGACCGTTACAAGGAGCTATAAGTGCATAAACAATTGATTACTAGATTTTTGTATTAATTTTTCCGTGTTATTCTGACTATTTTTTTGTGTTTTAGAGTATGAAAAACGAACAGAAACTGGGCTTTGCAGACTACATGGTTCAAAAGAGAAAAATCAAACAAGAATTTTTCAATCAGATCAATCAACTAATTGATTGGCGTCCAGTTTCTACTATAATCAACAAACATTATCAAAAAGGCGAAAGTGCCGTATGCCGTCCATCTTATGAAGGAATTGTTCTTTTTAAGCTGACCCTTTTACAGACTTGGTATGGCCTGAGCGACTATGAGGTCGAGAATCGGGTAAATGACAGTATTTCTTTTAGTCGTTTTGTAGGCATCAGCTTGGATAACCCTGTTCCAGACCATAGCGTAATTAGTCGCTTTAGACAGAGCTCACCAAAAAAGGTGTCTACGAAAAGCTGTTTAAGGTAACGAACAAATAACTGGAGAAGCACAAAATAATTGTAAAGTCTGGTGCAATTGTAGATGCCAATATCATAGCCACCCCACTGAAGCCCAAAGGAAAAACTACCTATGAAATAGAGATTGATCGTGGTCAGGAAAGATCCCTGGAGGAACAGCGGGCACAGATGCTTGTGAAAAAGCAACATCACGGTGTTGATAGCGAAGTCAGATGGATAAAGAAAGCAGGGAAAACGCGGTATGGCTAAAAGAAACACCATGTGACCGATACAGATGGCTTGGTGCTCGGGGTGCTTACCACTCCGGCAAATGTAAATGAGATAGCCAATCTGGAAGAGGTATTGGCAGCTGCAGACCTACCGGAAAACATCCATGTCTATGGAGACAAAGGCTACCGATCTGCCAAGAACGAAGAAGTGTTAAAGAGCAAAAACTTAAAAAGTAGAATCCTTCATAAAGCCAAAAAATGAACAAACAGCGGATGCAGCCGACCTGAAAATAGGGCTATATCTAATAGCATCATTTAACTTAAAATATCTTTAACCACTTTTCCTTCCACATCAGTTAAGCGGAAACGTCGGCCTTGAAATTTGGTTCTACCCCTAAGTTAGTAGAACATATAGCTAATATTATCTAAAACACTAGTATAGTATTATAAATGACTAATTACAATATTAATAATCAGTTATTTATAAGGTTTTCCCAGAAAGTAACTACCTATTTATTGCCTGGCTTTTATTAAATTCGTGGTAGAACCTTATAGGTTTTGCCCTTAAGTTAGTGGAAACTACAGTTCTTATTAGGCCAAAATACAAATGGGCAAACACCTAAAACTATATTTAATACTGAAATCAGTTGCTTATAAGAACACTTCAGTAGATCGTTAAATTTCCGATACCTGACTTTCATTAAATTCGTGACAGTACCCTTTTATTGTTTCCTAATATAGAATGGGGCATCTTGTAAGCAGAAAATCATCCCACATCCCAACTTTGTTTTCGGTATTGCGCGGGGGTTTTATCTGTATGTTTCTTGAACATTCGGGAAAAGTAGGAAATGTTTCTGATTCCAGTCTCTTCCATTATTCGTGCATGGGAGAAATCTGAAGTCAACAGCAACCCCTGTGCTTTTTCAATCCTTTTTCGAATAAGGTATTCATGTGGTGGTATTCCCATGATGGACTTAAATATCCTGGTAAAATGATCTTTGGAAAAGCAAGCTATGCTTGCAAGTTTATCTATAGGTATATCATTGTGGAGGTTCGCTTGAATGAAGTTAAGAATAGGCTGCATGTTATAGCGCAATACCTTGGTTATTGGTACAGGAGGCTCCGGATTGATAAAAGTGCATAACAGTTGGCCAATCATACTTGTCGTTTCCAGGTGATGTTTGAGAGATTCAAACGTAGCTGACTTGTTTATCCAAGGTTTATTTTGATAGAGTTTTGAGTCGTTGTGGGGCAATTCCAGCCCTGGGTTTATTTCCAACAAACGTTGAAAAAGGAATTGGATAAAAGGGGAAGATTTTCCCTTTTTGTCAGTTTGAAACAAGGAAAAAAAGTTCAGACCATTTTTCATGCTGACCTTAAAATGAACATAAATAATACAAAGTCCAGGTTGAAACACATAGGTACAGGGAGTAAAACTTGGCAATAGATAAATATGGCCCTCCTCCATGTGAACATCACCACTTCCGGTAGTAAGCTTTCCGGCTCCCTTGGTAATTAAATACATCCTTGAAAAAGGACTGATTACGTTTGGATAAGAGGATAAACGATCAAAATGTTCGAATGCAATGTACAGCAGATGGAAATCCAATAATTCGTTAGTTTTTTCACAATACATGGCTTGGGCTATAATTAATTGATTAATAAATCTCAGGTATAATCTCTTTTTCAAAAGCTTTTGAACGATCAGGTCTTTGAATGCAATGGAAATTTTGGGAGCCATGGGATCAATTTAGCAAGATCTCGTCAATAAAAATCCAGCCTTTCGAACCCGCATTCGGGTGCCGCTTAGGCAATTTGGAGAGGGGCGAAATCCTGACTCTGATTTTTTCCATAGGTTTATCTCCCAAGGAATATTCAAGAATTTCTGGTCTGGATTCCTTTGCTTTTTCGGATTGAGTTGGAATCTCGGTAATTATTGAAGTCCACTTTCCTTCGGAAAATATCCAGATCTCAACTTTTGCCGGAGGGAAAATATGGGAACCTTCATTGTAGAATAAGCTCAGAGCAATGTCTTTCGGTACATCTCCTTTTTCGATACTCAACTCAAGATCCATCGGCTCATCCTGATACCCGATCCATTCTCCGGAACCATGATTGTTTTTCCCTTTTACCCGATCAAAAAGAGTCGCTGCTCCCCGGGCCTTATACTTCTCGTTTGGTTGAGTTTTCAGGAAGAAGTCGGAGGGAACAATACTCGATTTCATCACCACTGCTTCTGCATTTGCACTGCTTTTCCAATCTGCTGCAAATGATTTTGCATTGATTTTCTTTGTCTTTTTTAACCAAATTGGGTCTTTGAAGACAGGGCTCGAAATGCTGTCTGGTTCGGATCCATCAAGCGTGTAGCGGATCTCGGCGGTTTTGATCGGGTGGGAGATGATCAGTTCGATGGAGTCTTTGAAGAGAACTTTTTCCAGTTCAATCTTAGGAGAATTGAGTGAATAAATCACTCCTTTGCCATCATACCCAAAATCGATCTGGGTTTGAGGCAAAGCTTTTTCCAGTTTTTCTTTGGCGGTATCATCCAATCCGCTTTGCCAGAGATAAAGTTTTTGAAGGCTTTTTATGTTCGCCAATCCCTCCAGATTTTCAGCTTCAAGTTGATTTCCCGTTAGTGCCAAACTTCTGAGATTTTGCAAAGACAGGATATTTTCAAGTTGTTTTGAATCAAGATCTGTGAAGTTGAGTTGAAGCTCTTCAAGGTTTGATAATTCTGAAAGGAATTTCAACTCAACTCCTGCAAGAGGCATCTTATTGAGATTCAGTTTCACGATCTGGTTTTTCACTTTTGTAAGATCATTCAGCGAAGCGGGATCAAAAGCTGAAATCCCAAAATAGGATACTATCAAAGCAGGAGATTCTGGATAAATAGGCTTAACTTTCCGGAAGAAATTGTTGAGTTCTCCCACCTGATCGGGATAAGCCGGAGCAAACGTGTATGCCTTCGCCGAATTAAATTTCAAGGAAGCAAGCTGGAAGAGTTCGCTTTTTGGATCTACTTCCTCTACTTTCTGTTCAAAACTTGCCCCTGAAGCGACCCATTCCATCAAAATCTCAATTTCCTCATCGGTCAACTGTGGTTTATTCTTTGGAGGCATGTGTTTCTTTTCATCTCCTGGAAGATTAATTCGCTGAATCAGCAACGAGTTTTCGAAATCTGCTGCAACCACAAACAGACCAGATTTTCCGCCTTTTTTCAACCCTGCGAGATGATCCATGCGAAGCTCGCCTTTGATTTTCCCTTGCTTGTGACAGCTTTGGCATTTGGCTTCCAGAATCGGCTGGACCATATCCCTGAAAATCTCAGCTTCCGACATCGCTACCAATTCGACTTGGTCGGATTTGATCGGTGCCAAAAGAAAATCTTCCCCATGAGTCAGATTTGCACCCAAATGGCCGGTGATAAAAATCCCCACGACCAATAGTAAGGTGAGTGGTTTGATGGCAGGGAAGGACTTGTCCCGTAGGAAATAAATGATGATCGACAAAACAAAAATGCCGATTCCAACCCATTGATGCCAAAAAAGTGCATCCCCTTCGTATTCTTCCTGTGCCAATATCAACCCTGCGACTACCGTTAGACCAGCAAAATTAATCCCTGTCAGGAAGCTCAGGTCGCCTATTTCACGAATTTCTTTTTTGTCCCGAATTCTGGGTATCCAGTAGAAAATCAATCCTAAAAGCAATAAAACAATCGGGAAGTGGAGTACTAGCGGATGCGACCGGCCGACTAGCTGCAGCCAATCGGGTAGAAGTATTTCCGATCCGGCAAGTGTGAAAATCAAGGCTAATCCCAACCATGCAAATAGGGCATTTTCCAGCAGGGAGATAGTCTTACTGATCTTGAACATAGGTTCCAATTAAGCGATTAGGTCTTTAATCACTTTACCGGAAACATCGGTCAACCGATATCTTCTGCCCAAGTGCTTGAAAGTTAATTGTTCATGGTCGATTCCCATCAGGTTGAGGACGGTTGCCTGGAAGTCGTGTACGTGAACAGGATTTTCGACAATGTTGTATCCAAACTCATCCGTCTCGCCATAGACAATCCCCGGCTTCACTCCACCTCCGGCCATCCATATTGAAAATGCTCGGGGATGGTGATCACGGCCGTAGTTTTCGGGTAATATTTTTCCCTGGCAATAGTTTGTCCTTCCAAATTCACCACCCCAGATTACCAGCGTCTCATCAAGCAAACCTCGTTGCTTCAAATCTGTAATTAATGCTGCTGAGGCCTGATCCACATCTTTGGCTTGAAGTGCCATTTCATTGGGAAGATTACCATGTTGATCCCATCCCTGGTGATACAATTGGACAAATCGAACTCCACTTTCAGAAAGCTTTCTTGCCAAAAGGCAGTTGGCGGCATAGGTTCCCGGCACAAGACAATCGGGTCCGTACATTTTGATCACGCTGTCCGGTTCTTTGGAAAGGTCGGTCATTTCCGGAACGGCTGTCTGCATTCTGTACGCCATTTCATATTGCTGAACTTTCGCTGAGATCTGAGGATCGTTGAACTCATTAAAGCTGAGATCATTCATCGCGGCGATCTGATCAATCATTTTTCGACGCTCGTCCCGATTCATGGACTTGGGATCTTTGAGATAGAGTACGGGATCTTCTGAATTGGAAAACTGAACTCCCTGGTGGGTTGCATCCAGAAACCCATTGCTCCAAAGTTTGGAATAAACCCCTTGTCCGTTTCCTTTTCCACGGCTCAAAAGCACGCAGAAAGCTGGTAAATTGCTGTTTTCACTCCCTAATCCATAACTGAGCCAGGAGCCCATGCTTGGACGATTTCCTACTTGTCCGCCCGTTTGGAAGAATGTTAAAGCCGGATCATGGTTGATCGCTTCGGTATGCATGGATTTTACGATGCAGATATCATCTACTACGCTTGCTGTATGCGGGAAAATGGAAGAAATCCAGGCGCGGCTTTCTCCATATTGTTGAAAGGGAAAATAGGATCCTACCAAAGGGAAAGATTTTTGGTCGGCAGTCATACCTGTCAAGCGCTGACCTGCACGAATGGATTCAGGAAGTTCCTGACCAATATTTTTATTCAAAAGCGGTTTGTAATCAAAGCTCTCCAACTGGCTTGGAGCTCCATTCTGAAACAGATATATCACCCGCTTTGCCTTTGGTGCAAAATGAGGGAGTGCATCCATGATCTCATCTTCAGAGGGACTTCCGCCTTTGAATAAATCTGGAATCAGCAGTGATCCCAAAGCTGCACTTCCCACTCCCAAGCTCACCCGGGAAAGGAATTTCCGTCTGTTCAGGTTAAGTCCCTGTTCTAAAATCTCCTTTTCCATATCAGGACTTAGTTATCGTTTCTTCCAAATTATACATACTTACAATTACCTGCATCAGCGCAGCTGTCTCTGGTTTGATGTTTTTTTCTTCCAGGGGATACTCACCAACTTCCAAGGTAGGCTTGACCTGATCTGGATTTTCGGTGAACCTGTTTAGCTGATCTTTGTAATACCCAGACAGGATTGATTTTTCTTTGGCGTTCATTTCCCGGCAGAGGATTCTTTTGAAGGCCATCTCTAATGCTTTCTCACCATCCGGGTTTTCATTCAAAAGTGTAGAAGCCAAAACGCGCGAAGCTTCCAAAACCATCGGGTCGTTCATCATTATCAAAGCTTGAAGCGGCGTGTTGGTTCGTCCTCTGCTGACCTCGCATCGATCCCGGTTACTCGAATCAAAGATGATTGCCTTTGGTGACACAACAGTCAGTTTGATGAAGTTGTAGATTCCCCTGCGGTAAAGATCATCTCCTTTGTCCTGAATATAAGTAGCCAAAGCACCTCGTCCTGACGTGGCAGATTCCCAGAGTCCGGCAGGCTGGTAAGGTTTTACACTTCGTCCGCCTAGCTTGGTATGGAGCATTCCGCTACTTGCCCAAACCAGATCCTGGATATTTTCCGCAGGCAATCTCATTCGTGGTGCCCGGGCCAGGTAGGTATTGTCCGGGTCGATTTCAAGATGCTCTTTGGTGATGATGGCGGATTGCTTGTAGGTGGATGAACTTAAAATTTGCTTCATCAGACGCTTGATGTCCCAGCCATTTTCCATGAAATCCACTGCCAGCCAATCCAACAATTCCGGATGGCTAGGCAAGTCTCCCTGCATGCCAAAGTCTCCGGCAGATTTTACGATTCCCCGCCCAAAGATTTCTTGCCACACCAGATTGACGAATACACGCGCAGTTAGGGGATTGTCTCGATTGATTACCCATTTAGCCAATCCCAGCCTGTTTTTCTCGGCGTTTTCAGGGAATTTTAGAATTGAAGAGGGGGTAGATGCCTCGACAGGTATAGTTGGCGCATCGTAAACTCCCCGATCCAAAATATACGTTGTCCGCATATCCTTGCCCTCAAGTTCTCCCATGACTGAGATACTCAGCCGGGCGGTGTCTTGGTGATTGACAAAGCTCAGGATGCCAGCAAGATCCTCTTGCTCCACCCAAAGTATCGGAGTTTTCGCAGGTGTCTCGGTGCCTTCAAATCCTTTCTCAGGTGAGTTGTTGAAAAAAGCGAACATCTGGTAATAGTCCTTCTGCGAAATTGGATCATACTTATGATCATGGCATTGCGCACATTCCATGGTGATTCCCAAAATCCCTTTACTGAACGTATTCGTTTTATCCAGGACGTACTCGATTCGGTATTCCTCCGGAATCACTCCACTTTCTTCGGTGTATTTATGATTTCTGTTGAAAGCCGTGGCGAGTATCTGTTCTTTGGTTGCATCAGGCATCAGGTCTCCGGCAAGCTGCCAGGTGAGGAACTGATCGTAAGAAAGATTTTTGTTGAAAGCATGAATTACCCAATCTCGGTATGGCCATTGAGATCGAATATTATCATTCTGATAGCCATAGCTGTCAGCATATCTGGAAATATCAAGCCAAAGGATTGCGAGTTTTTCCCCAAAAGCATCATCTGCCAACAGACCATCCAGCAGATCTTCGTAGGTATTTTCTCCTGAAAAATCTCCGAATTTGGCCAGAACTTTAGGGCCGGGAGGGAGGCCTGTCAGGTCAAGACTTGCCCGCTTGATCAACTCGTGAGGTTTGGCTTCCGGGTTTGGTTCCAGATTGTTTCCCTCCATTTTCCGAAGCGCGAACAAATCAATTTCATTTGTTGCCCATTCTGATTTTTCCGGGAGGGTTGATTTTTCTGCTTTTACAAAAGCCCAGTGAGGTTCATATTTTGCGCCCTGCTTGATCCATGCTTTGATCAATGCTATATCTTTCTGAGTCAATGATAGATTGGATTCCGGAGGAGGCATGAGTTCTCCGGTATCTTCTGAAGTGATTCGATGGTAAAGTATAGACTCTTCCACATTCCCTGCAACGAGAGCAAACTTGCCTTTAGATTCTTTTAGTGCTGCAAAGGCTCCCTCCTCTGTGTCAAGCCTGAAATCTGATTCCCGCTTATTGGCATCCGGGCCGTGGCAGGCATAGCATTTATCCGAAAGGATAGGGCGGATATGAATGTTGTAACTAATTTGATCAGAACCTTTCAATTCGATTGAATCAGTACTTTTCTGGGAGCAACTCCAAGTAAGAATACCCAGAATAAAAGCCCCAAAAAGGTGAAAGGATTTGAAATAGATCATTTGGGAGGGTGGTAATTATAGGTCATAAATTATAAAACATTTTAGTTTTCATTTAATGTAATTTATTAATTGAACTATAATTAGATTCAAGATAATGATCTTGAACACTATTTCTATCCTGCACCATCCTGTATTTTTATATATTCCTAAAATCCGCAGGATTTAAATTTGGTTAATCCAACTATAAATTTCGACCTCAAATTTCATAATTTTAGTAGATTTTGGGCATCAATTTTCATCGTATTACTGCTTCCCTTTTTTCACCCTAGCCTGCGGTAATAACAAGAAAAATGAAGAACAGGAACATGGTGATAGGATGGAGAATGAACACCAGATGAATGATGACCAAGAAATGATGCAGGATTCTACTTCTATGGAAATGAACGAGAATAGTGAAGACGTCATGAAGTAAGGCTATTTCAGATCAAGTCTATATTTAATAAATCATCAATCAATAAAATAGTAATTATGAAAACTATAACCGGAATAATAACCGCATTTGTATTGACATTATCTATCGTGGGGGTACAAGCCCAAAACGTGGAGAAGATGATGAAAAAGGAGGCAAAGCAGCAGGAGGTTTTTGATGCCATCCTAAACGACAGTGAAATGAGGAATAAGTTCATGAACAATCTTTCGGACAACCCTGAAGCTATGAAAGTCTTGCATCAGCAAATGATGCAAAATCAGGAGCACAGAAAAATGATGATGAAAGACATGATGGGTAACAAGGAGGACAATCAGATGATGATGCAACAAATGATGGCCAATAAGGAAAAAAAGGAGATGATGATGCAGAAAATGATGGAAGATAAAGAGGCCAAAAAGAAAATGATGCAGCAAATGATGGGAGATAAGGAAGCCAAAAAGCAAATGATGGATAAAATGATGGAAGATGAATCCATGAAGAAAATGATGGAGGAGAATAGGATGGAAAAACATCACGAACAGATGATGGATAAAATGATGGAAGACCCTGAAATGATGAAAAAGATGATGAAAAAGATGCATGATAAAGGAATAATGGATGAAAAGTCGATGAAGAAAGGGAAAGAGATGATGGACAAAGAGAAAAAAGACAAAGGAAACTAGTAGCACAGTGTGAGCCTGGCATTCAAAATTTTACCGGAAGCCTCCTTTCACGAGTGAGGCTTCCGGCTTTACTTATACATAAATATTTTAAACTATGATACTCGGTGTTGTTCTGATTGGAATGCTAATAGCCGTTCTCAACAAGGGCAAGCTTTTTAAAACAAACACTCAAAAGTCTCCGAAAACAAGTGTTGGTCCCTGGACAGCAATGGAACACTCAAAAAGCGCTATGCTAAAGGAGAAATAGATAAGGCTGAGTTTGAATAAAAAAAAGCTGAGATCGAAAATTGAGTGTAAACTGACATGAAATGATGAATAAGTAGCAACCTATGGGTATGCCCGATATGGATATGATAAATAAATTGAAAATGAGAAACATGAATATTTCGGAAGTAAGGACAGAGAAAAGGGGCCAGAGCGATATGATAACCAAAATTATTAAGGAAGGTCTGGCGTAGGTTGACGCTACTTGGGGAAGTATTCAGCCTGTAGAGGCTTCCCTAGGGGAAAGAACAGCCGGGGAATTGAAAGTGTACCAACACCAAAAGGAGGAGCGTCCTATTGTCGATGCACGAAAACCAGATACAATCGATGGAATAACCATTCCCGGCTTTGAAAATATCCCTTACGATGAGTTAGTGGCCAGATAGGATGAGTTAGATGAAAAACAACCTACCATCTTCTTTTGCAATGGTCCGCAATGCCCGCAATCTGCTACAGCTATAAAAAGTCTTGTGGAAGCTGGCCATCTCACCGATAGGATTTTATATTATCGAGGCGGAATGCACGACTGGATAACATTAGGTTTACCTATACATGGAAATAGTTAGAAAAAGTATTCCCGTAAAAAGACTTAGTTTACATAATGGTACAATACAAAAAAAATAGCTTAACACTGGTAGGAGCCATCTCTCTTGGTACTGGAGTAATGATAGGAGCAGCCATTTTTGCCTTATTAGGGCAAGTAGCTGAACTCTCTGGCTCATTGTTTCCATTCATTTTTTTGATAGGCGCAATTATATCAGGGTTCAGTGCTTATGCCTATATAAAAATGTCAAATGCCTACCCTTCTGCTGGGGGCATCGCTATGTATTTGAAAAAGGCTTATGGAAAAGGATTGATTACAGCCTTTGCTGCTCTTTTGATGGCTTTTGCCATGATCATCAACCAGAGTTTAGTAGCACGAACATTCGGATCTTATACCATGCAACTGTTTGATGGAAATCAAAATGGTTTTTGGATCCCCTTATTGGGCGTATTTTTACTAATTGTCACTTTCTTAATCAATATATCTGGAAATAAAGTGGTTGATATGGTCTCCTTTGTGATGGCTATCTTGAAAATCGGTGGAATTGCCATTTTTGCTATTGGAGGACTTTGGGTGGCAGGCTTTTCATTTTCAGAAGCCGTACCTACAGCGATACCAGATGACTATTCCACTATTAGCTATTTGGGTGCGTTAGCTTTAGCCATTCTTGCTTTTGCTGGTTTTACTACGATTACCAATAGCGGTGAAGAAATTATTAACCCTCATAAGAATGTAGGGAGGGCGATATGGATATCTCTCATTATATGTACTGTTGTTTATCTTCTGGTTGCTTTTGCCGTATCTGTTAATCTCTCCGTGCCTAAAATAATCGAAGCAAAAGATTACTCTTTGGCAGAAGCCTCAAAACCGACATTTGGTAAGTATGGGCTTTGGTTTACAGTGGGGATAGCCATTATTGCTACAGTTTCCAGTGTACTAGCTAACATTTTTGCCATTTCCCGGATGACTGCTATGCTTACCAATATAAAGTTGATACCGCATAAGCATTTTGGAATGCCAGGCACCTTGCAACAGCACATGCTTGTATACACTGTGGTGATAGCTATTGTGCTGACTATATTTTTTGACCTGAGCAGAATTGCTTCTTTAGGAGCAATTTTCTACCTCATCATGGACATTATCGTTCAATGGGGTGTTTACAAAAAATTACGTAAA
>Ga0105054_10006595_pt1 | contig 16156 bp, 10 predicted proteins | sample BON02_FD_78091 | JGI IMG/M metagenome (GOLD analysis project Ga0105054, IMG submission 78091) | Freshwater microbial communities from Lake Bonney liftoff mats and glacier meltwater in Antarctica - BON-02 (megahit assembly) | ecosystem: Environmental > Aquatic > Freshwater > Ice > Glacier...
AAAACAAAACAAAACAAAACAAAACAAAACAAAACAAAACAAAACAAAACAAAACAAAACAAAACAAAACAAAACAAAACAAAACAAAACAAAACAAAACAAAACAAAACGCGCTATGAACGGACAAACCAAACGCGCCGTAAAAAAAAAGAACGCCCGAAACAAAACAAAACAAAACAAACCAAACACACAAAAGGAGGCCACTCACTTGATCGCGGCGCCCCGCCGGTACACCGCGTCCGGCCTCGGCATCAGCAGGTCCCTCCGCCCGGCGTCCAGCCAGCGCGTCACCGACGCGCCCTGCAAGTAAACCTCAACCGAGTGGCCGCTCGGGTGGTGGAGGAAACAGAGCGGCAGCCCCCCTTCGCCTGTATAAAACTCGACGTAGCCCTCGACGCCGAAGCGCTCGCGCAGCTGGGCCGGGGCTTGGGACGGCGAGTCGGAGGCGAAGAGGGCGGCGAGGTCGGCGCCGCGCGGGGGGGCCGAGGGGGCCGGGGGCGAGGGGGCGGGCGAGGCGCGCGCGGGGGCGGGCGGGCGGGCGCGGCCGGGGGCGGCGGAAGAGGCGGCGGCGGGTCGGGGCGCCGAGCGCCGACGCCGCCGCTGCAGGTGCGTCTGCGGCCGCTGCTCCGGGCGCGGCCGGCGCGTGGCCGCGAGCCCGGAGCCCGGCATCAGCACCTGGAGGTTGAGCGACGCCATTCGGCCGGCGCCGCAGGGAGAGGAGGGGCAGGCGCGGCGCGCGCGAACGTCTGGTCCTTTTCTCGGGTGTGTGTCGGCGCGCTCGCTCTCTCGTTCCTCGGCTTTCACGCCCTGCGTTCGCGAGTCAAGGGGTGATGGTGATGATGTCGAAGGTGATGATGTGGGTTCGAGATGCGACTCTTGCTCGCCGGTTTGTTTGAGCGCTCGCGCTCCAGAGCTGGCCGCCGACGATCGCTTGCCGCCGCCGTCTCGACCCGAAGAACAAAACCCCCGCTCCGTCCCTCGCAATTTCTCAAGGCCACGGCGACAACACAAAAATGAAACATCGCTTACACACAAGCACCGATGAACGTGGCGAATAAAAAAAAGTGTTGGAGAAGACCTCTTCCTCCCGCGGTCTGGCTCCGACCAAACCTACTGCTCGGACGACTTGGACCCCTGCAGCGCCGACACCGACACCCTCACCGACGGCCCCTGCGTCGTGCACACAAACAGCTTGCGCCAGTAGACGCCCTTGGCGCCGGGCGGCTTGTTGGCGTCGACCGACTCCTGGATGGCCTTCAGGTTGGCCAGGAGGTCGGCCTCCTTGAACCCGACGTTGCCGAACAGCACGTGCAGGTTTCCGGTCTTGTCCAGGCGGTACTCGACCTTGCCGCCCTTGAAATCCTTCACGGTGGCGGCGACGCTGGTCGTCACGGTCCCCGCCTTGGGGTTGGGCATCAGCCCGCGCGGCCCGAGCACCTTGCCGAGCTTGGCGGCCTTGGGCATCATCTCGGGCGTGGCCACGAGCTTGTCAAAGTCCATGAAGCCGCCGGCGATCTTGTCGATCAGGTCGTCCTCGCCGTACACGTCGGCGCCGGCCTCGCGCGCCGCCTCGAGGTTGGCGCCCGAGGTGAGCACGGCCACCCGCAGGGTCTTGCCCGTGCCGTGCGGCAGGGACACGGTGGCGCGCAGCTGCTGGTCGCTGTACTTGGGGTCGAGGCCCATGCGCGCGTGCATCTCGACCGCCTCGACCGCCCCCGCCTTCGTAAACTTGGCCGACGCCGTCTGGCGCAAGAGCTTGACCGCGTCCTCCGGCGCCACTTCAACGCCGCGGCCGGGGACCATTCCGCGGAGCTTGGCCAGGCGCTTGCCGAGCTTGCGGGCGCGCTGCTGGGGCAGAGGGGAAGAGGAGAGGGTGTCGAGGGCCTCGTCGACGGCGTCGTCGACGGCGGCGGCGCGCGCGGGGGCGACGGGGCGCGGCGCGAGCGGCGCGCGGGCCGCCGGGGCGGCCGGGCGGGCGCCGCGGGCGGGCGCGGCGGCGGCGCGGCGGCGCGCGGCGGCGCTCTGCATTTCTTTTGTGTTGTTGTGGGCTGTCTGTGCAGTCCCTCGGTCAGACTGTGCGCGCGCGTGCGATCAAGAGCCTGTTGGTTATGTTGTGAGTGTGTGATGATCGACAGAGAGAGGAGCGCGGGTGAGAGTGTGCAAAGTTTGAGGGGGGGGACAAGAGGTGTTGGGGGTGCCGCCGCTGCCCCCGCGCAGCGACCAGCAAGGCGTGCCTTCGTGCAGGTTCGGCCATTTGAGCAGGTGCAGACAGGCCGCATCCACGCGACGGCCGATTGAACGGCGCAATCGCGGGCCGCCAGGGTGCTAGCGCGGCGACTGGCGGCCGCGCTGTGTTGCCCTCGTCCCTGTGCCCTCTCCTTCCTCCTCTCTCTGCTTCTCGCCACCAGCTGCCCGCCGCCCGTTCAATCGCGCGATGGCGCGCGCGGGGGCCAATGGCGACCCCGCATATGTGCGCACTGGCGACTGTAAGGCCTCGTGCTTTGGAGAGAGGCGCGAGAGAAAGCAGAGTCTGTGCGGCGCCAGCAGGAGGAGGAGGAGGAGGGGTGGTGGTGTACGCGCGCGCGAGAGGGCCTAGCTCACCAAGGGACAATGTGAGGGATGATGAGAGAGTCTGCGTTCGATTGGATGTGTTCTGGCCGGAAAGTGCAGAAGCTACTTGGAATGCGTGGCACAAGGCAGGGGTTATGAAGCGCCGTCGGCGGCGGCAGGGCGAGCGAGCGAGCGGCGGCACGACCGCGCCCGCCGCTTGCCTCACGCCATCCCGGCCAAGGCGGCCCTTGCCTCCTCGGTCGAGTTTTTCGGCCGCCACTCCTCGGGCAGAAACACCGAGGCCGACGCCCGCAGCTCCGGGTCGATCCACAGCGCGAGCCCCGCAAACAGCAGCAAGAACGCCGCGACCCGCGCCGCGCGCCTGCGCCGCCGCTTGCGCCGGCGCGCCGCCCTCGCCGCCGCCGCCGCCTCGTCCTCGCCCTCCTCGCTGCTGCTCTCGCCCTCGCCCTCGCCCTCGCCCTCGCCCTCGCCCCCGTCGTCCGTCCCCTCGCAGACCCCTGCTCCCTCATCGTCGTCCTGCTCCAGAAACCCCGCCCCGCCCGCTCCCGCCAGCAGCAACGCCTGGCCCCCGAGCAGCGCGCGCCGCCGCCGCCGCCCCCCCGCCCCGGCCGCCTCCGTCCCCGCCCCCCCCTTTTTCCTCCGCCTATGCGCCGCCGGCCGCCGCCGAACCATTGCATTCACAGAGGCGCCCACGAACACGGCCAGCACCGTGCTCGTGAGGCACACGACGTTGTACGGCATGGAGAAGTCGGGCGGGGCGAGGGCCACGAGCACGCCGTCGCTGTAGGCGGCGCACTCGCGCGGGCGGGCGAGCTCGGCCAGCAGCGGCGACAACAAAGGCGAGGACGCGCCCGCCGCCACCCCCTCCTCCTCCCCCCACGCCTCCTCCTCCTCCTCCTCCTCTTCGAACCACGTCACGCGCGCGGCGGGCACGTCCACGCCCCGGTGCGCGTCGGGCGGGAACTCGAACACCGTCATGAACCCGGTCGAGAAGGCGCCGGTCAGGCGCGCCGCCCGCCTCCCCGCGGGGACGTCCAAGCAGAGGTCGAGCGCAAGCGGCGCGCGCCGCGCCGAGGCGGGCGCCGCCCGTCGGGCGACGGTCTGGGCGTCGAGGTCGACGCGCGCGCCGTCGATCGACAGCTCGAGGGTGTGCACCCACAGGCGCACGAACCAGGGGACGACGAGCGAGACGCACACGACGTCCCCGCCGGCGGGGGCAAAAGGAGACGGGGAGAGACGGGAGCGGATGGCGCCGGCTTCGCCGCCGACGACGCCGACGCCCGCCGTCGCCGCGGCCGTCCCTCCTGCCGCCGATGCCGCCGCCGCCGCCGCCGCCCGCTCGAGCTCGAGCACCAGCGTCCCCCGCGCCATGTTGGCGCCCGCCGTGTAGAGGCGCGCCGTCCAGCGCCGCTGCAGGGCCGCGGGCGCCGCCGGGGACGGCGACGGACCCCACGACAGGGACACGTCAGCGCCCGCGCCCGCGCCCCCCGCGCCCCCCGCGCCCCCTGCCGCCGCCGCCAGCGCGTCGAGGTCGTACAAAAAAACGCGCGAGGGGGGGGAGGAGGCGGCGCGGGCGGCGGGGCTCCCGCCGGCGCCGGCGGGAGGCAGGCCGGACGCGGCGGCGGACGCGCGAAAGTTCGGGAGCGTCCCGTGCGGCGGCGGCGCCAGCACCATCTCTGCCCGGCCGATCCCGCCCTCGCCCGCGGCGCCCGCCGCGCCCGCGGCGCCCGCCGCGCCCGCCGCGCCCGCTGCCGCCGCCGCCGCCGCCGCAGCCGCCGCCGCGAGCTCGGGCGGCTCCTGCACGTAGACCCTGCTGAGCGAGGCCTGGGGGCAGGCCCCGCCCGCGAGCGCGCCCTCGGCGGCGAGCGTGGCGGCGAGCGACCAGGCCGACCAGCGCCCCGGGGGCGGCGGCGTGCGCGCGGCGGGCGCCCCGCCCAGCGGCGCCGCCAGCGGCCGCAGCACGAGCGCCAGGCGCTGCGCCAGCACCACGCGGCCGCCGCCGCCGCCCTTGCCGCCCTTGCCGCTGCCGCCCGGCACGGACAGCGACAGCGACAGCGCGTGGTACTCCGCCGCGAACACGGAGGGGCGCGCGCGCAGCAGGGCGGCCAGCCCGGCCCCGTCGCGGCAGGGGAGCAGCTTGAGCCAGGGCGTGAGGTTCTCGGTGCAGACGGCCTCGCGGGGCAGCGAGGCGCGGAGCCACGCCAGCGGCGGCGGCGGCGGCGGCGGCGGGGCCTCGCCTCGTCCGCCGGCGCCGCGTTTGCCGCCGCCGCCCTCCCCTGTGGCGTTGCGCGGCGGCGGCGGCGGCGGCGGCGCCGGCCGCCGGAGCAGATCGACCTCGCGGGCCGTGGCCTCCGGGCGCGCCACAAAGTTGAGCGAGGCGCACAGCAGGCCCGACAGGCCGTGCGCGAGGCGGCCCCACGCGCGCCGGAGCGCAGGCGCCGCGTCCTCGCCGTCGTCCTCGTCCTCGTCGTCCTCGTCGTCCTCGCCGTCGCGCCGCCGCCGCTTCCGCCGCCGCCGCGCACCCCCTTGCCCCTCCTCCTCCACTGCCCGCCCCTCCTCCCGCCCCTCCTCCTCCTCCTCCTCCTCCTCCAGCGCCAGCCCCACGTCAAACGCCGCGCGCAGCTCCGCGCCGCCCGGCTTGGCCTCGAACGGCGCCGCGCCCCACTCGCCGCCCCGCCACCGCCCGGCGGCCAGAGACAGCTCCACCCGCCGGGCGGACGGCGCGGCGGCGAGCAGCTGCGCGGCGGCGCGCGGGAAGCGCACATGGTGGGCGCGGCCTGCCGGAGCGGAGGACTCGAAGTGGAAGAGGGCGAGCAGGTGGCCGCTGGGCAGGGGGCGCAGCAAGAGCTCCTCCGTGAAACGCTCGTCTTGAGGGGCGGCTGGGTTCGGAGGCAGGGGGGAGGCGGCGGCGCGATTGGTTTTTGCGGCGATCAGGCCGACGGCGGCGAGCAGGAGAGGGAGGAGCGGCGCGCGCGCAGGTCGCCGCCTGCGAGACGGGCGCACTGGCCGCGCCTCTACCGTCATCTCGATCCTCTCTCTCGCTGCAACGATCGCAAAGAGGGCGGGTCCCGCGTTCCCGTGATCAGTTGTTCGTCCGCCTCGTCGTCGTCGGCATTGCGTCGCGCGGTCTTCTGCCAGGGACTAGGGCACGGAAGGAGCGCCGAGTGTGTGGGCATGTCATACATGGACGGGTGGGCGTTTGCGAATAATAACAAAATTGGGGTGTTGATACAAAAGGAGGACTGCGGAGAACGCGTCGTCCAAAATCGACGAAAAGGCGGTGGCGAAAAAACGACAGGGCACAACACACCCCGCCCCTTCAAGACCTCGCCTTAACGTTCAGGTACGTGCTCCACCCCAGCGCGACCACGTTGACGAACAGCACCCGGTGCTCGAGCGGCACGAATCGGTAGTTCAGCAGGCCCGCCAGCGGCCACACGCGCCACCCGCGCAGCTGCACCCCGGCAAAGTCGCGCCGCAAACGGGCCGCAACCCGCCCCTTGTCGGGGGACGTGTAGGCCATGAAGACCAGGTTGCACAGGGGCCCGTAGGTGAGCTGGTCGACCGCGACTTTCGCGAGGGCGTTGGCGAGGGCGGCGGCCTGCCCGCTTCCCGCGGCGGGCGGGGGCAGCGCCCGATGGAGCCACGCCTGCCAAAAGTGGGCGCTCGGCCCGCCCCACACGAGCCCCAGCAGCGCCATCTTTAAGGTGCGTACCAAGTCGTACCGGGGCCGCCACGAGGCGGACGCCGCCGAGAAGGAGGAGGAGGAGGCGGAGACGGCCTGCGCGAGCGCGTCGCTGGCGGCGGCGACGGCGGCGGCCGTCAGTGACTTGGTTAGCAAGGGGCGGGCGCGGAGCTGCCGCCGGTAGCGCGCCCAGGCGAGGCGCAGCAGGGTCGGGGGATGGTGCCCGCCGCCGCCGCCGACGGCGCAGGTCGGGGAGCCGTCGGGCTCGGCGGCGTGCGGCGCAAAGGGGGAGGGCGGCGGCGGGTCGGGCGGCGGCGGGGCGGCGGCGGCCGGCGGCGGCGGCGCGGCGACCGTGGCGACGGGGCGAGGGCGGCGCCAGGGCACGCCGCCGGGCGCCTGGAGGAGCCCTGGGGCGGGCGCCATGTCGCCGGCGCCTGCTGCTGCTGCTGCCAAAAGAGGGAGGGTGGGCGATGGGTTTGTTGCGCGGATCTGCGCCTTGCGGTCGGCGCGAGGTCAGGCGATTCGCCGCGGTGAAAAATGAAAGAGGGGGAGAGGTTCGAGGAGAAAAAAGGGGCTGATCGATCGTCGCTTCGTTTGCAAGGGGGTTGTGGTTTACAAAATCAATCGAAATGTGAATGTATGGATATGAACGCGTGCCAGGCGCCTAAGCTTTTGTACAAACAGAGCGCTTGGTCGCCGGCGCGGCGCGAGCGAGCGACGCTCACCGCGACAGAGCGACGCGCGGCGTCGCCGGCGAGGCGTCTTCCCGCCTCCGAGAAAAAAAGACAGAAGGCGGGCGCGTTGTTGGGGGCGCGCGCGGCCAATGTCGTTCGTTTGTTCGTGCCTTCGTCGTGTGCTCGCGGTCGGTCGTCGCGCGTGAGAGGGGAAAATGGGAGAGAGAGAGGGCGGCAAGGGGGCCGGCGCCCCCCCCCCCGGCCGGTCTAGGGCGGCGACGACCGCCTCTCGCCCCCCCCCGCTCCCGAAAACGCCGGAAACACGCACAAAACGCCGGAAACACGCACAAAACGCCGGAAACACGCACAAAACGCCAGCCGTGGGCAAAAGGAGAAACACGCGCAGAAGACAGAGACGTGTCATGCGTCCCCGTCCGAGGACGAAGACAAGAAGCCGTCGTCGTCGTCGTCGTCGTCCGCCCCTCCCGCGGCCGGGGCAGCCGCGCCGCCCGCCCCGCCGGCCGCCGCCGCCCCGGCCGCCCCCGCCGCCGCCCCGGCCGCGCCGCCGCCCGCCCCGGCCCCGGCCTCGTCCCCGTCGCTCGACGCGGCGCCGCCCGCCCCCTCCCCGCCCGTCCACCCCCCGGGCCGCGACGACGCCGCGAACCGCCGCACGTAGTCCCGCACCCGCCGCGCGTACGCCGCCGGCTCGCGCATCAGCAGCGCCGCAGCCTCGCCGTTGAGCGGATCTGCGGGATTCGGGTAGAGCAGCAGTTGCGGCAAAAAAACTTCGAAAACGTTGACCAGGTCAAACATGGGCGACCACGTCTGGTTGATCACGTCGAGGCACACGCTGCCGGCCATCTCGTCCACGTTGGGATGGTAGATGCGGTTGACGAACCCGATGCTGGGCGACTTGTAGGGGTAGGCCTCGGGCAGCTCGACGTGCACGCGCCAGGTGCCGCCCTCTGTTTTTGTTTGTTTTGTTGTTGTTTTCGTTTTCGTTTATATGGTTGTGTTTTTGATTCATGTTTTTGAAGAGAAGGGTGGTGGTGGTGGTGGGTTTGCGATGGGTTTGGGTGGTGGGTTTGCGGTTTGGGCGGCATTCGGGTGGTGGGTTTGAGGTTTGTGTAGGGGGTTGGGGGGCAAAAGGCGGGCGGGCAGTGCGAGGATCAACGACAGGGGCGGCGGGCGCAGGTCGGCGCGCGCTCGTCTCGCTCACGCACCGTAGGGCGAGTCGGGCGGGCCGCAAAAGTCGACGTAGAACTCGCTGATGTTGTCCTCGACGAGCTCGACCTGAGTTTTTTATGTGCATTGGTGCGGGATCGAGGGTGGCCTTTTGTTTTAGCAGGGGAGGAGGGACGACGACGGTACCGAGGCCGGCCGATCACGGGGCGATCACGGGTGGCGGTTTCGCACGGCGCCGGCGACGACGGGCGACGACCGCGCGCCTCGCCAAACGTGGCCGCGCGCGCGGGCCTGTCCGGGGCGCATGGTTGGGCCGAGAGCGGGCGGCCCGAGAGAGCGCGTCGCGCACCTTCCAATCGCTCATCATCCTGTGGGTTGCGGGGTCGGGGTTCGAGGGGAGGGGCGACGGGGCGGAAGAGGCGAAGAGACGAGGGTCAGCTGCTGCCCTCCTGTGTCCTGTTCCGGCGAAGGCCCTTTCTCCTCTCTTCCGGCGCCCCAGGGAGGTCGACCCACAACTCACAATTTCATGACGTCCATCTCGCGCCGCTTGGAAGGCGACGCCATCTTGGTCGGGGGGCGCGTGGAGGCGTCGCCCCTCGTGGCGCTCACGACAAAGAGAGAGAGAGAGGAGAACTCAAGACCGGTTTCCCTCCTCCTCTTCTCCGCGTTCTCGAAAGGGGCAAAGGCCTCGCGTGTGCGCGGAGCCACCGGATGTCGGCACGTCCTTGCGGGGACGTGGGGCCGGTTCAGGCGGGCGCGTGGGAAGTTTTGGGGTCAAAAGCCCGAGGAGAGGAGAGGAGGACCCTCGGTTTGCCTTTCTTGTTCCGTGGGGGATGTCTGCGATGGACGCTGGACGTTCAAGCTAGAGCTTGGATACAGGTGGATGCGAGCGAGATTGATTATGGGGGCAAGGCGCTGCTCTCGCCCTCGAAACTTGTTCGCGGCGTCGGCGTCGGGCGTCGACGTCGGCGTCGGCGTCGGGCGCGGCAACCGGCAACAAGTCAGTCGCTGCGGACGCAGGAACAAACGCAGAGCCTCCGTCTCTCTCCATTGACACACATCCACTGTACTAGCACCGCAACCAACAGTTCTCTCATATCACTATGATGGATGCGTCCTTGATGGCGAGGCGTCAGCGCGTCGCGACGCCCACCTGTACTGCATCAACTCTGTATCGTCCGCCACCGCTCCTGCTCGGATCCGCGCCCGCCCGCTTGCGGCACCATTCGCGCCGCCCTCTCCTGCTCGACCCCTTGCGCGTGGCCACCACGACCGAGGCGTTACCGGCCAGCAAACGCAAGCGGCGATCGCCAAAAAAGGGACCTGAGGGCCCGTCGACGTCGCTGCCCGTGCTTGGCGCGCGCCTAAAAGACGTGAGTAATCGCGTGGTGATGGTGATGACGAGAAGGGGGCGGTGTGGTGTTGACCACCATCCATCATCGACGACAGCAGCGAGGGTGTCGATCGATCGATCGTTTCTTCGTCGTCGCCCCCGCTCACGCGCACGCTCCGCCGTCGTCGCCTCCCTCCGCCCGCCCCCTCGCCCAAAAAAAAACAAAAAACAAAAAACAAACAACAGCTCGCCCTCCCCTACTGGCAGGAGAACCCCGACGCCCGCTGGCGCCTCGCCGGCGTCGTCGCCCTCACCCTCGGCACCACCGGCGTCTCCGTCCTCTTCAACTTCCTCGGCCGCGACTTTTTCAACGCGCTGGCCGAGAAGGACGCCGAACGGTTCGGCCGGCAGCTCGTGGCCTATCTCGGCGGCTTTGCCGTCGGCGTGCCCGTCTACGTCCTCCGTTCTTACCTGCAGTCGCGCCTGGCGCTCGAGTGGCGCGAGGGCATGACGCGCTCCTTCCTGCGGCGGTACATGCGCGACCGGTCCTTCTACCGCCTCGCGGCCGACGGCGCCGTGGACAACCCGGACCAGCGCATCGCCTCGGACGTGCGATCCTTCACCGACAGCTGCCTGTCGCTGTCGCTGACGCTGCTAAACGCGGCGGTCGACCTGCTCTCCTTCAGCGGCATCCTCTTTGGCATCTACCCCCCGCTCTTCGCCGCCCTCCTGCTCTACGCCGCGGGCGGCACCGCCGCCTCCCTGCGCATCGGCAGGCCGCTCGTCGCCCTGAACTTTGCGCAGGAGGCGCGCGAGGCCGACCTCCGGTACTCGCTCGTGCGCGTGCGCGAGAACGCAGAGGCCGTCGCGTTTTACGGCGGCGAGGTCGCCGAGGAGCGCGCGCTCGGGTCGCGCCTGCGCGCGGCCGTGGACAATTACGCCTCTCTCTTGGTGGCGTCGCGCAACCTCGACTTTTTCACCTCGTTCTACCGCTTCCTCATCCAGCTGCTGCCGGCCGCCGTGGTCGCGCCGCTCTTTTTCGCGGGGAAGATCGAGTTTGGGGTCGTGAACCAGAGCCAGTCTGCTTTCGGGCACGTGCTCAGCGACGTGTCGCTGGTGGTGTACCAGCTGGAGGCGCTGGCGGGGTTCTCGGCCGTGGTCGACCGCCTGGGGGAGTTTGGGGAGGTGGTGGACAAGCCGCGGCCGGGGGGGGCGGGCAGGGGGGCGGCGGCGGCGGACGAGGGCGCGGCGGCGGCGATAGGGGCGGGGGCGGCGATGGCCACCGCAGGCAGCGTCAGCAGCCATGAGGAGGACGAGGCGGCGGCGGCGGCGGCGGCCGTCGGCGCGGGCATCAGCATCGTGCACGTGCGCTCGGACGCGCCCGCGTGCGCGGCTGCCGCGGGGGGCGGCCCGACCAGCAACGGCAACGGAGCAGCGGCAAAACAAGCTGCGACGACGACGACAACGGCGGCGGCGGCGGCGCCCCCTCCGCCTCCTGTGCTGCTCGAGCTCGAGCGCGTGTCTGTGGCCACGCCCGACGGCCGCACGCGCCTGGTGCGCGACCTGTCGCTGTGCGTGCGGCAAGGCGAGGCGCTCCTGGTCATGGGCCCCTCGGGCACGGGCAAGACGAGCGTCCTGCGCGTGCTCGCGGGCCTCTGGAGCAGCGGCGAGGGCAGGGTGGTCGCGCACGGCCTGCCCGGCCTGGGCCTTCCCGGCAACGCGGCGGCGGGCGGCGGGCGGGGCGCGGCGGCGCGCGAGGAGCGGGCGCGCGCGGCGGCGGCGGCGGAGGAGGGGGGCGGCGACGACCAGGGGGCGGGCAGGGTGCTGTTCCTGCCGCAGCGGCCCTACATGGTGCTGGGGAGCCTGCGCGACCAGCTGCTCTACCCGACGTGGGCGACGAGCGCCGAGGAGGACGGGGAGGAGGACGGAGAGGGCGAGGGGGAGGGCGGGCCGAAAGGGGGACGGGCGCACGGCAGCAAGAACAACGGCAGCAGCAGCGACGGCGGCGCCAAGACAGCCGGCGGCGGCGCGGCCACGCCGCTGCCGCCCTCGGACGACGAGCTCGTGCGCGCGCTGCTCGCCGTGCAGCTCGGAGGCGTGCTCGACCGCTGCACGGCCGCCGCCGAGCGCGCCGCCGCTGCAGCTTGGGCCGTCGCCGCCGCCGCGACCGCTTCGGCGACGCCCGGCGCGCCCGCGCCTGCCGCCGTCGCCGCCGCTGCCGCGCCTGCTGCCGCCGCGCCCAGCCCCTCGGCCCTCGACCTGACCGCCGACTGGGCCGCCACCCTGTCCCTCGGCGAGCAGCAGCGCCTCGCCTTCGCCCGCCTGCTCCTGGCCCGCCCGCGCCTGGCCCTGCTGGACGAGGCCACGTCAGCGCTCGACGTCGCCAACGAGGCCGTGGCCTACCGCGCAGCGCGGCAAGCCGGGGTTACGCTGGTGAGCGTGGGGCACCGGCCCTCGCTCGCGCGGTTCCACGAGCGGGTGCTGCGGCTGGAGGCGCCCGCGGCGGACGGGTCCGGGTGCGCGTGGGCCGTGGTGCCGGCGACGGACGTGCTGGGGGCGGGGGCGGCCGGGGGGGCGGGGGCCGAGGCGGCAATGTGGGGCGGCGGCGGCGGCGGCGGCGGCGGCGAGTGACCCCACCTTGCAAAGTAAAACAGCGTCTCACATTCGATCGTAGCCCTCGTTTGGTTTCACTAAAGCAAAAGAAGGAAATAATCCCGCGCCCCAGCCTCACGACCCGCTCACAACACCTCGACCATGGACGCGCGGCCGCCCGCGGCCCCCCCCCCCCCCCCGCCCCCCCCCCCACCCCCCGGCCCGGGGCCCCCGGGCCCCCGCGGCCCCCCCCCCCCCCTTGCTCCCGCAAGCCCGTCTCGCCGGCGCCGCCGCCGCCCGGCCACAGCCCCTCCTCCTCCTCGGCCGCGCGCAGCAGCTCTCCCTGCAGCCGGAGCAGCGCGGGCGGCGCGGGCCGCAGCGCGAGGCGCGCGAGCGCGGCCGCCAGCACGCGGCAGTCGCCCGCGCGCAACCGGCAGTGCGCCAGGCGCGCGCCGGCCGCCCGGGCCAGCGCCTCGAGCCAAAGGGGCCCCGGCAGCGCCCGGAGGGACGCGAGCGCCGCGGCCGTGAGCGCGAGCTCGCGGCCGGACATGGCCGACAGCGCCGGCGCGGAGGCCCGGCAAAAGTCGGACAACCAGCCCTCGGGCAGCAGCACGCCGCCGCTCGCCCGCCCTGCGCCGCCGCCGCCGCCGCCGCGCGACGCCGCCAACGCGGCCTCCTCCTTCTCGCGCGCCGCGCCTCCCGCGCCCCCGCCCTCGTTCCCCTCCGCCAGAGACGACGAACCAGGGCCCCACGAGGGCGACAGCGGCGGCGCCTCCTCGTCCCCGTCCCCGTCTCCCCCTCCCGCCCCGCCGCCGCCGGCCAGCCGCCCGACCGCCCAGGCCGCGTTGGCGACGTCGCCCGGCGACAGGCGCGGCAGCGCGGCGCGCAGCGCATCCAGTAAGCCTAGCCAGTAGCGCCAGGGGGGCTGCCAGCCCATGGCGGCGGCGGCCCACGCGACGTTGGCGACGTCGGCGGGGCCCATGGGCCGCGGGGCCGGGGCGCCGTCCGCTTTGGTCCCCCCGCCGTCTTGTTCGCCCCCGCCGCCGTCGTCGTCGTTGTCGTCGCCGACGGCCCCTGTCCTTGCTTCCCCCGCGCCCGCTCCCCCCACGCCTGCCGCCGCACCCAGCGCCGCCGCCGCCGCAATGCACGGGTACGTCGCGGCGACGTAGTCCCCGAGCCACGCGGGTGACGGGGTGTAGCCCATGCGCGCGAGTGCCTGCAGCCACAGGGCAAGGTCGCCGGGCAAGGCCCCGCCGCCGCCGCCGCCCCTGCCGCCCCGGCCGCCCGGCGTCGGCGGACGCTGCTGCATCGCGCGCCGCGAGACGAGGAAAAAGAGCATCAGCCACGCGCGGTGGGGCCGGACGCCCAGGACCCCAAAGGCCCACACCGTATGCGTGAGGTCGGAGGGGCTGCTGTGCGGCAAGGACGCGCAAGAGGCGTCCAGGAACGACTCCGTCCAAGGGCCGTCGCCGCCATCGCCGCCGCCGCCGCCGTCGCCGCCGCCGCCGCCGCCGCCACCGGCGCCGCCGAAAGCGCCGCCGGCCCCCGACTGCTGCTGCCACTGGGGCGGTCTCTGGCCCAGGCGCGCGGCGGCCTGGATCACGCGCGCGAGGTCCGCGGCCCGGGAGCCCGGGCTCCTTTCGTACCCGCCCAGGAGCTCCTGCGCGAGCGACGGGTCGACCGGGGCGCCGGCGGCCGCCGCCAGCGGGGGCGGCGCCGCCGAGCCCGGCGCCGAGGCGGCCGCGACGAGCGCCGGCTGGCTGGCGTCCCAGAACGCCGCCCACCACTCGGACCCGGGGGTGTACCCCAGGCGCACGAGCGACGCGGCCAGCTGCGCGAGCGACGGCAGCGACACGATCTCGCCCGGGCTCCACCTGGGCGCCGCCGCCGCCGCCGCCGGAGCAGGGCCGCCCGCCGCCGCCGAAGCCGCAGCCGCCGCCGCCGCCACCCGGGCCGCAGACTGGCACAGCCGCCGCGCCGAGGCTTGCTCAAAGGCGCGCAGCCACGCGCCCGCGCGCGGGTAGCGCGCGGCGACGCCCGCGCCGCGCACGGCCACGCTGACGGACGGGCTCGCGCCGCCGCCGCCGCCGCCGTCGTCTCGGCCCTGGTAGGGGTCGGCGTCCAAAGGGGCGCGGACGAGCGGGGCGGAGGACGAGGAAGCAGCGGCCGCAAGAGCGCCGCCGTCGCCGTCGCCGTCGCCGTCGCCGTCGTCGTCGCCGTCGGCCCCGCCTCCCTCTCTCCGCTCGAGCGACCCGCCGGGCAGCCGCGGCGGCCGCGACAGAGACGCCAGCGCCCACAGCGCCTGCTGCAGGCCCCGCGGCGTGAGGTGCGGCAGGCGCGGCAGCAGCGCGTCGGCCACGTGCGCGAGCGAGACGCCGAGCGCGGCCTCCTCGGCCGCCGACGACGACAGCGGCGGCGGCGGCGGCGGCCGCCGTTCGGGCAGCAGCAGGCCGCGCGCCCGCGCCTTTTGCATCGCCACGCGTACGGCCGCCAGCGCCGACGCCACCTGCACAAGCGTCCCGTCGTCGGCGCCGCCCTGCGCGGCCTCGCCGAGCGCCAGGGCCGCGCCGGCCGCGCCCACGGCGATGGCGGCGAGCGCGCGCAGCTCGGCCTCGAGCGACGGGGGCGGGCGGGGGGCGGCGGAGGAGGGCGCGGGCGGCGGCGGCGCTGCGCTGCCGCTCTGGCTGCGGCCGCGGCTGCGGCTGCGGCTGCGGCTGCGGCCGGCAGGCTGCTGCGGCTGTTGCTGCTGCTGCGGCTGCTGCTGCTGTTGCCGCCCGCTCCCGCTGCCACCAGCGCCCGCCGCCACCGCCCTGCCCGCCGCCCGGCGCCGCTCCGCCGCGCGCCGCAGCGCCTCGGGCGCCATGAGCGCCGCCCGCTTGGATGCGGCGCTAATGTGGCGCGCGTTGCGCGCGTCGGCGACGCGCTCCCACGACGACAGCAGGTGCCGCGGCAGCGCGGCGCGCATGAGCATGCCCGTGGCGTACTGGGGAGACACGTCCGCGCGGCCCTTGGCTCTGTCGGCGCCCGCGGCCGCCGCCGCCGCCGCCGCCCCCGTTGGCGCCTTGGCCGGGGCGGCGGCCTGTGGCTGCTGCTGCTGCTTCGGCGGCGGCGGCGGCAGCGGTGCTGCTGCCTTGCTCTTTTCGCCGCGGCCTCCTCCTCCTCCGTCTGGCCGCCTAGGATCGGCGCTGCTGCTGCTTCTGCTGCTGCTGCTGCTCCTGCTGCCGCGATCGGCGTGCGACGACGACGACGAGGCGCCGGCGGCCGCGCGGCAACCAAGGCGGCGGCGGCACGCGGCGACGAGCGGCCATCGCGCCGTCACGCCAGCGGCCGCCGCGCCGCGCGCCGGCGCCTGCATCATCCTCCAATGGACGATTGACCGGCACCACTTCGTGTCTGTTGTCAGGCGCGCGGACGACGACGGCAGAAAGCAAGGAGGGGGACAGAGGCTGTCTCTCGTTCTCTTGTTCGCGATGCGTGTGCTGTGGGTCGCAGTTTGATCGTGATGGTGATACACGGATGATGCAACTGTCATCACGCGGACCTGTCGTTTCCCGTCGTTTGTCTGCGTGTTGGCCGCCAGCTTTTGCGTGCTCGCGGGCGGCGGCGCGAGCGGCGGCGGCGGCGGCGGCGGCGGCGGCGGCGCGGCCGTGCCCGTCGCGCGGCGCCTGGCGCTGGCGCACGACGGCAGCGCGCGGCGCGCGGCGCTGGCGGCGCGGTTCGGGTGGCAGCTGGGCGGCGAGACCGCGGGCGAGGCCAGGGTCGAGGAGCGAGGGGCCGGGAAGCAGCGGCGCAAGGGCGCGGCGCCGGCGGCGGCCCGTCGAGCGAGGAGGACGGCGGCGGCGGCACGGACAGCAGCGGCGGCGGCGCGAGCCGAGAGCAGCGAGATGTGATTGTCCCTCGCTTGCAGCTCCCCCGGTGTAGTGGCGGTTGTTTCGGCCAGCGCCGTCGCCAGCGCCGTCAGCTCCGCAAGGCGGGGGTCGGCGGCTCTGTCGGCGTCGGCGGCGGCGGCGCAAGGTGCGGCGACGCCGTCGAGGCACCGCGCGCACGCTTGGGAGATCGGGCGGACGTGGGCGTCGAACGCGCGCTGGGCAGCGTCGTCCAGGTTGTCGAGCGGCA
>Ga0105054_10006597_pt1 | contig 16154 bp, 14 predicted proteins | sample BON02_FD_78091 | JGI IMG/M metagenome (GOLD analysis project Ga0105054, IMG submission 78091) | Freshwater microbial communities from Lake Bonney liftoff mats and glacier meltwater in Antarctica - BON-02 (megahit assembly) | ecosystem: Environmental > Aquatic > Freshwater > Ice > Glacier...
AAAAAAACTAATCAGATCATTGCGGAGAATGGCGATATTTCTGTGAACCTATCTACCATATAGGACGCTTCGAGACCCAAAAGTAAGAAAAGTAAAAAAGAGAATTAAAAACTAAAGCGTATTATAGAATTTATTCCGAAGGATTATGGAAACTTTCCAATATTTTGGAACGAAGAACACTTGTCGTGGCTGAAGGGTTCTCCTATTATTGATGACATTTTAGATCGCAAACGTATCATAGAGACCGACTACGACGAAGCATGCAGAATTTGCCCTGAGTTCAAGCGCTTCTCTTTCAATGAGTTTCTGGAGATTCGAACTGCTGTGGGATCTTAAAACTTCGGGATTGTAATTCATGACAATAAACGAACCACCATGGTTCCTTTCTCTGATATGTTGAACCACTATCGCCCTATAGAAACGCCGTGGACATTTGAAGACAGTAAAGATGCCTTTACAATCACATCTTTGTCGGCCATGCTCCCGCAGCAACAGGTCATGGATAGCTGTGGGAAGAAGTTCAACTCTCTCTTTTTCCTATTTTGCGGGTTCGTTGTTGAAAATAATAGGGAAGAAGATGGTTCGTGTCCGAATACTTTGCAAGTTAGTTTCCAAATTTGACCATGAGGACCCGTTAATGAATCAAAATATGAAATATCTGAAACATCTGAGCCACTCTGTCTTATTTGCGATTTCAATGAACTTCGATGATCCATATACGCTTCTTGCTCTCAGTTATTGTAGAGTAGCTACTGCCACCGAACAGGAGCTCGAGACGTTGGCTAACTCAAAACCTGAAAGGGCTACGCCCGAATCTTTTTTCCTCGAGGCATCGCGTTGTTACATTCATCTCCGTGTCCAATGAGATTGCAGCGCTTGAACTCCTTGCGTAATGCTGAGAAGAGAAATTGTCACGATACCCTGACACGTAAGAGAATATTGCAGCGATACTCGAATCCGATACAATTGGTCCGTTTACTCAGCGTCGATCGGCGCTCTTAGTTGTATTTGGAGAGCAGGAAATTTGCCGTTTTTGGATCAACGCACAAGAAACTGTGCTATACTGCGAGTGCTTCAAGATGAAAGAAGTAAGGCTGCTCTCCTTCAAGCTTTCCCACAAAATAAACCGACCCAAATAGATCTTGCTCAGTATGCATTTCGTCTCTCACACGAGATCAACATGAAAAACAAATAAAAGAAACATCGATCATAAATCTTATTCTTCGGAACGTTGAATCCTGACTAACTTCAAGTCGGAATTATTCTCAGACAAGTGAAGCGCTTCCATCGTTTTCTTGTAATCCTCTTCCAGATCATATTCCCTTATAGTCAAACTTCGTCTATTACGTCGATTGTCACCGATTTCATTCTTTCCGACGAGGAGCTATTTAATCATCAGTAACCATGACAATCAGAGAACCATCAACTTACTGTTGAAAGACCAACTGAACCAAATACCACTAATGCAATCATTGGAAGACCCACACGAACAAAAGGTGATGGTCGTGTCATTCCATCCACGAGTCCAGGAGAAATAAGAAAAGGGGACCTACTCGTTGACATTAAAGTAGGGTACGGTCCCCGCACCCAATGATGAAATTCTAATGCTCCAATCCAGGCGAGCGATTGTGAGGCAATTTTGGAGGAGAAAAGATATTCAAGATGAGCTGCACTCCTGGCGATGGAGATGCGTCTATATCCTGACTATCATTCACGCCATCTGGTTCTTGAAGTTTGAAGATTCGAAGCCGCCAGGTGCCATAGAACAACCATATGATGTTGCCAGTGCTGGATTCGACAAAATCAAAGGAAATTTGGAAACAGCAAAATTTTGGAGGACCGAAGATACTGCTAGAGTTTCTTTGGATAATAATACTCCGGGAAAGACTTCGGCACTTGAAATTAGTGAGTTTTTGACTAGAGAAAACATCATTACGAATGTGCAATCTGACTTTACACTTGATTCTGAAGTTGAATGCGAACGGGTAAACAATATGGAAGCATTTACTAACCTGGCCGAACTTCGTCTCGAGCTTCAGGGGCATAAGGTAAGTAGTTTAAAGGGGTAAAAGATTTCGTTTTAATGAGTTTAAATATAGGACCCAATAATTATTGGTGGCTTCGGGGATTCGGCAACTCGTTCCATTGCTTATTTAGCCACCGAAATGGGAGTTTATCAAGGAAAATTTGGAGTTACAGTTACTAAGGGTGCCCGAGATTCAAAATTATTCATTAATGGTTTTAAAACTCAGAGTTGTGATTATACAAACAGCTTGGTCTCTGAGGTTGTTAAATCATGGTCGTTTTATAGTCGTACTTTAGCGACATGCAAGAATGTGGACTTTACTAAATCCTGTGTTGAATCGAATATTTGGAATAGCGGGGTACAATGGACATCTGTTTTATTTCGTACTTTACTGAATCATACGATAGTCAGAACTGGTCATTCGGCGAATAAAGAAAAATTCGGCCTTGGGTTATGGGGACTCAAGCATCCGCGATCCACTTTTGTGCTACCCTATATAAACTATGTTTTGGGGAAGAATCGAATGAAATATATTCATGTTGTGCGAGACGGTCGTGATATTGCGTCAGGGGAAAACCAATTCTTTTTCTACCAAGTTTGCAAATATTATTACCCTGCCAACTTACTCCACAAATGTGATCCAACAGTTGAAAATAGAATTGAGTTTTGGTCTCGATTGAATTTAGATGTTATTCGATGGGTGAAGGAAACCTTGGAACCAGGTAGAGTGATGGTATTACGAATTGAAGACCTCGTTGGAGGCAATCAACATTGCTTCGAAGCATTTGCGGATTTCGTGGGCACATCTGAGCAGCGGAAACACGCTGTTATTAAGAAAGCGGTGAGATTATTTACAGTTCATGCAGACAGGTACCTGGGCAATAAGTACACCGCAAATGAAGCCCGATACCTGACTCAAGCGGTAAAAAGATCAGCGATTTCTAAGGAAGCCTTCAAGTTTTTCGGGTACCGACTGGATGAGTGGGGCACCTCCACGAATTGCTCTGCACTGATACTCTAACATTTCAAAATTATTCTGTTTGTAATTCGACATCCTCGCTCTGCAATTCAATATCGCCAAGCTCTGCATACGTAGGAGCCAGAAAAAAACCGCCTCTTCGATATATCTTGACTACGGCAAACAGTATCAACACAGTGAACACGATCATACTGTAGGAGAAACCCATGTTTTTGTTCATGGACTTGGAATCATCAATTGATGGTGCAGCTGGGTCATATGTCTTATAAAACCAAACATAATCTGGATCCTCCAGTGATATCTTTACAAAATCAGAACACCATTCAATCTGAGTCTTCACATGTTGATCGCCTACATTCTGATTCCACGAAGAATTCGTTCGAGCATTAACAAAATGTGACTGCGGAGGAATATCTGGATACACTGTATATGTGGGCTTGCGGGCAAATGCTTGGTCTACGACAGCACAGGCTTTCACAGCTACGTGAGTCACCCATGAGGGTGGTGGGGGCAAAGTCGCAGAAAACGCCGGGATGTATGGCCATTGTTCCCTGTCATCAATACCACCTGAAGTAACAAAGGAAATATCTTCGCCTGCCAAACAAGCATCACACTCTGTTGAATTCACTTCGTGAAGCCCCCCACCGGCCCATCGAGTTCGGCCCTTCATGGACGCAGTAGTGCCTCCAGAAGAGCCTCCAGTTTCATTAATGAATAAATATTCCAAGTATGTGGAGTCCACATATAAAGCACCTCCAACTTCCCAAGTGAATACAGAGGTGGTGTAGTTGTACCATTGAATGTATGGCTGGACAACTTCCGTGATGAAGATCGCCAGACGCATATTGCGTGGGATATGACCATCCCCTTTTGCTTGGTGCGATTTAAGAACTTGTTCGTCTGTTCCCAGAGATTTTTCTGACGGGGTTTTATCTTTGGACGTCTCTATCAAGATATTAAACGCTCGGAGTTGCGATGTGGAATACACAGTTTGCTTTTCAGCATAACCTCCAAATGTTTTTGGTTTACATGGTTTGGGAGTTTCCCATGAAGACGAATAAGCCCAGTCTTCCATTCCACCGGAAACAGGATACACGAGGTCATTGAGTCGATCATGCGGATACAGCCCCTCGCTGTTGAAACTACCTGCAAACGCACTCATGGAAGAACCTAGAGCAAGTTGAGCAACATCATCCGGGCTGACTTGTTTATGGTGTCGACCATACGTCCCCCACTCAAAGGCAATAGCTTGCATACCTCCATGATATGTCAGCGACAATTGAAACATGTGTTCTCGAAATAACTCATTCAACGCTCTTGCGGCGGTGGACACCATGCAATTTGTTTGACCATCTACCGGAAAATCTCTATTTGGATCCACATGATTCTCCTCGCGTTTATTTTGGTAGTATCCCAGAGCATTGGGAGTAGGCATAATAAAAATGTCTCTAGTATCAACCAACCTCGTCAACCAAGGGTGTTGACCGTATTGCTCAAGCAAGGTTCTTGCAAATTCCATCACAGCGGTGGGACCTACCCTCTCATTTCCGTGGAGTTCGCCACTGAAAAACACTTGGGGTCTAGCTTTATCCGGCAAAGATTTCTTATTGGTGATGCGTAAAATGAATTGCTTGCATTCGCCGCTGTGACCGCATGATCCCGGAGAGGGTATCCCATAGAGAGACTGAGCGTCCCATACATCTACTAGGTCTTTGTACTCGTTTCTCCAACTGCTCAATAATGAAGCAATAGCAGCATAGTCTAGGTACGAGTAGTCTCGCATCAATAACTTTTTTTCTTGAGGTTCAAATTTCGTCACATATTTCAAACGAGGAATCAGAATCAGATGTGTTGGTTTTCAAAAGAGGAAAACGATCAAATAGTGTCGACTGAAGCTCTTGTGATAAACTATTTAGCATTGTCGTATCGCATGCTTCAATAAGTGGCACAACCAATTCTTGCGATGAAGCGACTTGAGCATCTATGACAGATTCCGGAATCGGAGTCACAATTTTTTCAGGCGGCATACTTCGACGTTTACAATCTAAAACTGAATTGAGCTCTCCGAAAATATCTTGTGTTGTCCTATCGTATTGAGCAAACACATCTTGGCGCTGGACGATTGAATCATCAGACACCCCAACAAAAACTTCCGTGAAGTGCCCTTGGCTTCTGATAACAGGTTCTTCAATAGCTACATTAGTGATGGCTTCAAATACTGGTACTATCCGTTCCACCAACGCTGGACTAGTCCCTAATTGCTCTTTCCTGAGTGAGCGAATAGCAGCCTCGCCTTCCACATACAATTGTCGCAGCGTTTTTTCTAGCACTTTAAGTCCCTGTTGGAGATTCCCAGGTGAATTCGCTCGCTTGCATATCACTATTGCGGCTTCAACATCTCTAATAGGCAAGCTACTTAGCACACATTGCTGCGGAACTTGCTTCGCTTCCACATTAGAAGCATTTTCACTGTTTGGTTGTTGAATGTTCATTGCTTTGATTCGATGTTTCAAGTTCAATATCATATCCAATAATTTGCTATGCTCGATACCAACCGTGCTCAAGCGACCGAATAATAAAACTCGAGCTGAAACAAGACTTTGAAATTCTTCTTCCAACTCGGAAATTAGAGGATCCTTTATTGGTGAAGTGACTTCGTCGTTCGTGACCGCTCCTCGCGACTTCAACATTGTGTCTAAAATGCCTTGTCGCACCGGAATACAAGTCAAAGAGGATCTTTGGAATCCCATCCTAGATGCTTCATTTAATTCTATTCTTGCTATCGGAGGTAAACGTGATGTTATTGTATATCCTCGCCTCACCAACTCACAATGCTTCAACGTCCGAATACTGCGTTTCAATTCTGATTCCAGTAGAACAAAGATGTTTTCCAGTTCTAACTGTAGGTCTGTAACACGCCCATATATTCGGTTGATAATGAACCCCGATAAGAAAGTTATCAATGCACCTGTATATAAATAAGTAGAAATGAAATCGATCCACATCATGAAAAATATCCAAGGTGAAAACCATAGAACCAGCTTTTGTACACGACTGCTGCTTTTACATAGCTTCAAATTATTGCCAAGTGCCTGATTGATATGCCACGGGTCATCTTCACGTTTTGAAAATACTAGGACATGCTTCCGAGGACATGGAAACGATTCTGAAAGACGCTGCAATGGCTTGTATTCAAACATCTCCCTTTTCAATCTTGATCTTAATTCAAACGAGGATTTCGAAATGGAGTTTTCATGTCGATCGCTCAACGGACTCCACGGTAACACAACACTGACCTCCTTCCCTTGCATTTTTTTTTATATTCATCTATGGCATTGGTAGTTTTACTATTGGTGGAATGCAATATCAATTCAAAATATATATTTAAAAACAGTACCAGCAACACCATACGAGAAGCTTACACGTCGTCATCGTATGAATTCTCTCCCATAAGATACACATTCTTGATATCATGGTGGTCAAAAGGCTTTTTGCAAGTCGGGCATTTCCTATTCCGGTTCTTCATGTTGTCATCGAGAGTTTTTCTCGCAAACATATGACAGCACGTGGTGATAATTGCATCTTTCCAATATTGATTCCTAACAGGACATCGCAACGCAGCTTCGTATGCTTCCAATTTCGCCACAGTTGTATCAGATTGGCCACCAACTCCACAAGACTTTGCCTTTTCGATTAGCCCTAAATCGATTTAATACCAGGATCCAAGATAAAATAAACTAACTTACGTTTCACCTTCTTCTTTTCCTCGTCCAATCTCTTCAGGGTATGACGAGCCTCTTCGAGCTCCACCCCAGTCCGTGTGCTTTCAGCTGCACGCTCCAGCAGGGCAGCTTCTGCAACTGATATTTTGGAAGTTGCCTCCTCAAGCTTTCGCTCCAGCTTGGTATTCGATTCCAGTAAATTCGAATGCTCTTCTTTCTGCGCCCTTGCTACAGTTTCCAGATGCGCGTTTGCTTGTAAGAGAGAACTCACCTGGAAATTTATCTGTTCGTAATCTTTGTCATGTGCCAATCTCGCATCTTTCTCTTTATGGTAATGGATGTCCAGCGCCTTATTCTTTTGTTTCTGCTTACCAACTTGGTCATACATGGACAATACCTTTTGGTTCACATTGTCAAATTCTTTCTCCATGGCTTTCAATCTTGATTGCAAACGCTCATTTTGATCCTCGGTTTCTTTAAGCACCTCTTGCATATCTGATATTTCTTGCACCAATTCATCAGAGCCTGTTTCAGATTTCAGATGCTCAATCTGCGCTTTACACGCAGCAATTTCCGCTTCTAGCACGGCATTGGTTCGGGTTTGCTCTTTTTCAGGAAATGAACCTAGGAGGGCTCTATCAAGCAAGTTTTTGTATTCTTGGACAGCTTCGGAAGATTCGAGCCTGCGCACTTGGTTTGAAAGTAGATCGATTTTGGACTTTTGGATTTCAATGCTTTTATTCAATTCCTCCATATCCGCTTTTTGACTTTCCACCTCTTTTGCTTTCTTCCTAGTTGCTTCCAATGATACTGCGATTGTCGCGATTTCCTTATCTTTGGCAATCAGATCACTCTCATGACTCTTAACGAGTTCAGCTACTTGCGTTTCAATAGCAGCCTCGGCCCCGTTGGTTGCTGAGCGTAGCTTCTCCATCATGACCCGGGATTCACTCTCCAATTTCAATGCTTTCGTGAGTTGTAGCTTTAAGTCTTGAATTTGTTGAGCACTTTCATCTAAGGCATTCGATCTGTTAAGATTTGACTCCATTTCCGATACCTTAGCGTTGGCGCTAGCAACGTCGTTTCTTAACATCTCCACCGTTTCTATCAAGGTTTTCTTTTCTGCCAGGGATACTTCTAGTTCTTTGAGTCTTGACTCAGCAAGCTCACGGAGTTGAACCGCTTCTTCGTTGGAAGATTCCGCGGAGGGATCCGACTGAACTGCGGGTTTCACAATCCCGGGAATGTCAGCTGGCATCATTCCTGAATCTTGCATTTTCTGTACCATGCCACCAATTTCAATTGTCGACAACGCATTAGCCAACACCTTGGCTAGTCTTCGCAACGCAACATCTTTCTGGTTGTCAGCGTCTTCAAACTGATTACTCAGCTTGACAGTTTCATCCTCTAGAACTTTTATTCTGCCACTGTAAAGAGTGCATTTTTGCTCCAAGAGCTTGACTTGTTGCTTTAGACCCAGTATATCGGTGCTATCTCCTACCAAGCGAGAGGTAGCTTCATCCCTGAATTCGTTTCCTTTTGTTACAATGTTTCCAACAACTGCTTCAAGGACCTTCAGCATCATTCGAACTTTTTTGTCGAGCACATTTTCAACCTTGGCGAGTTTGTTTTCAACCTCAACACCTTCCTCCTCCTCCTCTGCTCCAGGAATCTCTCGTACAACTTGCGTTAGAAGCAGATCGTAAGCCTTTGGGTCCAAGAATGAATCTAGAATTGGTGAGGTTTTACTTTCAGAAATACTTAACGGAATCTTGTTGAGTAATTGCATGCACTCCTTAAGAAGAAAGTCCCAGGATCTATGAAAACAGTTGATCAAAGCTTCGGCATCGTGTTTCGAACTACTTTGACTCTCTAAAAGACGCTTTTGTACCATCAACTTTGACCTGAGCCGCCGCACACGCACTGAGAGTTCGAGGTTTTTGTGTATCACTACCTCAATCGGACATGACTGAATACTCATTCAATTAGATCAAAGCACTCACAAAAACAATATGACTTACGGGTCCCGGGAGCTCGGCCTCTGCTTTTTGTTTTTTCTTCTTCGGTGTCGCTCCACCCTCCAGTGGACGCTTGGCTTCCATCACGATCCGAAAAAAATGAAAAAAAAAATTCGAAAATGAGATTGGTGTTGTATGAATGGGAAGACGATGTCGAGATTGCATTGAGACACACTGTGAGAAAGCGGAAGAGATATCCCAACTCAATAGATGAAAGAGAAAGAAAATCTCTGATAACTATTGCTTTAAGGATATGGTTTGCTTTCGGAGGAACTGTTGGAATGTTTCTGATGGCCCATATTTTCTTGATAGGACTCGGAATATACTTGGATATCTTAGTTTGGTTTCCCAATGTGGGGCACGTCATTGGATCCCTTTCTTTCGAGCAGACTGCACTTATTCCGGGTGTTACGCGTCCCCTTCTTGAGGTTGGCTATCTTCTCGTTGCAGTGGCAATATCCCTCACAGTTCAGTAAGTCGTAGTTTAATTGTGTTTTGTTATGGGACTAAGTATTTACAGTGAGGCTGGTCATGCTACTGCGGCCTATGTTTTCGATGTTCAAATATCTCGAGTTTCGTTTTGTCTCATTTTCGGTTTTATTCCTTTCGCATATGTAGAAATCGACCGCGTTAAGCTATTCCAGGCTCCACGAATCCATCGACTTGTGATATATTTGGCAGGTATTTGGAATAATATAGCATTATGTGGTATTATATGTCTTCTGTGGTCTTATAGCAGCACTCTGTTTTTTTGGGTTCATGATAACGGCGGAGAAGGCGCCACGGTGGTGTATATCCCATACGGTTCTCCATTAGAATCTCAGCCTATCGGAGTTGGAGATGTTATTGGTAAAATTGACAATATATCTGTCCGAGATGCAACTAATTTAGTAGAAATTCTACAATTGCTCGATTTGCTTTCATCGACCCCGGGTATAGCCACATTATTAGACCCCATGTATTTAGAAAGAACTATTGTAGTATCTCCGATTCGATGGGATGATGCCCATTTTGTAGAGATAAAAATTCCCGGGAAGTCTTATGACAAATATTTAGTTGTAAAACAAGCGTTTGCTCAAGTGCAAGTGTGTGATTATGCACTTTCGAGGTCCTTGCTCCAATTAGTAAATAGGATGCCGTTCTCTTCATTTATTGTTCGATCTATATTGAGGGTGCCAAGATATTCTGTCATATTAGCCAAATATGTGTTTTGCATTTCTGCGTCGACTTCGTTCTTCAATTTGTTGCCTTTGCACGCGCTTGATGGGAAGCACGTGATTTCTGAGATTATTCAAGTAGTTCTTTCTCGTCGTGCCCAATGGCAGCAAGTGGTATCCACGGCTGCATCGCGAGTTACATTATTACTACTCACTCTTAGACTTTTGCGGATTTTTGTATCTTGACTCGTACGCATTTCCAACAATTTCGAAGGTATGTGTTGGAAATACTACCGAGATCAATCTTTTAAAGTGTGAATATCTCTGCAACGACGCAACTTCTCTTGCCGAGTCGCTCCTCATTTTTGGGAGTGACATGCCATCTCTTCATCAATTTTCAGGATATAATGCTGGTTTGAACTATTCGATGACAATCATGACATCCGACAGGCAAAGATGTTTGAAGGGAGATGCAGCCATGTGTTTACTATTTGTAGCTCTGTCAATTGTTCGAAATCCATGGTTTCCCAGGCAAGTATCTGTTTTGCATGTCGCTCCCACTTTTCCAACAATAGGATCAACAGCGTTGTATACTTTCAGGTGCATGAGTAGTCGGTCACGAATCGCGTTCTTCCGTGTATCTGGTCTTGAGCCTATGTCATGTTTTATATCTCAGGTGGAAATGGATCGAACCTTACTAAAGGCACTGCAGTTACAAGAATTTGGAGGAGGATGCTCCAGTGGTACTTATGTTGTCCTTCACATAATTTCAAAGGAGCTGAAATCAACACGGTAATCTTAGACTTCCCCACCACCCATAGTAGAACCTGAATTGGGTTTGCGCCAACTTGCTCTCGACCGGTAAATCGAGTCGACTATGCATGCCATTGATGAACCACAAAATTTTCACTTTTGAACACAATCTTATGGCCATTGTTGCAGTTCAAATAGTTGATTTTGAACTTCTCTCTATAATTTGAGTTGATAATGGATATTGATCCACTCACCGGTACCCATATGATATTTCATCAATTCACTTGTTACTGGTATTGCGAACTAATAAATATCATGTCATAACTCGTTTCAAAGATGCACTTAATATCTTGAGCCTAATTACTGCGTTTTTTGTTTCTGTGCTTAGAATCCCATATTATTCATCTAGATCCTATATTGAGGCATTCTGCATATTCTCGTTTGTCACATTTCTACGCTTTTTTTGCGCTTTCCCACTTATCTGAATTATTATTTTTAGGACCTATGGATTGCAGAGGAAAAAGGACTTTGCAGATTCTGTCATATTATTGATTAATAAGATGTAATAAGTGTCATCAATCTCTTTTCTTTCTGAAAACTTGATTCTACCTTCTTAGATAAGTGATAGATAACAAACTGACTCGTACACACTTCTTGTGTTCCAGAAAAGACGATATTTAAAATTTCATTGCATTGAACTACGAGTCAGGCCACCATGATGAGTCCAGGACACACTGCTTTTCGAAAAAAGACGATATTTAAATATTCAGTTCATTGTAACGTTACAAATTTTGATGGACGAATGGAAGCACTTTGTTGTATTGGTGGAAAGCTCCACCAATGTGTGGGGGAAACCTTCTAAAATTGCAAGAAGAATTAAAGAGACCTTGGTATTGTCTGCGAAAGGAACTGATGGTGCACAATTGTTCTCCGTGATTAACAGAAAAGATTTACTTGAAAAAGGGAAAGAGGACCCTAAATCATTGGCTGCAACTCTCAAACAGATAATTAAACAGGATAAAGTTCGCGGAATTGCTCGTAAGCAGCAGCATGGAAAGAAGAAACAGCTTGAAGAGACGAAGATCGATCAAACGAATGGTGAAGAAACCGCATTGAATTCTGCGTTACAAAATTTAATACAAAAGATTGAAGACGACGAGCGGCAAAAATTAATAGAAGAAGAGCTGGTGAAGGATTCCTTAAACATGGTTTCCAGTGAGGAAGAGTTGAACGTGGCGAGATCAGTATTGGAAATTTCAAATGAACGTGCACAGGCAGATATCATCTATATTTTAGATCAGTACCCATCAACTCCTGAAGAAGCAGCAGCACTGATTGCATCAACGCCATTACTCGGTACTTTAGATGCAGTTGTTGAGATTCGAGGAGGAGCATATGATGAGCCATACAAAGCACCTGCACGTCCCGAATCTACACTTTCCAACTATTCATACGAGGACCCTAAAAATGGAGTCTGGGATGACAGGGAACATACAGTGTCAACTTCGTCGCTCCCTAGCTTGTCGATGTTGCTGAAGAGACATTCGTTAAACGAAGAAGAGAATCTCTCCAAAGCATACTCGTCCTCGTCTCTATTTAGCTGCAAAGACAGCATGCGAAATGCATTAGCGCCTGAATTCTCACCTATCTCAGAAGTTTCTATGGAAGATATTGTTGGGCAGTTCAAATTAGCCAGATCGAGGGCCAAGTCGCCTGGTTGGAAAAATGTTGCATTTCTTGAAATTGATTTGGTTGATCATGACAAACCATCTGATCATTGGAAGCCTATGACAGTTCTTTCGACATTTGCTGAATTGGTTCAAAATACTGCTTGTGAAAAGTACCGTTTTCAGGTTTTCCTTAAAGGACTGAAGAACATTCAAATTCCGAAACGTCCAGTTTTCTCCAAACACGATGATACCATCCTCGAAATATATCATACTGCATGCGATGGAGTGAAATCTCATAGCCTTTTTTCAGTACCTCTTTGTCTTGATATGATGGCTCTTGCTATTGAAACTGTAGGGGATATCTCTTTGGTCGAGACTGCTCTGCTGCAAAAATCATCAAACGAGTCCATCAAAGTAATTCAATATGGAGATGATGCAAGTACAAGGTTCTCACAGGCATCGTCAGAGACTAGAGTAGATGGTAGCTTTGCCATGGCCGACAAAAGGAGCTGGGCCAGGTGTTCTGTGCCCGGTGGCGGGTCATCGTTGCGTAATCGAAGAAAACCATCAGAACTTGAAATTGCATTGGAGAATGATCAATTCCATGGTTTTTGTGCTTTCAACGAAGACCGAATTAGGTATATTCGAACCATTCGGGAATTTGAAACTATTATGCACAAGATGGATCCAAAATCAACTTGCGATTTCTCCAACCGTGTCTTGCGACACAACTTCGAAGAGCAAACTCTAGCTCAGGTAATGTACAAAGCTATGACTGACAATCCTCATATACAAAGTAAATACATCCAACAAAGAGATGAGATGTTGGTGGTTCTTTATCAAGAGACTCCTGTTGGCAGAAGATCACAGGTGATTAAAAGTGCCTTTGCCTACACTAATTTGTCGCCTTCATTCGATATTTGGCCAGAACTAGATCCTCGAAAAATTCCAATGGTATTTAATGTTGATTTCGATCCTATTGCAGCATTGGAAACAGTTGAAACTACATTTTATCCTTCAGATCAATCTTTCATCCGCTTGGTGAAAACCGCATCGAGTTCCTGGTGCACCATTTCAAAATACTTTCACACTTTAGGGCTTCGAAAAAGCGCATCGAGCAACGAATTTTATGCCAATTTCGAAGATGAGAGTATGCTTGAGATACATCGTGGAGGAGCAAGTCGAACTAAACCAGATAAACTTGGATTTATGATGAGCAATTATAGATGTTTAAGTGGTTTGCTAGTAAGTCATAACTCGGACGGAACGATTGTCATGCATCTCCCTCATGATAAAACGGAATCTCATAGAGTGGTTCTAGGCAATGGCGTGATAGTGAGTTTCGCAACATCCCAAGAAGACTGGAAAAGAAAACATATGTATCCAAATGGCTCGGTGACCACTTACATGGTTGATGGATCTATCAACACGCGTTCGTTTGTTCAAGGTGGAAACGTGTTGACAATATCAGGAAAAGAAAGTTCTCATGCAAAGGATCCAGTAATTGTCATGATTGATCCCTCAACCCAGGCAGTGGTGTTAGATAGGGAATCTGATGGTACTCGATTTATTAGAACCATCGATGAAACTTTTATAGCTACATTCGCGGATGGCACTCTTGTTGAATCTAATGAAAACGAATACAGGATTGAAACTCCAGGAATGGCAACAATAAAAATATTCCGAAAGATAGAAACAGCATCTGCATCACATTCCAAAGGAGCTCGTTCTGATATCTCCAGCGGAGGGAAACGTATTAGAAGCAGTACATTACTACCTGATGCTACTGTCGTTCATATCGAATACGACACTCGTGTAACTGCTAAAATCAACGGACATTTGAAGATCCTTAAACCTGATGGCAGCGCAGTGATTGTGTCTGATGACGGTGGAGTGGTTTATAGACCATGCGATGTAGATGCAAAACAACATAAAGAGGAGCAACTAAATATTCATCCTGACGCAAAAGAAGTTCCGAATGAAAACATAGGATGCTTTTTATTCAACTGTGATCGTGGAAGCGTTGCAATGACTGATTGGGAACACAATCAATTCTATTTGGACAACGTGACTAACAAGGCTGTGATTAAGGTTGAACTTTCAGGTGATTGCAATCCAATAGCTGCAATTGTCAATTCCATAATCGAACCTAGGTTGTTTATGATGAAGCCTGACGGTCGTGGTTTTGAATTTGTTACAGAGCAAATGTTTGAATTCAACAAGCGGAACTTGGAAAAGTCCAACCGTTCTAAGTTCTCGGCGGTAAATCGTGACACGGAGTCTTGCAAGTCAGCAGAAGAGACAAAATGGACATGTGTAAAAAGTGGTCGATCTGCAAATAAAGCGAGAGATATTCCTGTGAGGAGAGTGGAAGCAGAGGAATCAACTTTACTACTACCTGTTTGCATTCCATTGCCGCAACTCCATTCAATCGTAGTTCCTCGAGTTGCTTTAGAAATATCGACGACTAGAAATGGACAGGCAGTTTCTCCGCCAAAATCTGAACCCATTAATCGACCTGTCGAGTGCTTTTTACTCTGTGATTACACCAAATTTGAATCGGTCACTCTAGAGGAACGCAAGGAGGTTCTCCAATCCGAGAGTGAATACGCTCAATGGAAACAAAACGTGGCAGCGGATGAAGGCAAGTACAATGTAGATGATAGACGAACTTGTGATATCATCGAGCAGCAACAGATTATGCAAAAAGCAATTATGCAAGAAAGAAAAAGAATTGAGAAGAAATCCAAACACCCTTCAAAACCAAAACAGTCGTTTGCAAGCCCTGAACCAATGGACTCCGTAGTGGATTCGACATTGTTGAATTTCCTTCCTAGTCCCGAAATGTCGGAGTATGTCGCGAATGAGGAGGATAATCAACTCCCACAAAACGCGGTGCGCCCCCCTGCTCCTAATCTTCGTCGAGAGCCGCTAGGAAAAGAACGCAACTATTGGAATACTTAGTTAATTTCGATCTATATTTCTAATTTGATATTCAAAAATACCCTGCCAGCCAATACCAAAGAAGCACACATATACATACAGCGATAACAAGTGCTATTACAGTGTTATCCCTCGTTCTTTTATCTTCGATTCGCTTGATCAATGTATTAATTCCGGGCACTTGCCTTGCCACATCAACCATTCGGCCGGCACTACCTGTGAAAGTAGCCCGCTGTCTGATTAATTCATTTCTCGTCTCTACTGCCTGTCCTATTATATTCGAAGTCATGTTAACAGAGTTCATAAGGGAACTGCGCTCTTGCATCAACAGACTTTCAGCTTGACGATCTTCTGCATGTTCTCTTTTAATACTTTTACGCAAAGCTTCTCCTTCACGTGCTTGTCTGTGCCTCAACTGAGCAGTACGAAACTTGCTTCGATTATCAAGAAGAATCTCGCGCAGCCGCTGGATTTGAGCCTTGCTAGTTGGAGGCTTGTCAGCATCGTTGCACGCGACAAGTTTATCGATCAGGTTGGAGAGGCGAGTCAATTGTGTTTCCACATTATCGTCTAAGTCACTTTCTATGTCGCGCTGAAATGAATTAAGAACCTCGTGAAGACTCTTTTCAGCTGAAACACATTCCCTCTTCACTTCACTCCACGCCATATAACTTCCAATAATATACAGGGGACCTATCCGTCTTGTTGCAATTTGGAAAATGAATTCAATTCATACTTGACTTGCTCCATGAATTTTGAATATATAATAATACGCTTTAGTTTTTAATTCTCTTTTTTACTTTTCTTACTTTTGGGTCTCGAAGCGTCCTATGTGGTAGATAGGTTCACAGAAATATCGCCATTCTCCGCAATGATCTGATTAGTT
>Ga0105054_10006608_pt1 | contig 16134 bp, 9 predicted proteins | sample BON02_FD_78091 | JGI IMG/M metagenome (GOLD analysis project Ga0105054, IMG submission 78091) | Freshwater microbial communities from Lake Bonney liftoff mats and glacier meltwater in Antarctica - BON-02 (megahit assembly) | ecosystem: Environmental > Aquatic > Freshwater > Ice > Glacier...
ACACACGTTTGTGGGCTGTGCCCGGGCCTGAATGCTCACGTCTATCAAGGAACTTGTGCAGAATTGTGGGTTTTTTTTAGGCTGACATGTCCCCGGGTCTCTCACCTCAAGTTTAAATTAAACACTGAAAACAGCCTGAGTATTGTGTCAGATGTCGCTGGGGCATTCAAGTTTGGGGCAGTCGACCGAAATTCATTGTGTCCAGAACGCGTTAAGTTCTGTACAAGTATGCATCATTCAGATTTTTTTCATCTTCATTATGTAATCAAATATTGAAAACACACCCCCAACTCTATTTACGTTAAAATGTCTTGTTCCCATTTTGGGACCTTTCGCCAGCGCTTTTTCTGCCATCCTTTTGGGGGACGTGACCAGACACAAGAAAGAATTCTCGAAGACAACAACAATCCCAACTGGATTGCACACGGGGGGCTGTGGCCCCACCCACGCGGACAAGGCACCATAGACCAGTTCACTTCAAGGTGGATTCAATTTTGTTGACAAATGTTATCGCCTCGAAACTTGGCGCATACCATCGGAACGACCTGGTCTGTGGAATATCTCGACTCCAATCATGGTGAGATTCGACCGGCCCCGCACCAACCGATCTAGCGCTTCTTCTTGGCATGCTCTTCAACCGATACGTGCCAGAACTCAACTGAAGCTTGCAAATGTACACCTTGAACTTCGGCTAGAAAACACTCTGGCAACACACTGCAGCACGCATAATCTAGCACGATCATTACCACGTATCGGTTGGGCCAAAGCCCCTCAGCTTGCCGCGCGCCCGAAAGGGCAAAGGGTCAAGAAAAGGATGGCGAATGAAAGCTCAGCTTTGAACATCAACTTTGTATTAAACCCATTAATGTACCACTCCAGAAGAATAGCGGTGCCGCACACTGCGACACTAGCAATCGCATCTGCTTGTAACACCCCATTGTTACTTGATTAACCCCCCATGTGCTGCAAACACAGAACCCAACACCCGAGCTGCACGTTCATCTCATTCTCGACGTCAGCGCATCCCTCACCAGTTGGAAGTAGTGATCCCCATGTCTCAGCAAGACATTTACTCGAGGAAAGGACCGCCGGTAAGCTTGTCAATGCACTTGATGCGGTTGGAAAGGTACTGCAGAAGATGACACAACATCAAATCAGCGACTCTCTACGAAAATACTCTGTACAACCGGGTTAACCTCACAACATAACACAGTAAAAAGAAACTCTAGACAAACGAGACCAAATAATCCCAGAACTCTCATGTGCTGCTCTCGTCCATAACAACTGCTATCAGATCCGGTGATTCACTAATTCGCTGTTGGCTGTCCAGGAGATAAAGAGCTCGGGCGACGACTTTAGCGACGTGTCGCAGACCAATTTCCGCAGGGCTCCTCAGCAAGAAGGTAAATTGTGGCAAATGGAGGTGAACTGTGGTCGCCTGCACTGTGCAACCCCCATCAAACCTTCACCCTGTAATCCCACACCCCTTCAAATCTGTATTTCCTTCGTTTCAGCGACGGGCAGTGGGGACCTGCACAAAGAAGAAAAGGGGCAGCGAACACTTACACCAAACTGCTGCACGCAATAATCAATGCGGCCCTTGTTCTTGTAGATGTTGGTCCAGGTGTTGCGGGATGAACCAAGAGGGGGCACATAACCCGAAGGGGGCTCAGGGATGCCCTCGAGCTTCATGAACATACCCATGGTGTATATCTGCAGAGCACGCACAACAAATAAATACAGTCAAATTTTCGGGCCGCCCTGAAGAACAACATCCCCCCACCATCCAGCCTGCTTTGGTCCCTCTTGAGCGTCCGCCACATGACAATGTGCCGCGTCACGGGCCCCACATTCGCAGCCGCCACGTGAGCCGACGGCCTATCTGCGCCGCCGCGCTCAGTGGGCCGCGCAACCGGCCCCTACTCGATCCAGCGTGCGTGTTCTCTGGCAGTCTCGGTCCCGCGGCAATGCACCGCGCTTTGCATCATTCGCCTTGATTCGGCATTCACCTATCGTGCTGGTTTGGCCTTTGGTCGTGGGCTTCGAAGAGCCGTGCGCCTAAACCCTAAAAGCCTTCGCCTAAACCCATCCCTTGAACCTTTGTTTACCCCAAACCAGAAACTAAACCTAAACCCGACGGAAAATCCGCCTGGCTCGAGCTCAGCGTGTTCGAGTGCCGCTCATAGCTCCAGGCGGGTAACTGCTGGCGTCTGTGCACGCGCGAGGGCTGTGTTGCCCCGAGCCTCAGTGCCGGGACTCAAATGCGGCGCTCGGCCTCGGTCTCCACGCTCGAGGCGATGGAGGAGAAGTCCATGAACTGGAACAGCCTCGAGGAGTATGTGCAAATGCACGAGGGCTCCCGCGTCATTGAGCGCATCCTCATCGCAAACAATGGCATCGCTGCCGTCAAGTGCATACAGTCCATGCGACGCTGGGAATATGGCGAACTCGGAATCAACAACTCCTTGTGCTTCGTGTGCATGGCGACGCCGGAGGACATCAAGGCCAATGCTGAGTTTGTGCGAATGGCCGATGAGGTGGTTGAGGTTCCTGGCGGGGCCAACAACAACAATTACGCTAATGTAGACCTCATCATCGACATTGCGCAGCGCAAGAATGTGGACGCGGTCTGGGCGGGTTGGGGACACGCGTCAGAAAACCCGAGCCTGCCACGCAAGCTGGCAAGAGACAAGAAACGCGATATTGTTTTCCTCGGCCCGGGCGCAGGCGCAATGCACGCGCTAGGCGATAAGATTGGCTCTTCCATTATCGCCCAGTCTGCCAATGTGCCATGTATTGAGTGGAGCGGCTCGGGGGTGGAAATTCGTGACTTGATTGAGAGCGGCAACACTGACATTCCCACGGAGACCTATCATAAGGCATGCGTGAGCACGGTGGAAGAGGCGGTTGCAGCAGCCATCAAAGTTGGGTACCCCTTGATGGTGAAAGCATCGGAGGGCGGTGGCGGCAAGGGCATCCGCAAAGTCTCGCACGAGGGCGAGCTCGCCGACGCCTTCCTTCAGGTCAAGGCCGAGGTGGTGGGTTCTCCCATTTTCCTCATGCGCCTCTTTTCAGGCGGCCGCCATCTCGAGGTGCAGGTGCTTGCTGATCAGCATGGCCAGGTTGTGACGCTCAATGGCCGTGACTGCTCCATTCAGCGCCGCCATCAGAAAATCATCGAGGAGGGCCCTCCGATCGCAGCGGATCCAGCGGTGTTTATGCGTATGGAAAAGGCGGCAGCCGGGCTGGCAAAGTCAGTGGGCTACGTGGGTGTAGGCACGGTGGAGTATCTGTACCGTGATGGACAGTTTTTTTTCTTGGAAATGAACCCCAGGTTGCAGGTGGAGCACACCGTCACCGAGCTCATCAACGATATCAATCTTCCGCTCGCAATGTTGCTAGTCGGCATGGACATTCCGCTGCACCGCATTCCCGACATCCGCACACTGTGGGGCCAGTCTGACAGACATGGCACCTCAAAAATCGACTTCACTGTCGAAAACCGCAACCCAGCACATGGCCATGTCATTGCTGCGCGCATTACTGCAGAGAACCCCGACGCAGGATTTCGTCCAACCAGCGGTGTGCTGCAAGAGATCAATTTCCGTGTGAGCCCGCAGGTGTGGGGCTATTTTTCTGTGTTTGGTCGAGGGGCCGTGCACGAATTTGCAGACTCGCAGTTTGGGCATATATTTTCGGTGGGCAGCACGAGGGAGTCGGCTCGAAAACACCTTATTCTTGCCCTCCGCGACCTGACAATTTATGGTGCCATCCGCACCACCACCCAGGTCTGTGATTTGTTCATTTCCCATCTTCGATTCATCATGAACATGACTGTGTGAGCTGTTGTGTAAGTCTTGTGTGAGTGTAAAAGTAGCGCATTATCACGTCAAACAGCGGCTGCGAGCGTCTGCGTTTTTGATTGAATGTGTAAATATGCAGGTATTTATACACACTTGCACACTCATTTTCCGAATGATCGAAATATGTCTGATTTTCTTTCCTAGACTGGGTCAACTTGAAAAAATGAAAAAAAAAAGGATGAAATCAGGTGAGGGTAATATATGAAATAGGGTTTAGGGTTTAGGTGTTTCGAGAAATCAAGGGCTGCCTCTATTCAGGTGACCTCTTGTCAATGGTCTGATCCAGTGGATGCGCTGCAGCTCCGCGCTGGCGTAGGCGGCGGAGGGGCTTCCCGATGCTACCGCGCGCCATCCGAATTTTCGAAACCCGGACACTTTTTCTGTCTGTTTCCGGGTCTCGATTTTTGAGGCGCTCGACATTTTAGCTGCATGCCGGCCGCGTGCAAGCGCGCAGAAATTGCCGCAAAATCCCGGAAAAGTTCTTATTTTTAAAAATTGGCGGATCATTGCATAGTCTACACGATCCGCCGAAAAATCGGCGAACAGTGCCATGGATGAGTTTTCAAAAATCAGCATTTTTCCGGGGGTTTTACAGTGCCATGATGCGATCCTTCAAAGTGAATGTTTTTACGGGGGTTTGTGGCGTTTTCTGCGCGCTTGAAAACGCTTGGCAAACAGCAAATATTTCGAGCGCCTCAAAAAATATGGACCCGGAAACAGACGAAAAATGGCGCCCGAGGGCCGGAATCGGGATTTTGGGTGGCACGCGGCAAATTTGGAAGCACCTCCGCCGCTGCGCTCCCAAGCTCCTCCGCTTGCCGCGCGCCCGCTGTTTCCATACTTGTTCTGATAGTGACCACGGGCGTGCACACCTGGATGTAAACAGTATTTGATCGCCCTGCTTGAGCTCGAGGACTACAGGGAGAATCGGATCGACACGCAATGGCTTGATGGTCTGATTGCCAACAAAACTATCAATTCGCGAATCCCCGAGGGCTCTGATAAATACCTCACAGTCGTCTTCGGTGCAGTCGTCAAGGCAAACGCCGCTATCACTCAATTGCGCAATGAGGCAATAACTGCGCTCGACTATGGGCGTGTGCCGCACGACGCGCTCGTGTGCACCACGTTTCCGGTAGAACTCATTCTAGACGGCGTCAAGTATGTGATGACCGTGGAAACAACTGGCGACCACGACTTTGCTGTGCAGCTCAATGGGAGTGTTGTCAACACAAAGACGCATCCTCTCAGTGATGGCCGTCTTTTGGTGTTTGCCAACGGCAAAACGTCGACAGTATTCTATGAGGAGGACTCGACGGGGCTGAGGTTGGAGATCGGCAACAAGGGCTACGCCACTGTTGTGTTTGAGGACGAGAATGACCCAACCAAGCTGCGAGCCACTACGACCGGCAAACTTGTGCGCTTCCTCGTCGCGGACGGCGAGCATGTGGGTGCAGGGCAGGCCTTCTGCGAGATGGAAGTGATGAAAATGTACATGCAGCTCACAACATCGCACGCCGGTGTGATATCGCATGCCGCCAACGCCGAGTCGTACGTAAAGGCTGGTGATGTCATCGCGAATATGGATCTCGATGACAAATCTTCAGTATCCACAGCTGTGCTCTATACTGGCACACTGCCTTCTTTCCAGCCGCCACACATGCTGGGCACTCGCTGCCACCATCAATTGCGCGAGGCTCTGCAGCGAGCACACGCAGTCATGTCTGGCTACTCCGACTCCGAACCCGAAAAGCCCATTGTTGCGCAGATCATGTCGGCGCTCTCTGACCAAAATTTATGCTACTATGAAATTCAAGAGGCCTTTACCACAGTGCGTGCCTCACTACCTATTCCTGTCGGCGAGGCTATTGAAAGTATTCTGCTCGACGAAATGGAGCAGAAGATTGAGTCGCCCACTCTTGGCTTTGCACACGCCACAGAAAAAACGCCGCCGATGCTCGGCAGTGTTGCGGGATTTGCGTCGGGTAGTGGTGGGATTGACGGAGAGCAGCAGCAGCGCACTATTACGTGCGTCAACAAAGTACTAGCAATTCTGGAGGCGCATGAGAGCGACAACCGTATCAAAAGGTATGTGTGTATGTACAATACAGTGCCTTCCATATCGACAAATATGTTTGTGTGGGGGTGCGCGGCGGCTAATACGGTGCCGCGCGCTGACTGGATCAGACCACGGACCTCTGAGGACCCCACATAAGGGTATACCCCCACAAAGGGTAGCCCTAATGAATGTATTCTTTGATTACACACCCGAATTATGGATTTTTTGATAATGTTGGATTACACTTCCCTTAATTAAGGTATTTTTTTGATCACCCTGCCCTAATTCTGGGCCCCACATAGGTTCTTCCGGTCAATGGTCCGTTTTGTTTTGTTTTAATCTTTGTGAGTTGACACGTTTTTTTGTGAGCATTGCGTGATATGACAGCTTGTACTTTGCGCCTGCTGGTGCTAACTGGCATTTGGTCTCTTCAGTCTGGTTCAGGTGCTGCAGCGCCACAGCCACGGGCTTGGTGCTCTTTTGTGGAGCATCTTTCACACTTTCCTGGCCGAATATGTGAGCGTTGAGGGCAAGTTTAGCGGTATGCTCAGCATGCACGAGCAGGTGGTCATGGAAATGGTGCGACAGGCAGTCGATGCCGAGAGTGATACGCCGGGGCTCACGGTGCGCGAGCAACGCACATTGGCATGCGGCAAGGTATTCAACGCACTCGTCTCGCATGAAAAAGTGACACAGAAGAGCAAGTTTATCTCAGACATCCTCGAGACACTCTCGGAAAACGTCGACTTCCTGCACTGCTTCCCAAGCACCGTCACAGGCATCACCGGCTCGACTGATGACAAGAAATCAGCCGCAATGAATAAGTCATCCCCGCACTTGAGCAGTATGACACGCGCGAGCTCGGTGCATGCGACGCAGCAGCAGGAAGTGTTCCGGCTGCTGCGTGCTATGGAAGACTTACGCGGCAACTTTTACAGCAAGGTGGCGCTTGATGCCCGTCAGCTTGCTGTGCGGATTTTGACTCCGAGCATCGAGTCACGCAAGTCGACCATTTATAACTTGCTTACGGAGGCGGTTGAAAAGTGGTCCAGCAGTAACGACACGGAAACAGTCAAAGGTTACAGGTCGTTTGGGCATCATCTAGCGCCGCTGGTGCAGTCAGTCATTTCGCTCTTCGAGGAGCTCAGCTCGTTCGTGGGGCCTCAATATCCCCGCGAAGTGCGACTGGCTGCCATGGAACTATTCATCCGGCGCTCATTTCGGCAGTACACCATTGCCTCTCTCTCCATACTGTCTGCGGACGACACGACGGGTGTCTACTGTGCGGAGCTGTGGTTTCAGAGGCAGCCACGCAGCTCGCGTTCGTCTGATACCTGCATTCTCGCGAGCCAAGCGTCGGATGAGGACCTGTCAGAGCGGAGAAGCGGCAACAGTGGTGGAGGTGGTGCTCCCATAGCTATTTCTCAGGCGGCAAATACCGCGACCAGCCAAAGAAATTACAAGCAGGACAAATCTTCATTCGGGCCTGGCAGCTTCAGTGACTCGATTATCGATATGCAACAGGTTGTTAACAACTGGGAGGCGCAGGGCGAACCTGCGTATCCGCGCCGCTATACCCTGTACTCGCTCTTTTATTCGACAGAGGCAATCGAGGCCAAGTTTTTCGAGGTCTTGACAACCAAATTTCAGCCCGACAAATGTAGCCAAGAGGGCCTCAACCCAGCCCAGGCGCTTGGTTCTAGCCAGAATTCTTCGAATGTGATGCCGGAAGAAAGCGAGTCGTCACCAGGGATCAGTGGAGACGAAGCGGTGCACGCTCTCAATGTTTTGATCTGGGTCGGTGACAACAAGCACCAGCCAGTACTCGACAAGCTAGCGGAGCTGGTACAGACTCATCGCGTCCTCTTGACGGAGCTCAAGATCTCACGCGTCACGCTGGTGATGCTGCAAGACGCAGGTTACCCGGCCTTCCACACGTTCCGTGGCCGTGACGACTTCAAGGAGGACCTCATCTATCGGCACCTTAACCCACCACGTGCTTTTATGATCGAGATTGGACGGTTGAGTGTCAACTACGACATCCAGCCTGTGTCGGGTCTGACCAAAAACCGTCATATCCGAACTTACATTGCCACACAGAAGCCCATCAAAGGCATCAAGTTGGCCATGCAGCGCTTCTTCGTGCGTGCGCTTGTGCTGGGAAGAGTGCTGACAGATCGCGAGGAGTCAATCCACTTCATCACACGCGATTTTGATACACTGCTGCAAGAGTGCTGCGAAAGCCTGGGGCTGTCCAAGGGCTTTGTGGAAAAGCAAACCGGCAAAGATGTGGGCATGAATCGTTTCGGAACCCTGCAGATGTGTAACCACATTTTCCTTGCCGTTCTGCCGCACTTGCACTTAAATCGCAACGAGGCTATTGAACTGTTGCAGGACGTAGTGCATCGTAACTACCGCCGTCTTCGCCAGGTGGGTGTGATCGAGGTTGAGATCCCCATCACGCTTATCGAGCCACATTCTCAGTCCGCTGGCGACTCGACAACAAGTCTGCCCGAGGACGCCAATAGATCGTGCCCCGTGCGCATTCGAGTGGTGTGCAGCAACCCCTCGGGGCACAAGGTGCATGCAAATGCCTATGTGGAAGTTTTCTCGTCTTCGACAAACATGATGCGTTCGAATTATGTCTTCAAGTCGATGCCTATCGAAGGCTTGCTTACTGGCGGGCCGCTCGACGGCAAAGAGGTGTCTGCGCCCTACCCGCCGGTGGATCAACTCGAGCTAAGGCGCTTGATGGCAAAAGGCAAGGATACTACCTACTGCTATGATTTCCTGACGCTTTTTGAAGAGGCGATCCGCCATTCGTGGGCCACGTACATGGCAACTGGCAACGAAGATGCGTCGGTTCCGCGTACAGCAGCTGGTGTCTCCAAGTGGATCGCCCGAAAGGTCTGGAGTGGGCGCAACAACACGGACAAGGAACCACAGCGCCTGCACACCATTGAAATGATTTTGGATTCCGCTGGCGAAGGCCTGGTCGAGGTCACGCGGCCTCCTGGACAAAATGACGTAGCTATGGTGTGCTGGAAATTGACGATGTCAACGCCAGAGCACCCGTCCGGGCGCGAGATCATGCTCATTATCAATGATGTGACTCTTCAGAATGGGTCGTTTGGCGTGCGCGAGGATCAGTTGTTCGGTCTTGCTACTGAGTTTGCGCAGAAGCGTGGCATCCCCCGCATCTTTGTCTCTGCCAACACTGGGGCGCGCATTGGTCTGGTGGACGAGGTCCGCAACAAGTTCCGTGTCCAGTGGAAGAACTCGCTGAATCCTTCCTCGGGCATGGAATTTCTTTACCTCGATGAAGACACTGTAGACGTGCTTCACAAAACTCAGATGGCGCACACGCAGGAAGTGACGGCTACAGACGGCAGCAAGCGGCAGCGGCTGTCTGCTGTCATTGGACCCGACGGTATCGGCGTTGAGAACTTGCGTGGCTCGGGCAGGATTGCGGGTGGCACGTGCCGAGCATACAACGACATCTTCACGCTCACTTTTGTCTCGGGCACGGCAGTTGGCATTGGGGCATACCTCGTCAGGCTGGGACAACGTGCCATTCAAAAAGGGCCTCCCATTCTGCTAACAGGCGAGGCAGCCCTGAACAAGGTGCTGGGCAAGAAAGTGTATTCATCCAACTACCAGCTGGGAGGCACGCAGATCATGTATAACAACGGCATCTCGCATGAGATAGTCGAAAACGACATGACGGGAGTGCAGTCAATACTGCGGTGGTTGTCCTACGTGCCGTCGCGACGAGGCGCCTTGCCCACAATGCTCATGTCGCCTTCGAATCCCAAGAAGATGCTCGACCCCATCGATCGCAAGGTCTTCGACCCCCGTCGCGGCCCCGAGCCCTCAAAAGTCTACGACCCCCGCATCCTGCTCACCGGTAGCACTGACGCCATCGGCAAGTGGCGCGGTGGCCTCTTTGACAGGGACTCGTTTGTAGAGACTATGGGTGGGTGGGGCAAGACGACTATCTGCGGACGCGCAAGGCTTGGTGGTATGGCGGTGGGTCTCGTCATGCCTGAGCTGCGAAGTGTGCAGTGTATTCATCCCGCTGATCCTGCCGACCCGGAGAGCAAAGAGCAAGTTGCGTCACAGGCCGGGCAAGTGTGGTTTCCCGACTCGGCCTACAAGACTGCACAAGCCATTGGTGATATGAACAATGAGGGGCTTCCCTTGATCATCGTGGCAAACTGGCGCGGATTCAGCGGCGGCATGCGTGACATGTACGAGGCGATACTCAAGTTTGGCGCAATGATTGTGGAGAAGCTGGTAGGTTACAAGCAGCCAGTGCTTGTCTACGTGCCGCCCGGTGGCGAGCTTCGTGGTGGCGCCTGGGTTGTCATCGACCCCACCATCAACGAGGACCAGATGGAGATGTTTGTTGACCCCTCAGCGCGCGGCGGCATCCTTGAGCCCGCTGGGATTGTTGAAATCAAATACAGGAAACCGCAGATCTTGGCCACGATGGGCCGTCTCGATCCCGAAATCGCAGCACTTAATTTGCAGCTTGGCTCGGCCTCAGATGAGGAGCGCCGCAAGATTGCCATGCTCTTGACGCAGCGCCAGGAGCTGCTCATGCCTCACTACCTAAAAGTCGCCGAGCACTATGCCGATCTCCACGATGTTCCTGCCCGCATGCTTGCAAAGGTCTCCTTCACACGCCTCCTCTTCCACACGTTCCGCTGCCCCGCCGTTCCCCCCCGGCCTCCTCCCACTCTCTGTCCTTGTTTCGCCACGATTTCCTTTCCTTGATGTGGCGGCGTGAACACACAGGCAATGTATTGTAGTGTGTTGCAGTGTGGTGCAGTGTGGCGCAGTGTCTTAAAGTGTGAAGTAGTGTGTTTCAGTGTGTTATAGCATGTTGCCACAGCACAAAGGCACTGACGTGCACTTCCCCCCCCCTTGACAGCGGTGTGTGCACGCAATCATCGACTGGAACTGGAGCAGACAATTTTTCTTTGGGCGTTTGCGTCGGCGCACGCAAGAGAACGCAGCATTAGATCGCCTTGCTGTTGCTGATCCTGCGGCCACCCGCGCTCAGAATCAAGAGCTGCTTCGTTCGCTCGTGTGTGCCCTTTGTGTTTGTGTGTGTGTGTGCGTGGTGTGTGTGTGTGCGTGAGTGTGTGTGTGTGTGTGTGTTTGTGTGTGTGTGTGTGTGTGTCTGTCTCTATGTGTGTGTGTGTGTGTGCATTTATGTGTGTGTCTGTGTGTCGTCTGTCTGTCTGTCTGTCTGTGTCTGTCTCTGTCTGTTTGTCTGTCTGTTTGGCTGGCTGGCTGGCTGGCTATCTCGCTTTCTTTCTGTGTGTCTGTCTCTATCGGTCTATCTATCTATCTATCTATCTATCTATCTATCTATCCGTTTATCTATCTGTTTATGTATCTGCCTATCTGTCTGCCTGTCTGTCTGCCTGTCTGTCTGTCTGTCTGTCTGTCTGTCTGTCCGTCTGTCTGTCTGTCTGTCTATCTGTCTATCTGCCTGCCTGCCTGTCCGTCTGTCTATCTGTCTGTCTATCTGTCTGTCTATCTGTCTGTCTGTCCGCGTGTGTGTCTGATGTGTTTGCGTGTGTGTGTATATGTTTGTTCGTGTGTGTGTGTATGTGCGTGTGTGTGTGTATGTGTGTGAGTGTGTATGTGAGTGAGTGTGTGTGTGTGTGTGCATGTGTGTGTCTTGCTGCTGCCCATCCCGCATCCATCTGCAATCAGAACCAACAGCTGCTTCCCCCGTTACTGTGTGCCCTTTCTATTTTGTGTCTGTATCCATGCGGGTTCTCGTAGTTGCTGATTTTGATGAGAAAATGCGCGTGAGGGTGCGCTATGCCTCGAAGCTGCACATTCTGCACACACCCTCAGCAAAGCACTCTGACATGGCAGTGTCTTAATGCCTCATCCCTGGGGGTGACGCACATAATCACACACACATACACGCACACATACACACACACACACACACTTACACACACACACACATACAACACACATATACACACATACGCACACACACATACGCACACATACGCACACACACACACACAGGTGAGCACACATGTTAGGGTCAACACGCAACGAAGACGCTTCTACGACCACCATGAATTGGTGCTGCTAGATGCTCAAGGTGTTCCCCGCACATGTTGCGCAAATATTTCAGAAAATATTATCCATACGTTTCATCGTGTATTGCTCGCGCAGGCCATCTCTGCGTTCTCAGATGACGGTGTGGTGGGTTTGGGTCGTGCCCACTCACAGACAGTGTAGAAGAAAAGAAAACATGAACACACTCGCTAGTATGCGCTGACACACACACCTCCGCACTACACTCGTTTGCTGCGCGTCGCTGTCTGTCAAAAACAGGAGCAGAGGCAGACGACGGTTCAGGAGATATGCCAGAAGAGCTGGATAAGAGAATAGCGGCTACTTATGAGCGCGATCTCAAAATCGCAGAGTGGCTTGAGACCAGTTACGATCCTAAGACTGGTCCGTCGCGCCTGTCTTTGTGTGTCGCACTAGTTCGTTGCTGCAAGCATGGCGCTGCCTTGTGCTGTCTTGCCTTGAGTGCTCTGTGTCGTTGATGTGTGTGTGGAAGGTGACTCGGCACGTGACGTTGCAGGTTATGAACACCCGCTCACACTGCTGATAAGTGAACGGAACAAGGAGCGTGTCTCAAAGAGTGTGTCCGACTTGGTGGATGAAGACGAAGAGGCAGCACTGCAAGGTATGAGCGCGGCGCTTCAGAAGCTTGCGCCTGAGAAGCGCCGTGCCATGCTCGAAAAGCTCCTTGCATGATTCTTGTCGTCAGGAAAGGCCGTACTACTTGCACCGTCATCCCAGGTGTAGTTACGGTATTGTTGGGTTGTACAGCACAAAGACACGTCATGACAGCTAAATCAAAAATTAAGTTTAACACCCATTCCGAGACTAAGTGCTCCCCAAGACTTGAGACCTTTCGACATGCCCTTTTCAACCATCACCTTCACCCGTACCCATATTGTGACACCCTCTCCATCGCTTGGATCCAACGACATTATTTATCATTGACACTTCAAAAAACACCTTTATTCAACATTTACAGACAACATTGTCCTCCATTTGTCTTGAGTATCCATCCTGCCTCGTGGTGCACATTCCAGCGACCAGCCCGCAGTCTTCTGGCCTCGCAATGTTGGTGCAGTAGAACACGTTGGCCAGTTAATACGTCTCTCTCTCCAGACACCTGAAGCATATCTCTCTCCACAAGTCTGCCTATCTTTGAATCCTCCTGATACTCACGACCATATTCGCCTTGCGCGCATGGGAGGAACTTGAAGTCACATTACTACTGAAGGAGCGGTGTGACGTGGTAGTTTCGTAGGCCGACGACGTATCGTGGGCAGCCATTTCTCGCTCAACCGACAGTCGGACTTGCCCGCCAACCGGGCCTTTGAGTAGCTTAGCGATGTCTTCAATTTTGCTTTGTCCTGTATAAGAAGATACGAATCAACAAGAAATGAACGAGTCATCAGAATACCCAGCCCCTGTGGATACATCTAATTTCCGAAGTGCGATTTTTAAGGCCATGGACGCTTGATGCACAGCCTGCTGGTGGGTGCATATCGCCACGATGTCAGCCACCAAGATTACTCATTTTGAAGGGCATGTTTTGTATCAGTCAAGAGGGGTGGCTGGACTCCCCAAAATCTCTTTCGATGGCCTGTACAAAATTGAATCCCGGAAATCCCCCTCGATAACATGTAGCACCTTAACATGGAGCACCTTAACATGTAGCACCTTAACATGTAGCACCTTAATATGTAGCACCTTCACAAGTAGCACCTTAACATGTGGCACCTTAACATGTAGCACCTTACATGTAGTTGAGGCAGATCAAGGAAAGTTGGGGCGCACACCAGAAACAGAATTCCCGTCAATGCGCAACAAAACGTCGCCGACCATGACTTCTCCAGAAGCTGCTACTCCAAGGCGCGGTGCCAAGGCTTTCACACGCCATACCTTCTCTTTCTCAGCACCGAGCGAGGCGAAGATTTCATCCAGCGAAAGCGATGTTGACTGCCTTGGCAGCCATGCCTCCTCCAAAAGCATGCCGAGGGCAATGTGTGGTTGCTTATAATTTGTGGTCAACAGGATTGGCTTGTCTTGTTCAACAGACTCTCCCATATTGAACTGCCAAGATTCCAAAATGTGAGCAATGTAAATACACCGTGACTGTGAGCAATGCAAATACACTCACATGCACATTGTAACACACACATACGCACACGCACACGCGTACGAACACGCGCACTTACACGTACACACTTGTACGCACACGTACACTGTACATACATCTTGACAGGACTATAATCAAAGGTAGGAAACTGCACAATTCAAATGGCGAATGCATCAGAGCACAGTGTGGACTTCGTGATACATAAACGTAAAACAATCTCCAACCAATGAAAAGGAAAAAGGCGAAAAAGGAAGGTGCAGAAATTTGAAAAGCATGATGGGTTCTGAAGCTTCTGTGCACGGCGTGTTTGGTACAGATGGTGCTGGTAATGCCTTGTCGTCTTTGCTGGATAGGCACTCCGTATCCGCGGGCACCAATGTTTGCCAAAAAAAATCAAGCAACGTTTGCTCCTTCTTTGCAGTGGGGAGCACAGTGGGTTCAAGCGGCACGGGCTCGTTGAGTTTGTCCTGGTGACCCAACCAGATTCGATGCTGTTGGTGCTGCTCTTGAAGAATATTCTGCTGGACCACCTCACCTCCTAGTTTCTCCTGGACCTGCAATCGGTAAGTGCTGGGTGCTGAGAAATTGTCGAATCGTTGGACATTACCAAGTGGCATTGGCAAGAGCCGTTGCACTACTTGCCGTGTCCTTTCCGCCTGGACCTGCCTCTCAGTTTCTGTCGTTTGCCCCCGGGCATATGCATTGCCACTCACCGACTGTCGGCGGCGCTCAGGCGCCAGCATGTTTACTTGGATCGTGGCAGAGGCTGATGATGTTCTGCCCTGACTTGACAAGGTTGTGTCAACAGACGCAGGCTTGATCTTGTTGACATTTCCGGTAACCGGCTTCTCTGTGCCTGAACCCGGCCCCAACCCTGGACCTTGTGGGCTGGCCATGACAGAAGAGAGAGGCACAACACGTCTCGGCACCGCTTTCTTGCCGGCCACAGCTCCAGGGCTGTAGGAAGAGAGTTTTACAATCGGGCTTTTCACGGGTGAAGCCTTGAAAGGATATTGCCCACCACCACTCCACAGGTGCTGATGCGGGGAACTGTAGCCCACCACTGGGCTGTTCTGAGGCGAGCCCATCAGCGGATGTTGCCCACCATTCCATGGCTGCTGATACGGGGAACCGTAGCCTACTGGCGTGCCCATCATCGCAGGCGTTGTTACCTTCCTGTTGCTTTGTTTGATTGGCACAAGTGTGAGGAAGAGCCCTACCGGCTCCAGTCGATGTTTTGCCCAAAACAGTGTTTTTGGGCAAAAAAGTCGCTTCGAGGTCAAATGTCCGCCCGCATCTGACTGGCCCGTGGCTGATTACGCGTGGCGTGCCGCAGCGTCGGAGCTAAAGCCCCTCGCCGCCGCGCGCCCGTAACAGGCCTCCTGTTGCCCTGGGATCTTTTCCGGGACTCTTTGCTTTTACGGGGCACGCAGCGGCGAGGCACGTTGGCGCGCCACCGTCACACACCCACTGGATCGGACCATTATTGACCTGCAGATGTGTGTAGGGTAGTGCAATGTCCCAATATAACTGGTGTGTAGTGTAGATGAAGACCTTTCCTAGTGTGTAGTGTAGATGTGGACCTTTTGGGACACTACCCAATTTTGGGAGTTTGTGGACATTATACGCTCCCTCGTGCAAAGCTTCTTATCATCATACTCATCGTAGAGGAAAACAGTATGCATTTGTGGGCTGGCTGCATCCTTGGGCCATCGAGTTTCAACAAGCAAGACTCGCGAACTCCCAAGGAAAGTAGTGATGCCCCCCCCATGGTACCATGGAAGGAGGTGTCCCTCCAGGCAACGCCTGTGTTCATCAGGATGCCCTTCCAGCAATGCACCTTATCAGGATTGAACATCACCGCCCTGTAATACAGACCAGCAAAGCTGATGACAGAGACCTGATGACAGGCGTTCTCGCACGCACAGACAAAAGGCTCAAGGCAGCACGCACAAAAAGTGCACATGGCAAGAGACTTGGTGACT
>Ga0105054_10006619_pt1 | contig 16108 bp, 16 predicted proteins | sample BON02_FD_78091 | JGI IMG/M metagenome (GOLD analysis project Ga0105054, IMG submission 78091) | Freshwater microbial communities from Lake Bonney liftoff mats and glacier meltwater in Antarctica - BON-02 (megahit assembly) | ecosystem: Environmental > Aquatic > Freshwater > Ice > Glacier...
AGTATATTCTAATTTGCATTTTATTTATTTTTAGCTATTTTACTAAATTACAGAGTTAAAAGGATAGAAATTATGGCAGAAATTACGCGTGTATTTGATCTTTTGGAGCATTCGCTTGAAAAGCACCGGAAAGATGATATGGTGGCAGCAAAACAGAATGGAATTTGGAATAAATATTCAACTGAGAAATTTGTAGCTCAGGTAAATTCAGTAAGTCTGGGATTGATTGCTTCAGGGATTAAGAAAGATGATAAGGTCGCAATTATGTCTCCAAACCGTCCTGAATGGAATATTTGTGATTTTGCTATCATGCAGATTGGGGCTACGCAAGTTCCAATGTATCCAACTCTTGCCGAGAATGATATTAAGTTTATACTCAGGGATGCAGATGTAAAAATAGTATTCGTTTCTGAGCTTGCATTGTATGAAAAATTGAACAGTGTAAGAACAACAGAGGGAATCGACTTCAAAATATTTAGTTTTGATAGTATTGAAGGAGTACCTCATTGGCAAGAATTAATAGAGATTGGAGAGCGGGCTGAACCTGTAAATCTTCAGATTTATCGCGATAATATCCAGCCTGAAGATCTGCTAACCTTAATTTATACGTCAGGCACTACCGGAACTCCAAAGGGGGTAATGCTGACACATAATAATCTGGTTAGCAATGTGATCGCTTCTTCGGTTATGTACCCGAAAGGCTTCAATAAAGCACTGAGCTTCCTGCCTCTCTCACATATTTTTGAGCGTATGGTACTTTATATGTATTTCTACTTAGGTGTATCAGTATACTATGCCCAAAGTATGGAAACCATAGCAGCAGATCTTGTTGAGGTTAAACCCCATGGTTTTACAACAGTCCCGCGCTTGCTTGAAAAAGTTTATGACAGAATCGTGGCCAAAGGTTCTGATCTGACCGGAGTAAAAAAGCAGTTGTTCTTCTGGGCATTGAACCTTGGGCTAAGATATGAAATGAATGGGGCTAACGGAATGTGGTATGAATTTCAGCTCAAACTAGCTAATAAATTGATATTCAATAAATGGCGTGACGCTTTGGGTGGCAATATTTTGGCTATAGTTTCGGGTGGGGCTGCATTGCAGTCGCGTTTGGCAAGGGTTTTCTGGGCTGCAGGCATGCCTGTTCTTGAAGGTTACGGACTCACAGAAACATCACCTGTAATTGCGGTAAACGGACTTGATGAAGGTGCTGCAAAATTCACAACTGTAGGCAAAGCCATAAAGCACGTTGAGATTAAAATTGCAGAGGATGGCGAGATATTATGTAAAGGTCCAAATGTAATGAAGGGTTATTACAACCGGCCCGATCTAAGTGATGAAGTGATTGATAAGGATGGTTTCTTCCATACCGGAGATATCGGGGAATTGGTGGATGGTCAATACCTCAAAATAACTGACCGTAAAAAGGAAATCTTTAAAACCGCTGGTGGAAAATATATTGCACCTCAGGTCCTTGAAAATAAATTCAAGGAATCACCTTATATCGAACAAATGATGGTAATTGGAGAAAATGAACGCTTTCCGGCGGCTTTGATCCTTCCTAACTTTCCGGCACTTTCTGCATGGTGTACCCGATCATCAATACCTTATTCTAATAATGAAGATATGGTTAAAGATCAAAGGCTAATTGATAAAATTCAGTCAGTTATTGATCATTTCAATAAGGATTTTGGAAATTGGGAACAGATTAAGAAATTTGAACTGCTAACAGAAGACTGGAGTATCGATGGAGGAGAACTTACTCCAAAACTTAGTTTGAAAAGGAAAGTTATTTTAAATAAATACAAAGCGCAGGTAGAGAAAATATTTAGAAATGCATAGAAATAAGTCGGTGAAATTTGTGAGAGGAACAGGGGCACTTATTACACTGATAATTCTGCTTTCAGGTTGTCTTGGCGGAAGCCTTTCCAAAAATAATTCAGGTGAATATAAAAATGGGATGGTGGTCTCTGCCCATCCATCTTCCTCGAAAGTTGGCTTGGATATTCTCAAAAAGGGCGGAAATGCGGTTGATGCTGCAGTTGCCGTGCAGTTTGCCTTAGCCGTAGTTTATCCGGGTGCAGGTAATTTAGGAGGTGGTGGATTTATGGTTTACCGTTCTGCAAGCGGAGAACTGGCAACACTCGATTTTCGTGAAAAAGCACCCGGAAATGCTAGTCGCGACATGTACTTGGATTCTGCCGGAAATGCCATTACAGAAAAGAGTCTTTATGGGCACCTTGCTGCTGGTGTACCTGGAAGCGTTGACGGCATGGTTAAAGCCCATGAAAAGTATGGTAAATTAAGTTGGGCAGAAGTTGTTCAACCAGCGTTAGATCTTGCCAGAAAAGGATTTCCTATTACAGATAGCCAAGTTGAAGAATTTACAGAATTACAAGAAGACATCAAAAAATATAATCCTGGGAAATCATATTTCATAAAAACAAAATGGGCAAAAGGTGATTATTGGGTTCAGGAAGACCTCGCTAAAACTTTGGAACTCATCCGTGATAAGGGTCGCGAAGGATTTTACGGTGGTGAAGTGGCAGATTTTATCGAGGCAGAGATGAATAGTGGGGGTGGATTGATCAGTAAAGAGGATCTTAAGAATTATCAGTCCCAATGGCGCGAACCTCTAGTGGGAAATTATAAAGAATATAAGGTAATCACTATGCCGCCAACATCGAGCGGTGGGATTGCTCTACTGCAGCTTTTGAATTCTGTGGAGGAGTACCCTCTCAGGAGATGGGGACATAATTCCGATTCAACTGTTCAGGTAATGGTTGAGGCAGAGCGAAGGGTATATGCCGACAGGGCAAGCCACCTCGGTGATCCTGATTTTTATAAGGTACCTCAGAAATACCTGGTTAATCCGATCTATTCTAAATACAGAATGAACGACTTTAACTGGGATAAAGCTACACTAAGTAGCGATATTAAGGCCGGAGAAATGCCAAAGGAAAGTGAGGAAACCACCCATTTCTCAATTGTTGACCGAGATGGAAATGCGGTATCAGTGACTACAACGCTGAATGGTGGTTATGGTTCGATGGTATTTGTGCAAGGAGCAGGATTCCTTTTGAATAATGAAATGGATGATTTTTCAGTTAAAGCGGGCTCACCAAATATGTATGGACTGCTTGGAGGAGAAGCCAATTCTATTGCTCCCGGAAAGCGAATGCTTAGTTCAATGACGCCAACTATCCTAGAAAAAGGAGGGGAACTATTTATGGTTGTTGGTACCCCCGGGGGCTCAACAATCATCACTTCTGTTTTTCAAACCATATTGAATGTGCTTGAATTTGATATGGGGATGCAGGCTGCTGTAAATGCTAAGAAATTCCACCATCAATGGTATCCTGATGTGGTTACTATCGAAAGTGGGGGAGTGGATACTCTGGTCATGCAGAAGCTAGAACAAAAGGGATATACATTTAAAGAGAGAAGAGCAATTGGTCGCGTTGATGCAATCCTCAAAACCCAATGGGGTTATTATGAAGGTGGTGCCGATCCCCGTGGGGATGATACCAAGTTGGGCTGGTGATGTTCTGTCTGTAAAAAAGGCGGAATTAAATCTCAGGTTCAGCTATTTTGCTTCCCAATAGCTGAAATAAGAATTGTAACCAGAAAGTGGAGCAATACAATTGTTAGCATCAGAAACTTTATTCCCGCAAAAATAAAAGCCGCCCCAGCATAGGTGTCATCTGGTCCGGAATTGATTAGTTGTAGCAGTGAAATGTTCTCAAGAAAATCACAGGCAACTGCAATCAGCGTAATGCTGCTTAAAACTCTGAATTTATTGAGGGGATGATCTTTTTGTAGCCTGCTGCAAGCCCAGGCACTTCCATAAAAAAAAGTTGCTCCATACAAAAGCGGGAAGATGAAATCCAAATAGATACTGAGCGTCATCAATTCAGTGTGGCCTGAAGATTTCAGGTTGTTCAGAAATATTTCTGCATTTGCTGCTGTACCAATAAACTCGAATGTGAGAATACTTCCCTGATTAAGAGGAAATGTCATATTCCGCATCAAAATAATCCATCCTATGGTTATTAATAGGAGTATGGTGAATCTCAAGCCTTTATTTTTCATGTAATTTAATTTGTAGGATTCAATTTTTATAGGGATATCTGCGCAGCGAACTCTGGCTCATGCCGTTTTTTTCATAAATCGCAATACAATTATGCTTGTAGCGGTCTGCAATATTAATCTCTCCAAATTTCAATTCTTTAGGAAGGTCTGTGTTGTTTAGAAAAAAATAGATCCTTGTTGTTCCGTACTTTGTATGAGGCATATATTGACCATATTGTTCCATCTCCTCCCAATTTTCGGCTTTGAGGCTTACCGCATAGATTCTGAGTATCGGACCGCTGTTCTGTTCGTTACGAATAAAAACCACTTCTTTGAAACCACTTTTAAGGTCTTTTATTCCAGGCTCGGTAATTGTGTTCCATATCATTGCGATAATTATCAATACTGATATTACAAGAATGTAAACTTTGTATTTTTTCATCTACTCTCAAAGCTAAGTTTAATTATTTAATTGATGGTCAATACCCAGTTCAAAATAAAAGCAAAATTAACTTGTTTTATAATAATCAAATTTATAGATTTGCTATGCTTGCATAGTAAAAATAAATGAAGCCTGAAGAAACTGTAGATTATTTCTTAAAAATTGTATGGCAAACTGTTGCTAATAAATACAATCAGATTGCTGCAGATTATGGAATGACACAGGCTTTGGGGTATATGATGATAAATATACATGAAAAGGGCACAGCGGTTTCACAAATTGCGGTTTTATCGGGAGTGAAATCTACAAGTTTATCAAGAATGCTTAAGAATATGGAGGAGCTTGGTTTGATATACCGGGAGACCGATTTGAATGACAAGCGTTCTGTTAAGATATTTTTAACACCATTCGGCATTGAGAAGCGTCAGATTGCTAAAGATGTTGTGAGAAAATTTAATGAGTATCTCAACGTACATATTGCCGATAAGGAGCGTCTTCAATTGATCGAGACATTAAACAAAATAAATCAACTAACCACTGATTATAAACCTCAGTTTTACTACCCGGAAATTCCGGGTAGTAAAACCTGAAAATCATTATTATGGAACGAGTCATCAGAAAAGTAGCAGTATTGGGTTCTGGTATAATGGGATCCAGAATTGCCTGCCACTTTGCCAATATCGGAGTTGAAGTTTTGCTGCTGGACATGGTGCCAAAAGAGCCGACTGTTGAAGAGCAGGCAAAGGGTGCCGATCTGAATTCTAAAAACTTCAGGAATAAAATTGTAAATGCGGCTCTTGAAAGTACTTTAAAATCTAACCCTTCTGCTGTTTTTTCCAGAAAAGTTGTTAGTAATATTTCTACGGGCAATTTTGATGACAATATGAAAGATATTGCCTCCTGCGATTGGGTGATAGAGGTTGTTGTTGAGAGGCTGGATATTAAAAAACTGATTTATGATCAGGTTGAAAAATTCAGGACTCCCGGCACCCTGATTAGTTCTAACACTTCAGGAATTCCGATCCATTTGATGGCTGAAGGACGCTCAGAAGATTTTCGTTTGCATTTCTGTGGTACTCACTTTTTTAACCCGCCCCGCTACCTTCGTTTGCTGGAAATTATTCCAACAGCTCAGACAAAACCTGAGATTGTTGATTTCCTGATGTACTACGGTGATAAATTTCTTGGGAAAACGACTGTATTATGTAAAGATACTCCTGCCTTTATCGCAAACCGTGTCGGAGTTTATTCCATCATGGCGCTCTTGCATCTGGTTGAAAAAATGGATCTTTCGGTTGAGGAGGTTGATAAATACACCGGACCCGCCTTGGGCAGACCAAAGTCGGCAACCTTCCGTACAACTGATGTCGTCGGGCTAGACACCATGATCAATGTAGCCGGAGGTTTGTATAACAATCTTCCTGAAGATAAAGCGCATAAGTTGTTTGAGCTTCCGGGTTATGTTAAAAAAATGCAGGAGAATAAGTGGCTTGGAGATAAAACAAAGCAAGGCTTTTATAAAAAAGTAAAAGCTGCTGACGGGAAATCCGAAATTTTGGCGCTCGATCTTAAAACTTTAGAATATAAACCCCAACAGAAAATAAAATCTTCAACACTTGAAGCAACCAAACTGATTGAAAATCTGCCTGCGCGCATGAAAGTTTTCGCCAGCGGAACTGACAAAGCCGGTGATTTCTTCCGCCATTCTTTTTTCGGACTTTTTGAATATGTTTCTGATCGTATTCCTGAAATTTCTGATGAACTATACCGCATTGATGATGCCATGAGAGCCGGTTTTGGATGGGAACTCGGACCATTTGAGGTATGGGATGCTATTGGACTGAAAAAAGCTCTTGAAGGAATGAAAAAATATGGTAATGAGGCATCTGCATGGGTTCATGAGATGCTTAAGGCCGGAAATGAGTCATTCTATAAGGTAGAAAATGGGGTAAAGAAATATTATGATATCCCGTCAAAATCATATAAGCCTGTTCCCGGGGCTGAATCCTTCATCATTCTGGATAATATTCGTTCAACAAATACAATCTGGAAAAATTCAGGAACTACAATCACCGACTTGGGCAACGGCATACTGAATGTTGAATTCCACACAAAAATGAATACAATTGGCGGGGAAGTCATTCAGGGATTAAATAAAGCGATTGATCTAGCTGAAAAAGACTACAGAGGTCTGGTTGTTGGAAATGATGGTGCCAATTTTTCGGCCGGTGCAAATATCGGAATGATATTTATGGCTGCTGTCGAACAGGATTGGGATGAGATCAATTTAGCTATTAAGATGTTTCAGAATACCATGATGCGGATGCGTTATTCAAGCATTCCAGTTGTTGCAGCTCCGCACAACTTAACATTAGGTGGCGGTTGTGAGTTGTGTCTGCATGCAGATTTTGTTCAGGCTAATGCCGAAACCTATATGGGATTGGTTGAATTTGGGGTAGGATTGATACCGGGTGGTGGTGGTTCAAAAGAATTTGCCCTTCGTTTATCAGATGAGTTTAAAGAGGGTCAGATAGAACAGGCAGCATTGAGAGAGCGATTTTTAACTATCGGGCAAGCCAAAGTTTCTACATCAGCTGTTGAGGCAGTGGAACTTGGTTACCTGCAGAAAGATAAGTTCGGCATAAGTATGAATCGCAACCGATTGATCATTGATGCAAAGGAGAAAGCGCTCGAACTTGCGGATGCCGGTTATACACAACCAGTTCGGCGCAAGGATATTCGGGTATTGGGTAAGCATGGAATGGGTATCGTTTATGCCGGTGCAAATTCCATGTACGCCGGAAATTTCATCTCAGAACACGATAAAAAGATCTCAGAGAAACTGGGTTATGTACTTTGTGGTGGCGATCTTTCGGCACCTACATTAGTTTCTGAGCAATATCTGCTTGATTTGGAAAGGGAAGTATTTTTATCGCTTTGTGGAGAGAAGAAGACACTTGAACGAATTCAAAGTATTCTAACTAAGGGTAAGCCGTTGAGGAATTAGGATAGAGATACGAGATACGAGATATGAGATGTGAGATATGAGATATGAGATGTGAGATATGAGATATGAGATGTGAGATATGAGATATGAGATGTGAGATATGAGATGTGAGATATGAGAAACTAATCCTAAATTAATGCATAACCTTAAAGAGCTTAAGATCTGGAATAAGGCTATTGATTTGGCTGTTGAGGTTTATCGGGTCACCGGCTTATACCCGGTTGAAGAAAAGTTCGGATTGACTTCACAGTCCAGACGGGCTGCAGTTTCAATATCTTCAAATATAGCAGAAGGGGCTGGAAGGAACTCAACTAAGGAGTTTAATTATTTTTTAGGAATTGCCAACGGTTCTTCTTTTGAACTTCAAACTCAATTATTTATTTCAAATAAACTGGGTCTTATGAACAATGAAGATTTAGAAAAATTGCTTTTACTCATTGATGAGTTACAAAAAATGAATTATGGGTTTCAGAAAATGTTAAATCAGAAATCCTCAACCAATTAAAAATATATATGTGATTGGTATGATATTCTCATATCTCATATCTCACATCTCAAATCTAATACCATGGAAGAAGCATATATCATAGCCGCATACAGAACCGCAGTTGGAAAAGCACCCCGTGGTGTATTTCGTTTTACCCGTGCCGATGATCTTGCGGCTGAAGTAGTCAGACATCTGGTGGCATCGGTACCTGATCTGGATAAGGATCAGATCGATGATGTGATTGTTGGAAATGCCACTCCAGAGGCTGAGCAAGGTTTGAATATTGCCCGTATGATCTCTCTGATGGGATTGGATACAGAAAAAGTTCCCGGAGTTACTGTTAACCGTTATTGTGCTTCAGGATTGGAAACTATAGCCATTGCAACTGCAAAAATAAGGTCGGGAATGGCCGATTGTATTGTTGCAGGAGGGGTTGAAGTGATGTCAGGTATGCCTTTCGGCGGATGGAAACTAGTTCCGAATGCAGATGTGGCAAAAAATAATCCTGAATGGTATTGGGGTATGGGACTTACAGCTGAAGCAGTTGCAAAGGAATATAAAGTGAGCCGTGAGGACCAAGATGAATTTTCATTTAACTCGCATCAGAAAGCTGTTGCTGCAATTAAGAACGGACATCTGAAAGATGGAGTCGTTCCAATCACGGTGAAGGAAAATTATCTTGATGAAAACCTGAAGAAAAAATCCAGAGAGTATATTGTCGACACGGATGAAGGTCCGAGAGCGGATACCAGTATTGATAAATTGGCCACGCTAAAGCCTGTATTTGCTGCTGGTGGTTCAGTTACTGCAGGTAATTCATCTCAAACATCTGATGGTGCAGCCTTTGTACTGGTGGTTTCAGAAAGAATGTTAAAGAAATTGAATGTACAGCCAATTGCCCGTCTGGTAAGCTACGGTGTTGCTGGTGTGCCGCCAAGAATTATGGGTATCGGTCCGATTGAGGCCATTCCACTCGCCCTGAAAAAAGCTGGAATGAAGCAGCAGGACTTAGATCTTATTGAATTAAATGAAGCTTTTGCTTCTCAGTCATTAGCGGTCATACGTAATCTGGGACTAGATCAGAAAAAATTAAATGTTAACGGAGGAGCAATAGCCCTTGGCCATCCTCTTGGTTGTACCGGTTCAAAATTGTCTGTTCAGCTTTTCAATGAACTAAAAAGAAGAGAAAAGAAATTTGGTATGGTAACCATGTGTGTTGGATCTGGGCAAGGTGCAGCTGGGATATTTGAGATGATGTAATTGGAGCAAAGAACAAGGACTATTGAAATCATCTGGCAATAGCACCAATTTAACTGGGAACAGATAAAATTAGAGCAAGTAATTAATGTTTTAACTATATATTTTAATTGGAGTAGAATGTCATCCTGAGTGTAGCTAAGGAACTTCGAAACTAAAAATGAAAATTGCTTTTTGAAAACTGATTTTAAATAGCAATGAGGTCCCTCCTGCGTCGGGATGACAACATTATGGGGATAAAAAATAAAGAGCGAAGAACAAGGACACATCCATCGTTGCTTAATCTATCAATAATAATATTATGAGCACATTAAAAAGCAAATCAATCAAAGGCGGAGAATTTATTATTCGCGAAACGGCATGTGAGGATATTTTCATCCCTGAAGAGTTTGATGAAGAGCAATTGATGATCAAAAAAACCTGTGAGGATTTTTTGGAATCAGAAGTATTTCATAATCTCGACAGGATTGATAATCAGGAAGAAGGATTAATGGTCAACCTTATGGATAAGGCTGGCGAGCTTGGTTTGCTGGCTGTTTCTATCCCCGAGGAATATGGAGGATTTGGCAAAAACTTCAATACCTCCATGTTGGTTGCAGATTCAGTTGGTGCGGGATGTTCCTTTGCTGTAGCTCTTTCTGCACATACTGGAATTGGTACATTACCTATTCTTTATTATGGTAACAAAGAGCAGAAGGATAAATACATTCCAAAACTGGCAACCGGCGAATGGAAAGCTTCATATTGCCTGACCGAGCCAAATTCAGGTTCTGATGCTAACTCAGGAAGGACAAAAGCTGTACTTAATTCAGAAGGCACACACTACCTAATCACTGGTCAGAAAATGTGGATTACCAATGGTGGTTTTGCTGATATATTCATTGTATTTGCGAAAATTGGGGAGGATAAAAACCTGTCTGCATTCATCGTAGAAAAAGATTTCGGTGGAATCAGTATGAATCCTGAGGAACATAAACTGGGAATTAAAGGATCATCAACAAGGCAGGTATTTTTCACTGACTGCCCGGTCCCGGTTGCAAATCTGCTTTCAGAGCGTGAGAATGGTTTTAAAATAGCTGTAAATATTTTGAATATCGGCCGTATTAAACTTGGTGTTGCAGCTATTGGCTCTTCCAGAAAGGTTTTGAATCAGGCGATAAATTATTCAAATGAACGTGTACAGTTCGGTTTGCCAATTTCCAAGTTCGGTGCTATTCGATATAAACTTGCCGAAATGGCTACGCGTAATTTTGCTCTTGAAAGTGCCTCTTACCGTGCCGGACAGAATATTGATGATGCATATGATGTTTTGGTAGCTGAAGGTATAGAGCCTTCACAAGCCAAACTAAAATCTACTGAGCAATTCGCTGTAGAATGTGCAATTATTAAAGTCTGGGGTTCAGAAGTTCTGGATTATATTGTGGATGAAGGTCTGCAAATTTATGGTGGTATGGGTTATTCTGCAGAGGCACCGATGGAACGCGCTTATCGCGATAGCCGTATTAATAGGATATTTGAGGGAACCAATGAGATCAACAGGATACTTATTCTGGATATGCTCCTGAAGCGTGCCATGAAAGGTGAACTAGATTTGATGACCCCTGCACAAGCAGTTGCCGCTGAATTAATGTCAATTCCTGATTTTGCTGAAGAAGATAATTCACTCTTTGCAGCAGAGAAGCGCCAGTTGGCGAACCTGAAAAAGGCCGGTTTGATGATAGCGGGTGCCGCAGTTCAGAAATTGATGATGACCCTGTCAAAAGAGCAGGAGATTCTGATGAATATTGCTGACATAATCGGTTATATCTATGTTGCCGAATCAACAATACTCCGAGTTGAAAAACTGGTGAAATTAAGGGGTGAAGAAGTCTGCACTGGGCAGCTGGATATGATGCGGATCTACCTTTATCAGACAGTGGACAAAGTTGCAGTTGCTGGTAAGGAAGCACTGTATTCATTCGCTGAAGGGGATGAATTGCGTATGATGCTGGTAGGACTGAGACGTTTTACCAAATCAGAGCCTTTCAATATCAAAGAAACCAGACAACGCGTCGCAAAGCAATTGATCGAGGCAAATAAGTATTGTTATTAAATAGTATTTGAATTAAAAATTAAGACATAAGATGGGTTCTTGCCTGCCGGATGTCTTTTTTATACCTGATTAGTTGTCTATGAGGTTAAATATTGAAATACGTACAGATTTTAACAAAATATGACAAAATGTAAACTATTTGGAAGATTTCTGGCAAACTCTTTGACTATAAATAACGTATATAATACAATTTAAAAAGATAATTAATGTTAAAGCGTTATGAAATTTATTAATATAATCACTATAGCAATTCTTGAAATGTCCGGACTGATTGACAAGTTAAAGGCCCTGAAGGAGAAGATTCAGGATTATCTTCCTGATCTTAACCCTCAGGGATCAAGTAAAAAGCAGTTAATCTATATACCCTTGCGTGTTTCTGACCAGGACAAGGGAAGGAAAAAGTCTTAAGTAAAACAAAATAACTCATTATGAATAATGATATGAATACTGCTGAAGAAATTCAAAATGCCTATATAGATTATGTATTAACTAAGGGCATGAAACCTGCCTCTGTATATGTCTTTGCTAAAGAAAATAACATAAGCGAAGAGGATTTCTATAATCTATATTCTTCCTTTGAAGGAATTGAAGATTCGGTATGGACCGGGCTTTGCAAAAGAGCAATGACTGAAGTTCAAAATCAGGAAATATGGGAGCAATATTCTTCACGTGAGAAGACTCTTGCATTTTTTTATGCACTTATTGAGTTGTTGAAGAGCAAGCGGAGTTTTGTGTTGTATAGTTTGAAACAATCGGGACAAACAATCGGAACTCCCTCTATTTTAAAGGGCGTTAAAATTCTTTTTGAAGGATTTGCCTCTGGCCTGATAGAACAGGGTGTTGAATCTGGTGAGTTGGCAAACAGGCGATTTCTGACCTCGAAATATAAAGATGCGCTTTGGATTCAATTTGGTGTTATTTTGAATTTTTGGGTTAAAGATAATAGCCCAGGTTTTGAAAAGACTGATGAAGCAATTGAAAAAGGAATCAATGTTACTTTCGATCTATTTGGTAAATCGCCTCTGGATAGCTTGTTCGACTATGGGAAGTTCATGATGAATAATGGCGGCATGAACCCAAATGTCAAATTTTAAATAGCCATTCAGAAAATTAGAACTTCGATTAGTAAATGAAAGAACAGGACAGTATTCCAACCTCAAAAACAGAAAGATCAGCAAAATTTGTCAAAACAGGTCTTAAAGTTGGCGGAAATTATATAAAACACTACTCCAAAAAACTATTTAATCCTTCACTAACTAAGGATGAATTAAATCTTGATAATGCCACTGACATTTACGCATCTCTAAGTGAGCTAAAGGGAAGTGCCCTTAAGGTAGCCCAGATGCTTAGTATGGATAAAAACATTTTGCCCAAAGCTTATGTCGATCAGTTTTCACTCTCCCAATATAATGCTCCGCCATTATCAGGGCCACTGATAGTTAGAACCTTCAGTAAATATTTTGGTAAAGCCCCGTCTGAAATCTACGATGAATTTAATATTAGGTCGACAAATGCCGCTTCAATCGGACAGGTTCATCAGGCCAGCTTAAATGGTAAAAAGTTAGCAGTTAAAATTCAATATCCGGGAGTTGGTGACAGCATATCTTCAGATCTGAAAATGGTAAAGCCATTTGCATTCCGTTTATTGGGAATGAGTCAGAAGGAACTGGAAGTTTACATGACTGAAGTAGAAGATCGTTTACTCGAGGAAACTGATTACGATCTCGAAATAAAGCGATCCATTAAGTTTTCAGAAGCTTGCAGAGATATAGCCAATGTCGTTTTTCCCACTTATTATCCTGAGTTGTCGTCCAAGCGGATCATCACCATGGATTGGATTGAGGGTCAGCACATGAAAGAATTTATGAAGACTAATCCTTCCCAGGAACTCAGAAATAAAATTGGTCAAGCACTTTGGGATTTTTATAATTTTCAGCAACACGAGTTAAGGGCGGTACATGCAGATCCTCACCCGGGAAATTTTTTGATCACCCCTGATGGAAAACTCGGAATTATTGATTTTGGATGTATTAAAGAATTGCCGGATGATTTTTACTATCCATTCTTTTCACTAACCTCTACTGATATGTTAAAGGATAAAGGAATGACTATAAAGGCATTTCGTCAGTTGGAGATGATTAGGGAAAATGATGATGCGGCACAGATTGAATTTTTTTACCGGATTTATAAGGAAATGATCGAATTGTTTGCCCAACCTTACATGTCAAATACATTTGATTTTAGCCAGGCTGAATTTTTTGATAAGCTCTATTCTTTTGGAGAGAAGGTTGCTCGAATGCCTGAATTTAAACAAGCTAGGGGCGTAAAGCACTTTATTTATGTTAACAGGACGAACTTTGGTTTATATAATATGCTTCAGAATCTTGGTGCAGAAGTAAGAACGGATACCTGGTATCCCCATTTGGAGGTGGCTGTTTAAGTCAAATAACCATATATTTATCTATAATTTATGTTTTTGGATTTGATTAAGAGCCTATAAACTAAATAATTTTGTTAAAAAATGTTAATCCTTACTTTTTAAGGTTTAAAAGGATAAATTTGCTACAATATGAAAATTCACCTATTACTCTTCTCTATTGTCATGGTACTTGGATTAAGCTCATGTCTAAAAGATGATTATGTTGATCCAACGGTTCAGGTTCAAAAGGACGATGCAACAATTGTTAAATTTTTAGCAGACAATAAAATAACTGCCATAAAGCATTCCAGTGGCTTGTATTATCAAATTTTACAATCAGGCGCTGGAAATATCACCTATTCAGCAAACACTACGGTTTTGGCTAATTATACCGGCAGATTATTATCAGGACAGGTTTTTGATAAATCAGACACTCAACCAATTTCTTTCAAACTTGGACAGGTTATTGTTGGTTGGCAAATTGGTGTTCCACTGATTCAAAAGGGAGGTAAGATCAGATTGTTTATTCCTTCTGGTTATGGATATGGGCCTCAGGGCTCAGGCCAGATTCCTTCAAATTCGGTACTCGATTTTGATATCGAACTGGTGGATGTTCAAAACTAAAAATACGAAATGAAGCATTTTTTTAAATACATTCTTGCGCTTACTTTTTTATCGGGCATTCTAGTTTCCTGTGTTAAGGAGTATGACACAATAGAAGTTATTGATGACCGGAATGTAAAGGATTACATACAGCAGAATAAATTATCCGTTCAGGAACATAATGGTACCGGTGTTTATTACCAGGTTGTTAGTCCGGGACTTGGTCCAGAAGTTCAGTATTCAGAACTCACTCCTGCAATCCTTACTATCCGATCATTGGATGGCAAATATGTATCAGCTGATACCTTCAGTCTTGGTAACAGATATTACAATTACCTGGGATATTTTAATCCGGAACCAGTACATGTTGGTATTAAGGAGGTCTTGAAAAAATCAAATGGCACTCTCAGAATACTCGTTCCCTCGCGTTTAGCATTTGGAAGGAATGGCACGGCACAAATACCCGGTAACGCCTCACTAGATATTGTTGTGAAGGTTATTGAGAAGGAAAAAATTCCACAGTATGATGATTATACCATCATAAAATACATGGAAAAGAATGCAATGACAGGTTTTACCAAAACAGGCAGCGGAATTTATTATAAAATTGGACAGCCGGGAACAGGAAGTCCAATAACTATAGATTCAACGGTGGTTGCAAATTATACGGGTAAACTATTAAATGGTACCATATTTGACCGGGCAGTTGCAGGTAGTGAGGCTACTTTTAGTCTGACTTCAGTTATTAAAGGTTGGCAGCAGGCGATTCCTCTTATCAACCAAGGTGGAAATATTCGCATGATTATTCCTTCAGCACTTGGATATGGAATGGAGGGGATTTCCTCATCTATACCGCCTTTCTCTTGCCTCGATTTTGAGGTTAATGTTACCGATGTTAAGTAGCTAGGTTGCCACAATATTCAGGATCTTAATCGGTTTAATTATTGATTTCTTTGCAAAAGAATGATTTATAAGAAGTATTTTTTTTTGTGTGTGATCTAACGTCTATCCAGAACAAATCATTTATCAGTCCAGTCCGGGCATGACCCCTGTCAGTCCGGGCATGACCCGGACCGGACTCAACTACTAATATAATTCTGCAACTGCTCAATCGTTTGTTTTTGGTCTTCAATAACGAACTTAACCAGATCACCAATTGAGATCATTCCTGCAACCTTTCCGTTATCAATTACCGGTAAATGGCGGATATGCTTATCTGTCATAATCTGCATACAATGATCGATACTCGAATTCAGGTTTATGACTTCCAACTTGGCTGTCATTACATCTTTGATTTTAGTTTCTTTTGAAGATTTTCCCTGCAGAATTATCTTTCGGGCATAATCGCGCTCTGTAAAAATCCCTTTTAATTCAGCCCCTTCCATAACCATTAATGCGCTGATGTTTTTATCCATCATAATCTGGAGGGCATCCAGAACGGAGGAGTCTGGGTTAACTGAGTAAATCGTAGTGGATTTATTCTGAAAAATATTGCTTACTGTTTTCATAATCAGATGGTTTAGGTAAATAAATATAGTCAAATATTCAATTATTAACATCTTGAAATTTCGGTAATTAAATAGGTAAAAACCTGAGATTCGATATATTGAAGGTTAAACTAATATAGTCAAAATTGGTCAGACAAGGCTCTGGAGCCAATTAATTTGATTATTGAAAGCAATACCTGTGTAGTATAGGTCGGTTCAGCCCTTTCCTTCGGTTAGTTCCAGCAA
>Ga0105054_10006626_pt1 | contig 16090 bp, 14 predicted proteins | sample BON02_FD_78091 | JGI IMG/M metagenome (GOLD analysis project Ga0105054, IMG submission 78091) | Freshwater microbial communities from Lake Bonney liftoff mats and glacier meltwater in Antarctica - BON-02 (megahit assembly) | ecosystem: Environmental > Aquatic > Freshwater > Ice > Glacier...
GACCAGACCCGCTTCTTCTGCCCTTTCTTCCCCGCCATCACCAACCTCAAGATGTCCGCTATCCATGGTGGACACTATCACCCACTCCATCATGCAGGCAGGGCAGTCAGACCGGACGGATACGGCCCTGCCGTAGTGCCGGGTGGCGCGCAGGGTGTCGTTGCGGGCGACCGCGGCCGGGCAGTCTTCCTTCCAGGGTCGGCCGTTCTTGCGGATGGGGATGATCGCGGTGGCCTGACGGTCAATGATGGCGATATGGCAGCGGCGGGTGTCATAAGCACCGTCCGCAGTCACAGTGCCGATCTCGTCGCCTTTCCGGCAGAACGGGGCTGTCACCATCGCTGCTGGGGGTGAACTCCACCGCTCGGATGTCCGAGTTGGCCGTGTCCATGGCTAGATGAACCTTACGCCATTGGTGACGGCCCTGAATACCATGCTTTCGGGCTTGCCACTCGCCGTCGCCCAGAAATTTGATCCCGGTGCTGTCCACAAGTAAGTTGAGCGGCCCTTCTGCGCGTCAATACGGGATCTGGACGGCGAGAGTCTTCTGCCGTCGGCACAGGGTCGTATACTGGCACCGGGCAAGCGCACTATCGGCGCCTGCCTGCGAATGACGGGACGCTCCGAAACGCCGAACTTTTCCAGCTATCACCAGATCCTCAATCGTGCCCGATGGGATCTGCGCACAATGGCGCGGCGTCTGCTGTGTCTGGTCGTCGATCGCCTCGTACCGGATGGGCCAGTGGTGATCGGGATGGACGATACCATCGAGCGACGCCGGGGACGCAGGATCGCCGCACGCGGCCGGCCATTTCGTCAAGGCCAGTGGGCTGCGCTGGTTGAGTTTCATGGTGCTGACGCCAGTCCCTTGGGCGGGCGTCGTAAAAGCTTTGCCGGTCCTCAGTGCCGGTCCTCACCCTGCTGGTCCCATCCCAACGCGCCAACCTCCTGCCAACCTCCAACGTGGCCGCAGGCACAAGCTGCTGACTGACCGGGCCCGCCAGGGGGCGATCCAGCTTTGCCGCTGGTTGCCCGGCCGCGACATCGTCTTCGTCGGCGACAGCAGTTTCCGTCCATGAACTGAGCTATGCTCTGACAGGGCGGGCAACCCTCATCAGCAGACTGCGGCTTGATGCCAATCTCTTTGCACCGCCTCAAAAACGCAATGCGCGCACTCTCGGCCGCCCGGCGCAGAAGGGCGTACAACTGCCCAGGTTGAAGACGCTGCTTTCAAACCCCGCCACTCAATGGCGACGGATCACTCGCCACTCAATGGCGAAGGATCACTATGTCCGCCTGGTATGGCCGCAAGCAAGGGAAAGCGCTCGAGATCACCTCGGATACCGCCATCTGGTATCGTCCCGGCACGCCGCCCAGGCCAATTCGTCGGGTGCTTGTCAGAGACCCTGAAGGCAAGAGGGCTCCGCAGGCCTTCTTCAGCACCGACACCGCCCGCGAGCCAGAAGACATCATCGCACTCTTCGTCCGCCGCTGGCAGGTCGAGGTCACCTTTGCAGAAACCCGCGCCCATCTCGGTGTCGAAACCCAAAGGCAATGGTCAGACAAGGCAATCGCGCGAACAACGCCCGCCTTGCTGGGCCTCTACAGCCTCATCTCACAGTGGGCCTGCGATCTGCTGAGTACTACCAGCACGCCCTATGCCGCAGCATGGTATCGCAAAACCAACCTCACATTCACCGACGCTATCGCTTCTGTGCGCCTTGCTCTCAGGGTCGGAAATATTTTCCAACACTCTCCGTCAAACCGAAAACCACAGGAAATCCCGCCTGATCGACTCGTGCGCATGGCTGAAGCATTATGCTTCGCCGCATAATGTACAAAGTCGAGCTCAGACCCTTAACGTTCTATTCTGCCCCGTCCGGCATCAGACCCCTGCTTGATCGCGTTGGGCACGGGGATGCTCTCTACGACAGATTGGCGCAGACTGGCGGCCTCGATCTCGGCCAGGCACACGGCAATCGCCGCCGCAGGCCAGGCTCTGCCGTCGCAATGCTGGTGCAGCGCCGAGACGATGCCGTTGGCCATGGTATGCCGCACATTCCGCAAGCCGATCGGTTCCTATGGCCCGAACCAGCGCCAAGTCTGTTGCATATGTATTCCCCCCCATTCGGGTTCATCCCGCAGTCGCGGTATCGTTGCAAGCAACGCGCTGTATGGCAAGCACCAGCGGTCACAGGTCTTGGCGGGGGACCGATGCCGGCGTACCCTGAGACTGGCAAGCCTTGGACAGCGGGAGCGTATCAGTGGCAGGCGAACGGCATGGCCCTGGGCCACCGAAGGGGATCGGCAGAGCCGGGCTGGTCGACTGGATCATCGGCTGCGCCAGCCCTATAGTACTGATCGAGGCACCGGCAGGCACCGGCAAATCCTGGCTGATGGCAGGGCTGGCAGCTATGCTTGATGCCGATGTCTGCCGCAGCCAGACCTGCCCGGAGGGGCGGCTATGTCTGTGGGACGTGCCGGACTGCGGGCAGAGCGGTCCGCTGCCGGACGATTTTACCCCCGGGGCGCGGCTGATCCTGGCCAAGCGGCTGCACACGGCGGTGCCCGGCCTGGCGCGGGCCGACGTCTATGGCCGGGTCACACGGATCCCCGCCGATGCCCTGCTGTTGACCGAGGCAGACCTGCAGCCCGCCTTTGGCGCGGCCGCCCCGGACCTGATCGCCCGGACCGGTGGCTGGGCCTGTCTTTTGCCTGCCGCGACGACGGACGTGACCGATGCCGCACTGATCGCCTTTTTGCGCGACGACGTGCTGGGCCAGGTGCCTTCGGCCCGGCTGGTCGCGCTGGATGTGGTGCTGGCGGATCCGCAGGCGCGGCTGGGGCGGGGGGCGCTCAAGGGTGTGCCGTTCATGGAGGGGCGCGGGTCCGGCCAATTGCCCTTGCCCGCCCCGATCGCCGCCTGTCAGCCTGCACTGGCAGGAGCGCTTGCCGACATCCTGCGCAGCCGGGCCGCCGATCCGGTCGAGGCGCGCGCCATCGCCACCGCCCGCGCGGCACAGGGTCAGTTCCCGCAGGCCATCGCGCTGTTTCAATCCATCGGTGCCTGGCAGGCTGCGCTGGATGCGCTGCGGCAAGGCCACGGGGTCTTTTTCATCCACAGCTTCGGTGCCGAAGCGGTTGAGACCATGCTCGCGGGTTTTCCGGCCGATCTGGTCGCACAGACCGAACTGCTGGTGCTGTCGCGCGCGATGCAGGCGCTCAAACGCGGCGAAATCCCGCTGTCCTATCGCATCCTGATCGACCGCTACGGCCCGGACATCATGAATGCTCAAAAGGTGGTGTCCGCGCGCGACCGTTATTCGCTGGCGCTGCGGTTCTTTCGCCTGTTGATGCGCGTCTGGGAGGATGCCGATCTTGACGCGCGCTTGATCGAGGAGGCCTACAAACTGCTGGCCGAACTGCCGCCCGCCGACGACCTCCGGCGGGGGGCGTTCTACAACACGGTGCTGGATTTCTATAACCGCGACCGCCGTTTCTCTCAGGCCGAACATGCAGCCGCCCGCGCGTCCACCCATTACGGCCGCGCGGGTGTCCCGATCCTGTCGTTCTATGTTGATCTGCACCGGGCGATCATCCATCTTTTCCGGGGCGATCCAACGGGTGCCCGAGGCCACGCGGCGCGGGCCGCCAGCCATTTCGCCAAGGTCCGCCATGACAATCCTGGCGACGCGCGTCTGCTGCACCTGCTCGACGCCTGCATCAGCTACGAGACCGGAGAGTCGGAACCGTTGCTCCGCTTCTTGTCGCTCGATCTGGATGCGCTGGCACAGGGCGAGGTCTGGCCAACCCTGATCGAGCTTGTCCTGACCTATGCCACCCAGGCGCTGAGCGAGCATTTCTCGACCATGGCGGCGCGGGCGTTTCTGGACCGCTGGCGGGTGACTGCGGACCGTTCGACGCAGTTCGGGCGGCTGATCAATATCCGCGAGGTGGTGGTGCTGCAAAACGCTAATCGCTGGCAGGAGGGGGCGAGCAAGGCTCAGGAACTGTCCGGCACCGTCACGCTGGCCTGGGTGCAGGCGGCGGGCCCGGCGCTGGCTGGTCTGCGCGACCGCGACGACGTGGCGCTCGCCCTCGTTTGGCTGCGGCATATGGCGCAGATCACCCCCGCCCGGCCGGATCTGGACGGGCTTTTGCGGGCCATGCTGGACAATCCGCATCTGTTGGGGCGGCAGAGGACCGGGGCCGAGCTGTGGCTTGCCCATGTGCTGCAACGTCAGCGGCGCGGGCCAGAGGCCGAGGTGGTCCTGCGCCGGGCACTGGCGCAGGCGGCCAGCCAGTCGGCGGTGGCCACACTGGGCGAAGAGCGGGGCTTTCTCGACGACCTTACCCGGACCAGACGCTTTGCCGCAGCGCTCGAACGTTCCGATCCGATCCACCGCGTGCTGCGGCTGGTCAAGGAGACGGGGCCGGGCCGGACCCGGCCCGGCAAGGCCCACGGTCTGACCCGGCAGGAAACCCGGATCCTGCATGCGCTGGCCGAAGGAGCCGCCAACAAGGCGATCGCAAACCTGTTGGGGCTGAGCGAGGCGACGGTGAAGTTCCACCTGTCCAACCTCTACCGCAAGCTGGGCTGCGCCACCCGCCGCGACGCACTGGCCGCCGCGCGGGCGCTGCGGCTGGTAAGTTAGCGGATGAACGCCGAAAACCTATCCGTTTTGTCTGAAAACCTAGCCATCAGCCCCATTGCCCCAAGGACAACTTGCCGTGATCCTTGCGACACAAGAGGCCACGCCACCGGCCAGTATATCATTCCAATGGGGGTTCTCATGACCGGACGTTTTCTGACCACGACTGCGATTGCCGCACTGTCGCTCGGCCTGCTTGTCGCTGGGGCGGCCAAGGCGCAGACCGTGGTGACGATGAACACAGTGCAGATCTTCGGCACCATCGACCCGGCCAAGATCAGCGATTACACGGATTACATGGCGGCCGTGAACCTGTATGACAGCCTCGTCACCGTGGACGGCGCGGGCAACCTGGTGCCGCAACTGGCGGAAAGCTGGGTGGTGTCGGACGATGCCAGCGTTGTGACATTCACCCTGCGCAGCGACGCCACCTTCAGCGACGGCACCCCGGTTGAGGCGTCGGACGTTGTCTATACATTCGAGCGCCTGCTGCGGATCAACCAGGGCCCCGCAAACCTGTTTGCCGGCGTCGTCGAAAGCGGCAGCGTCACGGCACCCGACGCCCGGACCGTCACATTCACCCTGTCCAAGACCTTTGCGCCGTTCATGGCCACGGTGCCCGCGCTGATGATCCTCAACCAGGAGGTGGTCGAGGCCAATGCAGGCAGCGACGACGGCCAGGAATGGCTGGCCGCCAACGTCGCAGGATCGGGCGCCTATCTGCTCGACAGCTGGGATCGCGGCAGCCGGATGATCATCAAGCGCGACCCGAATTATTATGGCGAGATGCCCGAAAACCCGATCGACGAGGTGCGTTGGATCGTCACCAACGACGAATCCACCGTTCGCGCGCTGGCGGCCAGCGGCGAGCTGACGATGTCCTCGCAGTTCCAGTCGCCCGATACCTATGCTGCCCTCGTTGCCATGGGCCGGTTCACCCTGGTCAGCCAGCCCACGGCGACGGGCTTCTATTTCAAGCTCAACAGCCAGCTCGCGCCCACCGACGATGTGCACATCCGCCGCGCCATTGCCTATGCCACCGATTACGACACCATCCGCGAGGTGATTTTCCCGGGCGAGCCGATGAATACGGTCCTGCCCGCCGCCTTCGCCGATTTTCACGCCGATGACGTGGACGGGCCTAGCTACAATCTGGAGATGGCCGCAGCCGAGGTGGCGCTGTCGGCCTATGCCGGACAGCCGATCCCGCTGACGCTGGGCTATGTGGCCGGTACGATGTTCGAGGAAGAGATAAGCCTGATGATGCAGGCCAATCTCGAGGCGCTGGGCTTTGTCATCACCCAGCAGCCCGATCCATGGAACCGGGTAACCGAAATCGCGGCTCAGATCGAGACGACACCGAACCTCAACCAGATTTTCTATGGCCCGACCTATCCCAGCCCGGATTCGATGTTCTTCACCCAGTATCATTCCGATGCCGCAGGCACCTGGGCCAGCATGGAATGGCTGCAGGACCCGGAAATCGACGCGATGATCGATGCGGCCCGGTCCACCGGCGACGTGGCCGAACAGGCTGTGATCTACAAGGACATCCAGCGCAATCTGGCCGAGCAGATGGTGTCGGTGCCGCTGCTGGCGCAGACAGTGCAGCACGCGATGGACAATTGTCTGACCGGTTTCAACGCCGTGCCGATGCAATCGTTCGACTACGATTTCGCCCGCTATAGCTGGACCTGCTGATCCGAACGCCGGGGCGGGGTCGAACCCCGGCCTGCGCCAATTCCGGCCGTGTGGCAGGGTTGATCCCGCCAAACATCAATTCCGGGTTCACAGGGTGGGGTTCACCCCGCCACCCCCGCTATTCCGCCTGCCGCTCAAAGGTCTCCCATCGATGGAATTCCTCGGCTTTCTGACCCGACGCCTGATGTGGTCGATTCTGGTTCTGTTAGGCCTGTCGATCGTGATTTTCACGATCGCCCGCGTCGTACCGGGCGACCCCGCCCGAATGGCGCTGGGCCCGTCCGCCAGTGCGGCACAGGTGGCCGATCTGCAAGAGGCGCTGGGGCTGAACGAGCCCATGGTCGCGCAATACGGGCTGTTTCTGGCGGGCCTGGCACAGGGCGATCTGGGCCGGTCTCTGCTGACCGAGCAATCGGTGAACGCCGACATCGCCAAGACCTTTCCGGCCACGCTGGAACTGGTGATCTGCACGATCATCTTCGCCTTCGTCTTTGGCATTCCCCTTGGCGTCGTTGCCGCGCGGTGGAAGGACCGATGGCCCGACAACCTCGTCCGCGCGCTGGCCATAGGCTCTGCCGTGATGCCCTCGTTCTTCCTCGCGCTGCTGCTGCAAATACTCGCGGGTTATGTGCTCAACATCCTGCCCACCACTGGGCGGCTGCCCGCGTCGATGGATTTCGATGCCACGATCACCGGTCTGATCCTGGTCGACAGCCTGCTGACCGGCCGCCTCGATGTCTTTGCCCAAGCTGCGCGGCACCTGCTGTTGCCGACGCTGGCGCTGGGGCTGGCCACCATGGGCCAGATCGCGCGGATCACGCGGGCCTCGATGATCGACGTGTCGCGGCAGGATTATATCGAGGCCGCGCGTGCCTTTGGCGTGCCCGACCGTTTGCGGATGTTCAAATACATGCTGCGCCCGGCATTCGTGCCGCCGCTGACGATCACCGGGCTGGAATTCGCCTCGTTGATCGGCAACGCATTTGTGGTCGAGCTGATCTTTTCCTGGCCCGGCATGGCCAGCTACGGCATCCGCGCCATCACCCAGAAGGATCTCAACGCGATCATGGGCGTCGTCATGGTGTCGGGCGCGTTCTTCGTGTTCGTGAACCTGCTGATCGATGTGCTGGTCGGCGTCGTCGATCCGCGCGTGCGGATCCGGGGGGGGCGCGCATGAACCACCCCGACGCCCCGCAGCAACAGGCCCTCTCCAACGCTTGGCAAAACTGGTGGCGCTTCTCGCGCAACCCAACGGCGGTGATCGGCGCGATCATCGTCATCACTTCGGTGGCCCTGGCGGTGTTTGCCCCGCTGATCGTGCCGTTTCCCGATCACATTGGCGCCTTCGTCGATTTCCGCAACCGCAGCCAGCCACCCTCGGCAGCCCACTGGTTCGGCACCGACAACGTCGGGCGCGATATCTTCAGCCGGGTGATCTATGCGCTGCGGGTCTCGCTGATCCTTCCGGTGGTGGTGCTGGGCATCGCCATTCCGGTGGGCGTCACGCTGGGCCTGCTGGCGGGTTATTTTGGCGGCTGGACCGAGATCGTGATCATGCGGATCACCGATATCGCCCTTGCCATCCCGCCACTGGTCATGGCGCTGGCCGTTGCCGCCGTCCTCACGCCCTCGCTCACCAATTCCATGCTGGCCATCGCGCTGCTGTGGTGGACCTGGCACACCCGCCTGATCTATGGCATCACCCGGCAATTGCGCTCCCAGGAATTCGTCGAGGCGGCAGAGACTCTCGGCGCTTCCAAATCGCACATCCTGTTTCGGGAGATCCTGCCCAACTGCGTCTCCGCCATCGCGGTGAAAACCTCGCTCGACGCCGGCTTCGTCATCCTGATCGGGGCGGCGCTCAGTTTCCTGGGCCTCGGCATCCAGCCGCCGACGCCGGATCTGGGCACCATGGTCGCGTCGGGCGCGTCGTTCCTGCCCGATTTCTGGTGGCAAAGCGTGCTGCCGGGCTGTGCGATCCTGTTCGTGGCCCTTGGCTTCAACCTGCTGGGCGACGGGTTGCGCGATCTGTTCGATGTGGAGGACGTGCGATGACAGCGCTGCTGTCCGTTCAGAACCTGTCGGTCAGCTTTACCACCTACGGGCGAACTGCCCAAGTGCTGCATAACGTCAGCCTGGATGTGCCCGAAGGGGCGCAAATCGCGCTGGTGGGCGAGAGCGGGTCGGGCAAATCGGTCACGATGAAGACGATCATGGGCATCCTGCCGATCCCGCCCGCACGGATCGAGGGGGGCGCTGTCCTGTTCGACGGGCGCGACCTGCTGACCATGCCGGAACGCGACCGGCAACGCCTGCGCGGCACCGCGATGTCCATGGTGTTCCAGGATCCGATGTCCTCGCTCAACCCGGTGTTCACCATCAAGGACCAACTCGGCACGATCCTCAAATACGCAGACCGCCGCCTTGGCCGTGACCGCAACACCCGCGCCCGGCTGGCCCGGGTCCACGAGGTGCTGGCCCAGGTTCGCATGCGCGACCCCGAGCGGGTGGCAGCGGCTTTTCCCGTGCAGCTTTCTGGCGGCATGCGCCAGCGGGTGCTGATCGCCATGGCGCTGCTGTCAGAGCCGCGCCTGCTGATCGCCGACGAGCCGGGCACCGCTCTCGATGTCACCACGCAGGCGCAGATCCTCAAACTACTCAAGGATCTGGTCAGAGAAAACCGCCTCGCCCTGCTGATGATTACCCACAACCTTGGCGTGGTGCGCGAAACCAGCGCCTATACCTATGTCATGAACAAGGGCCGGATCGTTGAACACGGCCACACCGCCGCCCTCTTTGACGCGCCCCGCGACGCCTATACCCGCAGCCTGATCGCCGCCGTCCCCCGCCTGACCGGGAGGGAAGCATGATGCCGGTTCTGGAACTGCGCAACCTGACCAAGACCTTTCCGATCAAGGGTGCCTTCGGCCGCAGGGGCGGCACCGTGCGGGCGGTCAACGACGTGTCGCTGGCCATCGCAAATGGCCAGATCTACGGGCTGGCGGGCGAAAGCGGTTCCGGGAAATCCACCATCGCGCGAATGATCATGGGGCTGACCGTTCCCACCTCGGGAGATATTCTGATCGACGGCGTGTCGATTCTGGGCAAACAGGCCAGCCTTGCGCACCGCCAGAAGGTGCAGATGGTGTTCCAGAACCCCGGCGCGTCGCTGAACCCGCGCCGCACCGTGGGGCAATCCGTGATGGTCCCGCTCTCTGCGCACAGCTATTCCGGCAACCGCGCCGCGCGCATCGGCGACCTGCTGGAAATGGTGCAACTGCCCGCCCATTTCGCCGACCGCTACCCGCATGAACTGTCCGGTGGGCAAAAACAGCGCGTGGCCATTGCGCGGGCGCTGGCGGTGGAGCCGAGCCTCCTGGTGCTCGACGAGCCCACTTCTGCCCTCGATGTGTCCGTTCAGGCCAAGGTGATAGACCTGCTGGAAGGCCTCGTCGCCGACCTTGGCCTCACCTACCTTTTCATCAGCCATGACCTGTCGCTGATGCGCAACTTTGCCCAGACCGTCGGCATTCTCTACCTCGGCCAGATCGTCGAGACCGGCCCGGTCGCATCCGTGTTCGCGGATCCGCAGCACGATTACACCCGCCTGCTGATCGCCTCTGTCCCGGTCATATCCGAGGCTGAGGCGGCCCTGCGCCCGCACATCCCCTTGATAAACGGCGAAATTCCCACCGCCGAAGACCTGTTGGCCCTGCGCCAGAATTCCCCCAATCCCGGCCCCAATACGAAGGAAGCACTTTCATGATCCGCATCGGCATCGACGTAGGTGGCACCAACACGGACGCCGTGGTGATGGATGGCATGACCGTGCTGGCAGGCGTCAAGGCGCCCACGTCCCAGGACGTGATGACCGGCGTTGTCGCCGCGTTAAAAAAGGTTCTGGCAGCAGCGAAGATGACTGCGGACAGGGTCGACGTGGTGATGATCGGCACCACCCATTTCACCAACGCCGTGGTGCAGCGCCGCGATCTGGCGCAGACCGCCTGCGTGCGGCTGTGCCTGCCTGCCACCGCCAGCCTGCCCCCCATGGTCGACTGGCCCGAGGATCTGCGCGACACCATCGGCCACCACTGGTTTCTGGCCCACGGCGGCAACGAATTCGACGGGCGGGTCATCTCGCCGCTGGACGAAGCCGAACTGCTGGGCATCGCCGATCAGATCCGCGCCAGGGGGATCAACTCTGTCGCCATCTCTGCCGTATTCTCTCCGGTCTCGAATGAATTCGAAAAGCAGGCGGGCGAGATCATGGCGCGTGCGCTGCCAGGCGCCCACATCACCCTGTCCGCCGATATCGGCCGCGTGGGCCTGCTTGAGCGGGAAAACGCCGCGATCATGAACGCCTGCCTGCGCGACCTGTCGCGCGATGTGGTGGCGGCGTTCCGGGGCGCACTGGCTGACGTGGGCTTTACCGGGCGCTTTTATCTGACGCAAAATGACGGCACCCTGATGGATGCGGATTTCGCCGAACGCTTCCCCGTGCTCACCTTTGCCTCAGGCCCCACCAATTCGATGCGTGGTGCGGCGTTCCTGTCAGGCGTGGCCGATGCCATCGTCGTCGATATCGGCGGCACCACCACCGATGTGGGCAGCCTGCAAAAGGGCTTTCCCCGGCAGGCCACGGTGGCTGTCGAGGTGGGCGGTGTGCGCACCAATTTCCGCATGCCGGATGTGTTCTCGATCGGCCTTGGCGGCGGCAGTCTGGTGGTGGGCGAGGGTGACGGGCTAACCGTCGGCCCCCGCTCCGTCGGCTACAGGATCGTGACCGAGGCGTTGATCTTTGGCGGCCGGACGCTGACGACTTCGGACATCGTGGTCGCAGATGGCGGGGCCGAACTGGGTGACAAATCCAAGGTTGCCCATCTCGATCCCGCCCTGATCCGTGCCGCGCGCGACAGGATCGCCTTCATGCTGGAGGATTGCGTCGAACGCGCCCGGATCAGTGCCGAACCCCTGCCGGTGATCGTCGTCGGCGGCGGCTCTATCCTGGTCGAGGGGCCAATCGCCGGATTGCACCTGATCTTGCCCGATCATTTCGCTGTGGCCAATGCCGTGGGGGCCGCCATTGCTCAGGTTTCGGGCGAGGTGGACAGGGTCTATTCGCTGACCGACATCGGCCGCGAGGAGGCGCTGAACGACGCCAAGAGGCGGGCCACCGAGGCCGCGATTGCCGCAGGCGCGCGCCCCGATACCATCGAGATCGTCGATGTCGAGGATGTGCCGCTTGCCTATCTGCCCGGCAATGCCACCCGCGTCCGGGTCAAGGCGGTGGGAGAGTTGCATGTTGGATAGAGGGTCGAAAGACGGGCGTTTCCCGCTGCAGGAGGCAGACCTGCTGCCGCTGTCCATCGGGGCAGCACTGCTGGGCACCGGGGGCGGTGGCAACCCCTACATCGGCATGCTGCGCAGCCGCGAGTTGATGCGCAAGGGGGCCACGGTGGATATCCTGCCTCTGGATGCGCTGCCCGATGATGCCTGGATCGGAGAGGTCGGCGGCATCGGTGCCCCCGTTGTGGGCGTGGAAAAGATCGAGCAGGGCGAGGAATGCTACCGCGCCATGCGGGCCGTTGAGGAGGTCTCGGGCAAGAAGATGTCCGCGCTGATCTGCGCCGAAATCGGTGGGGCCAATTCAATGGAGCCGGTGCTGACCGCAATGCAGGCGGGACTGCCGGTGCTGGATGGCGACGGCATGGGCCGCGCCTTCCCCGAAGTGCAGATGACCACGTTCTTCATCTACGGGGCCGATGCCGCCCCCGCCGCCATGTCGGACGACAAGGGCAACGTGGTCATCTTCCGCGACGTGAAGGACATGTATTGGCTCGAACGCTTCGCCCGCGATACCTCTGTGGCGATGGGGGCCGCCGCGGGACTGGCCATCGCACCGATGCGGATGGATTTCGTCCGCAAGACGGCGGTGCCCGGCACGATGACCGAGGCGCTGGCCATCGGACGGACGGTCCTCGACGCGCGCGCAAGGCGGAAGGACGTGGTAGCCCGAGTGATCGAAACCACCGGCGCCACGCTGTTCTTTACCGGCAAGGTCACAGACATCGAACGCCGCACCGAGGGCGGTTTCGCCCGCGGCGAGGCGAAAATCCAAGGCTCCGGCGATTGGGCAGGCAGCGAAGCCCGCATCGCCATCCAGAACGAAAACCTGGTGCTCTGGGTCGATGGCAAGCCCGTCATCATGGTCCCCGATCTGATCATCAACCTCGATCTGGAAACCGGCGAGCCGATAACCACCGAGGTGCTGCGCTATGGCCAGCGGATGGCCACCATCGGCCTGCCGGTCCACGATCTGATGAAAACCCCCGAGGCGATGAAAGTGGTCGGCCCCCAGGCCTTCGGTTACCCCGATCTCACCTTCAAACCTCTGGCCTTTGGCCCGATTCACTCCTGATGCGCCGCTGGCCCACTGTATCCCTGACGCGCCTCTGGCGCGATCAGCGACTGAAAGGAACCTGATATGAGCATTATCCGAATGATCGACGTGGAGGATCTAGAAGACATCGCCATCGGCGGTGCCGTCCTTGGCACCGGTGGTGGCGGCGATCCCTATGTGGGCAAGCTGATGGCGCAACAGGCGATCCGCAAATACGGTCCCGTCACGCTGATGGACGTCGATGGGCTCGACGACGACGCGCTGGTGGTGCCGGTCTGCATGATGGGCGCGCCTACGGTTATGACCGAGAAACTGCCCCAAGGCGACGAGTTGATGAACGCCTTTACCGCGCTGGAAAAGGTGATGGGCCGCAAGATCGACGCGGTGCTCTGCGGCGAGGCGGGGGGCGTCAACTCCACCACGCCCTTCGTAGTCGCCGCCGCCTCCGGCCTGCCGCTGATCGACGGCGACGGCATGGGACGGGCGTTTCCGGAATTGCAGATGGTCACGTTCACCCTTGCGGGCGTGTCGGCCACGCCGATGGTACTATGCGACGACAAGGGCAATTCCATCGTGCTCGAAACCGTGTCCAACAGTTGGACGGAACGGCTGGCGCGGGCCGCCACGGTCGAGATGGGCGGCTCGGCGCTGCTGGCGTTCTACCCGATGTCGGGCAAGGTGGCCAAACAGGCGGTTGTGCGCGGCACGCTGTCGCTCTGTGCCAAATGCGGCAAAACGCTGCGTGCGGCGCGCACGGCCAATGCCGATCCTGTGGCAGCACTCGCGGATCTGCTGGGCGCGCAAAACCTGTTTCACGGACGCATCAGCGATATCGAGCGGCGTACTGTCGGCGGCTTTGCCCGTGGTCGCGCCACGATCACCGGGGTCGAGGCACATCGGGGTGAAACCATGACGCTGGATTTCCAGAACGAGTTCCTGATCGCGGAAAAGGACGGCCAGGTGCTTGCCACCACCCCCGATTTGATCGCCCTGGTCGAGGCCGACAGCGGCGATCCCGTTACGGCGGATTCGCTGAAATATGGCCAGCGGCTGATGACGCTGGCCTGGCCCTGCAACCCGCTTTGGGCCACACCCGAGGGGATCGCGCTGGTGGGCCCGCGCTATTTCAAATACGAACGCGACTATGCGCCTCTGCCGCGCTGACGCTGGCAGGGTGTGCGTGTATTACGCGCCCTCCGGGGGGGTGGCGTGGCCCGCGTGATGCACGCACCCCTTGCCGACGCTGAGGCGGCATCGATATGGATCCGGGCCTCAAAGAAGAGGTGATCCTTGTCACACCGGCGGGGTCTCCGGCATCGGGGACCGCCGTCGTGGCGGGCGGGCCGAGGGCGCTTGCCCCGTGGCGCTCGACCGCGCGGCGGACGATGGCCCTGATTGGTTCAGCTTCGATCTGACCGACAAGGCCGCCTGCTGCGCGGCGGTGCGCACCTCAACAAAGATATCATCGCGCGGTACAATCGATTTTTCAAAGCGGAAGCTGTGCTCATCGTCTGACCGGTTTTGGCCGGTCATCCATTATAGCAGGTATTGATCATTGCCGGCTGGGACTCAACAAGCCGGTGTCGCGTTGCCCTTAAATCGGTTCTGCCTCAATCTGCGTGGCGGATTGGCAGCATCCTTGCTCTGAGCAACTCCGCACCGGCTCTTCCGTACATTGCCGCTTCAGGGTTTTAAGTCGGTTGATCTGGCCTTCAGCCTAGCCGTTGCCCCACGGCAGTTCTATGGCGTTCCGCACAGCATCGATGTCTCGGTGCAGGTACGGGCTAATCGCATGATGGGGATAATGTTCGACTCGATGGCGCTGTCGATCCAAGCGCCGAGCGGGTCGGACTGGCCACCACGCAGGATGCCCTTGAAACGCATGGCGAAGCTCCGCATCGTGGCAAAGGCAGGCGATCCGTTCTTGGACCGTACGGCTGAGCGGAACAGAATACCGTCATAAGGGCTGATATTTCTTTTCAAAAGTCCCATTCGGAAGTACTCTCCCCGAGTGGTCTGAGGCCTTCGCTTGCGACGGCATCGGGCAACCGGAATTCGTACTATCCAAGGAAATTGATGTGGCGCCGAGAGATGGGGGACAAGCTAGCGATATCGGCGGCATCAATCTGCTCACCACGTTCGGGCTCCGCACTCGGCCTCTGATGGCAGGCTCGCGCTGCACCTTGAAGGGCCGTCAGCAAAAGGCTACTCAACCTGCTCGTCGAGCCGAGCTTGGGTGGGCGCTTCTATGCACCAAGCGCCCGGGTGCCGAGAGAGATAGGGGCTCTGCGCGTCGATGCGTCCAGCACCTTCGAAAGGGGCGGAAAGCGGTCGTTCGCTTCGCACTGCACAAATGTCTGGTTCGGGGCCGCTAGCCGACCGCCAGCTCTTAGTCATCAGGCTACATATGCTGCCGCAGCCGGAGTCGGGCGCTTTGACATGTTTTGACAATCCGCGTGGTCAAAGTCGCTCGATCTCGTTGGATTCAAACCACTGGTTGCGGAGAGCTGCTCCGATGAGCGCATCTGGATCCTCGGTATATGCGACTAGCGCTAGGCTTTTCTCGGCACGCGTGCAGGTGACGTACAGAAGCCGCCGCGTTCGGCTGATGCCGCCGTCGGTAGCATCGGCAAGATGCTTGCGGTCCGTATCGGATAGCGGCTTGGCCTCGAATAGCTTGTCGTAAGAAAAGAGAAATCCGCGTGCATCACTATCATCGAGAATTATCAGCACGCGCTCAAATTCAAGCCCTTTGACGCCCTGATGAGTTCCGAACGGTCCGCGGTCGCTTACATATTCAGCAAAGGGAATCGTCTGGCGATAAGGCGGCTCCAGAAATGCTCTCCAGGCCTCGAGACTTGCGGGAGACACCTCTGCGGTCCCGTCGTCAGAATCCGATTTCTCTTCGTCAGTGATCAATTCGAAATCTGGTGCCGCGGTACCGGGATCATCAGCTACAAACGGGCGCAGTGCTGCAGGAATCTCGAATAACCGGTGCTCTGCGACGCATTCGAGGACGGCGCGGAAAGTGGTCGAAGGGCTATCGAGATTGAGGGCGAGCAGCGCGACCACGCCTGTCCGTATCGGCAGCATCGGATCGTCTGGGGTCACAGTTTGAACAACACCCAATCTTCAGGCACTAGGCGCTCCAGTTCAGGATGACCGTCAAGAAAAATACGCTGCATCGTGTCGCCGAAAAGGCCTATGCCGAACTGCCTCGACCACTGGCGCGAGACTCCAGCTCGGCAGCAGGACCGCGATCTGATTGGTCAGTCGCTCGATCCGCGCCTCGGCGTCAGTCACGGCATGGATATAATCCTGTAGCACGATCTGTTGC
>Ga0105054_10006629_pt1 | contig 16087 bp, 16 predicted proteins | sample BON02_FD_78091 | JGI IMG/M metagenome (GOLD analysis project Ga0105054, IMG submission 78091) | Freshwater microbial communities from Lake Bonney liftoff mats and glacier meltwater in Antarctica - BON-02 (megahit assembly) | ecosystem: Environmental > Aquatic > Freshwater > Ice > Glacier...
CCGGGTCGGAGGACGCCGCACCCGGCCCCTATGTGACCATCAGCCTGACCGATACCGGCACCGGCATGTCGCCGGCCATCAGGGAGCGGATATTCGACCCGTTCTTCACCACCAAGCCGATCGGCCAGGGCACCGGGCTGGGCCTGTCGCAGCTGTACGGCTTCGTGCGCCAGTCCGGCGGCTTCGTGCGGGCGGAGAGCGCACTGGGCCAGGGCACCACGATCACCATCCACCTGCCGCGCGAAGCGATGGCGGCCGCCAACCCGGCCGGAACGCTGGATGCCGAAGCCAGCCCGGCCACGCCGGACGCCAAGGCGGAAGGGGCGCGGGTGCTGCTGGTCGAGGACGACGCGCAGGTGCGCGCGGTCATCAGCGAGGTGCTGCACGATTTGGGCTGCACGGTGCTGGAGGCCAGTGACGGCACCGCGGGCTGGCAGATCGCCCAGTCCTCCGCGCGGATCGACCTGCTGGTGACCGATGTGGGCCTGCCCGGCATGAACGGCCGGCAACTGGCCGATGCGGCGCGCGGCCTGCGGCCCGACCTCAAGGTGCTGATCATCACCGGCTATGCCGGCACGGCGCTGGCCGACCTGGAACTGCCGGCGGGCATGATGCTGCTGCGCAAGCCATTCACCCTGGACGAGCTCAGCGCCGGCGTGGCGATGCTGCGCAAGGATGCGGTGCGGGCCGTTGCGTGAGCGCTGATTCAAGCGTTAAAACAGAAGACCTTCTTTTTCTGAAGAAAAAGAAGCAAAAAGACGTTCTGCTCTTTTTCGCGTAATCAAGACTGTTGGCACCCGACCAAACGATTGAAAGTTTTTTGGTTCTTTTTTTCAAAAAAGAACATTCTAACTTCCGTGCCTTTCCTTTGGGTTACTCGCCTCAGCTGCTGCACGCCGCCCCGCCCAGCACGCAGAAACGGGCGCAATGCGGGTGGTTCAGCGCCACCGCCCGGCTGGCCTCGGCCAGGGTGGCGCCCAGGTTGAACTGGTCGTCGTAGGGCAGCAGGGTGCAGGCGGCCACGCTGGGGGCGTGGCCGCGATGCTTCACCACCATGCGCGCGGTGGCGCACATCACGCTGTCCGGCGACTTGTCCAGGATGCCCCAGCACGCGGTGGTGATTTCCGGCACGTCGGCCGCCGGGTCCATTTCGGGGAACAGCACCAGGCGGGCCGGGTCGGCGGCATCCACCGCCACGCCCAGTTCGGCGAACAGGCGGGCGAAGGCGCCGCGCAGCGCGGCCTCGCCGCCCGCGTCGAAGCCGAGCCGTCCGGCCACGGTGACATCGAAGCCGTGTGCGGCGAGCCATTGCAGCCCGGCCACCGCCGGCGCCCAGCTGGCCCGGCCGCGCTCGGCCTCGTGCACCGCGCGGTCGGGGTGGTCGAGCGAGACGCGCATTTGCAGGCGGCGGCCGACGCGGGCGAGCGGGGCCAGGCGGTCGGCCATCTTGGCCATCGGGCGCATGGCGTTGGTCAGCACCAGCGCATCGAAGCCGCGCGCCAGCACCACCTCCAGCATGTCGGGCAGGTCGGGGTTCATGAACGGCTCGCCGCCGGTGAAGCCGATCAGCCGGGTGGGGTGGCCGTCGCGGGCGATCTCGTCGAGATAGGCGGCCACCTCGGCGGTGGTGAGATAGGCCAGCCGGTCGTTGGTGGGCGAGGATTCGATGTAGCAGTTGGCGCAGGCGAGGTTGCACAGCGTGCCGGTGTTGAACCACAGCGTCTCCAGCCCGCGCAGCGCCACGCTGGCCCGCGCCTCGCCGCGCGCCGTGGTGGCCGGGTCGCGGAACTTCGCCCGGTCAAGGCGGGGGCTGGGGTGGGGGGCGGCACGGGGCTCGGGCGGTGCGGGCACGGGACGGATAACGACATTCATCAGCAGGCCTTCACGAAAAAGGCGGCCACACGCCGACGGCCGCCCCTTCCTTGTTCGTTGGCAGGCGCGTGCGGGTTACAGCGCCGCGAGCACGGCCTCGGCGCGGCTCACGTCGAAGCCGCCGGCGGCTTCCACGGCCAGGTGGGTCACCTTCCCATCGTCGGCCACCAGGGCGAAGCGCTGGCTGCGCACGCCCATGTTGCGGGCCACCAGGTCGAGCTCCAGGCCCATCGCCTTGGTCAGCGCCGCCGAGCCGTCGGACAGCATGGTTACCTTGCCGTCGGTGCCCTGTTCGCGGCCCCAGGCGCCCATGACGAAGCCGTCATTGACCGCCATGCACACCACCTCGTCCACGCCCTTGGCCTTCAGCGCGTCGAAGTTCTGCACGAAGCCGGGCAGGTGCTTGACGCTGCAGGTGGGGGTGAAGGCCCCCGGCACGGCGAACATCACAACCTTGCGGCCCTTGAAGATCTCGTCGGTCGAGACCTCCTTGGGGCCGTCGGCCGTGGCCTTCATCAGCTTCATCGACGGGATCTGGTCGCCTATCTTGATCATCTGGCTCGTGCCTCATTCGTTTCAGGGTTGCCGCGGCGGACGGCCCGCCACGGCCACAGTCGGAGTCGACCATAGTCATGGCCGGAGTCGGCCACGGTCGGAGTCGACCATGGTCATGGCCGCAGTCGGCCATGGTCATGGCCGCATACGTAGGATGGGTGGGGCCACGAGTCACGGGGGGAGTGCCCCCGCCCCCACTTGCATTGCCCCGCTTGCATCGCCCCGCTTGCATGGCGGCCCAACCTGTCCAAGATAGGGAGCATGGCACCTAAATCCACCCCCGTTCCGAATCTGCCGCCCGACCGGCCGGCGCTGGCCCCCGGCGAGCCGTGGCTGACCGGCCAGGTGCTGATCGCCATGCCCAGTCTGGCCGGCAGCGATTTCGACCACGGCGTGATCTACATGTGCGCCCACACCGCCGACGGCGCGATGGGCATCATGCTGAACCAGCCGCTGGCCGCGCCCAGCTTCGCCGACCTGCTCAAGACGCTGGAGCTGGAGCCGGTGCCGCCGGCGCGCAGCATCCGGCTGTACAGCGGCGGGCCGGTGGACCACGGCCGCGGCTTCGTGCTGCACACCGCGGACTGGACCGGCGACGGCAGCCTGCGCGTGGATGACCGCCTGGCGCTGACCGCCAGCCTGGACGTGCTGAAGGCGATCGCCGCGGGCGGCGGGCCGGAACAGGGGCTGCTCGCACTTGGCTATGCCGGCTGGGGCCCCGGCCAGCTCGACCGCGAGGTGCAGGAGAACGCCTGGCTGTCGGTGCCGGTGACCGCGCCGGACGACATCGCCCTGCTGTTCGACGCCGACCACGAGACCAAGTGGCGCCGCGCGCTGGGCAAGCTGGGGGTGGACCCGATGCTGCTGTCGGGCACCGCCGGGCACGCCTGAGCGCCCGCCGCACATCTTCTTGTTCTTGCGTGCCCGGGCAGCCGATTCCGCTTGTCCGTTCCGCCGCCGCTGGCGCACGCTCCGGGGCATGCGCTGGGTCGGCCTCCTGTTCCTGCTCGTCGTGTTGCTGCTGCCGGCCCGGCCCGCCGCGGCCGAACGCCCGGTCGATCTCGCCCTGGTGCTGCTCACCGACATGTCGCGCAGCGTGGACGACGGCGAGTACCGCCTGATCAAGCAGGGCTACGCCACCGCGCTCACCGACCCCAAGGTGCTCGCCGCCATCCGCGGCGGCCCGATCGGCGCGATCGCCCTGATATACGTGGAATACGCCGGCGCGCATGAGGTCCGCACCCTGGTGGACTGGACGGTGGTGCACGACGACGCCTCCGCCCGCGCCTTCGCCGAGCGCGTGCAACAGGCCCCGCGCGCCTTCTGGGGCCGCACCGCCATCTCCGCGGGCATCGAGCACGCCATGGCCGCCCTCGGCCCGGGCCTGCGCGACGCCGGCATCGAGGCGTGGCGCCTGGTGATCGACGTGTGCGGCGACGGCACCAACAACAGCGGGCGCGAGGTGGCCGAGGTGCGCGACGAAGCCGTGGCCGCCGGCATGACGGTGAACGCCCTGGTCATCCATAGCGACCCGCTGAACACCTGGACCGCCGCGCACGTGCAGCCGCCGGGCGGGCTGACCAACTACTACCGCGAGAACGTGATCGGCGGCGTCGGCGCCTTCGTGCTGGAGGTGGAAAACTTCGCCAGCTTCGGCACCGGACTGATCCGCAAACTGATCACCGAAATCGCCGGCGCAGCGCCGGAGCGGGAATACGCGGCTGGCGAATAGAGCAATATCCGATCGAGCGGCTTGGCCCTTCATGTCACCGCGCCGGACAGGCGCCCGCGCGCCGCGGCGATGAGGCCCAGCACCTGGGCGGCTTGCGCCGGGTCGTCGGGGTTGAAGGGGTCGCCTGTCCAGTCCACCACCTTGGTCTGCATGCGGGGCGCGCGCGCCGGCGTGGCGCCGTAGGTGGCGGCGATATCGTCCAGCATCGCCACCAGGGCGGGCGGAGCGTAGGTGATGCGGGTATTGTCGCATGGCACCCGTTGGCCCAGCCGTTCCAGCGCGGCCACATGCACCATTTCGCCCACCGGACGGGCATGCCGGTCGCGGCTCACTGTCTTGGCGTATCCCGTGACCGGCACGGGCAGGTTGCCGATCGCGCGAAGTCCGCGCCGCAGCAGCTCATAGAACCCGCCGCGCGACTCGTGCTGCGGCGCCAGCGCGCTCTGCTGAGCTATGGCGGGCCAGGCATCCGCATCCCACGGGAAATCGGCGAACTGCTTCTTCACCCGGCGCATCATCCAGTCCAGGCTAAAATCGTCCAGTGCCGGCGACCCCGGCACCCGCGCCTCGCCATCGGCATAGCCGCCGCCGACATCGGCATGCACGCCGGGAAACCACACCTGCTCGGTCACGTTCTGCGCCGGCTTGAACTTGTGCCGCCGCCACACCGCCGCCGCGAACGGCAGGCGCTGCTCGTCCAGCGCGATGGCATGCAGGTTCAGCATCGTGTTCGACGGCAACTCCACATTGTGGAACTGGAAGCGCATCCGGTTGAACGCGCGCAGGATGCTGAGCGGCACGCCCAGCGCACCCACCGTGTCGAACACGCCGAGGCAGTTCACGCACGACTCCTCGCGCGGGTGAACGTGCTCGGCCAGGCGGTGCCAGATGCCGGGCGAGCGGTCATCCGGCCGGGTGCGGTAGTACGACCAGGCGAGATTCTCAAGCTCGGGCGTGCACGCCTCCGCCCGCAGCAGCCCCGCCGCCCCGATGAACCCGGCCAGCGAGCGTGCGGTGAAGGCGCCGCGCGAGAAGCCGAACAGGTGAACCTCGTCGCCCAGCCGGTAGTGGCGCGACAGGAACTTGTAGCCGCGGCGGATATTCTCATCCAGCCCGTAGCCCAGCGCGCCGCCGAGGAACCGGTCGAGCCTGGTGTCGGTGCCGACGCCGCGCAGATATAGTACCAGCGTCTTGGGGTCCGCCTGGCCGCGCTCCCCGCGCAGCGTCAGCGACCGGGCGATCACCTCGCGCATCCGCACGATATTGGTGTCGCGCTGGTTGAACTCCGAATCGTTCCAGGTGCCGTCGAGCAGCAGGATGAGGCGCTGCTTCTGGTTCGGGTCCGCGTCCATGGAACCTCCCTGCCGGCGCGCCGCCACGCCGGGCTGTTGCAACCGGACCAACGCTAGGCCGCCGCCCGCCCGGCAGCAAGCGTTGCGGCGCTTCGGAAGCCCAGCTTCGGCACCGCGTTCACCCGCAGCGACGGCGACCTCGCCGCCGCCCTGGTCCCGCCCCGTCAGTCGTCCTGCGGCGGCAGCGAACGCAGATAGGCGATGATGTCGGCCATGTCGTCCGGCCGGATCTGCGCCCAGACCGGCGAGCGCCCGCCCATCGGCGGCGCCAGCTTCCGCCCGTCCGCCGAGACGCCCCGCGTGATCGCGCCGCGGATCTGCTCGTCGGTCCAGGCGCCGATCCCCATTTCCCGGTGCGAACTGATGTTGCGCGCCACCACCACGCCCCATGGCCCTTCCAGCACCAGACCGCTGGCGCCGCGCCTGGCGGGATCGGCGCGGCCCTCGCCGAGCTGGCCGGAATGGCAGTCCATGCAGTGCGCGATGTTGACAGCGAGGTACTCGCCGCGCGCCACGCGGTCGCCAGCAGGCGGATCGGGCACATATGCGACCGGCGGCCCCGCCGGCGCCACCGCGAAAGGATAGCGCGACTTCTCCGCCACCGCATGGCGCACCGGCGGGGTGGTGCGCAGATAGGCGACCATGGCGGCCAGGTCGCGGTCGGAAATGCCACGGTAGGATTCCACCGGCATCGGCGGGCCGATCGGCGAACCGTCGGGCCGTACGCCGTCGCGGATGGCCGCGGCGATCTGCGCGTCGGTCCAGGCGCCGATGCCGGTCTCGCGGTCCTGGGAGATGTTGGAGGCGACGGCGCGGAAGCCGCGCTCCTCGAAGACCCGCCCGCCGGCCAGCGCCATGCCGGGCACCAGCGCGCCACCGGGCCCGCGCGTGGTGTGGCAGGCGCCGCAGAAGCCCACCACCTCCACCAGGTAGCGCCCGCGCGCCAGCAATGCGGGGTCGCCCGCCTGCGCCGCCGCACCGCGGGCAAGGCCCACCGCCATGAGCGCCGCCGCCAGCAGCAACGGCACGCGGCGCCAGGAAACCAATGCTGCTACGGCTGCGGCCATCGCGCTTCCCCCTCGTTGCCCCGCTGATTTGTTATCAAAAAGGATTGTTCCTGTTTTCGAACTTATACCAACCGCCGTCAAGAACGATCCTTCGTTAGGCAAGGCCAGGGCTTCGCCCTGGACCCACCAGGTCCCGAGCGCGCCTCCGCGCGACGGGCCAAGCCCATGAACCTCAACTATATGATAATAACAGGGGTTTCCAAAGGCCGCCGGCCTTTGGTGGGTCCAGGGCAAAGCCCTGGCCTTGCCTTTGTACATCGGTCAATCAATAGGGCGGTTGGTATTACCGCACTACACAGGGAAACCACCGGCGGCGCAATCCGTATCGCGCCGACCCCGCTGCCGCGGCGCCAAGCGCCGACCGTGGCGGCGGCAGCCACGCCTGCGGCCGCTCCGCCGGCACGCGCCTTGCCCGCCATTGCGACAACGCTGGTCCGGTGGTTCAGTTACCCCGCCCCACCGGAGGAGCCCCGCCGCATGTCCGTGCTCGACCGCTTCCGCCTCGACGGCCGCCGCCTGTTCATCACCGGCGGCAGCCGTGGCCTGGGGCGCGAGATGGCGCTGGCGATCGCCGAAGCGGGCGCGGACGTGGTGATGGTGGGCCGCGACGCCGCCAGCCTGGAGGCCACCGCCGCCGACATTCGCGCGCGCGGGCGCCAGTGCTTCCCCATCCAGGGCGACGCCGGCATGCCGGACGGGGCCGAACAGGCGTGCCGCGAGGCCCTCGCCCTCGGCCCCATCGACATCCTGGTGAACAACATCGGCGGCAGGCGCATCAACGTGCCGATCGAGGACCAGTCGCTGGCCGACTGGCAGGCGATGATGGACCTGAACCTGACCAGCACCTTCCTGTGCACCCGCATCGTCGGCGGTGCGATGGTGGCGCGGGCGAAGGCGGGCGAACTCAAGGCCGGGCGCGTCATCAACATCGCCTCGATGAGCGGGCTGATCGCCAATCGCGGCATCGGCGGGCGCCACTACGAGACCGCCAAGGCCGCAGTGATCCACTTCACCCGCGCGGTCGCCGCCGACTGGGCGCCCTACCGCATCACCGCCAACGCCATCCTGCCCGGCTTCTTCATGACCGAGCCGAACCGGCGCTGGGCGCGCGACAACCCCGCCATGATCGACAACATCCGCGCCACGGTGCCGATGGGCGATGCCGGCCAGCCCGAAGACCTCGGCCCGCTCGCCGTCTATCTCGCCAGCGACGCCGCCCGCTACATGACCGGGGCGGCGCTGGTGATCGATGGCGGCTATACCATCTGGTAACCGCAAGGAACGCAGCCATGCCCGTCGATCCGCAGATCCAGGCGATCCTGGACAAGGCCGCCGGCCTGCCGCCCACCCACACGCTGAGCGTCGCCGCGGCGCGCGCCCGCTACGAGGCGCGGCTCGACGCCCTGCCGCCCCCCGCCCCGGTCGCCGCCGTGGCCGAGCGCACCATCGACGGGCCGGGCGGCCCCCTGAAACTGCGGATCTACACGCCCGAAGGCGATCCAGCAGGAGGTGGCGGGCCGTTCCCGCTGATGGTGTTCTTCCACGGCAGCGGCTTCGTGCTGTGCAGCCTGGATACGCATGACGGCATGTGCCGCAACCTGTGCGCCGGCGCCGGCGTGGTGGTGGTCTCGGTGGACTATCGCCTGGCCCCCGAACACCGCTTCCCCGCCGCCCCCGACGACTGCCTGGCCGCCACGCGCTGGGTCGCCGCGCACGCCGCCGACCTGAACGGCGACCCCGCCCGCCTGCTCGTGGCCGGCGACAGCGCCGGCGGCAACCTCGCCGCCGTCACCGCCCTGCGCATCCGCGAGGAGGGCGGGCCGAAACTCGCCGGCCAGCTTCTGATGTACCCCGCCACCGCCCATTGCAGCGCCGACATGCCCTCCTACGCCGAGAACGCCGAGGGCTACGGCCTCACCCGCGCCACGATGGAATGGTTCTGGGCCCATTACGCCAGCCCGGTGGACGCGCAGAACCCCCACGCCGCCCCGCTCGCCGCCGCCGACCTCTCCCGCCTGCCGCCCGCCTTGGTGCAAACCGCCGAATACGACCCGCTGCGCGACGAAGGCGAACGCTACGCCCGCCGCCTGGCCGAATCCGGGGTGCGGGTGGACATGACGCGCTGGGAAGGCATGAACCACGGCTTCCTGTTCTGGGCCGGGCACGTGGACGCGGCAACGGAGGCGATGCGCGAGGCCTGCGCCTGGGTGCGGCGGGTTACCCGGCAGAACGTCGGCGCTCCATAGGGGCGAAGAAAGGCAAGGCGAGGGCTCTGCCCTCGACCCGCAAAGGGTCAGAGACCCTTTGATCCCAATATTTTAGTCGGCTGCTCGAACCCGAGTGCCGTCAAAGCCCCGCGACCTTTGGGGATGAAATCTTCGAACAAAACAAGGTCCAGGGGCTTGGCCCCTGGCGGGTCTGGGCAGAGCCCAGCCTGACTTAAGTGCGGGCCTTGCTTGAACCGGCCGCTATCGCGCGCCGCCCTACCAGACAAATCGCGGCAGCACCGCTTTCGGCGCCAGGCCCATTTCGCGCGCGGCGGCTTCGATGCGGGCGGGGTTGCCGCCGAGTTCGGCTTCGTGGATTCCGCCCAGCACCCAGCAGGACGGGATATTGCGGCTTTTGGCGCCGGCGATATCGGTTCGCAGGGAGTCGCCCACTGCCAGGGTTTCCGCCTCGGTGGTGCCCAGCATGGCCAGCACCGGGGTATAGATCGCCGGGTCCGGCTTGCCGATCCAGCGCACGTCGCCGCCGATCGTCTCGTAGCGTTGGGCCAGCGCGCCGGCGCAGATCAGCCGCACGCCGCCGCGGATCACCTCCAGGTCGGGGTTGGCGCACACCATCGGCAGGCCGCGCGCGCGGAAGGACTGCAGCAGGCTTTCCCAATCCGCCACCTCGGTGGGGCCGGCGAGGTCGTCCGGGCCGGTGTTCAGCACGAAATCGGCTTCGGCGGGATGCGCGACGACATCGAGGTCCAGCGTCTCGAACACGTTGGCGTCGCGTTCGGGGCCGAGGTGGTACATGCGCCGGCCGAGGCTCGCGAACCAGCGGTCCGGGCGGTCGCGCAGGGCCATGTGGGTGGCTTCCCCGCTGGTCAGGATGCCGGTGTAGAGGTCGTCGGCGATGCCCATGGCCCGCATTGCCGCCTGGGCGGCATGGGCGCGGCGCGGCGCGTTGGACAGCAGCACCGCCGGGCGGCCGAGTTCCCTGATGCGGCTCAGGCAGTCCACCGCGCCGGGATAGGCGCTCACCCCGTCATGGATCACCCCCCACAGGTCGAGGATGAAGCCGCGATGGGTGCGGGCGAGCGTTTCGAAGCCGGTAAGGTGATGCATCATACTCACTTCAGGTCGGCGCCGATGGCGTCGGCGATGGTGGCGAAGCCCTGCTGGTCCATCGCGGCCAGCAATTCGCGGCCCAGGCGCGGGATCAGGGCGGGGCCTTCATAGCTGAAGGCGGTGTAGATCTGCACCAGGCTGGCGCCGGCGCGGATGCGCGCCAGGATGTCCGCCCCGGTGGAAATGCCGCCCACGCCGATCAGCACCAGCCTTCCGGCGGCATGGCGGGCGACGGTGAGCAGCGCCTGTTGCGCCAGCGGGCGCAGCGGCACGCCGGACAGGCCGCCGGCCTGGGTCACCTGCGGCGAGCGCAGGCCGGGCGGGCGGCTGATGGTGGTGTTGCTGACGATCAGCCCGTCGACGCCGGTGGCAAGGGCCGTGTCCACCACCTGGCACAGCCCTTCGTCGGACAGGTCGGGGGCGACCTTTACCAGCAGTTTGGGGCGCTGCGGCACCGCAGCGGCCACCGCCTCCAGGATCGCGCGCAGCCGCGCCTCGCTTTGCAGGTCGCGCAGGCCGGGGGTGTTGGGCGAGGAGACGTTGATGACGATGTAGTCGCAATGCGGGGCCACGGCGGCGATCAGGGCGGGGTAGTCGCGCTCGGGGTCGGCGCCGTCCTTGTTGATGCCGACATTGGCGCCCACGGGCACCCCCACGGGCACCCCCACGGGCACGCCGGCAGGCCGCAAGGCCGCGAGGCGCCCAACAAACGCATCCAGGCCTTCGTTGTTGAAGCCCATGCGGTTGATCACCGCGCGGTCCTCGGCCAGGCGGAACAGCCGGGGGCGCGGGTTGCCGGCCTGCGGGCGCGGGGTGACGGTGCCGGCCTCGACGAAGCCGAAGCCGAGGGCGGCGAGCGGGCGGATGGCGCGGGCGTTTTTGTCGAATCCGGCGGCCAGGCCGATCGGGGTGGCGAACTCCAGCCCCAGCGCCGCCACGCGCAGCCGCGGCGACGGGGCGGCCCGGTGGCGCCCGGCCAGCCCCCGCGCCAGGGCGGCGATGGCGAGATTGTGGGCGTCCTCCGGGTCCATCCGGCGCAGCAGCGGCATGAGGGCGGAGGCGAGGGCGGGGTGCATGGGGCGCTATGTGCCGGGAATAGTCCCGCTTGGGAAGCTATCCCGCCAGGTTGGCCACGCGCACCCCGTTGGCCTCGCTGGCGGCGGTCACGAACATCACCCGCCCGCCATCGGCGGCCGACACCAGCAGCATGTCGCCGCCGGCCAGCATGTCGGCGGCCGGGCTGAAGAACCCCGGGGCCTCGGCCTGCGCCAGCGGGTAGCCGGCAGCCTTGTAGTGCCACAGGGTGAAGCCCTGGGCGTAGGCGAGCACCGAAAGATTGCGGATGGCGAATTCCATGGCTGGCTCCTGGACAAAAAAAGAGGGCCGCATCCCGGTGGAACGCGGCCCCGAAGGTGGGGAGGAGAGTGCCGCCGGCGCAGACGCAGCTTCGCCGTCGACAAGGGCAGACTAGGGTTGGGGCGGCGGCAGGGTCAAGGACTTTTTTCCTTTAATTAGGTATTTTTTCGGTTGACGCGTCGGGCGTTGACGAGTCGTGTGTTGAAGAGTTCAGGCGACAATGCCCTTCAGGCGCAGCAGGAACTCCAGCCGCTCCAGCGCCTCGCCCCACAACCGCGCCGCGGCCCGCTCGGCCGGATGGCCAGCGTCCGGAGCGATGCCGCGCTCGCCCCAGGCGCGCAGCACGCGGGCATGGGTGAGGTCGATGCGGCGGCGGCGGTACAGGGTGTCCAGGCAGCGCACCACGTCGTCGGGGTCGCAGGGCCGCGCCACGCGCCCACCCCCTGCGCCGCTGCCATCGCGCCGGGCGGTCAGGGCCGACATCGTCCAGAACCAGGCCTGGGCGGCGTCGCGGAAGGCGGTGCCGGGGGACGCGGCCGCGTTCGTGCCGATGGGGCGGGCCGCGGGGCGGGCGTTCAGGCGAAGGGCGGCGGCGGCTTGCATGGTGGCGTCTCCTGTCGGTATTTGGAACACATTGTGAACATACAAGCAGCGTCGCCGGACCGCTGCAAGGGGAAATGCGGATTTTTTCCTAGGCGAATCGGGGATGATTCCTATAAGCGAGGAATACGGCCGATTCGCGGGCCATTCGAGCCACCGCGCGGGCGGAGGAACTGGTGATGAAGCATGCCGATATCTGGCGCGCGCTCGACACGCTCGCCGCCGAACACGGCCTGTCAGCCTCGGGGCTGGCCAAGAAGGCCGGGCTCGACTCGACCACCTTCAATCCCTCCAAGCGCATCATGCCCGACGGCCGCTCGCGCTGGCCCAGCACCGAAAGCCTGGCCAAGGCGCTGGATGCGGTGGGCACCGGCTTCGACGAGTTCGCCGCCCTGGTCGGCGGCGCCCGCGCGCTGCCGGGCAGCGGGCGATCGGCAGCCAACCGGCGCATCCCGCTGATCGGCCTGGCGCAGGCCGGCAACGAAGGTTTCTTCGACGACGGCGGCTTCCCCGTGGGCGGCAGCTGGGACGAGGTGGGGTTGCCGGAAGTGGCCGACCCGAACGCCTATGCCCTGGAAATCAGTGGCGATTCAATGGAGCCGGTGTTCCGCGACGGCGACCTGGTGATCGTCTCGCCCAGCGCACCGCTGCGCCGCGGCGACCGGGTGGTGGCGCGAACCCATACCGGCGAGGTGCTGGCCAAGGAACTCGCCCGCCGCTCAGCCCGGCGCATCGAACTGAAAAGCCTCAACCCCGCCTACCCCGACCGAGCCTTCGACCTTTCGCAGGTGGTGTGGATGCACCGCATCGTCTGGGCGAGCCAATAGCGCCAGAATCGCTGGTCGCGGCCCGTAGAGGCGCGGCCCGTAGAAGCAAGGCCCGTAGAAGCAGGGCAAGGCCAGGGCGTCGCCCTGGACCCACCAAAGGCCGGCGGCCTTTGGAAACCCTTTTATTATCATATAGTTAAGGTCCAGGGCGAAGCCCTGGCCTTGCCTAACGAAGGATCGTTCTTGACGGCGATTGGTATTAATCCTCCTGCGTCCCGGCCTGCGATTTCGGCCCTCAGCCTGTCGCCAGCACGATATTGAAGTCCACGCGGCGCGAGTCGGGGGCCTGGCCTGGTCCGGGCGGCAGCGGGGTGACGATCAGGGCTTCCGGCCGGCGGGCGCTTTGCAGGAACGGGTCGGTTGCGTTGTAGGGGTCGCCTTCGAAATACATTTGCGTCACCAGGCGTTCGGCGCGGGCGGTGACCGCGAAGTGGATATGGGCCGGCCGCCAGGTGGTGGGGCTGGTGGGGTATGCGGTGGGTTTCACGGTGGTGAAGGCGTATCGCCCGTCGGCATCGGTGGTGGCGACGGCGAAGCCGTGGAAATGTGGGTCGAGCGGGGCGGGGTTCACGTCGCCGGCATGGCGATAGCGGCCGTGGCTGTTGGCCTGCCAGATCTGCACCTCCGCACCGGCAACCGGGGTGCCGTCCAGCATCACCACCCGGCCCGACAGGTGCAGCACCAGCCCCGCGGCGCGCCCGCCTTCGGTGAGGTCGCCGCCGGGGTCGGGCAGTTGGTGGACCGGGTAGAACGGGCCGAGGATCTGGTCGGGCGTGCGCCGGCGCAGGAAATCGCCGGCTTCGCCTTGCGTGGCGGTGGCCTGCCTCGTTGCCGCTTCGGACATCGTTGCCTCCCTCTCCGGCGGGGCGCTGCCGTGCCCGCGCTGTTACGGGCGATGCTAGCGGGTGGCGCACGGTCTCGCCAAGGGCGGCGCATAGCGGCGTCATCGGGCGAAGACCGCTGCGTGATCCCGCCGGGATCATGAGCGCCTGGCACACCGCCAGCACCGGCACGGCTGCATACATAAAGCATCAACGATTGCGCCCGTACTATCTGTCCGCGGGCGGGAGCCAATGCGCTTGCCGACTGTTTTTGCGATGGCGCCTTCCGGCGCTTGCGGCGCGTTTCCCGGCCTCGTGCGCCGCCGCATGGGGCCCCCCGTTCGGGGGCGTTACGGCATCGTTGCCTCGGGCGACCGGATTAATTTACTAAAATTAACGTATAACAGCAAAATAACGCTGGATTTTCGTTGCCCGTTCCCTCACTTTCCCGTTCAGCGAAACGAAGTGCCTCGGTAAGACCTGCTCATGCCAACACGCGATTTGTCCGCGACTGCCCGCCACCCCCTTGGAGGATTGCCTCATGGCCGCCCTGATGACACCGGAACGACTGCTGGGAATTCTACGTGATACCATCGTTGGAACCGTCCGCCGTGACGGTCCCGATCTGTCGGCGCGCCAGTTCGGTGTGTTCCTGATCACCTACCTGGAAGATGGTCCGCACACGGTGCGCGGCCTGGCGGCGCGGCTGGAGGTTTCCAAGCCCGCCATCACCCGCTCGCTCGACCGGCTGGCCGAACTCGGCCTGGCCAAGCGCGCGCCCGACCCGCGCGACCGCCGCTCGGTGCTGGTGATACGCACCCGCCGCGGCAACGACTTCCTGGCCGACCTGCGCAGCTACCTCAACGCCGCGCTGAAGACCAAGACGGGCCGCGAGGACGCCATCGCCGCCTGAACCGCCAACGAAAAGGCCCGCGCCACGGGAATGCCGTGGGCGGGCCTGTCTCGCCGCCACCCCGCGCCGGGGTGGAGTCAAGCACTCATACCAACCGCCGAAATGAATGGCCGCTCCAAAGCAAGCACGGGGCGCTGCCCCGCACCCCGCCTGGTCCGGCGCGCGCCTTCGCGCGACGGGCCGAGCCCCTGGACCTCATATCGTTGAAATAGATGGGTTTCCAAAGGCCTTCGGCCTTTGGCGGGTCCAGGGCAGAGCCCTGGTCTTGCCTTTCTGGGATCGGTCATCACCAACGGCGGCTGGTATCAGGCGGATGTGATCCGGTCGATCGCGGCCAGGTCGTCGGCGGTCAGCTTCCAGTCGCCGGCCTTCACGTTCTGCTCCAGTTGCTCCGGCTTGGTGGCGCCTGCGATCACGCTCGACACCGGCGACTGCGCCAGCAGCCAGCTGAACGCCAGTTCCAGCGCGGTGTGGCCGTGCGCCTCGGCATAGTCGATCAGTTTCTCGCTGATCGCCCAGTTCGCGTCCGACAGGTAGCGGTCGGCCAGGCGCTGGGTGGTGGTCAGGCGCGAATCCGCCGGCATTGGCGCATTGCGGCGGTACTTGCCGGTGAGCAGGCCCGAGGCGAGCGGGAAATACGGCAGCAGCCCCATGCCGAGGAAGCGTGCGGCCGGCATCAGTTCGCGTTCGGCGTCGCGCACCACCAGCGAATACTCGTCCTGGCACGACACGAACGGGTTCAGCCCTCCGGTGCGGGCGATCCACGCCGCGTCGGTCATCTGCCACGACGCCCAGTTGGAGCAGCCGATGTAGCGCACCTTGCCCTGGCGCACGAGGTCGTCCAGTGCCCGCAGCGTCTCCTCCACCGGGGTCAGCGGGTCGAAGCGGTGCACCTGGTACAGGTCGATGTAGTCGGTCTTGAGCCGGGTGAGGCTCGCCTCCACCGCCTGCATGATGTAGCGGCGCGAGGCACCCTGTTTGCTGCCGTCATCGCTCATCGGCATGCAGAACTTGGTGGCCAGCACGATATCGCGGCGCATGTCGCCCAGCACCTGGCCCATGCACGTTTCCGACCCGCCGCGCTCGCCGTACATGTCGGCGGTGTCGAACAGGGTGATGCCGAGGTCGAACGCCTTGTGGATGACCTTCCGCGTGGCTTCCAGGTCGATGCGGCCGCCGAAATTGTTGCAGCCAAGCCCCACCGCCGACACGCGCAGGCCGGACTTGCCGAGATTGCGGATTTCCATGGTGATCTATCCCCGTTCAGAAGCCGCAATTGTCACCCGGCAAAAGGGCGACGTCAAAGAGGCAGGCGGAGGAAGAATGAGGTCCAGGGGCTCGGCCCGTCGCGCGAAGGCGCGCGCCGGACCAGGCGGGGTCCGGGGGCAGCGCCCCATAGGCGCTAGGATAAGGGAGGCTGGGCTCTGCCCAGACCCGCCAGGGGCCAAGCCCCTGGACCTTTACCTGCAAGAATCATTAATGATTACAATTAGTTGAGAGTTTTGAAATGCTAAGAGTTTCCTGGCTGAGTCAGCAGCCCCAGATTGATATACGGCTTCGACTGATGGCCGCTGGCACGGCCATTAAAGATAATGGGATCAAAGGGTCTCCGACCCTTTGCGGGTCGAGGGCAGAGCCCTCGCCTTTCTTATCC
>Ga0105054_10006630_pt1 | contig 16087 bp, 9 predicted proteins | sample BON02_FD_78091 | JGI IMG/M metagenome (GOLD analysis project Ga0105054, IMG submission 78091) | Freshwater microbial communities from Lake Bonney liftoff mats and glacier meltwater in Antarctica - BON-02 (megahit assembly) | ecosystem: Environmental > Aquatic > Freshwater > Ice > Glacier...
AAACCGGAGCTTCTACAGTGCACTGTACCATCTGATGTCACAGCGACGATTAGCAAGAGGATGTATAGCATAAACACTTGTAATAGATGCAATCAAGTTGATTAACTTGGCAGTCTCCAACGTTTCTTTTGAAAAATGATCTTTGCCCCATGGAAGCGATTCAGGATTTACAGTTGATGGTCTCTCGCTTGATTTTTTGGGACTGCAATTCACCTGCGTTCCCAATTCAAAATGGATCGGTTTCGAAAGTGCAGTTGACGTCTTTGGAACACGAGATTTGGTCAATTCAGTTTCAGGTTGAGGTAGAGCTCTAGGTATAGACTTCTTGGCTTTGCTTCTACCTAGTAGGAAGTCTAGGGCCGCGTTTGAAATTGTGTCTGTAACAATATTCTGTACTTGTCGTTCCAATGAATCGTGCAGTTCAAAATGATTCATTTTCAAAAGCCCTTCACAAAGACCATTACCGATCTCTTGGAAATGCGCGGCATTAAATTGGCTGTTGTGTAACTTGGAATTTAAGGATCCAACACCAGCTCCTGCAAAGGAAGCTTCAAGTGTGAAACTTGCTCTTATACCCAATTCTCTTGCCACTACAATTCTTGCTGCTTGCAGATGTGATTTGCTTACGGAAAACGAGCAATCAGGTAGCGAGAATAAATGCGATGTAAATTGCGACTCGGCAACTAATTTTGGAAACGTCCTTACAACTGTTTTTTGGTCCAAAGTTGTTTTTCTGTATTCTACACCATACATGAATATATTCTTCTTTCGTGAATGTCCATGAAAGTCTACAAATAGTGATACTTTATTCACTGAATGAGTTTGGCGGATCATACTCTTAGTATGCCATATCGTAGGATGATCATGGGGACTAGGCTTCATCCATGTACGATTCAAATCACAACCACTCAACGAAGTGCGATAGTTTCCATGATACACACCATCAGGATTCAGCATTGGGACTATTTTAAAGACATACAATTCCCTCAGCATTTTGGCGAGAGCGCTATTCCCAAGCAAAAACCGAATCGTTCCTTCCATCATGTAGCTGGCATTTGTTTCACCAGGATGAACTCGACCAGTAAAAACCACTGCAGGTCGAGTCAAAGGACTGCCAGACTTGAAATTAGTGATCGTTAATTCATCACAACGAAGTCCACCTAGCGACTTGCAAAGCAATCGTCTCTCGCAAATAGTTGCTGTTGCTTCACTGCAAGATGCGTCCAAGAAGTTTTGCAACTTGGTGTAAGAGTAGGGGAAACACATTGCTACAAGATACACGTCATTAGGGGTGTCAAAGGTCATAGAGAAGGTTAACGAATAATAGTTGACGGATTTCTTTTCGCCAGGAGATGTATAGTCATTCGGCCCGTAAGATAGTTTTGATCCTGCTCGTCGCCATCCTCGACCTTGAGTCTCAGCCTGAGAAAATGAATACAAACATGGTTGAGCCCCTTCTGCGAACATAGACCCTGGCTTACAGTGATTCACGATGTTGAACTTGTGTGTAGCGGTGCCTTGATGACCCATTGGATGAGTGTTTGTAACAGCAAAGTAGAACCACTGATGATGTCCCGTGGTGTGAAGATCTGATCGTATAACTAAATCGTACTCGTTCGGATTCAACCGAACAGCTTGCAGCAGATTTGCTCCTTCAAACCTGCTTTCGAATAATAGATGGTGATCAGTTTCACAAGTAGGAGATATATCCGTTTTGCAACCACCGACTAAGAACGACGATGGAGTTCCTTTTTGCAAAGGTGGTTCGGCTCCTAGAATGTAAGGCAAGGCAGGACTTAAAGTGGATTTGGCTCGTCCTTCTCCCTCCCCTAAAGCCAACCGCCAGTCGTACACTAAGCGCTTATCACCGCATACATTGACAGCATGCCTGGGTCGTTCGTACTCTGGTATGTATGGTTCAAGATCATCGACACTGGCATCATGGATAAGCTCTGGCAAAGTAGCTACGAATCGTGCCATCGCCGAAGTTGGTTCTTCAAAAGTGAATGACTGACATTCTTGTTTTGGTGTAGCGGTTTGGGGAAAGCTGCTTTCCTCCACCGGGGGTTCATCCGTCTCGGACCCATCCGCATCGCTGTTATCGCTGGCATCGATCTCATTATTTGAAAGTAGATAAGACTCTTCGAGTTTCTCTTCTATACATATATCTGCTTTTTCAGGTTCCTTTGTTGATTCAACAATTCGCAGCTCCTTCTCTAGTTTACGTTGTACTTGAGCATTTCGTATTTCACTTGAAACTTTATAAAAGGACTTAACAATATCTGATTCATTAATAGAATCCGGAAAACTTGACGAGCAAGTACCTCCGATCAACTTGAGAATCAATGCAGTTTTGCTTCGTAAACTCTGGAGCAACTCAATATATACATCCTGTTCAACTGCTTGGAGTTTTTTTTGAAGAGCCAGGACTAAAGAGACCCCACTCGACCCAGCAAGACAGCGCAAAGTTAATTGTCGCTCCGCATACAATGACACAACTAGAAATCTGCAGAGGCTATTAAGCATCTTCCATCTTGGTTCATCCGTATCGTTGCATTCGAATTTCAAAAGTTTGAATGCGTCGAGCCAGAGCAATGCCACGCTGAGCAGTTCGGTGATAGAGCAATCTTGTTGCAGCGATAAAACTTCCTTTGTTGACATCCTTTCCCTGCACCATAAAGATGCAGATAAAATACTATAAAACGATCCAACCTCAAGAGCTACATCGATGTCCGTGTAATGCCTGCCGTCTCTTCTAACTCTGTCCAAAGCATGTAATCTTTTCAACGAACCCTTGGCAGTATTTAAAAATGAAGTTATAGTGATACATTTGCATCGCTGCCATCCCAAAAACTGTTCAATGTCGTGATTTACCAAATAGACCACTTTCGAAATGCTTAAGATAGTTTCTATTTCCTCTGTTTGCTGGAAAGAGCACTCCATCCATGCATCCGTGATTGCCACAAGACTTTTAAATATGTCGCTGTTCATAAATTTCTCTAATACGTTGTAAAAAGACGTCATTTCGGAGATTTCCAAGTGGATGGGTAACTCGAATACGCCCCCAACGAGATTGTCAACGACCAGCTTATTCATTCCTTTGCTGCCGACCACCGAGCAAATATCCGTGAGAAGTTTAAAAGAGTTCAATTGAAATTTACAAGCTCTAAACGCACTCCAAGATACATCCAAGAAATCCTGTTTCGATGTTGGGGTGTTCTGCGAACAACAACTCGCCAAAATTGAATAACATGCTTCAACCGTCAAGCGTTGGGAGGAATGGTTTTCTAAAACTGGAATAACTGCTTTCACTCCACCTTGTTCCGCCACTTGTCTTGCACCTTGAGGCACATCACGGCAGAGTTGTCCCACTAATGCACAGAGCACATGCTCTAACTCAGGCACTGTTGTATGAACGGCGATGGCGTCTAAAAGGATATCCATTGCTCCTGCTGATACAATTGCTTGACTCCCTAAAGGTCTATCCCGCACAACCACTAGTAAGACACTGGCGGATCTCACGATAGCGGGGTTTCTGCTGTTCTTTTCCATGGCGAACAAAGTGGCTTGCACTCCACCCTGCTGAATAAACACATTGCCGTTGTCACGATGCCCATGTGTAATAGAAGCGGATGCATCTAACGTATACTGTAGCAGCATCTCGTCTCCATAACCATTATTGGCCAGCACTTTCAACAGCACCTCAATAGCGTGAGCCTTTCTTGCGACGTTTTGATTTAGTGGATGTCTACATAAACTGGAAATGGCCCCAAATGCCGATTTAATCAGAGATAGACATTCGAAATTATTCACTACTGTTTCAATGACAAACGCACAAATACTACTCTCAGCGAACATGGCTTGAACGGATTGGTCGTGATAGGCTAACGCCCATATGAGATCACATGCACTCTGTAAAGTTGTTGGAAATTCCCGAAAAACCCGTAGTACTGATATGGAAAGTTTACTCATAGTTTTCGAAATAAGTGCTTTTGCGGAGGTGTTTTTCGCCAACCCGCACAACGCCGTCATCGTTTGCTGGGAAAACTGTGCCTCCACTTCAGTGAGAGATTCTTGTGAGACACGGCATACAAGCTGGTTCAACCTGCTTATCAACTGCACGGCTTTTGATTGACTCATACTGTCATTATCAGGACTCTTTACTATTGCCATATTAATATACTCGTATTCGAATTCCCAACGTAACTATAGAGGGGAGATTGGGGACCGTACCGCATATTTTTCGATCAATTAATAGGCTCCGAGAACAACAAACGCGCGGGTAATGAAGACAATATGACGAGGAAGGAGCTGAATACTTGTATCATGCGGGACCGAGACTATGAAGAAATTTGATACATACCCGCAGCACGTACCTCAGTTGTCATCAACACGAAATACAACCGACATGTTGAAAAAGCTTTCGCTCAGGCTGCAACGCGATTCATGTTTTCTATTTTCATAGAAGACCATTGTCGTTCAATAGCACGTAAACCAGCTGAAGCTATTGATCTCGAATACCTGTATTCAACTCAGATAGCGGGTGTTTCCGAGTCACTTCCACTTTAAGATTCCTCAATGATGCCGTTCATACTAGCAGTATAAAGACCTGGGAGATATGCTCGTTGAATATGAAGGGTCCAAGAAAAACAAACAGAAAGCAAATCGAAAATACGCCCTAGTTATTTTTTAATTAAACAGAACCAAGTATTCAATTTCTATCAATCAATACATCCAATCAACTTGTAATTAACAGTCATGTTTACACACCAAGTCAACCAAAGACGCAGTTCACATAGGAATCGTTAAACCGAATCTTTCTCCTTAATTAGTCAAAATTTCATCAAGATATACTCGAAGCCGATCGGATGTGGAGCTATCGATCATCTCAACATGATCGCCAATATCGGTCTTTACCTGCAACCAAAGACTGATTTTATCTTCTGTTTGATGAATACTCGCTGTAGAAGCATATCGCTGTTGAGGGAGGGGCTACTCCAGAGGATGGTAGGTCTGTTTTCCTCGCTGAACGCAGTAAAAATAGGGAATTTGGGTTTGGATGACGCGCGTACATTAAATCTCAAACTGATTGAAGCACTTAGCCAGTCTTATCCTCCAGATGCATGGGTAACAATATTTCGAATGACAGACACAGAAGCTACCACCATAGCGTCCGATGCTCTCCGCCGCGTGTTATCTCTTTGCTGTTGCTGGTGTTTCTGTTGACAAAGGCAAACCAGTCCATCCGAATTCCGAAGTCACATTTGAAAATGCTCAAAACTCCGGTTTGTTTTCCTTAAAAGACAGTAATTATTCCATACCAATGATCGTGGCTATTTCTAATAATTTCAAATTTCATAACAGGAGTATGTCGAGAGATCTGTTTTCTAAATTTAAATTTATTTTCAAATTTGGCAATTATCGTGGCGGCCCTCATGAATACAAGGACAGGAAGTATTCCAATGTTTAAAGATTCTGAACTAGATCCATTTAAATACAGATTTGACAAACTTGAAGATATGGCCGCATTGAGGTGACGGTTGAATGCGGCACTTTTTTTACGCGGGGAATGCCATGCTGGTATCCAGGAACTGCGACCAGGTGCTGGTTTAAGCAAAGGAGTCTCTCCAAGTTTTGGTAACTGGCGAGTTGTCAAGATCACAGCAATTACCCAAGTTAGTTAAAGGTCATACATTTGAAGGGACCGGAGCCGCAGATGTCGATGGAAAAGCAGTGAAATTGTACTCCATGCCCGTGATAAATTGTCCATGTTGAAGTGCGCGGAAATCAACCAGCAGTTGATGGAATACTTACTGGACCAGGTTTTCTGTGGCTTTGCCAATCGAAAAGTACGGCAATCCAAAACAAGAATGCGGTACCGCTTACCAGGTTAATTCACCTCAATTTCAGCATCTATGCTGAGAACTTTGGATCAAATTGATAGCGTACCACACAACGCAAAGATCGTATTGGATCTGTTTACTAGTCAAGCCGAAAGTCCAAGGTTTAACTACGTTGCAATCAAATCAAGTCTGTCAAACAGGACATGGTAGATCAAATAAACAACACGCTGATCGTCACCACCACAATGCATACTATTGAACGATGTGTTGGGCCAGTATTCGCGTTCATATCGAGATCTTAAAAAAGGAAATATAATTAATGAGTGTGCATATTCAAAAGAATGACAAATAATTTAGAGAATGCATCCTTAAATGCCGCTCTTTGATTAAGTGAGTGACTATTTCAAACAAGAATCTAGAAACTAACGTAGAGATATATGCCCCGTTTCCGTAAAGTCACAATCAGGTCTGTTTAAGTAGGATAGTCCGTATTATTTCATAATTCATCAATTTATTGCAGGGACCACTGAAGGGGTTCAGCTAGGCACCAACCTACAAAGAAACGAGGGCATTCTATAGGCCTCAAGCTGCAAGTTAAGGGATAAACGGTTTAATAAATCATAATGTTAGTTGAGTGACAAATGTGCTTCAAAATATTGCTTCACAACATTTCAAATTCCCCATAGTTCACCATCGTTTTTGTCTTCAGAGAGTCAACTCTTTCCAAACTAGGCCTTGTGTTGTATGTACCATTGTGGGAGAAAGTATAACAGTCTCAATGTAACCAGATGGTTTGGAAAAACAAATTACAACAGTGGTCATACAGAACGTCAAATGCTGCAAGACCCTATTCAGTCTTTTGAATATCATAGAGTCATTCTTAAGAATGTATCGCATCACTTGGTAGACCAGCAGCAGCATCGAAAATATAAACCAAAAACATTCATCAAAGTTTGTTATTGTAATGAATTAAATTGCGAGAATTTAATATTCCTCGTCTTCGTCGAATTCACCTTCCTCTTCGGCGGTTGCATCTTGGTATTGTTGGTATTCTGAAACCAAATCATTCATGTTAGATTCTGCTTCAGTGAATTCCATCTCGTCCATACCCTCTCCGGTGTACCAATGAAGGAACGCCTTTCTTCTGAACATTGCGGTGAATTGCTCACTGACACGCTTGAACATTTCCTGTACAGCGGTAGTGTTACCGATGAATGTACAAGACATCTTCAATCCCTTTGGAGGAATATCACAAACTGATGACTTGATGTTGTTCGGAATCCATTCAACAAAGTAGGAAGAGTTTTTATTCTGAACGTTGAGCATTTGTTCATCAACTTCCTTTGTAGACATGCGTCCTCTGAAAAGAGTGGATGCAGTCAAATAACGTCCGTGGCGAGGATCAGCAGCGCACATCATGTTCTTAGCATCAAAGGATTGTTGGGTAAGTTCAGGAACAGTCAAAGCACGGTATTGCTGGGATCCTCGGGAGGTCAAAGGAGAAAATCCAATCATGAAGAAATGAAGTCTAGGAAAAGGAATCAGATTTACAGCAAGTTTGCGAAGATCAGAGTTCAATTGACCAGGAAATCGAAGGCAGCAGGTGCACCCAGACATAGCAGCGCACACCAAATGGTTAAGATCACCATATGTTGGAGTGGTAAGCTTCAAGGTACGGAAGCAAATATCGTAGAGTGCTTCGTTATCCAAAACCATTACTTCATCAGCATTTTCAACAAGTTGATGGACGGAAAGAGTAGCATTGTATGGCTCGACAACGGTATCAGATACCTTTGGCGATGGCACTACCGAAAAGGTAAGCATCATTCGATCTGGGTATTCCTCACGAATCTTGGAGATCAAAAGAGTTCCCATTCCGGATCCGGTACCTCCACCGAGGGAGTGGGTGATTTGAAATCCTTGAAGACAGTCACAACTTTCTGCTTCCTTACGAACGACATCAAGAACGGAGTCGATTAACTCTGCTCCTTCAGTGTAATGTCCCTTGGCCCAGTTATTTCCTGCTCCAGATTGTCCAAAAACAAAGTTATCAGGGCGGAATAGTTGTCCGAATGGTCCAGCGCGAACAGAGTCCATGGTACCTGGTTCAAGATCCATAAGAATAGCGCGAGGTACATATCTTCCTCCAGTTGCTTCGTTGAAGTACACGTTGATGCGTTCCAGCTGAAGATCACTATCTCCATGGTAAGTTCCGGTTGGGTCGATCCCGTGTTCGTCACTGATGACTTCCCAGAACTTGGCTCCGACTTGGTTGCCGCATTGTCCTCCTTGGATGTGTACTACTTCTCTCATGTTGATGTGTTGTGAAAGGAAAGGTTGGCAGTTATGGTTATGGATCTAAAATGAGTTTTTCCGTTTTTTGAAATCAGTTGCGAATAAATCAATTAACAACTACATGTGATTCAGTTCATTCACTATAAATACCTTATTGAGATGCACGAACCATGGTCTACTGCATGACTAGGTCCTATCTACATAAAACAATAATACATTTTTGAATTGAATTTCATTCATTTATACGGTAATGAGGCTATAGTTTATGGTAGTGATTTGAAGTAAATTGCTAACGTCATTCCAACCGTCAAAAATCGGAAGTTTTTAAATTTGAAAATGACAGTTACTTTGTCGGACTGATACCGGTACCTAAGGAATTAAATACCGCTTGAGCTACCTTTTTGAATAGGCTGTAGGTACGAAATTGGATGTCCAACTCCATTGACAGATGACGAAGTGCATGCAATACCACTTTGCAAAAAGTTACGTGTCTGGGTAAGATTGATACATAAATTGCTTGGATGGGTTTTTTATTCCCTTCGAATAATTTCAAACCCGTTTAAGAGTGAACGTAGAAATCTCGGGCGAGCTATCCAAGAATTATTCATTGAACCCATTTTTAAAAAGTCCGTTCCTTAGCACAGCGGTGTTGAGCGTTTTAATGTTTAATTAAATATAAATATCTTTTGCGCAATTATTTGTTACCGCAGTTTGCTAGATTATTGTTACAATATAAATAGGTATACTCAGTTCATTTGATGTATGGATGGAGACCTATAAAAATCTATATTGGTCGGTAAGCGGTGCTTGAAATTAAGACCATGTCGGATTCTTCCAATCTTCTGCATTTAGATACCAGTATACTTATTAAAAGTGTCTGGAACTCTTAATCGTTCCGCAAATTTTCAGCATTCGGAGATTTGCTAATTAAAAAATCTAGGGATTCTTCTTTTCCACTTTGTAAAAGTCGGAGCTTCATGAAGTCCAATTATGCATAATGAATCCTCCAAAAGTGAATTATTAATCTTAAAAATGTTTTGGAAATATTCATGCTCCAACTGCGCGCCTCTTCGCTAACATTGAAACTGAAAACACCTTAGAAAAATAGGAGGACTGTACCCCCAAGGTGCGATGGACCATATTCATGAGCTGCTTTCACAACTGTATCGTTACGAGATAAGACTGCCACGTTTCCTTTTCTAGTTCCAGATATGTATTTATTCGTTTAGAAGCAGTGAATACGAAACAATATGTTCATGAAAACGAACAAGCCTATGATCGATGCAAGGATAGTTTATCGTTTGATGCATGTACAATAGCATTGTCAGGAACATCCGATGGAAAATTTACGGGTTTATGTTTGAAAGACCTTTCTCTGTAGTATTGATAAATTCCCAAACGTGGATTAATGTCAAAATGGTCGTTTATGCGTCCGAGGATATTGCATGTCTTTGTAGCTGGATTAATCTATTGACTCGCTTAGAGGAGCTGAAGATTTGAACTCACGGCATGGCATTAATCCCTTCTCTTAATGGTCTTAAAGTGTATGACTGTAATACTTAACGCGGGCTGTATTTAAATTCATTACAATGTACCAGGTACTCTTACAGTAAAATATAATGACATAATTAGTGATAATTCCACACTTTTCTTCTCTAATTTCGCAACACATGCAAGACGAGGCTGTTTTTCAAAGACCGCCTTCCGGGTCTGTTGAAGACCTTGGTAGGTGGCTGGATGATATATCTGATGATGCTCTCACAGCTCAAGATACCGATGCGTTTTCGGACCTTGATTTCGATGTTTTACTTCGTAGCATCGATACTAAAAAGAGAAAAACCTGTTCAATCTCCAGCAGTGGGTCGGATGAAGAAGATATGTCTTCATTAACTGAAGTGGAGAAAAAAGAGAGGAGACAGTTGATTAAGCGGGAAAGAAATCGTATCCTGGCAGCTGAATCCCGTGAGAGGAAAAAGAATCGAATGGGGAACTTGGAGGCTCAGAATAAAGAATTGAATCGTCGGGTTTTTGAACTGGAAGCTCAATTGAAAAATTACAAGCAGTTAATGGATAACTGCTCCTGTAAGGATAGCCACCATAAAATCGTGTTACAGGGAACCAAAATGGGGACAGTGGCGATGGTACTGACCACATCCCTTGTGGTCTTGGTAGATCCGAACTCGTCAGAGGCAGGATTCGCTTCGTTTCAATCCAATAGCATCGCGGTATGGTCTTTGCTTGCGGAATTCTTTGATAAGATGCCGTTATTTGCGCATTCGTTGGCACAGGCGATAGTCGTCTGTGGATTGATGCTGTGTGTTTTAGCTTTCGTATCGTCCACGTACTTTTATACCTGGAAATATCATTTTGGGCCTGTTTTGCCTGTTTTCATATCTAAAAACTCTTCGCATTTCACCAAGGCCATCTTTTACCAAAAGAAGTAATTTTCGCCATTGTAAACTTCAATAAAATTATTATAAGAGTGGGTTATTAGTTAATAACCATTTCGATTCATTTTTATGGTGCCTCAGGCAGATTTCTATCGAGTTATTTTTGATCAACAGATTGGAAAGTAAAGGAAACTCATGTCACATTCGGATTAGCCCCCCTTATGAGTGAAAATAATGGAAGGGAAGCGAGTACAATGGGAGGATGAGGAATTGAATGCGTTGAAGATATTGAAATTAAAGAGAAATATCCAGCACAAAATCCAAGAGGAAACTCTTAACAGAGAGGCTTTGAATGACCTTCGTTTTGGTACGAGAGACCTGGCTAGTGATCGAGTTTTGTACTGTTGTGGGAATTTACTGTTACAAACTAATGGCCGAAACGCAGAAAGCATGCTTTTAAAGTCACAGAAGCTGAATAGAGATGAATTAGAGAGCGAAAGAAAAGCTCTAGACTCATTTGAATCTTAGTTCTACATTTTGTTTTGAGAGCAATCATTTCTTAGTTAAATACAAAAATTCAAACGGTTAAGATGGTTCAACAACGTCGAAACATCAGTTTCACTTGCGAAAAAATAACTCTTCATGTATCAGTTCTCTATTTTCCTACTGCCCCGCCGCCAGCTTAGACATCCTCTAAGAAACACTTGATTTCGTCTCTCATTAGACTGTGTGGCTTGGCGTGTGGCATCAAATTTTCAAATGAACCTCGCGATGTGCTATAATCGATTCTGGAAAACAACCTTCTCGAGTATCTGCTGGAACAATACTGTCAGCGATAGCATGGCTACTAAAAGTGCAAAATTTCAAATCTAAACTTTTTTATCGGAAATAGGAAAGACCCCCGCATAATACACACATTTACTAGCAAAGAAATTCGCGCTGCTAGAGGAACAGGGGAGAATGACAAGCACCAAATTCGTGGTTTCGATGGTCTTTGCAGCTATGGTAGCTGTATCTGTGGTGTTAGGTTGCTATCTGATGCTGAGGCAGCAGAGAGGGGAGAAGAAGGGAGATCTACCCCTGAAAACCCAACAGGAGAATGAAGCTCTTGCCAAGTCGAAAGCCGGTGATTTGGAGATGGCAACGAAAGATGAGGAAGCTATTCGAAGTAAACCTTGCTCAGTGGATCCTAGTAAGGCTGTTAGGCTGAATAATCAAGTGATAGCGGTACCTCAGCAAGAGTATGACGGGAAGGTGGGTGCTCATATGAATATGATTCTTCCTGATCCTTCCAAATTCAACCCTGTAAAAATGAAAAAGTAGAAATAAGATGCCCCTTCCACGATTGAATGTAATCGAACCTGGTACAAGAATTACCAATGCATATCGTCGCGACGATTGTTATTAGCTTTTATTCGATTCGAAACCAAATCTGTATGTTGTGCAATGGAATTATAATAACAGCGCGGAATGATGAATAATCAATCTCAAGACCTTTGATTTCGAAATTATATAATTAATTAAAAATACATTGGTACCTGGTAAAATTAATTAATTAAAGATCATTTGATTATCATTTGAATCAAATGATTTGAGAAGCTTTGGAAGACTATTGGAAGACAGGAACTCACAAAACTAGTTTCTTATTAACATTAAAGATGTGAAAATGAAAGGAAAACGTGTCATGGTTTCGAATTTGTTACATTTGAAATTTTCGATGGTTGAAACGAAAGTCCGGATTACTACGCGTGTTAACAATCTGAAATCTTGAACAAGATTCAAATGCAGGTCTGGAATGTATAGACGCTTGATTCAATTTTGAACATTAAATGTTTTGGAGAGTTGAAGGCTTGTCAAGCATGCTCTGTAGGATACTTCAACTATGGATCGCATCGACGATTTGAACCGAGTTCCTACCAGAACACTTTGTAGATAATGGTATGATAATTTTCCTAGATTAAAAACATTCAAAGGACGAGGAAGAAATTGTCTAAACTAGGACCTATATTAAATTCCAACTTATGAAGATTCGAAGTCCAGGTCGAGCACATTCTGCAAAAGATCCAACCTAAGTCATCAATTACTGTAGCTTAGAGTGTAAGTCCGATAGAGGTTTAATTATTTGGTCACCCATACAAAAGCTTAGCCTCGTTGTGTTAGTTCAAATAAATAGAGCCGTTATATGTGTCTATGAATAAAGTCGTCCCAGACGAGGAGGATCCGCTTTTGAAGCACTATAGATACACCCGCACAGAAAAAGTGTTTGATAGACTGGATGTAGGAGGAAATGGTAGCATTTCTTTTGCTGAATATTTAACTCAAGTTGATAATCTGGAACAAGATGAAATCCAAGCTGCAAGAGCTGCGTTTGAACTTCTAGGACCGGATATAAACGGTGATGTGAAGAAAAGAAAGTTTATAGCATTGCAAATTTCATCTTTTGAAGACGTGGCAGAACCTGAATTTAATCGATGGGTGCACATCATGACTAAAGGGAGCGTGGTGCACAGCCACAAGCGCAAAGACCTACTAGCTTCAGGGATACAAGTAAGTCTCTATAATGCCATCCAATTTTTACTGTATCTTATATTTTGTAGGTTCCTGATGATTATGTGGAACCGAGAAACTACGGACTATTCTCAATTGTTTCCCGGCTCTCCACTCGCACTGTTGCATCTATCTATAACTATTTTACACTGGAGCAAAAACGACGACAAGAAGCTGCATATAAAAAATCACTTGGAGCAAGAAACAATCACGTGAGCAGATTGAAGCTGCTTAAGAAAACTTTAGCTGAAAGCGATAAGACAATGCTTGACCTTGAACATGAGCATGCCATAACTCAATTGGAAAATAAGGCGAAAAGCAAGCAACGACAACACATGTTTGAAGAAGTATTCAAAGTAAAAGCAAAGAAAGAACCTGAAGTGGAGCCTGTGGAAACCCGTAAAACGAAAGCTTCCAAAATGTTCAATGAGACGGAACGGGAGGAGAAAAGAAGTGAAGAAACGCCTTCGAAAGGCAACAAGAATGGAAGCTGTATAGCTCCTTTAATGTATGAGCGTTCAAATAAACGCATTATTCATTCTGAAAAAATTTCTAAAAAACTGCGAGAGAACAGACTTGGAAGTGATTTGAATAAACGCTTGACGGAAGAAATAGCCGAACCTGTGGTTGACGAATACGCCGAGGAGATCCGAATAGAATAGCTTCAAAAATAAATAAAATAAGAAAGCATGGGAGATTCCGTTAGATCATCGTTGATAGGATGATAAATCAGCTGGTGAAGCAACAGCACATAGTTCAACGATAGCCTTTGAGTTCTCCGCAACTCCGTCACCGAGTTCCCCTCCGCTGAACAACTTGGCCTTAATTTCTTTGGCTCGCTGCGCCCATGATCCATTTTCATCGAGGGCTTTTGGAAGTATTTCGAGTATTTCATGATTGAAGTCTGAAATGTGAACCGGTTTTGGGCCTACTCCTAATTCAAACACGCGAATGCCCCAAAATCTCTGATCCATCAACAAAACCCCGGTAACCATGCAGGGAACCCCGGATGCAAAACACTCAGCAGTAGTTCCCAAACCCCCGTGAATCACCACAAAGTCCATTAGGGGGAATAACCGACTGAATGGGGCTCCCTTTGCTAGATGTAATCGTCCATCAGATATCAACTGAGCAGCGTCTTTCTCCAAATACGTCGAGGTAACCTCCGTAGTTGGACGGTTTCCCTCTAATGCAATCAATGATACTTTGTAGGGTGCGGCACAATGATGTACCATCCTGAGCGCCGACTTTAGGATTTGTTTTCTGGTAAGGGGCATGGAGCTGAAACACACTGCAATAACTTTTTCGCCTCGTTCTCGGGCACCCTGAATGAATCGCATCATATCCGCAGGAACCGATGGAACATCATCTCCACGAAGAAATATAAATTCGGTCAGCAGTGATTGGTTCGACCAGTCTGCAGGACGTCCTCCGAACAATTCTGGTTTGATCGGAACCACAAATGGAAGGTGCTGCAATTGAATAATTTCGAAATCGTTCAGTTTTCTGTTTATTTTCATCAACCCTCGACGTGTACGCATCAAGTCTAAACGAGAGGAGAAAATATTATTTTCCCAGAGACGTTTAATTCTCTTGAGCGTGCTATGACTTTCAAATCCAGACAGTTTCACTTCCCGATCCACTTCCGTTTGAGTGAGAGAGGCGATAGGCTGATAAAACTTGGAAGGGATTACCGTTGGTTGCAGAATGAATCCTATGCAAGGAATCTTGAGCGATTCACTTATGATGATGCCAATGTTGGCTGTCACGAATGAATAACCCACGTAATCGGGTTTGATATGTTTGGCCCAATAATACATTTCTGGTTCTTGCTTGAAGAACTCGCGCTCGGTTCTGGCGAGCATCATTGCCTGTAACACACTGGATTTGCTATTTACGGCGCGTCTAGGTATAGGAGCTTGAATCCTCCGCTCTGTGTCTCCTCCAGAAGGTCGAAATTTCAACGCTCCTCGCTTCACTTGACTGAAACTTTGCACTAGTCCTTTGTATCGCATCTGCGTGCATATGTACACCGTCCATCCGTACAGAGTAGCAAGTCCTCTTGCTAATGCTATCCATGGTTGAACATCTCCTCGAGTACCTTGAGTAATAACATAAAACACCTTCGATCTCTTTTCGTCCTCCTCGTGCACGGTGTCTAGGTGAAGTTCGCTGAGATTGCTTAATCGACGAGAGGGTGACGCTTTTAGCTCTTCTTTCAGACGTGGAAGCTCGTTGATTTCAATAGTTCGAGAAACAACTCTCTTCAAAACCACATCACCCTTTTCATTAAACAAAGTCCCAGAATTCCCGATTTCAATATCAGTAATATGCAATGTGGTTGGATTCTCCGCATTGCGATCAAAAACTGCCAAGGACAAAGAACCGTGGAAGAGCCAAAGATCGTACTCTGACTTCTTAGCCAAATCTTTCACCGATATAAGTGTGCGTCCTATCTCACTATCCACTCCTAAAGTACTACTGCACAAAACAAATTCTATCAAATCATCTTCCAACAGATTATCTAAACTCATGATACTTCCGAACCTGGCCGAGCCATTCGACTGAACAGCAGTGACAGTTTTCAAAATATTCCCCCGTCGAAGTGTTTCGTCTACTGAGCTCTTGACACACATCTTCACAAAATACTCCTCTCGTTTTAGAACTCTATTGATCGAATCGACGCCGTGACGTTGGTATAAGTTATTCGTTTGGTGAATTTGCAAAACCATTTTCAAATTGCCGTCTTCAAGCTCCTCAAATGCACCAGATTCTTCATCCTCGCTCTCGTCATCTTCCGAGTAGAAACTTTGGGAATGCTCGCGAGAATCGATTTGAGTATTTACATCAATCAAACTTGGAGATATTGGTTGGTCCTCGATTGCATCCTGACATTCGTCAGCAAGGTTGGCATGCTCCTTGTTACTGGCAGCAGGAATGGATTCATTTTTTATTGGATCTTTCGATGGAGGCGATTTAGAACTAGCGCATCCCATGGCGTCCTCAACAACC
>Ga0105054_10006632_pt1:0-15000 | contig 16083 bp, 5 predicted proteins | sample BON02_FD_78091 | JGI IMG/M metagenome (GOLD analysis project Ga0105054, IMG submission 78091) | Freshwater microbial communities from Lake Bonney liftoff mats and glacier meltwater in Antarctica - BON-02 (megahit assembly) | ecosystem: Environmental > Aquatic > Freshwater > Ice > Glacier...
CAGACACACACACTCTGACATACACACTCACACACACCTGACGCTCATCTAAGACTTGCTCTTCATCCGACCCCACCTCGCCCATCTCCCTCTCCACCTCTTCCTTATCATCGTCCTCCTCTTCCGAATCATCTTCTTCTTTTTCTTTTTCTTTATCCACATCATCGAGCTCGCCCTCAAAGTCCTGCTCCATCTCCACTGCATCCTCGCCCTCCTCCCTCTTCTGCTCGCTACCCTCATCCTTCTTCTCCTGCCCCTCCTGCTCCGCACCAGTCATCTGCTCCTCATCCTCTATCTGATCACTCACATTTTTCTCACCCTCACCTTCACCCATTCCCATACCCTCCACCCCCTCGATGTCATCACCCTCCTCCGCTTCCTCGGGCTTGCGGCAAAAACCATTTGCCAGCAATTCCGTCAACAACTGAGTGCGGGTGTATATGTGTACGTGTGTGTGTGTGTGTGTGTGTGTTTGTGTGTGTGTGTGTGTGCACGTGTGCGCATGTGATGGAGTGCTTGTGTATGTGCTTGAGGCACATTGCCAAGCAGACAACAAGCGGATAATCATAATGCACATGTTCGTCAAAAAGAAGACCAAACTACAACACAGGTCAACCGATTGAACCACTGTGTGTGCAGCACGAGGTGACCAAATGAATGAAACCCAACAACACCATCACCAGCTTACATACATACATACAAACAAACACGCACACATACACATACATCCATACATGCATCTATCCATACATACAGACATACATACACCAAACAACTTACCCCCAACAACACCATCGCTAGCTTACATACACACATACATACAAACACACGTACATATACATACATACATCCATATATACACGCATACACACACCAAACAACTTACCCCTAACAACACCATCGCCAGCTTACAGCATGACCTATGAAACCTCTCGGCGCGTACGACCGCTTCCTCCCCAACGCACCCCAGCATGCCCACCATGGCTCCAATCCGACACAACTGTTCAGTCTGCGCTGCTACCTCCTTGTGCGCCAGCTGCGCAGCTGTCCCGGCGCTCTTACCAGCAGCACCCTTAGGGGCCTTGGTAGCATCTAACTTAGCGCCAGCAGCAACATCCGAAAGACGCGCCAACAAATACTGGGCAGCGGCCAAGTGTGCGCTAAGGCGGTGAAGACGTTCCCACGCCAACAATCCTGCCACTTTCTCATGCCGATCCACGACACGCATCCCCCATCCCCCCGGGCCCTCGTCTTCATCCCCGGACTCCGGCTCGGGCTCATCAGCGGCAGCAGCCGCAGCCGCAGCCGCGGCCGAGTCAGCGTCGGCGACCAGCGCCGTGCGCAGATGCTGCGTCATCGCGAGCGCTTCCTTGGCTGCAAATTCCATATGTTGTTTAAGTTCAGCGCTCAGCTGTTGCAGCTGCTCGGCGCTCACAGGCTCAGTCTTGACTTCAAGGGCGGCGCCCCGCTGCGCCGCCTGCACCTGCTGCGTCACGTGCTGTACCCACTGCGCCAGTGCGCGGGAGACTGTGTCGATGGGATTTGTGCCCTGAGTGCTGCTGCTGTTGGCGCTCGCATGTGCACAGAGGGCACGCACATCAGCGAGCGCCTTTTCAGCAGCCTTGACTGCCTGCCACGACACGATCGTCCAGCATTTTTCGCTCGTTTCAGTGCTGTCCGTCGTCTCTCCCTCGACTAGCTTTGCACTATTGTCAATACTGTTGGGGGTGGAAAGAGTATGCGGAACAAGTGCGGCGTGAACAGTATCAAGCTGTTGCGCTAAGTGCGCGAGCAGACTAGCGTTGGATGTTGACGCCGGGTACTCGGCACGGGCGGCCGCGCATGCGCCGGCGTGCAAAGAGTGGAGTTGCTGCAGACGCAGCGCAGCGTCGCGTACGAGAACGCCAGTAGCCTCCACCTTTTTGCGCGCTTCAGTCTGTGCAGGGATACCCGCGGAGTCGGTTGACCGGGGGGTAGTGGAGGGCACAAGGTGCGCCGCATTGGCGGCGAGGTGATGGAGACGCTTGAGCTCGAGGCTGAACGCGGCAATACGTTCGCGCTGTAGTGCTGTGAGATACATTGCGTGCTCGCACATGGCAGTGCCCTTGCCCACCTCCCCGCCACTCAAATCCATGTTGCGCGTGGTGGTGACGGCCTCGCGCAAGCGACCAAGCAGCGCGATATTGCGCATAAAGTAGTCTCCGGCGCTCTGCTGCGGCAGGTGTTTCGCCAAGACTAGCTTCTTCTTGGTGCCCGGCACTCGCATCGGTAGCTGAAACGAGTGCGGCAACACACGCAGAACATCCACACTGCCCTCCAAGAGGGAGTCTAGAGACTTACGTGCCTGCGGCACAGCCGAAGCATGGCCACTCAATCCAAGACCCACCAACTCCTCGAGCCAACTAACGAGCGCCCGCTTCTTGACTGCACGCGCAGCGCCATCTTCCTTGAGACGTGCGGCCTCGTCAAGCATCTCACCAGCAATATCCTCGACCACGTCTGCATCAAAGTTGTCGACCACCTCTGCACTTGCTGCTCCATTACTTGCTCCACCAGCCGCAGCATGCAGTCCGGCTTTTTGGAGCAACACACTCTCCTCCAGCACACCCTTGGCGGAACAGCAATCGGCAGTCGCTGTTGCGTTTGCAGCCTTGCTCTTCTTATTGCCCTTTCCACCACGCGAGGCATCAGCGATGTCCACCGCCTCTGCATTCGATCTGACGTTTGTGAGCAGAGTGCTGAGGAGCAGTGCGCGTTGACGCAGCAGAGCCAGTTGGTCAGGCTCCACTTCAACTTGCACACCCTTTGCGCCAGCCTTACTCTTGCCCTTGCGGCGGCGGCGCGTCTTTTTGGCGGGACCAGCAGGTTGCTTGCCTGCTGCCTCCGCTGCCGCTACCGGACGGGCGGTAGTAGAGGTGAGCTGAGGTTTGTCGATGCTCCAGAAGCGCGTTAGCGAGCCGTCTTGGATTTGCTGGAAGAGGTGCTTGACTGGGTAGTTGAGGGCCGTATCGTACTTTGTGAGCTGCTTGTGCAGCTGCCTGTGACTGCGCTCCATATTGTGCTTTAGCGCTTCGAAATCTTTGTTCTCCCACCTGCATATAGTCACCAGCCCCTTGGCCTCGCGCTCGATTGGTCCGACCAGTGTGGCAAGCTGATGCGCGACAGCCGGAGCAAACTGTGCAAAGTAAAGCACCAGATTCGTGAGCAGGTCACACGCCTTCCTCCTTCGTGTCGCATCTGCTGCACCCACCTTGGTATCTCCCTGCATAGTAGGGCGAAGGAGACTGAGGGCCAACGTGCGCATCACGTCGAGCCGCGCTGCAAAGTCGCCGAGAGATGAGCTTTCGAGGAAACTGCGAGCGACTTCGCGCACTTCCTTACGCCAATCTAGCTCGTCGACGCCATCTTGATGCTGCTGGTAGTCGGCAATATTCTTCTGCTTCTCATGCTGCCTCCGCAGGTTCTCATGTACTTTGGCCCCGTCAATGGCTGCCAAAATCACACTCGACATCGAGAGGAAGATCGACGACGGCCGATGCGCACAGCGGCGCGCACGCGCGACAAGCAGGTCGGGCCATGCATGCACTTCAAGACGGTGCCACTTCATGATAACGGCCTCAATGCCCATGAGCTCGTCACGAATGGAGACATGCTTTGCAGCATACGTCTCCCACTCAAGCGCCTTACGATGCAGCAGTTCAAGCCCCGCTAACAAGCGTCCAAGGGGCGAGTCAAGCGGTAGCGACAACAGACGCTGCGAGACGAGGAGAAGCTGCTCGAGGATGGCGTGCTCCGGAAATTCGCGAAGGAGCGACTGGACGCGCGCAACAAAGACGGCGACGGGTTTACACAAGAGTTTTGCCTCGCATGCGTCGCCATCGCAGTACATTACGTCTTTACGCTGACCACTCAGCAGACTCGGCAGCAGCAACCCATCCTCGGCACCCATACTCTCAGCTGCCGCCTGTCCCAGCGCATCAATCGCCAGTGCTTCTTCTACTCCATCGGCCGACACACTCACTGTACCCCCGACCTCACCAATATCCGCGGCAGACGGTGCCGACCTTGCGGCAAGCGACAGCAGCGAGTTCGAAACCATCTGCAAATGCGCTGCAGCCGTGTGCCGATCCATGTGAGCTGGCAGCCGGAGAATTTCGGATTCAATCTGCACCGACGCCGCGTTGTAACGCGCGGCAGCAGCGTCGGCGAGCGCCTCTGGAGACACACGGTGCAGGGCTTCTTGCAGCTTTTTGCTAGCAGAGTTGGTGCCTGCAACACCCTGCGAGATCGCCATATGTGCCGACAGACGCAAGTGCGCAAGATACAAGAGCTGCAGGTCATTCTCGTTGATCATGCTCGCAGCGTCACGCTTTGCTTGCTTGTCCTCTGCACGCTTATCTGCTGCATCTGCCGCCACTTGGTTGGCCTGTTTCGTCACTTCCATACGCTCGTCTTCGTCTCTCGCACCGGTGCGCATTTCGATATCGGCGAATTCCTTCGAGTAGTCAATGAAAGTGTTTACATAATCTGCCTCTTCGATTTCCGCCTCGGATTTCATCTCGACTTTGCGTTCGCGAAAGGCAAACGACTCGTCCTCTTTCGCCCTGCGTTCTCGCTCACGATCGGCGCGCTGCGACCACAAACGCCCATAGGCACGCGTGACGAGTTCCAGAGCTGCCGCACCCTCGGAAGACCAGCGCCCCTCGTGCCCGACACTCACACATACTGCATGTAGCACGGCTCGCAAGATAGCCATGTCACTTTCGCTGCCTTGCCCCGTGTCAGACTTGACGACAGCGGAGTCTCCCTCCGTGGCCTCAGACTTGGGTTCGGCGTCAGCAGCAAGGTAGTGTGCGTGGCGCAGAAGCATGTTGTCATCAGAAAGGCTGTAGCCAAACGGCTCTTCCATCAATTTTCCCACCATGACCGCGCTTGTTGCACTGCTGCTACCATCTTCGAGACACAGTGGGCGGTGTGCGAGAAGGAGCGAATGTGAGGCGGCAAGACGCAGGCCCAGACGCAGTTAATACACGCCAAGCGCCAGGGGCGCTGTAACATCCTCAAATCCTTTCCACTCACCGCCCTCCAGACGACCACAGAGCTGCCCAGCAACATCTTGCATGTGCCGTTCCTCCTCCATCAGTGCAGCACGCTCATCTCTTGACTGCATCCGAGCGCCAGCGGGCGCCAGGCTGAGCAAGCGTTCAAGTTTTGCAGGCGACGAAGTCAGTGTGGTAGCAAAACGTTGCAGTTCGCCGAAGAGGTGCTCAAACGATGGCGCCTTTTCGCCAGTAGGCCTGGGCACAAGTTTCTTGCGCAGCGTTTCTCCACGGCGTGTCAGCTTCTCGATTTCAGTTTGGCACTCCAGCGCCGCCGCATCGGGGAGCGAGCCCGGACTGAGAGAGCTCTGGAGTTCGCGAACCTTCAGCTCAGCCTGAAGCTGAGACAGTTTGCGCTCGACCATGCGCAGCTTCACTGCAAACTTACTCGCCGGGTCCACCGGCAACTCCGGCAACACCAGCCGCACGCGCGCCGCACCGAGCAATCCCCACACCTGCCCTTTTGCCAGCAGATCTTCGTGTTCGATATTGGTGTCGTGCTTCTTACTAGCTGTGTGCACGGCGCTCGCAAAAATTTGAAGTGCTGGCGCAATCATCGTCACCAGCACTTCTTGTCCACGCCGCTCCTGGCACGTGCCCAAAATGTCTTGAGCATCTTGCATCTTGTCCACTCCCTTCTTGCCGCCAGCTTCCTCGCCTTCAGTTCCAGAGACGAGAGCACAGAGGTGAAGAATGCGTGGGCGCAAGAGACTCCAGCCTTGCGCCTCTAGAAGATGCGCGTGGCAGCCAACAAACTGCACAAGCAAATGCCCGAGTAGCACCCACTCCTCTCGTCCAATACCATCTTGGTGCTCGGCATCTGTTCCCTGCAAGTGCAGGGCCGCAGCACGACGCATCTGCTGCAGGGCATCCGAGCGATTCGAAATAGTCGTGTGTTCCCATCTCTGATTGAGTAGTGCAGCATGAAGAGTCTTGATCGGCAGCCGCAATAACATCGGGCCCAATCTCGCTGTGTCCACGTGCACACCACCGCGCTGCATGGCATCCTCCTTGGCCCTTGCTTTGACACGCTCGCGCTCGCGGCGAGAAGGCGTGTAGTCAAAGGGCAGCACTGGCGCCATAGCAACTTCGGCAGCGCGCGTGAAGGAAGCATTCCATGTGCGCGCGTGCCAGCGCATCATCATCTCCGTCAGCAGTCCGCCAGCGCGAGCCATGTCCATTCCTGCGGCGCCACTGCGACCAAGCTCATCTTGTGCTGCAGCGCGCCGCATCTCCCACACAAGCTGTTGGTAAGGGCTGAATTCAAGAGGCGAGCGCGATGAGTCTGCAAGATGCCGACTGATGTAGCTCTTTACATCTGTCTCCAAATGCCCCGCGCTCAGACCCGACAATACACGTATTTGGCTTTGCTCACCGTTCCACAGTTCGACCGGCGAGGCCCCGCCTACACCCAGCAGCGCACGCGCTATGCTCGAAAGCAAAGAGAGCTCGTGCAACAGGCACTGATGGTCAAGCGCGGGCCAGAGAGCAGCTTTCCATGCCGTGAAACGTGTCACGTCCACCGGCACAGGAATCGCAGTGCAGCCATCTGGCCCAACAAGGTGTGACGCTTCGTGGCCGAGCGCACTTTTGATCGTCATCTCGCCATCGCGCAACAACCATCCAGGCGCATCGGCAAGACGCTGCAACAGTGCCTCACTATCTTTCGGGTTGTTGACACACATGAGCGCCGCGTGCCCTTGGAGTGCTGTCTGGCGATACTCCTCATCGAGGCACAAGAGCGCCACGGGAAAGCGCCGAGCATCTTCATCATCGGCAAGCGCGCCCGCAGCTTTGTTTGCATCTAACATACCAGACCAGGCAAACCCAAAAGGCTTGCACGTGTTCTCAAAGGCCCCGGCGAGCTGCTGCAGATCCAGCGTGCTGAGCATCTTCGGATGTCCGCCGTATAGCCAGAGCGGCGTGCCTTGAAGTGCATGTGTTGGCAACGACTCATCTAAATGCGACAACAGCCCTCGCACATCACTCGGCCACTCGACGCCCATACCAATGCCAACCGACACATCAGACATTGTAGTGGCCCCATGCGATGGAGCAGATTTCTTCTTACCACCTTTTAGACTTTGAATCTGAATCGGGACTCCAGACTCTTGCATGAGGGCTGCAGCATCCTTGAGAAACCACCGCCACATGACCAACATCGTACTCAGCCACGACACCCCTCCCCCCAGCCGAGCGTCAGCAGATGTATCAAGGTCCTGCCCTCTCATTTTAGCGTGATTTCCCATGTCATCTCTGTGCGCTGTCAATTTTACCAGCAGCTTCATCACCGAGGCGGAGGTGGCGGGGTGCTGTTCCAACGGTGTGCCGCGCGCCGCGCATGCTGCTACAGTTTTAGCGGCATCGTGCAGCCACTGGGCGATGCACGCATCCACACGCATCAACAGTGCATCGAGCCATTGGTGCACTTGGTCATCAAGCCCTCCTCCAAGATCATCCTGTACATCTTTTTTCGTCTGCAGTCTCCCCGCGACACCCCGTCGCGCGGGCTCACTGTCACCGCTGGTGGCGATAAGCGCGGCGGCAGAGTCCTTGATTGCATCCCGCATAGCGCGTTGCAGCACTAAGGCACACGCTGTCATAAGTTCTTCATGCACCTGTGCGTGCTCAACAGCACCCGCATCCACACCACGAGCCTGCGGGTCACCACGCAAATCAAACGCCATCTCATCCACCACGAGCGGTACGGCACCCTTCTTGGCGCTCGTTGCTGCTGCGATTTGCAGCGCACGCTGGCGGCGCATATTCATGAGCGTCAGCAGAGCAGTATGTTGCGCAAGCTGTTGCAGCGCCTCTTTTGCCGCCAGCAATGTGCTCCGCACCTCGCCCTCCGGCTGCCCGCGTGCCATCTCGTCGATTGCAGACATCCGCCTCTCCCAGTCAGCGGGGCTTGTCTGCCCGAGAAAGAGCCGCACGGCAACTTGAACTGATTGCATTAGGCTCGCACGCTCGTCCCGAGCAGCCAGTTGCTTCTGTTCTGCAGTCTGGTTGCTTATCGGGAGAAGTTGCTGATGGATGGGTACATTGAGGAGGAGCGCAAGATCGAGACATCTTCGCTCGAAGACGGACAGACGTTTGAGATCGACGCCTTTGGCGCTGATTTTGACCGACGCCTTGAGATGCTTCCGAACGAGCGTTTGCAGCGCCATAGAATCGCGAAGGATGTTGGCATGCAGCGCGTTGCGCTGCTGCAACGTTGCCCTGACAAGCCCCGTCGTTTCGTGTGGGCATGCGTCCAAAATCCGCAGCGGCACTTGCAGCAGAAAGGCAGCAGAGGCAGCAGACGACTCCCGTCGCCACCGCTCGGAAGAACCACACGCCGAGTACACCAGCTCAGTAGCTGCCGGCCATGCTTGTGAGAGAGGCACGCCGCGTGGCAGCGTTGCAACCAGCATTTTCACCCACTTGATGAGATGGCGGACAGTTAGCGCAGGGCCGAGTGCCTGACGCGAGATTTTGACGAGTTCATAGTGATGCTCAATCATGACTGTGGGCAACTCGCAACCGGGAAGCCCGAGTGAGCTCAACAGCAACATCAAATCCTTGGAGCCCAGCTGCGAATCCAGCAAGCACATTTCCACCCCGCGATTGCGCATGGCGCGCGAGATTTCGCCGCGCTGCGGATCCAAACATAAGAAAAGTCGAAAGTTGGGGTGCGGCTTGACAATCGTGACTTGGCCATTGACCAACCCACGCTCGTTGACCATGAGCACACCTCCAGGTTCGAGCAATGGATTGAGGCGATCAAGGACAGTAGGGTTGCAGAGATTGACATTGTCAAGCAGCACCCAGTCTCCAGTCTCTAGCGCCTGCACTAATATGCCGTCCATCCATTCAAAACAACCAGTGACTCTTTCGCGTTCTATTACTTTTAGCACTTCCAATTCTGTTGCCAGTCCCTTGAGACCGTCTGTCAATTCAGCCACCTGCCTTCTCACATCTGGATCCGTATTGGCGGACGCTGGCGTAAAGTTGTGAAGTCCTTGCGTGGCCATGGTCAGCAAGTGACTCAGCATTACCGCCTGCTCGGCAGAAAATCCAGCTGATTGTTTGGTGTCACCACCAGCCTTGGCTGCTGGGTTGTCAAGCGAGGTACTAGCCTGTGGATGGCCGTTGAGTGAGGTGCCGCGCAATTTTGAAAACGAGCCGCTGAGTTCTGCCATAAAGGCCAGCGCCTGAGGGTTGTTGCCCTGCCAGGTGAACAGCGCGCGCATGAGCTGTTCGTGGAAGGAGTTGAAAGCAACGACGAAATTGCGTCGTTTGCGCTGAACATCCACCTGCTCAAAACACCCGAGCAGATCCGTCGTGTCCGTGTCGCTCGTCATGGCCACCTCGCGCAGGTGGTTGCCAGTGTAGGAGGCAAGAATGCGGACCAGACTCGTCTTGCCCACCGCCGGAGGCCCCACGATAATTCCCATCCAGCCCATGCGAACACAGTACATGAGCGCTTCGAGCGGCTGGAGAAGTCCAGGGAGAATCAGCGACGTGCTGCTGTTGAGCTCGCGCTTTGCCGTGCGCTGCAATGTCGCGCCTCCAACCTGTAGCGTCTGCGGAGTCACCCGAAAGGGGATGGACTGCCGCTTTGTGAGCGTCACTCCAAAGTGAGTGCAGTACAAGTTGTCCAGCTTCTCACGGTCCCTCGCGGTACGCAGGCGCAGGCTGTAGAGAACTTCAATAAACTGCTCAGGCACCCAGCGCCCAGCGTCCTGGTGTGCGCACATCAACTCGCACCAACGGAAGATGTCTCGCAAGTTGAACTCCCAAGGGCGTCCCGAAATCGCAAAGACATACGTGACATGATGATGCACAGCCACGTTGAAAGAAATCATGCGGCGCAGCAAATCCTCCCCGATATCGGGATAGGCAGCAAGCGCGATGAAAAGCAAGTCGTCAGCATTGAGCTCCTCCACTCGCACTGACGTGAATCGGTTGAGGAAGGAGGCGGGCAGACCCTTGCGCCCGCCACCCTGGTGTAGCGGATTCTGTGCTGCAAAGATCCTGAACGACGGTGGGCATGCAAACGTCTGACCCAGCTCTGGAAGGTAAACCTCGGCTCGATGATCAAGACAGGCGTTAAGACCTTCGAGCACCGACTGCGAAGCCAAGTTGAGCTCATCGAGAAGCACCCAATCCCCAGCTTTGAGCGCACTCAAGAAGACACCGTCCGACCACGCAAACTGCGCCCCACCTCCCCCGCCGCCATCAACAGGAAGATCCGTGCCAAGCAAATCCATCATATCAGTCTGGTCCGACAGATTGATGCGCACCAGACGGTGTCCCGTGACAGATGCCAAGGCTTGAATCAAGGTCGTCTTGCCCACTCCAGGCGACCCTTCGAGCAAGATCGGCCGTTTCAGCTGCAGACCTCTCAGTACCCGCACAAGATTCTGCGACGTGGTGGGTGCTGTCATGCTGAAGGACGAAACCTCTGGCTCAGGCCCCATGGGAATATGGAAAGGGTGCATACCAAAGGCAGTGGCAGAAGTCGTTACTTTTTGTGCTCCCGAGATGAGCTCCGTGGTGCTGCCCAGATTGGCCACCCGCTCATCCTCGGGGATCATTTGTAGCAGGAACGCGTAGCATTCATCGCGCAGAGATCTAGCTCGCCGATCCGACGAGCCATCACCAACTCCCAGCCCGTCAAGCAACACCATAGAAGCGCCGTGCAGGAAGCCTAAGGTGCGGTTCAGGCCCTGCTCCTGTGCCATGTTCATGAAGTGCGTCCATGATAAGAGGTCGCGCAGGGACAAGAGACGTCTCATAGCCCCGCCATCTTTGGCAATGATCCACCCCCAAAACTTGAGCAGTCGATCGCCATCGCCCGTCTGCATGAGCGACGGCTTGAGATGCGCGGCAAGGATGCTCCTCAGATCATCCATATCTGAGATAGCATCAATCCAAATCTCCGTGAAGCGGTTCCGCAACGCCGGCGACAGCTCCTTCTTTCCAAAATCCCCACCCGGATTCATGGTAGCAAGCACACGAAACTCGGCATGGGCCACAATAACTTCACCGCCTTTCTCAGCAATAGTAAGAGTGCGGCTGGGCTCGAGCACAGAATTAAGACGCTCCAGCACGGAGTCGTCAGCAAGAGAGATTTCGTCGATGAGTAGCAAATCGCCGTCGCGCATAGCTGTCACGAGCGGCCCGTCATACCATGTAAACAGTGCACGGCAGTTGGGCACTTGCTCCTCCACTTGCAACGCCAGAGCCTTGAGCTGTTGTGGCACCTTCGCAGCGCCGTCAATCTCAGTGACCTCAGCATTGTCTTCAGCAGCAGCTTCAGCAGCAGCATGGCAGCGAGAGAGCTGCTTGAGCAGAGGATGCACGCTCTCCCAGCTATTTTCAAATTGACCAATCAAATCCATCACATCAGCTCTGCTGATCCAGCCCTCGCTTGGCATGTTACTAGGAGCACCATCATCTGTTGACACCTCCCCACGCGACAGCCATTCTTGTGACTCCTGCGGCAGCGCCCCGATGGGCATTGGGGGCATCTTTTCCTCTTCCTCTTCACTGGCACTGTCACTGTCTGTATTCTTCTTGGACTTTGTGGTCGGGAGGCCAGACTCATCCTCCACTTGCATACTGTCGTCTGCCGACTTATGCACACCATTAGAGGCATCAGTACCGTCAGCCGTCGAACGCACAGGTGCCCAAGCCTCACGAACGAGAGTATAGTAACGTTCCAGGAGAGAGCGGAAGCGAGCAATAGCAGCATCTTTGCCGCGGATCGGGCGGAAGCCGCCAATGAGGTCGGAGGTCTCGCTGTTTTGATGGCAATTGACTATGTGCAGTTTGTTGCCGAGCGCCGTGGCAAAAGCCTGGCAAACTGTCGTCTTACCTGTTCCTGTTTCACCCACCAAGAGCACAGGTTCCTGGAAGCGCATACAGCGTGCCACCAGTCGCAGCAGTCTTTTAGCGCTCTTTGTGTGCACTAGCCCTTCAAACGCACCACCCTGCGCTACGTCCGTGTTCGCACTCGCGCGTGCCGGCCGCCCTGACAGCATGGCGCCAACATCCAAATCCCACCCACCTGAATATAGCGTTGGAATATCAACCGACACCTTCACAATTTTCTGCAGCACGTCCTGGACACACTCCTTCTCCTCTTTTCTGCGAAGGCCTTCGGCAAGCAGCATGTACCCTTCTTGCGCCATCAAATCGTAGCTGTCAGTGGCTGCCGCCGCAATGCGGTCAGCCCATTTGAAAAGATCGCGCGGCGTAACGAAAGCGTGCCGCCCAGCGAACACGTTCGAGCGCTGACGCCGACGATGCAGTTCACGCATCACACCCACAATTCTCTCAGCGCGCGACGGTGGGATTTTGCAGCGCTTCTCAATCATTTCCTTGAGCTCCTCGTGGGGGATGTCATCAACATGCACCTCAAGAAAGCGATTGCGAAATGCCCTAGACATCATCTTACGTCCTCCATACGCACCGCCCGCAGGATTCTGCGTTGCAAAGAGCATGAAATGTGGGTGCGGTTTCACCGTCTCTTGGGTTTCGGGAATGAGAAGCTCGCGGTTGTCGTCGAGAAGACGGTTGAGCATTTCGAGAACTTCCGACGGCGCCAAGTTGAGCTCGTCTAGAACCAGCCAGTGGCCTCCCCGGAGGGCCTTGACGAGCGGCCCCTCGCAAAAGACAAGTTTGCCGAAACGATCCGAGGCATACCCACCCAGATATTCTTGCACGTCTGTGTGGGCGTGGTTGTTGATACGCACGAACTCATGGCCCGTGCTTGCTGCCAGATACTCAATCATACTCGTCTTGCCTGCTGAGGTTGGGCCTTGCAGCAGGATAGGATAGCGGTGTGGCGCCGCTGCGCGAACAATGTTGCGCAAATTGAGCTGGCACGACGGTGTCAAAATAAAACTCGGAATCTTCAACTTTCCATAGGCTTCGCCCTTCATCAGATAAAAGCCCGTAAATTCTGCTTTGTCATGGGTGTATTGGCCCATACACACGTAGTCGTCGGGGTTCGAGAGGCTGGGCTTGCTGTTGCCAGCAGTGGACTTGGTTTTGCACAGATTCCGCATGATGGCCTGTCATGCATTGCACATTGTTTCAGCAATGTGGTCCCTAGAACAAAACACAGCAATTCTGAAAAAGGAGAAGGGCAAAAAACGTACCTTGTCCATCAAGGGCTGGCAGACAGGGTTGAGTTGCGTAGCAAAAACCATGCAGGCGCCTTCGAAGAGCGCGCGCTCAAATGTATAACCCTGCATCTGCATGAAATTGACATACTGCAGCGTGCGCGTGAGCGAGCGCAGGTTAAAATGCACCTTTTGATTAGCACCGTCAAACAAATCGCCCTTTTTCGTCAGTGCCCTCGCCTCAAGATAAAACTCGACGATGCTGACGACATCCTGATTCTTTGTAGTGCCGCGCAAGTAGCTCTGCACCACTTCACGCAGCTCGCTGGCCTCCTCCATTTCATCCACAAATACCTCTGTAAACCTTGCCCGCAGCGCCACCGGCAAATCCTTTTTGCCCACGTCCGTTGCAGGATTCATGCACGCAAACAGCCGGAAATTCGGGTGCCGCTGCACCACATCAATATCTCCCTTTTCTGTGAGCGCCACGGAACCAGAATCACCATCAAGAAGACCGCTGAGGCGTTCGAGAGTTTCGGCAGGCGCCAGGTTCACCTCGTCCAGCAGTAGCCAGTGTCCTTCGCGGATGGCCTTTACCAGCACCCCCTCCACAAACGCAAACGCAAACTTGCCCTTGATCGCCTCCACCTTGCGCGCAAACTCGCCAATCTTCTCGGAAAACGCCCGCCACTGCCGCCGGACTTGCGGCGAAACATTCTTGCTCTTCCTGCCCTCCCCTCCCCCGTCACTCCCTTTACGCTTTCCCGCAGTAGCGGTGTCCCCCCCTCCCCCCCCTTTGCCAACACCTGCAATGAGCGACTCCACGAGGGCCGCAGCTTGATTCATCAGTTTCGTGAGGGGCTTCCATTTCTGCGCCTCGAACTTATCGCGGCAGCTCTGTATGAAGGCCGTGTTCTTCGACTTGGACTGGCAAACATTCTCAAACGTCAGCTCACAGTCATTTTTCATACAACGTAAATCCAGCAGCGGACTGACTTTTGAGAATGTCTACCGTGACGCGCGGAAGCAACTCCATCAGATCATCCATGAGCTCCTGCGCTAACTGCCGCACTTCAACGGGTTTGAACCCGCCCAACAAGTCCCCCGAGTCGCTCTGCTGATTCAAATTGACCACAACCATGTGCGCACCGACGCGCGAGGCCAAATGCTGCACCAGCGACGTTTTGCCTGTGCCCGTCTCTCCCGCGAGCAACACCGGTTCGCGGTGGTGCACCGCAGCGGCAACCGCCTGCATGTGTATGTGTTGCAGACGACGCCACATTAAACAAAACACAGCAACACACAACTAAACAAATCCCACTGACACTACACGAAACGAAACACAGCAAGATGACACAGCACAAAGACACTGTCTGCATTGCGCGCACAGTGCCGCAGAAAATACGCATTAAACAAAACACAGCAACACACAGACTCGACAAACCCCGCGGACACGAAACTAAACACAGCGAATCAACACTAAACAAAGCCGTACCTCCATCGTCTGCATTGCGCGCACGGTACCGCAGAAAATAGCTGGCTGCTCGCCACTTTTGCCGCTGAGCTTAGCAGCAACGCGCGAGCCGTCGAGCTCATCAAGATAGATACGACCGACCTGCAAGGAACCGCCCTGCGGCCTGAAGTCGGGCTTATGGCGTACATGCAAGTATTCCACTTTGTCTTGATGTACATCAACGATGGTCGCAATACGGCGCGCAACAGCCAGACGGTCGTCTGGCGACGGCAGCACGTTGCAAAAGCAATCCATGGCCTCGCGCAGGATC
>Ga0105054_10006640_pt1 | contig 16074 bp, 11 predicted proteins | sample BON02_FD_78091 | JGI IMG/M metagenome (GOLD analysis project Ga0105054, IMG submission 78091) | Freshwater microbial communities from Lake Bonney liftoff mats and glacier meltwater in Antarctica - BON-02 (megahit assembly) | ecosystem: Environmental > Aquatic > Freshwater > Ice > Glacier...
CTCGTAAAATTGGAAGCCGAGTGTGATCATCGCACCAGTGACGCAACCTGTCCCGCCCTTTGGGCGATTGAGAAATAGACCAGTGCGAAACTATTGATGAAACAATGACTCGACTGTTGTTTTGTCGCCGTCGCTACGCAATTCACGACAAAATCCCTTCGGCATTTATATCCCTATCTTAAACATGCAAACCGATTAAGTGTAAGATAACCTGAGAAGCCCCGTCTCCTTAGTGAAAGACCCGATTATGAAACACGAGCACGATCCCAAATCCTCCAACCATGGCATGCATGAGCCTGCCCATGGCGCGAACTGTCACCATCATGACCACGAAGAATCTGACCATAATGTGAAGCCCTCCGCTGCCGCAAAATACTACTGCCCCATGTGCGAAGGGGTCGAATCCGATCAGCCCGGCGACTGCCCAAAATGTGGCATGAGACTCGAACGCAACCCCGCCTCTAAAGCATCCTCCGCACCCCGCATGTGGACCTGCCCCATGCATCCCGAAGTGCAGCAAGATCACCCCGGTGCTTGTCCCAAATGCGGCATGGATCTGGAGCCCATGAGCCCGGCGGCGGACGACGATGATGACGACGCCGAGGCGAGAGAGCTGGGGCGCAAAGCCCTGATCGCCGGTATCCTGACGATCCCCATCCTGACACTGGCCTTCGACAGCATGATTCCGGGGATGTCGTTTGACCGCTTCCTATCCCCTCGCGCCCAAGGTTGGCTGGAGTTGGCGTTTGCGACTCCCGTCATCCTGTGGGCAGGTAGCCTATTTTTTATCCGCGGTTGGCGCTCTATCGTCAACCGCAGCCTGAACATGTTTACCCTCATCATGCTCGGGGTGGGAGCAGCCTATAGCTATAGCGTGGTCGCAGTCTTATTCCCCCACCTCTTCCCTGACTCCTTCCGTCATGGTGGAGAGGTTCAGCTCTACTTCGAGGCGGGTGCGGTCATCACCACCCTCATTCTTTTTGGCCAGTGGATGGAGTCCCGTGCCCGTCGCCAAACCGGCCAGGCCATCAAGGGGCTGCTCGATTTAGCCGCCAAGTCTGCTCACCGATTGGACGAAGAAGGGAAAGAGCACGATGTGCCTGTCGACGACTTACAAAGTGGGGATCGGCTTCGGGTGCGGCCCGGCGAAAAAATTCCGATCGACGGCCTAATCGAGGAAGGGAAGAGCACGATCGACGAGTCCATGATCACCGGAGAACCCGCCGCCGTCCAAAAGTCGGCGGGAGACAAGGTCATCGGCGCTACCGTCAACCAAACGGGAAGCTTCATCATGAAGGCCGACGCAGTCGGCGAAGAAACGGTGTTGTCGCAAATCGTGAAAATGGTCGCGGATGCTCAACGTAGCCGGGCACCGATCCAAAAATTAGCCGATCAGGTGGCCGGATATTTTGCGCCCGCAGTGGTGGCGATCGCGGTTATCACTTTCGGAGCATGGATGATCTGGGGTCCGGCCCCCGCGATGTCTTACGCCATCGTTAATGCGCTCGCCGTGCTCATCATCGCGTGTCCCTGCGCCTTGGGTCTCGCCACGCCCATGTCCATCATGGTGGGAGTCGGCAAAGGTGCTCAAAACGGTATCCTGATCAGGAACGCGGAAGCGATTGAACGGGCCGAAAAGATTACCCATCTTATCACCGACAAGACCGGCACGCTTACCGCCGGAAAACCGCGGGTGGTCGCGATCCAAACAGCAGACGGCGCAGACGAGTCCGAGCTATTACTTCTGACCGCCGCCGTCGAACATCAGTCCGAACATCCGCTGGCCCGGGCCGTCGTCAACCGCGCTCAGGATGACGGGATTGAGCTGCCCTCTATCGAAGATTTTGAGAGCATCACCGGTGGCGGCGTGCAAGCGAAGGTTGAAGGGGTAATCATCCGTGTGGGCAAACGGGATTTCATTGAAAATGCTGGCGTCAAAATCGAGACCGCGCTCGCCGAAACGGCGGAGAAACTGCAAGGCGAAGCCAAGACCGTGATCTGGGCGGCGAAGGGTGAAACCTTACTCGGGTTGCTCGCTATTGCCGATCCCATTAAAGAGACCTCCCGCGAAGCAATCGATGCCCTGCATGCGCTCGGCATCAAAGTGGTGATGTGCACGGGCGACAATTCCCGCACCGCCGAAGCAGTCGCCCGCGAATTGGGCATTGATGAGGTGCACGCTGAAGTATCACCGGAAGACAAACAACGTATCGTCAACGAGCTCAAATCTAAGGGTCACGTTGTGGCTATGGCTGGCGATGGTATCAACGACGCCCCTGCGCTCGCTGCGGCCGATGTCGGCATTGCGATGGGGACGGGCACAGATGTCGCTATCGAAAGCGCGGGCATCACCCTGGTGAAAGGCGATCTGAGAGGCATCGTGGGCGGGCTCCGGATCAGCCGCGCAGTGATGCGCAATATTCGGCAGAATCTCTTCTTCGCCTTTATCTATAACGCGGCCGGAGTTCCGATCGCTGCCGGGATTCTATTCCCGTTCTTCGGCATCCTGCTAAACCCTATGATTGCCGGAGCTGCCATGAGCCTGAGCTCAATCAGCGTTGTCACCAACGCCCTTCGCCTGCGCCACTCAAAACTCTGAGCCGATTGGGCTCTAAACTGTAGGACGGAGATTCCGCTCCCCGCCATCGAATAACCAAAGCCTTTCAAGCCGGGGAGCGGAATCCCCGCCCTAGAACTCGATCCTGGCAGCTCTCGGCTTCCCCCTTCCGTGTCTTCGTTGTTTTCCGTGGGCAAATCGCTCGTCTCATCCCACCGCTCCCGTTCGTGTGTTTCGTGTTTTTCGTGGTTAACTCTGATTCAACCTCCTGCAATCTGAGCCGGGAAATGAAACCGGAATTTATGCGCGTAAAATTCACGCGACACCCACTCGTCGAGCGACCAGACTGACGCCTCTTGAATTCGCATGAATCCCGCTGATCTCCAAAAATTCATCACTGAGGTTGCTTCCGCTTACGGATTGGGAGCCGTGCAGTCCTTCCAATCACTAGGCGGAACCGCCACTCCCAAGTGGACCATCAATACAAGTAAGGGATGCTATGTCGTGCGCATCAGACCGGATGAGTTTTCAGATGCGGGCCAGTCTACCTCAACTCATCAAGCGCTAATCAAATTGGCGGACGCGGGACTTCCCGTGCCTCGCCCCTTGAGGCGTTCTTCGGGCGAAACACTCTATAATTCCGGAGATTCCGTGATCGAAGTTTTGGCGTGGATCGATGGCGATATCTGGAATGGCGGCTCACCTGTAGTCTTCCGCCATCTGGGGGTATTTCTCGCCAAGTTTCACGCGACCCTCGGAAGCGATTTTGAGAATTCTTCCGAAATCAATTTACGCGAAGACCATCCCGATGCCCTTCAAGCACTGATGGATACCCTACTCGCGCAGGCCAGCGACGCCGAGGCACGCGATCAGCTGCTTGCGATCGATGGTCTCATGCAGCAAGGTCGTCACGAGCTAGAAACCACGCTCTATCCTTCGTTACCACGCGCCACGATTCACGGGGATTTCCATCCCGGCAATGTGCGATTCCAGGGCACCGAGATCGCCGCGCTCTACGATTTCGATTACCTCGCTGTGCAAGCCCGCGTCAGAGATCTTGGTGACGCTCTTATGTTTTTTGCATCAGACCGGCTGACCGCATTTGAGCCGGATGACATCCGCAGTCTCACCCAGCCCTTTACTCCCAACCTCACCGCTTCGCGCGCTGTCCTCGCAGGTTACCAATCCATCAGTCCGCTCAACGCTGACGAATGGCAGGCGCTGCCCCTACTCCTCCGATCCCGGTGGATTCAAATGCGTTTACGCGGCAGTCGGAAAGTTCCCGCCCCGGAGCAACTCGACTTCGTGCTGACCGATTTTCCCGTCGTCACGGATTGGCTGACTGGAGCCGGACACGATTTTTTCACGCAACTCCGCCACGAATCCTCCGTATGAATCCCTCCTCTCTTCGTATCGGCGCCATTGGCTGCGGCCAATTCATGAGCCAGCAGCACATCCAGACGATCGCCCGCAGCGAGAACCTCGTGTTGCAGCACCTAGCCGATATCAACCGCGACCGGCTCACACAGGTAGCTGACCACTATCACCCAGTGCGGCAAAGCTCCCGCTGGGAGGATGTCGTGAACGATCCAGAAGTGGATATTATTGTCGCGGGCGTCCTACCCCAATTGCATCCCCAAATCGCTCGAGCCGCCATCAAGCAGGGCAAACCCGTTTACGTCGAAAAACCACTCGCACCCACCGTGGAGGAGTGTCTCGAAGTGGATCGTCTTTCCCGCGAATACGGGGTGCCTCTCGCCGTGGGCTTCAATCGTCGTTTTGCCCCCGCCACAGAGGTCATGGCCCGCGCTTTTGCCACCACCGATCAGCCCGTCTCCGTTTACTACCGCATCGCCGACGATGATCGCATCCGTCCTCCTGAACAGCGTTGGAAAACCAGTGACCGCCTGCTCACCGAAACCGTCCACATCTTTGATCTACTAAGTTTTCTGCTGAAGAACGAGCCCATCGAAATTTACGCCCGCGAAACCCGGCCCAACGATGCAATCGTGACCCTCGAGTTCACCAACGGGTGTCGAGCCACCGTTTTCTCCTCCTCTCATGCTTCGCTCGCGCAACCCAAGGAACACGCCGAGGCCGCACTCGGTGACGGGCGCTTTTTCGAAATGGATGACTACGTCGAGTTGCGTAGTTATGGCCTGCCGGAATTCAATCCCGTGACGACGTTTGCCGGACGTCCTTACGATCGCTGTGACAATCGCCACGTCGATGCCTTTGCCGAGCGCGGACTGGCCGCTCTCAACGAACAACGCCGCTCCTACGAAACCGCCATGCGCGAATCCGGTATCCTGGCCGATAGTTCCAATCTCGAGGCGCAAGCCAACGCACGCCAACGCCTCGGTAATCCACCGCCTCCGCAAATCAATTACACTCCCGACAAAGGTTGGGGCCAAGCCCTCGAGCATTTCTGCAGCGCCGTCGCCACCGGCCAGACACCACAAAACGCTACTGGCTGCGATGGCAACCGAGCCACCGCCTGCGCACTCGCCGCCCGCCAATCAATCAACTCAGGGCAACCCGTTCGTCTCGATCCCACCCATTGGCAAAGCTAGGTTTCCTTTAGCGCCGAATCCTGGAGGAAATCGACAAACACGCCCGCCGGCCCCAGAGGTTCAGGACCTTGCGGAAACAGAATCCGGAGCGGTCTCGTGATCTTCAATCCCGGCACAGAGAGCACCTGTAACGTTTTTCGCTGCAATTCATGCCGCAGGGCCAAACGCGAAAGAAAGCCCACCCCCATCCCGGTTTCCAGAATGCCTTTGATCGTTTCGCTGCTGTCGCTGATCATCACGACGTTCAGTTTCTTCGGATCGATTTTAGCCCGTTTCAAAGCCGACTCCACCACTCGCCGCGTGCCTGAACCTTGCTCGCGCAAGACACACGGCGCCTGTTGCAACTGCTCCACAGAAATTTTCCTGCTTACAGCCAAGGGATGATTAGGGGCCGCCACCGGGACGATTTCATCTTCGTAAAAACTCACCGCCTTGAGCTCACGTCGGTTACTGGGGCCCTCGATCAAACCCAAGTCGACTCGCTTCGCCAACAGCGCCCCCGTCACTTCCTCGGTGTTTCCCATCCGAAGAGATAATTCGACCTGAGGGTATGATTGTTGAAAACGACCCAGCCAACGCGGTAGCAAATACTGTGCGATCGTCGTGCTAGCGGCCAATTTCAAAGGGCCGCCCACCACGGCCAGTCCGGCCAACAGGCGTTTTTCCAAACCGGCATGCATCACCTCTATTTTGATCGTGTGCTCCAGCAGCGCGTGCCCCGCCGGAGTCAATGAAATCGCCCCCACGCCACGCACAAACAATGGCTGCCCATAATACTCTTCCAGCAACTTGATGTGCTGAGTAACCGCTGGTTGGGAAATCCGCAGCGATCGCGAGGCCTGCGTGAAATTCAGTTTTTCCGCGACCAATCGAAAAACGTGCAAACGATAATCGTGCATCCCTTCAACCTGCTCCGAATTTTTCGAAAAGTCAGCCATAGCTTTAAATTATTAACCCCCTTTTCTCATTAGCGTGACAGCCACCAAATCTCCGCGATCGCGAAGCTCGTGATCAACATCCAACCGAAGACCGCCGTGCCTAAAGCCCTCAACCCATTTTCTCGTAAACGTGCGAAATCCGTTTGCAGCCCCATCGCGACCATCGCCATCGCCATCAGAAAAGCAGCCCCCTTTAGAATACCCTCATCGGCTCTGATAATCGCCGCCCGTTGCTCCGGAAGGTAATGCCATGCCAAGGTGTTCACGGCCCCTACGAGAATAAATCCGAGAACAAACCACGGCTTCGGCACTGGTTTCTCTAACTGATCTTCGGAGGCCGCACCTTGTTTTCGATTTCGAGCATAGATCCACCCCAGCACTACGATCACAGGCACCAGTAGCAGCACACGCGTTAGTTTAGTGACAGTGCCTAAATCCACCGCCTCCGGAAATGGCGTCACGGCAGCCACCACATGCGCTACTTCATGCAGGGTAGATCCCACCAGCAGCCCATAAACTTCCGGCGAAAATCCCACCGCGTGTTGCAGCCCAGTATAGCCAATCATCACCACTGTGCCGACCAAACTGCAGAGAGGAATCACCAATGCCACCTCGTGTTCGCGAGCCCTGATCACGGGGGCCGCCGCCGCGACCGCCGATCCCCCGCAGATAGAACTACCTACTGCGATTAACAGCGCCATGATCGGATCGAGCCCAAACTTCCGCCCCAACCACGAAATCCCACAAAGCCCCACAATAACCACCGTGAGATCAATCACGAGAATCTTCAGCCCGGCATCCAGAATCAGGGCCAGATTCAAACGCACTCCTAATAAAATAATCCCCCACCTGAGTAATCGTTTTGAAGCGAAGCCCAATCCGGATGACCACGACTCCGGCACCCCACGAAAGGCCTTCCAACCCAATCCCAACAAGAGCGCCACTGCCAATCCTCCCAAATAACTTACTCCAGGCAAACGAACCAGAATCCAAGCCGTTACAGTGAGGACAAAAACCAGCCCAATAGCTGAAAGAAAATCCCGCTCACGTGTTGGCATTCTCTCAACATATCTCAACCCACCCTGTTTCGGGAAATACTGTTATCCAATCCACGATAACCTGTAGTTATCGCCTAACCCGAACCATCGCCTAACCACGAATCCGGGCTAGTGAGCACCACCTCATCAACGTCCCTATATCGGAGCAGTGAAGTGCAATAGAAACTTCTCCGCGAAATACTCGCGTGGAACCCACTCATCGAGTGGCCAGACCGACGCCGGTTGCACTTTGCTCTCCGCCAACTCCTCACGCCAGAGCGTGCCCTTGAAATACAACACCCCATTGGCTGGGGATCCTTGCGCACCGCGCCGCAACAAAGGTCGCGTCCAATCCAGAAAGCGGGGCAGTGCCGCCACCGCGCGTCCCGTCACAAAATCAAACTTCTCCTTGATCGACTCCACCCGCACCGGCAACCCGCGCACGTTGGTCAACCCAAGCTCCTTCACCATCGCTTCAACTGCTTTGATCTTTTTCACGACCGAATCAACTAACGTAAATTCACACTCCGGATAAACAATCGCCAACGCCAATCCGGGAAATCCTCCGCCCGTGCCGATGTCGGCAAATTTCGCCCCCTTCGCCGGTTTCAGCACCTTAGTCAAAAGTAGTGAATGGAGCAGATGGCGTTCCTCGAGATTCTCGGCATCCTTGCGCGAGATCAAATTGAGCCGTTCATTCCACGAACGCACTAGCGTCCCTAGTCGTCCCAACTGCACAATCGTCTCCTCCGACAATTCCGGAAAATACTCCCGCACCAGAGGCAGCTTCATCGATTCAATCGCGGGTGCCTTGTCTTCTAATTGGTCTTTATTCGTGTCCATAGGTGATTCGCCCTGAGTTGTTGCCCCTCACCGCCATCACGGCAATTGCATTTCCACTCCGCATTCACACGCTGCTGAGTTTCCCCTATGTTCGAACAAGCCTTCAAAAATATCGACGACGTCCTCTGGAAGGAAGCCGGTTGCACCACCGAGCTCGACTACACCGAGCAAACTTCGTGGCTCCTCTTCCTCAAATACCTCGATGGACTCGAACAGGATCGCGCCGACGAGGCCGCCCTCTCCGGCCGGAAATACACCTACCTGCTCGAATCGAACTTCCGCTGGGATACGTGGGCCGCGCCCAAAAAAGCCGACGGCACTCTCGACGATAACCAAGTGCTCACCGGCCCCGATATAATCGACTTCGTCAACGGCCAGCTCTTCCCCTACCTCCTAGGATTCAAGGCCAAGGCGACCGGCCCCGATACGCTCGAATACAAGATCGGCGAAATCTTCTCCGAGATCAAAAACCGCATTACCAGCGGCTACAACCTGCGCGAGATCATCGACCAGATCGACGGCCTCCGTTTCCGCTCGCAGATCGAGAAGCACGAGCTCTCCCATCTCTACGAGGCCAAGATTAAGAACATGGGCAACGCCGGTCGCAACGGCGGCGAATACTACACCCCGCGCCCACTCATCCGCGCGATGATCCGCGTGACCGCGCCCCGGATTGGCGAAACCATTTACGACGGCGCTTGCGGGTCCGCCGGTTTCCTCTGCGAAGCCTTCGACTATCTGCGTTCGACAGGCTCACGCACCGGCAATTCTGGCCCGGCCAGTGAGCCTGTCGAACTGACCACCGCCGATCGCGACATTCTCCAGAACCGCACCTTCTACGGCAAAGAGAAGAAGTCCCTCGCCTACGTGATCGCGATCATGAATTTGATCCTCCACGGCATCGACGCGCCCAACATCGTTCACGCCAACACTCTCGCTGAAAACATCTCCGATCTGCAGGAGAAAGACCGCTTCGACATCGTCCTCGCCAATCCTCCCTTCGGCGGCAAGGAGCGCAAGGAAGTGCAGCAAAACTTCCCTATTCGCACGGGTGAAACCGCCTTTCTCTTTCTCCAGCATTTCATCAAGCGCCTGCGCGCCGGAGGTCGCGGCGCGATCGTCATCAAAAACACCTTTCTTTCCAATTCCGACAACGCCTCGGTGAGCCTGCGTCGCGAGCTCCTCGCCACCTGCAATCTCCACACTATCCTCGACTGCCCCGGCGGCACCTTTTTGGGTGCGGGCGTCAAAACTGTTGTCTTGTTTTTTGAGAAAGGCACCAAGACTCGGAAGACATGGTTCTACCAACTCGATCCCGGCCGCAACATGGGGAAGACCAATCCGCTCAACGACGCCGATCTGGAAGAGTTCGTCGAGCTGCAGGCTTCGAGAGCCTCAGCCGACGAAGGACCGGAAACCAAACAAAGTTGGAACGTGGACACTGCCCGGTCACTGAGCACCGTCGAAGTGGATCTGTCCGTAAAAAATCCCATCGGAACCGAAGAAGTCGTGCATCGCAGTCCACAGGAAATCATCACAGAAATCTCACGCGGAGACGCGGAGTGCGCGGAGGTGCTGGCGAAGATCAAAGGGCTATTATGAAAGCCGGATGGAAACTCGTAAATCTCGGCGATCATTGTCGAATTCGAACGGGGAAAAAGGATGTCAATCAAGGTAACCCCACAGGCGAATATTCATTCTTCACGTGCGCAGCTGCCCATACCTTTAGTGACAGCTACTCATTTGATGCCGAAGCACTCCTTATCGCTGGAAACGGCGATGTAGGCAAAGTCAGTTATTACAAAGGTAAATTCGAAGCATATCAACGCACCTACGTGCTGACCGAATTCTCCGGGGTTTTGCCGCGATTCCTGTTTCTCATTCTCGATGGGAAGCTGAAGGAAACTGTCTCCAAGCAAAAGCTTGGGAATACCATGCCTTACATCAAAGTTGGAATGCTCACCGACTTTCAGTTCCCTCTACCTCCGCTCCCCGAGCAGCGGCGGATCGTGGGGATCTTGGACGAAGCGTTTGCGGGCATCGCCACCGCCCGAGCCCACGCCGATCAAAACCGCCAAAACGCCCGAGCCCTCTTCGAAAGCCACCTCCACTCCACCCAACGCGGTAAAGGATGGGTGGAGAAATCGTTAGACAATATTTCGCTAGAATTCGGTCGAGGAAAGTCGAAGCACCGGCCTCGCAACGATCCTAAACTCTACGGTGGCAAGTATCCCTTTATTCAAACTGGCGACGTCCGGAATTCGACTCACATCATCGAAACCTATAGCCAGACCTATAACGATTCTGGTCTCGCTCAGAGCAAACTCTGGCCCGCCGGAACCCTGTGCATAACCATCGCAGCTAATATTGCTGAGACTGGCATCCTTGGGTTCGACGCCTGTTTTCCTGATAGCGTGATTGGCGTCGTCGTTGATCAGAAACAAACGAGCACCAAATTCCTCGAATACTTACTCCAGAGCGTAAAAGCCCGACTTCAGGCTTTGGGAAAAGGCAGTGCTCAGGCGAATATTAACCTAGGCACTTTCGAGAACGAACGTTTCTCGTTTCCTAGCTTGGCTGAGCAAAAGAAAATCACAGATCAACTCGACGCTCTCCAAGCCGAAACCCGCCGACTCGAAGCGCTCTACACGCGCAAGCTCGCCGCGCTCGACGAGTTAAAAGCCGCCCTCCTCCACCAAGCCTTCTCCGGAATGCTCTAAACCCCTCCCCTGTCCGCCATAGGCTCGGCGACGGCGGATCCTCCAAGCCTTCTCCGGAATGCTCTGAGCTTGCGAATTGCTGAATGTCGGCGCACTTTTCGGAGCAGAATCCCCCAATGAACGAACCCGAGACAGTCGAATTTGTGCTCCATGGCACCGTGGCCGGGCAAACCGTCTCGGCGACCAAGGGACTGCCGTTTACGCGCTTCTTGGAGTTCAATGAGGATGTGCAGAAATACGTGCAGGGCAGCGACGAAAAGGCCGTGCTCCGCGATCTGACCGTGCAGGTCCACGAGAGCTCTTATCTGCTCCGAGTCATCATTCCCGCCGGACTGCTGGCTTCCCTGATTTCTGATACCGCCAAATTATCCCAATCCTCCACGCTGGCCGACATCGATCCCCATCGGGCCAAGGTCGCTCTTCGCTGGCAGGAACGAGCCAAGATGGAAACGGGACTGAGCTACACAATCCGCAGTCCGCGCGAGGCGTTCAAGCCACTGGAGATCAGCAAAGACTCCGTGTTACAACAGGAAGAACGCATCCCTTGGGTTTCGGTCGAGCGCTACTTGGTGGGCAAGATCACCGACTGGGGCGGCTCCAAAAAACCCAATATCCACCTGCGCCCAAACAATTCTCGGGAGACCCTAATCATCGACGCGACCGAGGATCAGATCCGCACCCAGCGGGATAATCTTGTTTACCACAAGGCCATCGTCCAAGTCCGCGCCCAACAAAACCCTCGGACAGGTGAACTGCAGGATTACCGCTTGGTTGAACTGCGAGCCTATCAGCCCGAAACCTCCGACGAGCGTTTGCAGCAACTCTTTGAACGCGGCACGAAGGCGTGGGCCGATGTGCCCAACGCGACGGCCTGGGTAAACGAACAACGGGGAGCAGACGACTATGGCTGAAGGTGTGCTGCTCGATACGAGCTTCCTCATTTCCTTGGTGGACACGAATCGTCCGCATCACGCCGTCGCCGTGCGGTATTGGAAGTTTTTCGGCACCGAGGGCATTCCGATGTTTCTTTCGACGATTGCAGCGGCGGAGTTTCATCAGAAACAACCCGTCACCGATCTCCCTCTCGAGGCGTTGATCGTGCTGCCCTTTAATTTGAGAGACGCGATGGCTGCCGCTGAACTCGACTTCACCCAATACAAGGGCGATCCCGGCGTCTCGCGAGTTGCCCTCAAGGATGATTTCAAATTGCTCGGACAGGCCAAAGCACAGGACATCTCCTGGGTGATCACCGAAGATGCTTCCAGCCTTCATAAGTTTTGCGAAGCACTCAGGGCCAAACACCGCCTTTCCAGTCGAGCAATCAAACTGGAAGATGGATTCGACAAATCCTATTTCGATCCCGCCGGTCAGCACGACTTCGATACGAGTTTAGGTGAGTCCTGACGAATCGATCCGCAAACTCAGCGCGTCCCCGCCCCTCCAAAGCCTTCTTCAGCCCGCTCTGATTGCTAGCTCTGGACTCATTACTTGACTGAAACTTGACTGATAAGCATGCGATTCGCGTTCCAACATGTCTTCGCCGTGAACACGACCAAACTACGTGTCGATAAACAGTCTCTAAATGAACATATCGCGGGCCGATGCGCTTGGATTCCAGTTCAGTCGAGGCACTTTTGGCCCACAGAACACGGACTTGACCTATAACTTGACTTATACTTGACTTACTGCCGTGAGCTACGAACCCCAGTTCTCGATCAGTCCACAGTTATTGTCTCAAGTAGAGCTGATAGCGGCCCTGCGAGAGCGTATTCTGGGGGCGACAGTTGAGCTATCGTGGATACCCGCGCTGCAAAAGGATACTCGCACCCGCAATGTCCACGCCTCCACCGCCATTGAGGGCAATCCTCTCACGCTGGAGCAGGTGCGCGCTCTGGAGGAGGGTCGCGAACTGGTCGCGTCTGATGTCCGTTCCGAACGAGAGGTGATCAATTACTTCGCAGGCCTAAGGCACATCGAGAAACACGTGGCCAAAAAAAAGCTGCGTCACGATGACTTATTTGAACTGCATCGCATTCTCGCGGGTGAGGTGATGGATCAGGGTGAAGCCGGACGCTATCGCAGCATCGCTGTGCGCGTAGGGCACTATGTGCCTCCTTCACCGGATGAAGTATCCGGTCTGATGTTTGAGTTGCTCGATTGGTGGAATACCCACTCTGCCGAGCTGTCTCCAGTTCTGAGCTCAGCTATAATCCACTATCGATTCGAGACCATCCATCCCTTTGCCGATGGCAATGGACGCACAGGTCGCGCCCTTGCTCTCTGGGAACTCTTTCGGCGCGGTTTTGATACCCACCACATATTCTCGGTGGATGAGTATTATTGGGAGGATCGTCCGCGCTACTACAAAGCATTGGAAGCCGTGCGACACGATGGCGAAGATCTCAGCAGTTGGTTGGAATATTGCACCAAAGGTCTGCTTGAGACCCTTGAACGCGTCTGGTTGCGGGTGCAGAGCTATCATCTAAAATCACCGGAAAAACTCGTGCTGCGTCCCAAACAGGAAAGACTGCTAGGATTGCTCCGCGACCACGGTTCTATGTCGCCTTCCGAACTCTGGGATGCCTTAGACCTCTCCAAACAAGGCACTCTCGATCTACTCCGCCCCTTGATTTCTGCGGGATTAGTAGAAAAGATCGGCAACAAGAAAACGGGGCGCTACGCCCTCTGCACCCCATGAACGAAGCCGAGACTCGCGCCGAATATATTGATCCCGCTCTGACGGCGGCGGGTTGGGGCGTCGTCGCTGGCAGTCGCGTGCGGCGCGAATATCGCATCAACCTTGGGCGACTCACCGGTGGCGGCAAACGTAACGAAGCGGACTACGCCGACTACGTGCTCGAATACCGCAACACCAAGCTCGCGGTCATCGAAGCTAAGGCGTGGGAAAAACATCTGACCGAAGGCGTTGGCCAAGCCAAGGACTACGCCGCCAAGCTGAGCATCCGCTACACCTACTCCACCAACGGCCAAGCCATCTATGCCATCAATATGGAGACGGGGAAAGAAGGGGAAACCGAACGCTACCCCACGCCTGATGAACTGTGGTCGGCAACCTTCGCAAAGCAAAATGACTGGCGCGACCGATTCGCGGCGGTGCCGTTTGTCGAACCGGGGCTGGAGTGGCGAATTCGTTATTACCAGGAAACCGCCGTCAACCGCGTGCTGGAACGCGTGGCCCAAAAGGAATCGCGCCTGCTTCTGACCCTCGCCACCGGCACGGGGAAAACTTCGATCGCATTTCAAATCGCGTGGAAGCTTTTCCAAGCCAAATGGAATCTTAGCGGCGAACCGACACGGCGGCCGCGGATCCTCTTCCTCGCCGACCGCAACATTCTCGCGGGTCAGGCGTTCAACGATTTCACATCCTTTGTCTCCTTCGATGAAGATGCCCTCGTGCGCATCACTCCCGCCGATATTCGTAAGAAAGGCGCGGTGCCCAAGAACGGCAGTGTCTTCTTCACGATCTTCCAAACCTTCATGGCTTCGGCAGGCTCAGCCACCGATGCGGCAGGCTCAGCCACCGATGCGGCAGGCTCAGCCACCGATGCGGCAGGCTCAGCCACCGAAGTTTCCGCGACGGACACAACCGGTTTCCCAGAAATAACAGAAGTCAGTCCCGCATACGGCTACATGTATATCCTTGGTTGCGAAGATGGCAGTTTCTATGTCGGAAGCACCAAGGATTTGAGGCTGCGTTTACAACAACATCAGGACGGCGAAGGCGCACGGCACACAAGCGCACGTTTGCCGATAAAACTGATCTACTACGAAAGCTTTGACCGAATCGACGACGCGTTCACTCGTGAAAAGCAAGTTCAAGGCTGGAACCGAGCCAAGAAGATCGCATTGATTACAGGCAGGAACGATCTGCTGCGCCGCCTTTCCCAGAGCAAGTCAACCAGCCCGGTCGCTGAAACTGTCGAAAGGGTGGTTCCTGAGCTTGTCGAAGGATACTACGGCGAATACACAAAAGACTTTTTCGATTTCATCGTCATCGACGAATGCCACCGTGGCGGATCGAAGGATGAAAGTGACTGGCGCGGCATTTTGGAATATTTCTCCCCGGCCACGCAGCTCGGCCTCACGGCGACTCCCAAGCGCAAAGACAACGTCGATACCTATGCCTACTTCGGAGAACCCGTTTACGTTTACTCACTGAAGGAAGGGATCAATGACGGTTTCCTGACCCCATTTCGTCTGCGCCAAATCAGCACCACGCTCGACGACTACGTTTACACGCAGGACGACACCGTCGTGGACGGCCAAGTCGAAGAAGGGCGACGCTATGAGGAAAAGGATTTCAATCGCATCATCGAAATCACCGCCCGTGAGCGTAAACGCGTTGAGTTATTCATGGGCATGATCGACCAGCGGGAGAAGACCCTCGTCTTCTGCGCGACCCAGCTCCACGCGCTCGCGGTTCGCGATGTGATCAACCAGATCAAATCGAGCAAGGATCCCCTCTACTGCACCCGAGTGACCGCCGATGATGGCGCCCTGGGTGAACAATATCTTAGCCATTTCCAGGACAACGAGAAAAGCATCCCCACCATCCTGACGACCTCGCAAAAACTCTCTACCGGGGTCAATGCGCGCAACATCCGCAACATCGTCCTGCTGCGTCCGATCAACTCCATCATCGAGTTCAAACAGATCATCGGGCGCGGCACGCGTCTCTTCGATGGCAAAGACTACTTCACGATCTATGACTTCGTGAAAGCCCACCATCATTTCGCCGACCCCGAATGGGATGGCGAACCATTGGAGCCAGAACCCAAGGGCCCACGTCCGCCGCCAGGACCCGGCCCAGAGGGTGGTGATACGGGTGGTGATGGCGGTGATGATCCGCCACCGACTCAAAGACTAAAAATCAAGCTCGCCGACGGTAAGGAGCGCACCATCCAGCACATGATGATGACCAGCTTCTGGCATCCGGATGGCACCCCGATGTCGGCACAGGAATTCTTGGAACTGCTCTTTGGCAAGCTGCCAGAATTCTTCCAGAATGAAGACGAATTGCGGAATATTTGGAGCCAGCCGGACACACGCGCTAAGTTACTCGCTGGACTCGCTGAAAAAGGTTTTGGCCGCGAGCAACTCGCTGAAATGCAAAGGCTCATCGATGCCGAGCAGAGCGATCTCTTCGATGTGCTCATCAATGTCGCTTACGCGCTCCCTCCCCTCACGCGAGCCGAACGAGCCTCCAAGGCCAAGGTGGAAATCAGCACGCACTTTAACAGCAAACAGCAGGTGTTTCTCGCATTCGTGCTCTCGCATTACGTCGCCCAAGGCGTCGATGAACTCGATCAGGAAAAGCTCACTCCGCTGCTTCGCCTGAAATACCACGATTCAATCTCGGATGCTATCGCCGACCTCGGTGAGGCC
>Ga0105054_10006645_pt1 | contig 16067 bp, 19 predicted proteins | sample BON02_FD_78091 | JGI IMG/M metagenome (GOLD analysis project Ga0105054, IMG submission 78091) | Freshwater microbial communities from Lake Bonney liftoff mats and glacier meltwater in Antarctica - BON-02 (megahit assembly) | ecosystem: Environmental > Aquatic > Freshwater > Ice > Glacier...
ATTCATTCGACACACACGCAACTTTTTCCCTCCTCGCCCCCCCCTTCCGGACCCCCCCCCACAGCACCCAAAAAAACCACGCATGGCGCCCCCCCCCGCCCTCCGCGCGGGCCTGCCCCTCCCCCCCGCCAGCCGTCCCCTCCGAGGGGTCATCATCAGGACCCCTCCCCACCCCCGGCACCCTCCCACCCGCCCCCCCGCCTCCTCCTCCTCCCCCCCCTCCTCCACTTAAGCCACCCGGGCCAAACTTCGCCTTCATCCTCTGCCTCGCCTCCTCATTCAACTGCCTCTGTCGCGCCACATACTGTGCTTCCGTCTCCCCTTGCAAAGGTTCCAACGCCGAGCCCACCTGCCCTCCTCCCTCCCCTCCTCCTCCTCCTCCACTAAAAGAAGCAGCAACAGGTGCCCTATTCGGGAGCTCCGTCGGTGGCTCCCTCCCCTCCACCAGCGCCTTCATCCTCTCCCTATACAATTCCGCCTCAGGCGTATTATACTTCTTGTGGATCGGCACATTCTTCCCCACCCCCCGCTGTTGCAAAAACGAAATCAATTTCTCATTCCCCCCGTTCTCCATCAACTTCACTTGCTTATCCGTCCAACTATCCATAGTAATAGAGCGGACAAACGATAAATGCACGCCCAACGCACGATGTTGACCGGAGCAATCCAGGCAGATGAAACAGCCGTAGGAGACGCTGGCCCATTGGGGGTTGGGGGCCGGGCAGTCAGCGCAGACCTGGTGGGAGGGGGGGAGGGAAGGCGGGAGGGTAGGGTGGGTGGTGAGCGTGTGGGTGGATACAAAAGGGACACGTTTGCATGGAGACTGCATGATGGTTCTTGGTGTTTTTACTCCGTGAGCTTGGGAGGGGAGGGTTGCGTGTAAGGGCAGGTCTGAGATGCTTTGCGTCGTCATCGTCATCATGACGGGGGGCGTTGCTCTTGCCGCTTCGAGCCCGCCTGCACCACACAACCACGCATGTACACACACACACGGACAGTCACGCACAGACACGCACGGCACGACCTGCCGTACAAAGGGCCCGAGACATTCATCGTCATCATCGTTACACACGGATGAACGTACCCTGTTGCCTGGCAGCTCCCGCAAGCGCCGCTCGGTCGTGGCGTCCATGGAGTGGGCCATCGTGTCGTCCTGCTGCTGCTGCTGCTGCTGCTGCTGCTTCTGCTGCTGCTGCTGGCGAGCTGTATGGTAATGGGTGGGGCAAGTGGAACATGAGCCAACAAACAAACAGAGTGGGGGCGAGCAACAGAGAGAAGCGAATTCAAAGGGGTCTCAACAGTTTTGCTTGCTGGGATTTTGCTTTGCTTTCAATTGCCCATTAGGGAAATGGTCACATTAGTCTTTACACTACAGTTCATTCTGCTACCACTGATTCTATTATGTGTGCTTCTACATGCACACTGTCTGTCTACCTTGATTTGCATTCGGTTGTTGGTCCCCGCGGGGCGTAGAGGAAGGAAGCGGCGGCGGGCGTTTCGTCGTCCGTTGCAGCACAAAAAGCCAGGTCCGACCCGGCTTTGTTTGTTTCTTGGGGATGAGTGAGGCAAGCCTAGCAGCCACTGGAAAGCCCCCGTTTTATGGTCGTAATCATGGTGGAGCAAGTCCTTGAAATGAAAGGGGCTTTGGCTGACTAGTGTTGATTTCCCAAAAGCCAATGGGCCGACCTCCTGCCTCCTTTTTCCTCCTTTCTTGATTGGGGAAAGGAGGGAGCTTTGTGCTTTGTGCACACCGTGAAAGCGCACATGCGCAGGATTATTATCAGCACAAATGTCAAGTGTTATGGACAAAGGAAGGCCATGAGCCTAAATGCGGGGTAGGGAAAGGATGCATCGCCCGCAAGCGACGCACACACATTCAGCCCCACGCGCAGGCTCGACGACGACGACGACGACGACGTTGGGACGGAGGAAGGGAAGGAGGAATGGAAAGCGAGGACAAACACACAATTACATCCATACACATAATCGATGACATTATCCTTAGGGTAGGAAATGATCGGGATGGAGGGGTGGCAACAACGGGCCCCCACTCCTGCCTACTTCCTCCCCATCACCCATCCGCCTCTCTCGCTTCCTTCTCAAGGAGAAAAAGCCCCAAATCGCTCCTGCTTACCATCATGGCTTGCTGTGTCATTTAACACAGATAGAAGACGCTGTCTCACGACTGCTGATCGACAACTCTTACCGCGACGGCAACATACTTACTCGCTGCTCGGCTGTTCGGCCGCTTCCGAAAGAAATGAGAAAAGCAGATCCTGCCCCGCCCCCCCGCCCGCGAAAGACAGAGAGACAAGACAAAGAGAACGAACGGGTCACACTCCCCTACCCCAACCCCAACCCCTACTAATCCAAAGCCCCTCACACAAAAACTCCCTCCCTCCCCCTTCCTCCTCCTCCTCCTCCCCCAGCCGCCACCACAGCTAGCGCCGCATGCTTCGCCAACACCTCCGCACACTCCTTATGATTAAACTTCGTCGCAAACGTCCAGGCCGTGTGCCTATCCCCAGTCGACAAGGCAGGGTCCGCCCCCAACGCCAGCAGCTCCTTCAACACATTCAAATTGCCCTGAAACGCAGCAGCCATCAGAGCAGTCTCCCCCTTGGCCGGCCTCTGAAAATTTACACTCACCCCCGCATGTTGGACCAAGGCATAAATCGGCTCAAACCCTTTTTTCGTATCCTTGAAGGCATCCCAGATCGCCCTGTCCATACGCTCAGATAAACGATTAACATGCCCTTTATCCGAGACATTACTCTGTCTCTCCGCGCCCTTGCAAAAGATAACCGACGCACACCCTTGGCACCGCCCACACTTGCTGCAGCGATGCGTCCAGGTCTGCACTTGACAATGAATGCATTTTTGCACCTGTGTCGTCGTGCCTGGCACGCCATAAGCCTCTTCGAAGGAGTGGCTGCGGAGGTAGGTCGTGTGTTGGTAATGCGCGCCGGTCTCCTCTTCGGAGGGTAACACAAAATCGACTTTTTTAAACCCTTTTTTACGACGCGCGGCTTTTTCCTTGGCGAGCTTGCGGGGGTCCCGAGGAGCAGCGACGGCGGAAGAAGAGGAGGAGGAAAGGAGGGAGGGGAGGGAGGGATTGGGTGGTAGAGCTGCCTTATCGTCCGTCACCATCGCGGCGTCTGCCACTGCTGCTGCATCTCCTGCTGGCGCTGATCCGCGCTTGCTGCGGCGGGTGGGAGAGTGGGGTGGAGAAACAACAGGGGGGTGAAGCATGGAAAAGTCTTCCGTCGGCGAGGCTAAAGGAGATAACTTCCCACCACCACCACCACCACCTCCTCCTCCTCCTCCTTCTTCGTCTTCGTCCATCACCGTCAAGGGAGGGCTGGGCGGGTAGGCGGGCGGGGGGGAGAAGCAGGAGCGAGCAGAGGAGGAGGTGGGGGTGGCGTTGGTAGGAGAGAAAGAAGTGGGGTCGGGGAGGGCTAGAGGAGGTTGCAGATTGTTAAGCCGGTTGGCCAGGCTGTGTGTTTAGAGAGGGAGGGAGGGAGGGAGGGAGGGAGGCAGATTGAGTTACGACGTTGATTTTTGCGGCTTTGCAAAATAAACCATTCTACTTATACTATTGAGAAGCACAAATCATTTTCCTTGTCTCGCATACTTATTGCCATACTCTCCTCCTTCAGAAACACAAATAAAACCCTCCCTCTCTCCCTCCCTCCCACCCTCCTTCCCTCCCTCCCTCCCTCCCCCAAAAACGTACCGTTGCATCTCCTTCTCCATTTCCTTCTCCCAAATCCCATTACTCGACAACGCCAACCTCTGAACTAACACGGTCAATTGCAACCGCCTCGTCTTCTCCTCCTCCGGCTGCTTCGCCACAGCCTCCCCGAAGAGGGTCAAACGCGTCAAGACCGACTTACGACAAAACCCAATCACATCCCACGGGGTATTCAAAAGCACCTGGACATAATCCGGCTTATTCGCTCCCAACAACGTCCCTGCCATCCTGACCGAGCGACACACCCGTTCAATAACCTGCTCCTCCAACGCATCCACCGCCCTGACCGCCTCCTCCTTCACTTTCAATAATAAAATCTTCCTCAATTTGAGCAACAACGCCGTCGACACCTGCACCTGCACCTGCCCTGCCCCTCCCTCCCTCCCTCCCTCCCCCCCCTCCTCCACCCGCAACACCGACTCACCCACCCCAGCAAGCATCTCACGGAAGCCACGTTCGGCAAAAGCTGCTCGCGTGGCAGCCGACAATTCGTGGGCCATTGGATCGTTCTTTGGGGGCAAACCCGCAGAGATATCGAGAGGATAAGGGAGGGAGGTAGGGAGGGCATGCACCCCTGCTGCAAGGCGGGGGAAGTGCGAGCAGTAGGTGGCACGGACGATGAGGAGCAAGAGCTCCAGTTGCTCGGGGTTGACGGTGTTGCTGCCGTGGGCTCCGCTCATGACTCTCTTGCTGGGTGGCCCTCCTTCTCCCTTTCCTCCTCCTCCTCCTATCTTTCCTCCTTTGCCCGAGCGTGGAGGAGAAGAGGACATTTGCTCGTCCCAGCCTCGTTTTCGAGCGCCGGGGGCAGCACCGCTGTTGCTGCTGTCGCTGCGACCGTAGTGGCTAATGCCGTTCATCTCGTTGCTACGCCCACCACCACCACCACGACCGCCTCGTCCTCCCCCACGTCCTCCCTCCCTCCCTTCCCCCTTCTTACTTTTCTTTTTCGACGATCCGAACTCTTCTCGCTCACGAGACGGGCCTCTTCCTCCTCCTCCTCTTCCTCCCCTTCCTCCTCCTCGTCCTCTTCCTCCTCTGTCTTGATAAGAATCGTCGTGCTCCCTTCCTCCATACTCACGCCGTTGCCGCCTGCCCTCCTCCTCCCTTCCGTCCTCGTCCTCCTCCCACCGCTGCTGCTGCTGCTGCTGCTGCTGCTGATAAGGAGCAGGCGCATACGCAGAGGAAGAGGGAGGGAGGGAGGGAGGGTTGAAAACAGATGGAGGGAGAAACGAGGGCACGCTTGGAAGGAGTGGTGCCTGCGGCCACTGCTGCCTACTCTCGTCATTGCCGAAGCGAAAGTTCGGGTTGGGGGGGGAGGGACCACGAGCAGGAGGGGGAGGAGGGCCTCCCCGCCGTTGTTCATTTTGATATTGATTTTGTGAAGGAGGGGGCGGGTCGAACGGTCCTGAAGACCAGGAGGGAGGTGGTGGGCGAGGATAAGCACCACTACCACCTCCGCCGCCGCCATTAGCATAGCGCGGATGAGGGGGACCACCGAAGTGGTTGTTGGAAGGGTGGGGGGGAGGGCCACGCATGGGGAGAAAGGGGGGTTGGGGAAATTGCTGTAGCTGTTGTTGTTGTTGCGGGGGCAAAAGACCTCTTCCTATTCCTCCTCCACCCCTTCCTCCACCTGCTCCTGGTCCTCCTCCTCCTCTTCCTGGGCCTCCTCCTCCCCTCCCTCCTCCTCCTCCTCCTCCTCCCCCTCGGGGGCCGGAGCTCGTCTGTCTATTGTACACGTCCGCCAGCATTTGCGGGTTGATCGTCCAATGCGGGTGCGACGACCGCAACAAATGCGAGACCTCGTTCTGCGTGGTGCCAGCGGGGGTGGGGCGGGTGGGAGGGGAAGGGAGAGGGGAAGGGGTCAGTCAAAAGTCGCTATGATCGTTCGTTTTCTGTCTTTGCACGGCGGCGTCGAAAGCAAAAGCAAATACCCACCATGGTCAGGCTCCGCCTTTGCATCACCATCGCGACCGCGTTGTTGAGCAGCTCGAACGGTGGGTGCTGGACCCGTGGGTCACCCTCCGCACTGCGAGGGTCTGGTGGGCGTGGGCGTATTGACATGGAAAGACAGAGAAGCGGGAGGCCTCCTCTTTTCCCTATCCCGCGCTTGCCCTGCCTGCTTGTGTGGGGAAAAAGTAGCCGTCAAACAAGCGCGGGGTCTGGCTACGAAGGAAGAGGAGACGCGTGTCCGCGTGAGGGTGTGGTGTGTGGCTGTGGGGTGCTGCTCTTGTAGGTCGTGGGCATGTGATTTACAATCTGGAAGGCTTCATATGGGTGTCGGCCGGCGCGAACCGTCATCCAACACGATTACATTTGTCTGAACCCGCAGCCCCTCTTACCCTTTCGCCACACATACACAAAGACACAGGCTTCTTCATGGCCACGACGACGACAACAACGACAAGAAGAAGCATGATGAAGAGCTATAATCGTGGCAGCAGCATCAGCACCAGGTTAGTAATTGTGTTTGGGAGAGGGAGTGCAGGGGTGGGGAGGTTGTAGCTAGGTAGGGAGAGGGAGGAGGGGAAAGGAGACCATTAGCTGCTCTACTCCTCCAATTCCGGTCATTTTGGGCTCTCCTCCATCTTGTCCAACCCCTTCCTACCCCTTCTCCAACCCTTCCCCCCGCAACAGCCTCGTCCTCCTTCTTCCTCTCATCCTCCTCTGCTCCGTCTGCCCCATGACCGCCGACGCCTTCCTCCTCCAATCACCAGCACCAAGACCAGAGCCACGACGGAGCCAGCAATTGTCCATGTCCTCCTCCTCTTCCACCACCATCGCCCGCACCGCCGCCTCCCCAATCCCCATCACAACACAAGTCGTCTCCCTCAGCACTGATCTACCAATGGAAGTCCTCACCGCCAAGCCTCCTTCCTCCTCCTCATCCACCTCTTCCTCCTTCCCCTCCCCCTTCTCCGCCCTCTTCCAACCCAAACTCAAACCAAGCAAGAACCCTCCCCTCGTCTTGTTGCACGGCTCCTTTCACTCCGCCTGGTGCTGGTCCGAACACTTCCTCCCCTTTTTCGCCTCCAAGGGCTACGACTGCTACGCCATCTCCTTCCGAGGCACCTCTCGCTCCCCCTCCCCCTCCCAAGAATCCAGCATCACCATCAACACCCACGCGGCCGATCTCCGCGCTTTCCTCCGAACCACCTTCCCTCCCTCCTCCTCCCCCTCCTCCTCCTCCTCCTCCTCCTCCCCCCCCATCGTCATCGGCCACTCCTTCGGTGGCGCCATCCTCATGAAGCTCCTCGAGCAACAACAACCCTCCTCCCCTCCCCTCCTCTCCGGCACCGCCTTCCTCTGCTCCGTCCCCCCCTCCGGAAATGGACCGATGACTGTACGATTCCTCAAACGCGACCTCCTCCTCGCACTCAAAATCGTCCTTGGTTTCGTGGCCAAAAAAGCCTCTCAATGGGACTGGCTCTGTCGCGAGCTCTTCTTCACCCCTGCCCTCCCTCCCGCCCTGCTTCGTCAATATATGGAGAGGTTAGCACTGGATTCGGTGGTAGGGATTGATGTCAAAGATTTTTTGAAGGAGCTGCCCAGCTTGAAGGCGGATGAAGAGACAGGCATGGGACGCTGGGTGGGCCAGGTGCCGCATCGGTTGGTGATTGGTAAGGAAGAAGGGAGGGAGGGGAGGGGGGGGAGGGAGGGATTGATGTGAAGGATTTTTTGAAGGAGCTGCCGTCGTTGAGAGCGGATGAAGAGACGGGGAAAGGACGATGGGTGGGCCAGGTGCCGCATCGACTGGTGATTGGTAAGGAAGAAGGGAGGGAGGGAGGGAGGGAGGGAGGGAAGGAGAAAGAGGAGGGGAGAAAGGAGTTATAGCAAAGAATATGTTTTAATCTATCAAAGATACGAACCAAAACATATTCAAAAACTCACCTTCCTCCCTCCTACCTCTCCTTCCCAAAATCAGGCGCTGAGTTCGACAAGCTCGTCGACAGTGAAGGGGTGGAAGAGATGGCGGCGTTCGCTGATGCAGGGGCTCCTGTATTTTTGCCCTTGGCGCACGACGTGATGCTGGGCCCTGACTGGCCAATCGCGGCCGAGGCCTTGTTGGAATGGGTGGAGGGTGTAGGCAGCAGCAAAAAGGTCTCGAGGAGATAGGAAGGGAGGGAGGGAGGGTGAGAAGGAAAAAATGAAAAAAGACATGACTTTTGACTGATTGATTCTCTCGATGTGCGCTTCGCTCGTGGGCAGGTTTTTCACTTTGAGTGAGAAGCAAAAACTTGACGACGATAGGGAACAAACTCACGACACAACAACAAAACAAAACTCAAAAGGAAGAATGGGCCAAGGCTGGCTTCTCGCCGCTTTCCCAGCTCGCCTCGCCTAGCGGGGCACTTGAAGATCATGAGAGATGATGATCTTGCTCCGCGCCCCGACTTGACCAGCACAAGAAGGCTCAAAAACACGCCGCGGCCACCCTTCCTCTTCATGTCTGCACACGTTCTTGTCTCACACGTCTGTCCTTTCCCCTGTTGCACCCCACCCCACAGGCACCGGTTGGCGGCGCACTGAGAAGGAGAGAGCCTGCCTTGCTTTTCTGCAAGCGGAGGGAAAGTCGCATTTGGTGGAAGGACCATCACTGCTTGCCTAGCAAACTAGGGCAAAGGGACAACGACCAAAGCAAAAGGCATAATATATCGTCGGTCGAAGCATGCTGCGCACGGTCTTGTTGCCTCGCTTGCATGCCTGCAATGCGGCTGCGTCGAAGGGCATGAAGAGGACCGGAGGGGCGGCCACGCGGAGCAGCCGCAGCAGCAGCAGCAGCAGTAGCAGCTACTTCTCACAAGCGGCCAAGAACCAGCTCCTTCTGGCCTCGTCCTGCTCCTCCTCCCGCGCATTGGCCTTGACGCAACACCACCGTCTGGCCGTCCTCCGTGCCCTGAGCAGCAAAGCCGCCGGATCGGCAGCAGCACCCGCAGCAGCAGCTCCTACGGCCGCGGGCGGGATTATCGACCTCAAGGCAGGCGTGGCCTACACGGAGCTGATTGTGGGAGTGCCTCGTGAGACGTACCCGGGGGAATGCCGCGTGGCTGGCACGCCGGAAACGGTGGGGAAGTTGGTTGCGCAAGGCATGACTGTGCACGTGGAGAAAGGCGCGGGAGATCGCGCTGGTTTCACCGATGCCGCGTACGTGAAAGCCGGAGGTGTGATTGTCGAGAAGGGGGCGGTGTGGAAGGCGCATGTCATTACCAAGGTCCGCCCGCCTTCGGTGGAGGAAGCGCAGTCTTTGGGGGATCGAGCACTGATTTCTATGATTCAACCCGCGCAAAACCCCGAGCTTCTAGATGTGTTCAAGAAGAACGGCGCGACTGTCCTAGGCCTTGATCAACTCCCTCGTACCTTGTCGCGGGGGCAGGCGTTTGATGTTCTGTCTTCCCAAGCGAATATTGCCGGGTATAAAGCAGTGTTGGAGGCGGTGGGAGCGTTTCAACGATTCGTCCCGGGGCAGATCACAGCAGCAGGGAGGGTGCAACCGGCCAAGGTCTTGGTGCTTGGCGCGGGGGTGGCTGGTCTGTCGGCCGTGCAGCATGCGAAGAATTTTGGGGCAATTGTGAGGGCATTTGATGTCCGGCCGGTGGTGAAGGAGCAGGTGGAGAGTTTGGGGGGCGAGTTTGTAGAGGTGGCGCATCAGGAGGATGGGAGTGGGGCGGGGGGGTATGCCAAGGTGAGGAAGGGGAGGAGGGACGGAGGGAGAGAGGGAGGGAGGGAGGGAGTAAGGGGTTGTGCGCATATGTATTAGCATCCTTTTCAGACTTGTTTGTAAGGTAGAATTTTGAGTATATCAATCGCTTACTCACTCTCTCCACTCTTTCTCCCTCCCTCCCTCTCCTCCCTCCCTCCCCCCCCTTTAGGAAATGTCCGCTGCCTGGCATGAAGCCGCCCGTCGGGCCCTCGCGGAGCAATGCCGTGAAGTCGACATCATCATCGGCACCGCACTCATCCCCGGCCGTGCCGCCCCTCGCCTCATCCATGAAGACATGCTGGCCTTGCTCAAACCCGGCTCAGTCGTCGTTGACCTCGCTGCTGAATCCGGCGGGAACATCGCAGGCGCCAAGCCCAACGAAGTCTACAAAACCGAGAACGGCGTGACCATGATCGGGCACACGGACCTTCCCTCCCGCCTCCCCACCACCGCCTCGACCCTCTTCGCCAACAACGTGAGCAAATTCCTCCTTTCCATCGGCCCGCAAACCACCAAGGTGAAAAGCATCTTCCAAATCGACCATTCAGACGAAGCCGTCCGCGGCTGCCTCATCACCGACTCCGGCGAGCTCACCTGGCCTCCCCCCCGTCCTTCCGCTCCTACCCCCGCTGCTGGCGCTGCTGTCAAAGCGGAGGTCTTGCCTGCTGTGGTGGTGGACCCGAAACAGGCGTTTGTGAAGAATGCGATGTGGACGACATTGGGGGCGGGGAGTGTGCTTGCTCTGGGGGTGGCGGGGCCGGGGATGGCTTTTAATAGTATGTTGACTACTTTTGCGCTGTCGACGATGCTTGGGTATCATACAGTGCAGGGGGTGGCGCATTCGTTGCACTCGCCGTTGATGAGTGTGACGAACGCGATTTCGGGGACGACGGCCTTGGGGGGTATGATCTTGCTGGCGCATGGTGTGCATGATGGGCATGTCGCTGCTCAGGTGCTTGGGGCTGGAGCGACGATTATTTCAGCTGTCAATATTGGGGGGGGATTTAAGGTGACGGGTGCGATGCTTGATATGTTTCGAAGGAAGGATGATGCGCCGGAGTTCAATCATTTGTATGCTTTGCCTGCTGGGACGTTGGCGGCTGGGTATCTGTACGGGTTGCATGCGGGGCATGGCGCGGATTTGACCCCGCTTGTGTCGTTGGTTTCGGCTTTGTGTTGCGTGGGTGGGATCGGGGGGTTGTCCTCGCAGAAGACGGCGAGGTTAGGGAATATTCTGGGGATGAGTGGAGTGGGGCTCGGCACGCTGGCTACCCTCGGCTCGCTCCACGCGCCTATGCCTGTCATTGCGGGTGTGATGGGCCTCCTGGCCGGTGGTGGGTTTGTAGGAACAAGAATCGCAGCGAAGGTCGGCCCGGCGGAGCTGCCGCAGACGGTGGCGGCGTTTCATTCCTTGGTGGGGCTTGCGGCATTGGGCACGGCGGTGGGTGATGCTGCGCTGTACTTGGGAAATCCCGAGATTATGGACGCCACCCGCATGTCGGCCATTTACTTAGCAAGCGTCATTGGCTCTGTTACCGCCACCGGGTCCGTGGTCGCTTTTGGGAAGCTTCAGGGATGGTTAGGTTCTCGCGCCCTCTCCCTCCCGGGGCGAGATGCGATCAACCTGGGACTAGGTGTCGGAACGGCGGCAAGCGCTATTGGGTTTGGGTTGGCTGGATCCCCCGAAGCGGCTCTGGCGTGCTTGGGGGCGGGGTCTGTGTTGTCGGGGGCATTGGGCGCGCATATGACGGCGTCGATTGGGGGGGCGGATATGCCAGTGGTGGTGACGGTGCTGAATTCTTATAGTGGGTGGGCATTGTGCGCGGAGGGGTTCATGTTGAATTCTCCGTTGTTGACGACGGTCGGGGCTTTGATTGGAAGCTCGGGGGCGATTTTGACGCATATTATGTGTAAGGCTATGAATCGGGACATTGTCTCGGTGTTGCTGGGAGGGTATGGCACGGCCTCGACGGGCAAGGGGGAGGCGATGAAGATTGAGGGGGAGGCGACCATGACGGACGTGGCCCAGACGGTGGAGTTGTTGACGAATAGTAAGAAGGTGGTGATTGTCCCCGGATATGGTACGTGCTTTTTGGTGGTGGAGGGGAGGGAAGGAGGGAGGGAGGGAAGGAGGTCTTGTGAAGGAAGAGCCACTGACCATTCATATATATTTACACACCTACTCTGAATCACAGGGCTGGCCGTGGCTAAGGCTCAATATGCGATTGCTGAGCTGGTGGAGAAGCTGCACCATCACGGCATCAAGACTACTTTTGGTATTCACCCTGGTAAGTCTCTCTCTCCCCTTTTTCTCCCTCCCATCTTTTCTATCTCTATTATTCTGTTGCACCTTCGGGCCCGATATCAACTCACAATCTCCCTCCTTTCCTCCCTTCCACCCCTCCCTCCCTACCACTACAGTGGCTGGCCGCATGCCCGGCCAGCTCAACGTCCTGCTAGCCGAGGCTGGCGTGCCCTACGACGTAGTCCAGGAAATGGACGAGATCAATGAGCACATCCACGAATCCGATGTTTGCCTCGTCATCGGCGCGAACGACACGGTCAATAGCGCGGCGGAAGAAGATCCCAATAGCCCCCTGGCGGGGATGCCGGTGATTCGGGCTTGGGAGAGTAAGAGCGTGATTGTGATGAAGCGCTCGATGGCCTCGGGATATGCCGGGGTGGACAATCCGTTGTTTGTCAAGGTAGGGAGGGAGGGAGGGAGGGAGGAAAGGAGGGAGGGAGGGGTGTGGGAGAATAAGATTGTGATTGTGATGAAGCGCACGATGGCCTCGGGATATGCCGGGGTGGAGAACCCGTTGTTCGTCAAGGGTAGGGAGGGAGGGAGAGCAGAAGGATTTTGAGGATGCTTTCAGTTCAAAAATCTACGCAAACACGCTCACTCACATACACACACATGTACACACTACACACACACACAAAACAGCCTAACACCCAAATGCTTTTGGGGGATGCGAAGAAGACGGTTGATGCCATCCTGGCCGCCACCAAGGAGCACTACGACAAGGAGAGCGGGGCCATCTAAGCCGTGGATCGGAAGGAGAAAGGGAGGGAGGAAGGGAGGGAGGAAGGGGGGAAGAGGCAATGAATGAAAGAGGATTAGGAGGAGGTGTGCAAGATAATAGTTTGTTTATGTGTAGCTGTTGTTGTGGTTGTTGAGTCCATTGCATGTGCGCAGAAGAGAAGGAGGAGTGGAGGAAGGGGGGAGAGGGAGGGAGGGAGGGAGGAAGAAATAATGGAAACATGACTTTATACATCTAGTTCTCTTTTAGACCTATCCAAAATGGAAAATGAGGAGTCAAATTATTAGAGACGACAATCAAAACGATCAGAAAAGAAGGAGGCCAAAGGCCGCAAAGGAGGAAGAGGGGAAAGAGGCAGGAGAAGGAGAAGGAGAAGAGCAAAACGAATAGAGAGAGTAAAAGGAGTCGACAAGAAGATATGTACCCTCTGGGTGTCCTATCAAGAACGAAGGCGCAATAATCGGCCAAGATGGTGGTGTCCAGTAGAGTATGAAAATGTTTGTAAAGCAACAAATCAGAGAAACGCAACAAACATTTGAACCCAAAGAAGAAAATAAACGCAGCAGCAGCAGCAGCAGCAGCAGCAGCGGCAGCAGCTTTCCTTTACATTGATTGATAGCGAGAAAACCGCAGGCGCTGGCAAGAACAAGCAAGAGCACTTTTCTTTTCCAAAAACAAGTGTTGGGAGCGTCGCATCGATGAATGTTGGGAGCGTCGCATCGATGAATTTTTCCTTTTTCTCCTTGCGCGCTCGTCCTTTCTTACTACTACCACCGTTCATTCATCTTCATCCGCGAATGAACACAACAATCACAATACTACCATCTACCCTCACTCACTCATCCCCGTCCTCTACATATTCTTTTCCTCCTTCGTGCCTCTACTTTCAGATATCCGGATGCGCACACTAAGGTAGTACTTGATTTCTCTTCGACTCCTTCTATTCTGCTTCTCCTCCTTCTCCCACGCGCGCGCTCAGTCTCTTCTCTCTGCCCAACCTCCACACACAAGCAGCCGCGACAGCAAGGGCTTTCTTCTTCCTTTCTCTACATGTAACGTGTAAATTCTCCCTTCCTCCCTCCTACCTCCTCCTATCATCTCCCCACCGCCGTCCGCACGCCCTCCCTCCCCCCCTTCCTCCTCCTCTTCTTCCCTCCCTCCCTCCCGTCCTTCTCCGCCAACCGCTCCTCCTCCTCAATCCTCAACAACACAGGAGGCACCTCTCCCTTATGACACCAGTCCAACTTCTTATTCGTCTTGGCCACCTGATCCAGACCCACCATCTCCATGTACTGATCAAAAGTCCTTTCACTCCCCATCCCATAAATCGCCTTATCCACATTCAATGTCTGAGGCCACAACAGCTCATCGTCATTCTCGGGGTACTCCAACAGATTCTTCACCCGTCGAATCACAATCGCATTCAACCGGTTATGGAATCCAGGACGTTTGAAAGCCCTTCCGACCGTCTCCCAGAACTTAGGCTTATTCCGCCTGACATATATATGAGCGAGCACATTCACCGTCGGCGAGAAAATATGATACCCATTCGTAAACGCCCGCGACGACAACAGAATCTCCTCCCCCATGAAAATCCAAGGCAAATACGGATCAAACGGCACATCCACCACAAAACTCCCGCTCGTAAATAAGAAACCCGCGGCAATATAAGGCGCAAACCGCGGGGTCGGCGGCTCGGTCGAATCAAACTGACTCGAACCCTCCAACCGCACAATCTGTGCCTCGATCCCCGGATCAGTAAAATACCCCTCACACATCCTCAGCCCCACCGTCCTCTGCCACTTCCACCCATCCGGCGGCGGATAATTCGTAATAATAGGATTGGGACGATCAGCCACGGCCATCATCTTCTTGAGCTCCAAATCCCAATTTTCCGCCAAGAACATATGAGCGTCAATCTGCATATAGTAAGACTCGCCATGCCAGAGCTTAGCCGCAAAATACCGAGCCATCGCCGGCCCCAGCGACTCACTCTCATTGATTCGCAACACACGCAAATGATCGCAGTACTGCCCCATCTCACCATCACAAAACGTCTTGACACAGTCCACGTCAGGGGGGGCGTCACGAATGCTGAGGTCCTTGAGCACGCCTGTCCGGCAGTTGGAGTAGCAATTTTGCTCCACCAAACCCACATACAGCCCTTCGGGTTTATCGGCGTACTTAAACGCTTCCGTCAAAGTGTTGGGGCAGTTCTCGTCGCGATAGGTGGCCATGGAGATGAAGGTCGTGTCCCCTGATGGGTCCACGGGGGGGGCAGAATGTTCGGTGTCGAGCGGCAGCACGTGCTTCTGTGTCAAAGCCACAAATTTCTCCCACACCTCTTCAGCGGTGATCTCCGGGTTGTCGCCCACCACGACCTTGTCAAACTCGGCGTGTAGCACTTGCAGGTACTCATCAAAGGTCTTGAGGACGTGCGCCACGCTCGCCACGGGCTTGGGTGGGCCTTGGTCTGCCTCCTCCTCCTCCTCCTCCTGCTCGCCCCGAGGCATGAGCCCCCCCGGCCGGACGTTGTGGGCAAATTTACCCGCTTCCTCCGACGCATATTTCAGGGCTTGTTGGGGCGCTTTGATGAAGACGTCGTTCATCTTGGCAAAGGACCGGGCTTTGAAGTCTTGTTGGGCCGTTTCCTCCCCTCCTTCTTCGCCGCCTTCCCGGACTTGGTTGGGGGACTCGGTGACAAAGAAGACGAGGCTGCCCAGGAGAAGAATGACCACCGCCAGCAAGGGCACGAGGAGCCGGGCATGCTTGGCCCGCTTCCCGCTGTTGTCCGACCCCATGGCTGGCGCAGGGTGGAGGGGAGGGGGTCTGTGTGTGTCGTCGTGTGATGTGCGGAGGCAAGCGTGAGAGGCACGATGATGATGCGTAGCTCGGGTTTTCTTGGCAGGCGAAGGGCAGGCCGCAGGCACAATTAGACGGGCTAGTGCAAGGACGTGGACGACCACACTGTGCGCCTGCTGCGTGTGTGGTGTGTGTTTGTGTGGTCAAATGCAGAGTTCATGGGCCTTGTGTGATGCGATGATGGCCTCGCTGATTCTAGGAATTTCAATTTTTGGAGGGCGTGCCGAGCCACTGAAAAAAAAGGGGGGCAGGAGGTTGACTGGCAAAGTCCATAAAAACAAAGGAAAGGAAACAGAGTTAGCGCATGTAAACATGTCCAATACATAACTTTTTCTTTGGTTTGTGCATTTGTTTTTGTTCCCTTCATGGCCTTCACGGCCTCCTCTTCTTTATACTTTTTCGTTTGATTGATGCTACTTTGGCCTCCCCTTCCCTCCCCTCTCCCCTTCCCCCGATCTAATCACGGATCTCCACACGAATATGGCGGGCGCAGACCGGGCACAAAATCTCCGTGCGCTCCTCCTTCCAAAACCTAGTCAAACACTCCCTATCCTCCACCGGCCCCTTCTCCGGCCCCAGCACGACCTTCCGCAGCTCTTCCTCCAAAAACCAATGCTGACACTTGGTGAGGCGCATTATCCGGTCTCCATCAGTCAGGGGTCGACCGCTCGCCCCGCAGGTGGTTTCGTTTCGGACGTGCAGGAATTGG
>Ga0105054_10006647_pt1 | contig 16063 bp, 7 predicted proteins | sample BON02_FD_78091 | JGI IMG/M metagenome (GOLD analysis project Ga0105054, IMG submission 78091) | Freshwater microbial communities from Lake Bonney liftoff mats and glacier meltwater in Antarctica - BON-02 (megahit assembly) | ecosystem: Environmental > Aquatic > Freshwater > Ice > Glacier...
TCGCAACACTGCCGCTTCGATGGGCTTTGATATTCACTCCGACATGGCGCTGTGGGACCCGCGCGATGCAGCAGGCATGGGCGGGCTTGAAGCGGAAGACATCGAGCGGGCCACGTTTCTTCTATGGAAAGGGCACTGCTCGGTTCACAAACTTTTCAGGCCCGAGCATGTCGATCAGATCAAGGCGGCCTGGCCTGATGTAACGGTGATTGTGCATCCTGAGTGCGCACACGAAGTCGTACTCAAAGCCGACATGACCGGCTCCACCGAAGGCATCATCAAAACAATCGACGCTGCTGCCCCCGGCTCGCGCTGGGCCATCGGCACCGAAGTACACATGGTCAATCGCCTCGCGCAGTCCGCCGCCAAGCGCGGCGTCACCGTGCGAATCCTTTCGGATTGTCAGTGTCTGTGCACCACGATGTACCGCATCGATCTGCCGCACATCTTGTGGGTGCTGGATAATCTCGCAGCAGGAAAAGTCGTGAATCAGATCACGGTGAAGCCGGAGGTGAAGCAGTGGTCGCAGATCGCGCTGGACCGCATGCTCGCGCTGGCGGGGAGCGGCAAGATGAATGTGAAGCCGGTGCATGCGAATTCGGATTGATCCAGAGATTTTGTTTATAACTTTGTCATGAAGCTCAATTGCGCGACGACTTCCGGAGTGTCATACATGCGATACGTCATTTCGCTGGTGACGATATTCACTTTCTCACTGATATCGTGCAACGATCAATCTTCTTCAAGTTCCGCCACATCGAAACCAATCATTCCCGCGTGGCTGCAATCCAATGAGACGCCGCCCTATTTGCTACGGATTCATGGCGAGGCAACGCTAGGCATTCTCAAGAATCCAGATCGTGTTGAATCATTTCGTGTCGAGGCTCCCGCAGCCGGTTCATCGCGAAGTGCGGATGCGTATCGAATTGTGAAGCAAGGTCCTGATCTTGTTGCGAAGCAGATCGCCGAGGCTGTACGCATGACCACACGTATGGAAAGTTTTGTGCCTGGGATGGCCAAGGCATGCGGGTTCAATCCGGATCTGGTTTTACAATTTAATCAGGGAGACAAACAAGTCACCGTGGTCATCTGCTTCAGTTGTAGCGAGTGGTATTTCATCCTCGAAGGTAAATCTTCCAAAACAGGTATCTCATATGCCATCAGCATGGATGCCACACAACGCGACCTGCTGAAACTGGCGCGCGAACTGTTCCCTGATGATGATCGATTCAAGCAAGTCAAAGCCAATCCGCAGCAGCGATACAGCAAAGGCTACCTCACACCAGTCGCAGCACCGATGACGGATGAGAACGCGAATGCAGATATCGAAATGAGATCGGTAGAGGTGCTCGCCAAATACATTCCTACGATCAAAGGGAAGATCAGCAACTGGTCGAACGAATCGATGAGTGATAATGCCTACGCAATTGATGGGGTGCTCTTCGTTTATACGACGAAGGAAAATCACGACATCATCGTCAGCATGGACGGGGTGAAGGTACTTCCATGAAAAAGCCCACGCACGGGAGTGCGTGGGCTTTGCGGTTGTTCATTCTGATTTTTCTTTTCAATCCACAATCTTCATCACATGCTCGTTGCTGTTGGCCTTGAGCTCGGGCACGTAGATCGCATAGAACTTCGTCGGCAGCGCATGGAAGATGCCCGGCACCTCGGCCCTTAGTCGATACCTGAGCAGGTGTTCGCCTTGGTCGATATTGGCAACAAACAGCACGACCTTTTCATCGCGCATTTCCATGTAGCTATAAAAACCTTCCTGACCTTGGCCGCCGGAGGTGTTCTTCACTGCTTCGCAGCCGGCGGGTTTCATGTCTTCCAGTGCGAGGTAGGTGTAGTTGTTGTCCGTCGTCACCTTGAGCTCGACTTGAATCAGATCGCCGCTCTTGACGGTGTCGCCATCCTTGAGCGGGATGCGTTCATAACGCAGGCGGTTTTCCTTGATGATTTGGCCTTCGCTGCCTTCGACGTCCACGGTGTACTTGATCTGATCGAGTTTGAAATACTTTCGATCAACCTTCAGCTCCAGACCTGCTTCAGCGATGTTGCGTTCCTTGGTGAAGTAGGAAAGGTAGCTGTTGTAGTAGAGAGCGCCCGGGCCTTCTTTGGTGATCTTGAGGGTGTGTTTGCCGCTGCCCAGAGCGGCACCTTCGAGGACGAACTTGTTGTCGTAGGTGAAGAAGTTGTCCTTGTTGATTTTGATCTTCTTGACGCTCTTGCCGTTGTCGAAGTCGAGCGTGAGCGTGTAGTCCGCATTGCCTTCGCCGCTGGCGACAACGTAGTCACTCATGGCGCTGAGCACCATGGTGGTGTCGCTGGTGGAGCGCCAGTAGTAGCCGTTCTTGCGGTTGTTGAGGAGCCACTTGACGACGCGCGGGCTGATGTCGCTCTTGGGCTCAATCTTGGTCAGAGCCTTGAGTGCCCAGGCGTTGGTTTCGATGTCGTTATTCCACCAGTACCACCAGCCAGCCTTGGGCGTACGGAACCATGCGAGCTGGGTTTCGTTGTTTTCCTCGAGGAATTGCTTCATATTTTGAAGCACGAGGTCAGCGCGTTTGTCCTTGAGATTGTGCAGCGTCAGCGCGAGTAGCGCCTTGCCATATAGCTCCAGTTTGTCACGGCCTTCGAAGAGGCGCTCGATGAGTTCGCCGCTGCGCTTGTCTTCACCTTGAGCCTTGAAGGAAACCTTCTGGCCCTTGGTGCTGAGCACATAAGCAATGAAGGCGTGTTGACTGTGAACATTCCACTCCTTCTTCTGCATCTCCTGGATTTCCCAGTTTTGCAGGAAGTTCATGCCACGCATGACTGCGTTGTTGTCGATCTCGACATCGGAGACCTGTGCGGTGGTGAGAGCGTGGAGGATATAGACGGTGAAGTAGGGACTCGATTCGCCGCCTGACCACCAGCCCCAGCCGCCGTCGCCGTTTTGCATGTTCATGATCTTGGTGCGGCCTTTGTCGATGATGCGTTTCATCTCAGCAGAATCAAAGATCGCGCTGTCGCCGTAGATCGTGCGGTTCTGGCCCGCTTCAACGCGGCGAATTTCTTCCATTCGGCCTTTGTTGATGTTGCGGACTTCCTCCAGATTGATGCCCATGTTCTGGAGCGTCTTAAGCGTGAGCACCGCAGGCATGAACCGGCTGACCGTGTTCTCACTCGACTCGTACGGGTAATACAAAAGATAAGGCAGAGCATCAAGCATGGAGCCGACGAGGCTGGGGGCGAACTGCACTTCGAGGCGAGTCAGTTCAGGACGGCGTTCATCGGGGATGTTGAGCTCGATGGTGTGCGATTGGTTTTTGTCATCAGGTCGCATTGAGCCGGTGGTTGCGATCTGTTTGCTCATGCCATGCACGAGCACGGGGAACTTCATGGACATCGCATCGGATTCTTCATCGGTGAGCGCCTTGACTGCGATGGAGGCGGTGCCTTCCTTGAGGACGCGGACGCGCCAATCGACGCGCGTTTCGCCGCCGGGCTGGACGAGTACGACCTGCTGCGCTTTGGCGGGGCCGATGAGTTCCAAGTGATCCTTGGGAATGTCGAGAGAGACGGTGACATTCTTGGCCTGCGAGAGGTAGTTGTTGACGTTGGCGGAGAGAACGACTTCGTCGTACTCCATGAAGAAGCGCGGGGCCTGGAGACGGACGAGCAGCTTCTTGGTGGCGACGGCTGTCGTGGAGGATTGACCGACGCGGGTTTGGGCGGTGGTGGCCCAGCCGTTGATTTTCCAAGTGGTCAGGTTGTCAGGCATGACGAAGGATGCGGTAGCTTTGCCGTCGTCGCCGGTGGTCAGCGTGGTGAGCCAGAGCGCGGTGTCAGCGAACTGAGTTCGCATGGTTGGCTCGGCATTGCCGCCAGATTCACCGCCGGCTTCGCCTTGGGCTTTGTCAGAATCACGATCGGAGGACTGCTTCGCCAAAGCGACCTGACCATCGGCCATTGCTCCGGGAGCTGCTGACATCGCAGCCATGGGAGCGCCACCGCTCGCTTCGCTCTCCATCGCCAATCCGCGTGCAGCATTACGACCGCCGCCACCGAAGCCGCCTTCATCAGCAGTTTGGCGTTTTTCCTGTTGCTGTTCGATACCCCACGATTTAGTCTCACCGCGAAGGCGTGCCATCTCTTCATCGCTGACGCCGCGCCAGTCGCCGATGGACGGACCCCACACACCGTACCAGCCGTGCGGCACGGGCCAGAGCTGCTGGAAGGGACGGGTGACAGCGCCCGAAGCGGCAAACTGCTCGATCAGATTCGTCTGCATCAGCGGGTAGTGATTGCGAACCTGGCCGTGGAAAAACTTGGCGATCTCGGGCGTCGTCTCCGGGCTGATGTAAAGCACCGAGCGATCAAAGCCGCTGAGTGTGAACTGCGCCTTGGCGGGTTTGCCATCGATGGTGCGAGCGGTGACGCTGACGGTTGCTTTTTCACCGGGCTTGTACTCAGGCTTGTCGGTCGTCACTGTCACATCAATCACACCCAACTCCGGAGGCACGAGCATTTGCTTGCTCTGCGTGTGAACGCGCGTGGCGTTGACGGTCGTCGCTTCGATGAAGAAGTTGGGCGCGTGATTGGCCTTGATGGGGATGTCAACGACCGTGCTCTTGCCCTTGAGGTGGAGCACGCGGTAGCCGAGCATGTGGTTGTTGTCCACATCATCGGCAAAGAGGATGTGGCTGTCAGAGTGCTTGGTATTGATCATGACATGAGCGACTTCGCCGGGGGCATAAGTTCGCTTGTCGGTGATGAGCTCCAGATCATTGAAGCGATAGAGCGCGCCATCGAAGTCGCGGCCAATGACCCAGACCATCGCGATGCCAGCGACCTGGCCACCCCACTGGTCGGGGCTGGTGATCGTGAACTTGAGCTGACCTGATTTTTCCCAGCGGAACTGAATCTTGGCCTGGCCCGTTTCATCGAGCGTGACTTTTTCGGTGTGCAGGATTTTCTCTTCGATGTGAGCATTGTTGGGGCCGCCAAAGACAACTTCGGTGACCTTCAAAATGCCTTCGGTTTTCACCGGCTGATTGTCAGGCGTCATCGCTCTTACATTCAAGAAAATTTCCTGGCCCGGATTGTAGTAGCCTTGGTCTGCATTAATGAACGTGTAATACGCCTGGCGCGTCACCTTCACCGAGCCTTCGCCCGTAATCACACGGCGAGAGGAATCTTTCACCTCCGCTTCGACGATGTACTGGTGATCCTTATCGGGATGATCCTTCGCAGCCTGTGCGGTATCGATCATGACTTTCACAGTGCCATCAGCGCTGAGGCTGGCTTCACCTTGAGAGACGAGTTCGCGCACGGGGTTGCCGCGCGGTCCCCACCAGCCGGGGATGCAGTAGCTCGACTCCATCTTGCCCCACCAAGGGAGGTAGTCGAAGCCGTAGTAGGAGTAGCCGTAGCCCTGGCCGTAGAGCCAATCCCAGCGGCTGGGGGTGAAGTAGTTGTGCGTGTATTCCTGACGGAAGACTTTGTAATTGACGGTGCCTTGCGAGACAGGGCCGCCGAAGAAATAGGTGGCCTTGATGTTGGCTTCGATGGTTTCGCCGAGTTTGGCGTGGCTCTTGCCGGGCTCGACGGTGACTTCGTATTCAGGCTTCTTATATTCCTCGACGCTGAACGTCTGGCCACCGGCATAGATGTGCTGATTGGGGTTGGTGGCATCGCGAATGTCGATGCGGTACATGCCCAGCGTGGCCTCTTCGCCGAGGGTGACCTGACTGTCAGCGCCACCAAATTGATCGGTTTGCAGCTTGGTTTCCTGCACTTTGTTGCCGCGTGGATCGTAGATGGTGATGGCCAGTTGACGATCGGGGCGGTTCTCGATGAGGCCGTTGTTGAACTGACGCAGCCATATCTTGTAGCGAACATTTTGAGCGGGACGATAGACCGGGCGATCGGTGATCGTGTACGCGGTCATGCCGCTGCGAAGCTGCGAGGGATGGTAGTTGCTCCAGTAGCTCATGCCGGTCCATGCGAAACGGCCGGGCGCGGTGTCGGACTTGACGATGGCGTGAAGCTGGCTGCCATGCTGACGACCGCGCGAGGTGACGACGGCCAAGCCGTCTTTGTCGGTCTTGAGCTTGTGCAGGAAACGGTGATATTCCGTCTGCCGGGTCAGGCGGTTGTAGGTCTGCCAGATTTCAAGCGCTTCGATATCCGCATTAGGAATTGGCGCACCGGCGCGAGCTTCGGTAATCATGTAGAGATTGCCATCTTTGACCTTCTTCTCCACGATCGCCACATCGGTCATCGCAAACACAGCCCGGCTGCTGCCCAGCACTAGCGCCTCTTTGCCCTTCTTATCCGCATCACTCTTGGGCGGTTCGCTGAGGTAGGCATAAACGAGATAAGCGCCAGGCGCCTTGATCGCAGCAGATTGAATCGCGTGGCTGTAGCGATGCGAGCCATCATTTTTGACTTCCTCTTCCCATCGCATGACTTCGTCGCCGATGAACTCGGCAGCGACGACCTGGTTCCAATTCTGCGGATGGAAGCCATTAACGAAGTTGCCGTGCCAAGTGTTGAGCGCCCAGAAACCGCGGAAGCCTTGGCGCGGGTCTTCCTTTTCATCGCGGACTTTGCGCATGAAGCCTTCGTGATCGATCTTGCGTGCGACGTACCACACCTTGCTCGTGTTGCGGTAGCTCACCTGAAGTTCGACAGGAGCGCCAGGCAGTTGCACGCTGCTGTTGGAGATGAGCACCTGCGGCTCGAGGATGCGCTTGACCTGTTCATTGGCATGCTCTACCCACGGCGACTTTTCGTAACGCTTTTTGACTTCGCTGTATTCCTTGAGTGCCGTGGTGTACTGCTGACGGCTCTGGTGATAAAGCCCCAGTGCGTAATGCGCTTCATCAGCGACGCCGCTGCCAGCGTAGTCTTCGACCACGGTGCGCAGCATGGCCAGAATGTCCCAGTCACGCGGCAACTGCCCGGTGATGATCTGGCCACCGGCGAGCAGAATCGTTTCGCTATCCTTGAGTTCCCACGGATTGATGGCGGTGAGCTCTTCCTGAAGCGGATACTTGCTGCCATCGTGATACATCGAGCCGTACTGCTGCATGCGATCCGCGCCGAACTGAGCGCGGGCCAACATGGCCTGTCGATACCAGGCCAGGCCGGTGTATTTTTTGCTCTCCGTCTGATCGAGCGAGCGCGCTTCATTCAAGAGGAAAAGCACCTTCTGCTCATCGCCTAAGTCAGCTTTGTAATTCTTGGGAGTAGAAGCAAAGATCGGTTTGCCATCTTTGCCCACGCGCAGACCAATGGGACGCTTTCGGCGAAGGTTCCAGTCGCTGTTGTATTCATCGAAATCATCTTCGCCCGCTGTCTCGGCCATGACATCATCGCGCTGAGCCCAGTAGCGGAACCAGTAGCTGGTGTTGTTTTCAAAGATGCCAAACTGCGAAGCGACAGAAGCCAGATCAAAGATGCACTCGATGCGCTCGCTGCGCCAGTTGGTGCGTTCCGCTTCGGGGAGAACTTCAAGAGCCTTGGCGTTGCCTTCGTACTGGGCGTAAAGCTCACGGGCTTTTTCGAGATGGCCTTGCGCAAATTTTTTGTCGTAGCGTTCGGTGCGAACGCGGATGCCTTGCACCGCTTGAGCGCGCAGGACTTTGCCACCCGAGCGCGTGCCCCAGTGCGGAACGAGCATGTAAAGGTTGCCCGCCATGCGCTGAGCGCGGGCTTCGAAGGGTGTGCCCTTGGCGCGTTCGATGTAAGCAGCGGCAGCTTCGAGAGCGGGATCGAACAGCCGCAGCCGCAGCTTCGATTGAATCACGCGATCGCTGGCATGCTGCCAACCATCTTGAAGCGGCTTGACGGCGAGGAACTCCTCGTAAGCCTTGGAAGCCTCGGCGTAATTCTTTTCATCAAACAGCTTGTTCGCCTTCACCAGCACGTCGGCTGGCTTTTCATCGGCAGTCGTGGCCCACTGGCTGGTGGCGACAAAGATGGTGCCCAGAATGCACAGGACGAGGGTGAGTGACAGGGCCTTCCACATGGCGAATCTCCGGGGAATTAAGTTCTGAGTTCTGAGTTCAAAGTTCAAGGTTCAAAGTTCAAGGTTCAAGGTTCAAGGTTCAAGGTTCAAGGTTCAAGGTTCAAGGTTCAAGGTTCAAGGTTCTAAGTCTGGGGAACGTGAAATCGCAGGCCGGTGAAGGCCTGTAAAAGCATTGGACGTACGAGAGGCACTGTGGTTCCCGGAGGACAAAAAGAAATAAAAATGACTCTGGACTCTGGACTCTGGACTCCGGACTCTGGACTTCCATCGGGCTTGGTACGGGAGCGAAGCCGCGAGCGGCTTTACTTGGGCGCATACGCTTCATCGAGAATCTTCACCAGTTCATTCTGCGTGCGCAGCACCGTATCCAGAGGCACACGGATTTCGTTGAAGAGGAAACTGAACGCGACCGCAGGCCCATCATCCACATCATTCTGATCGGTGGGTTGCACACCTGTGTTGGCCTTGGGCTTGTTGCTCGGAGCGATGTAGTAACCACTCAAACAACTGACGCCGTTGATGTAACCCGTCTTCGCATGCACACGGCCTTTAAGCCCTTTCATACGATCATCGAGCGTGCCATCGACACCGGCAATCGACATGCTGTCGCGGTAAGGCTTGCCGAGTTTCGCATTCTTGTGCATGGCGGCAAGCACATCGACCATGATGCGAGCCGTCACGCGATTGTCCCGGCTCATCCCGCTGCCATCAGCAGTACGCACAGCAGCCGCCGCAGTACCGATCTGCTTTTGAAGGAACAAGCGAACCGCCGCAGCACCATTATCAAAACTCCCCGGCGCACCTGTCGCTTTGAAACCGATGCGCTTGAATAAGGCCTCGGCATAAAGATTCTGCGAGTTCTTGTTGCAGCGCGAAAGCACGATGCTCAAGGGTGTACGAATGATATGCAACGGCTTGCCCGCGCCGAGCACATCCTGCGGCTTGGGCCGGCCTACTGATCCCACCGCGATGCCCGCCTTGGCCAGACGATCCGCCAGAATCTGCCCGAAAAACAGCGGCGGATCGTGCAGCGTCACATTCACCGGACTGGTGCGCTTGTTCTTCACACTGCCTCGGAACGTCATCTCATTCGTACCAATTCTTCGGCTGATCCAGAACGTGTCGCTGTTACCCGTGGTGGCGATGTTGGTGGTGGAGATAAACGGTGCCGCGGGAATCACACGCACAAACGGACTGTCCCCCGCCACTGTCGAAGGCACCGGATAAACGTCCAGACAGTTGGTGTAAAAATTCAGCCCTGCGACCTGTGCGCAGTACCAACGATTGAGCTGATCGGCGGGCCAGGTCGGGTGAACAAACGTGGTATCGAAAATCGAATCATCAATGATGAGCCGCGAGACTTTGGTGATGTTGGCTTTCTTGACGACGTCGATCCAGAGCTGAATCATCGCTTCGACATCGCCAATCTGGTTGCCGTATTTGCGAAGGACGGTGTCATCGCCAAAGGCCGGATCACCATCGCCTTTGACGACGAGAATTGCATCGGTCTGCGGAGCTTTGTCATCGGCGGGCGGATTCAGCAGCGAGAGCTTGGTTTCAAAAACGAAGTCGTGGCCGAGCGTGCCCAGTGCCGCTGCGGAGGTGATGAGCTTGAGATTGCTGGCGGGAATCATCGCCTCATCCTGATTGGATCGCACGATGGCGCGGCCGGTTTCGAGATCGACGGCATAGAGCGCGACCTGCGTCTTGCCCATGCCAGCTGAGTGAATCGTCTCAGCCATCTTCAGATCAACAGCAACGACCGGCCCGGCAACAGAGACGTTGACAGCCACGCTGCTCAAAGTGACCAATAGAAAAGCAAGTGCGATGGCGAAGCGACGGGGCATCATCAAGACCTCCATGTCCGAAAGAAGCGGCACGCTGATGCAGCGCGCATAAAACAACGTGGATATGTACAGGTTATCCGTTTGAGCGATGTCAATCCAGCGCGGCGCGGTGGCGTGTGATCTGTTCGTAGATTTCCGCGTATCGCTTGTGCATTTGCTGCTGGGTGAAAGTCGCAAGCAATCGGGCCCGGCCAGCTTCACCCATGCGCTGTCGCATCAGCGGATCACGCAGCAATGTGGCGAGACTTACACCCAGTGCGGCATGTTCGGAGCGAGGCGAGAGCAGACCTGATTCGCCGTGGGCGACCACTTCGCCGTTGCCGCCGACATTGGTGGCGGCAATGGGAATCGCAGCGCCCATGGCTTCGAGGAGCGTCACCGAAATGCCTTCGCTAAGGCTGCTGAGCATGAACACATCGGCAGCGCTCATCAGCCTTGGAATGTCGCGGCGCACACCGAGAAAGCGCACGAGGCTACTAACCTGAAGCTGAGCAATGAGCGATTCAATTTTTTCGCGCTCATCACCATCGCCCACCAGCAGCAGCAGTGGCTTGTTAGCTTCATTGAACGTCCCCGCCGCCGCAGCGAATGCACGCACTGCGGTGGCATGATCCTTCACAGGATGAAACCGCGCCACTTGTAGAACGACGCCACGATCAGCCGCGATGCTCAGCTCTGCGCGCACCGCAGCGCGGACCTGACCGGTGGTATCGACCTGGAAACGATCGGTGTCGATGCCGTTGTAAACGACTTCGATCCGCTGCTGCGCGATGCCTTCGTTGTTCACCAGTGCCTGCTTGACGAATTTGCCCACTGCCGTGACCTGATCGCGTTTGCGAAGGAGCAGCTTGTTGGCGAAGACGCGTTTGGTCTTGCGGATATCGGGGTAATGCCGACCGTGCTCGGTGAAGAGTAGTCGCGGCGATGAAGTCAGGCTGCCCCGAATTCCACGCGAGGCTGATGCATAAAAGAATGGTGTGTACTGATGGGCGTGAAGCAATTCGATGCCATGCTCTTTCGTCAATGCACGAATACGACGAGCCACGGATAAATCGACCCCAGGCTTGCGCTGTAGATCGACGACATTGAACCCTTCCGATGCGAGCTGCTCTCCGAGGGGGCCAACCTCATCGAGGCAGAGAAAGTGAAAATCGAATCGATCGCGCATCTGCCGCGCCAGCGCAGCGGCAAGAACCTCAGCACCCGCGAGGTAGAGACGATGAAGAACATGAGCGATGATCGGTTTAGGCAATGCGGCTTCCGAGGAACAGGCCTCAATCTCTCGTGCGGCCAAAACAAAGATCATCGCCTGCAAAGAGATCGCTGTCGTTTTACCATCGGCTCATGATGGGAGCGTTCGTCATGATTGATTCCATTCCCACAGGCAGATTGCACCGAAGTGTCACATTTCGATATCGCGGCACCATTTCCACGACGACGCAGCGGCGGCGTCATTCGTGCAATACAGATCAGAATTGAACATCAACCAAACGAAGGTTGTAGCCTGCCGGGCGGAAAACGGTTGACCAGTTCATCGGAACCGTCCAGGGGCGATGGGACGTTGACTAGTTCGGGGATATCCATCGCGAAGCCGCCTGGGCTGGCATCAATGACGCGATTGACGTACGCCACCGTGGTCAGGCCGACGGTACAGATGATGTATCCGATTTCGACGGACTCCATGCCGATGAACATCGAACAGAGCAGGAAGCCACCGATGGAGGTACTCACGGCCAGGCCCAGGTACTTAGGCCAAACGAGCATCGAGGCGACGCGGGTGCGGGCCATGAGGATGGTGTTGATGAAGGTCATGCCATAGAACGTGATCATGCCCAGCATGCCGATGACACCGTAGTCGGCACCAGTCTGCAGGTAAAGATTATGCACAGCCTTGCCGCCAGTGAGTCCATAACTGGGTGCGTAGAAGCCGAAGTTTCGTGGACCTACGCCCAATGGGTGTTCCTTGATGCAATTCCAGGCGGCGGACCATGTGTGGAAACGGCTTTCTGCTGAGGCATCGCGATCTTCTGCAAAGATCGACATGAATCGCTGCCGCACACCATCACCGGCAAGATAGAGAGTGAGCGCAACAAAGATTGCCGCCGCGCCAAGGGTGAGAAACTTTCGAGGCATATAAAGCAACGAGAATAGAAAAATGAAGCCCCCGACCATACACAACCCTAATTGCGACCCACGGGAATAGCTGAACAGGATCACGTGCACCTGGCAAGCAGTGGCGAAGAACGCGCCCAGGCGTACCCAGAGCCGGCCATCGTAAACCGCCATGAAGAAGCTCAGCGGAATGGCGGCCACCATAATCATGGCGGTGCCGTTGTTGTCGATCGAACCGAATCCGTTGTTGTGAAGGTAATTCGGATTGATGAAGTACCAGTCGTTGAGTACCCATGCAAGGTACCCTAGCGAAGCGATAACCACCCACGTGAAGGTAAGAATAGAGCGAGCATCACGCACGATGGTCATGGTGACAAGCACCATGATCACGATCTTGAATTGATTATCGAGCATGAGCTCTGAATAAAGTGGCCAGACCGCGTACATCTGCCAGGAGAAGACGCCGCTGAGAAAATAGACGACCAGCCCGATGATCGCCAGTCTCGTGCCGCGCAGTCCTTGAAAACTACCAAAGCCCGCAATTGCCCAGCCAATGAGAACAGACACACCGATGTAAAGACTGAATCGTGGTGCGGTGGCAGGATCAAACGCCCAGAACCAAAGATAAGGCGGGCGCAGAATCGAAAACCAGTAATAGACCATCAGCCCGACAAACGGATTGATCCATCCGCTGGCCGCGCCAATCAGTCCCATGATGTGGGTGATGAGCCAACCCATAGTGTGAACGATTCAATGCAAACGAAATCTTCAAACAGTTTGTCTGACCTCTGACCTCTAACCTCTGACCTCTGCTATCCCATTTTTTCGACCATTTCCACGGTTCGCTGAACCACTGCTGGCCAATCCAGCGTCTGAGCCTTCATTCGCCCTGCTTCGCCCATGCGCTGTCGCAAGACCGGGTCCGCTAACAAACGGTCCAGCGCACCTGTGACCGCATCCAGTTCGTTGCCATCGATGACGAATCCCGTCTGACCATCGATCACTGCCTCCGCCTGGCCGCCGCTGCTGCCCGCCACGCAAGGCTTACCACAAGCACCCGCCTCGATGAACACCATGCCGAAGCCTTCCACATCAGTCCCCACCTGAATCGCCGGCATCGCAAACAAATCGCAGCAGCCGTAGAGCGCCATCTTCGTCGCCCCATCCACTTCGCCTGGAAACTCCACGCGATCGCTAATGCCCAGTTTCGTCGTCAGTGCTTGCAACTTTTCCTTCATCTGGCCGCCGCCAGCACAGACGTAAATCATGTTTGGATATTTCTCTTTGAGTGCCGCGACAGCACGCAGCACCATCGCTTGATTCTTACGGGCATCCATGCGGGCCAGCGTCAGTACCACCTGCTTTCCCTGCCAGCCGCGCTGAGTTCGGTAATCCTGGCCAGCTTCCAGCGCACCATCGAAGGCCGCCAGCTCCACACCGGGATTGATCACTACTACTTTGCCAGGGTCGATGTGGTTCGTCAGATATCGCACCGTATTTTGACTGTTAGCAATCATCAGGTCGATCGCCTTGTGAGCTTTGTGCATAAGAAAAGTCAATTGCCTGCTCGAACAACAGGCGGTGACCTCCTCACCATGGGCGTAGCAGATGATTCTCAGCCGTTTGCCGTACCGCCATTTGAGCGGGATCAGACTCACCGCCTCAGGCACCGCGTGAATGCAGTGAACGCGCACCGTCGTATCACGACTGCTGCTACGAAGTCGCTCGCTGACAGCTCGCATCATGCGCCAATAGCGCTTGAGACGGTGGACACTTTCGATGCCCCAGTCGCTGATGAAAATGTCTCGCCGATCCATGATGAGATTGGGCGAGGTGACATGATCGCCGCTGGTCGGCCGCTGCGCGACCTTGGGAAACTCCGCAGTGCCCTGAGCGTGGTTGTAGTAATCATGCGTGATCACCTGCACCGGCGAAGGCCACCTGCTATAGACGCTATTCATCCATGCGATTGACCCGCCATGCTGAGGCAGGAATTTCTGGGCCAGCAGAATGTCGATCACTTTGGTCATGCGTTTCATCCATAGCCGTTCAAAATCAACTGATTGAAAAAACTCATATTCGAGTGCAATTCAGAAGGATTGGCCACCGAGGCACCGAGGTACTGAGGAAGGCAAAAGGCAGTAATGCTGAGAAATAATTGGCTTGGCTCAGTGTGCTGCAAGTTCATTCTCGAACTGAATCATCTCTGTTCTTTCGATTATCTCTGCCTTGTCATTTCCTCGGTGTTCTCGGTGTCTCGGTGGCCAACCCTTCTGAAATGCAATCAAGCTGGTGCTACGACCTTGCTCAGCGATTCATAAACCCCCATCAGCTTCCGCTGATAGACCGCTGGCGAATATTTTTGCTTCGTGCGCTCGTGTGCTGCTGCGCCCCAGCGTTTCAATGTAGCGCGTTCCTGTGCAACGATCAGCGCCCGTGCCCAGTCATCAGCGCCGCCTTCCACGAGATAACCGGTGACATCATGTTCGATGGTTTCCGCCAGGCCGCCGACGCGATTGGCGATGGTGGGCACGTGGTACTGCGCTGCTTCCAAAGGCACCAGGCCCAGCGGCTCGATGCGCGAAGGGCAGACCATCGCATCGACTTGTCGGTGCACGGTGGTGACATCTTTGAGGAAGCCGAGCCATTGAATGCGATCGCTCACGCCGCACTGCTGCGCGAGCGATTTGAGCTTGGCCAGATAGACGCCGCCGGACTGCGTGTCTTCACCAGCCACGAGCAGCCTGGGCCGCTGATGCACCGGCAGTCGGCCGATGGCAGCGATCACCAGGTCGAGGCCTTTGGATTCGATGAGTTGCCCGGTGAAACCCACCGTCAGTTCTTTTGAGGTGACTTCTTCAGCCGCTCGCGGCGTAGCGTCATCATCGCCCTGCTGCTCGCCATTTTTTTCAATGATGTCCTCGCTCAGCGCAGGCCAATCTACCGCATCTGCAATCACTTCCAGTTTCGCATCCTTCAGTGGCGTCGCGCTGACATCGCCCAGTTCGCGCTTGACCCAGTCGCTGATGCAGATCAGCCGTTCCGCGCCCGCTCTGGCCCACCAGCCAGCGGACTGCGCGGTGATAACCCAGCGCACATGCACAACGCGAGGCACGTTCGCCTTTGCACCCACCACACTCATCGCCTGACATGAAGGCACATCGTTGGCGTGCATTACATCAGGCTCAAACTGCTTGACCAGTTTCGTCAGTCGCCAAAGCGAACGCCACCAAGAAAGCATCCCCGTGCGGCTGCGCTTAGGCACCGACAGCATGGTCACCGGAATATTCAGCGCACCAGCCTGCTCGACCAGTTCCGTCTCATGCCCCAGTGCCAGGTGCGGCTCAATGCGCGTGCGATCCAGATGAGCAAGCATCGACATCATCGCCCGCTCCGCCCCGCTGACAAACGGCGCCCGCGCCACATACAGCACGCGAAGCGGACGATCAGGATGGAGTGGAGAGGAAGGCATGAGGATACGGGTGTCGGGTATCGGGTGTCGGGAAACGTTTCAACTCGAAACTTTGAACCTTGAACCTTGAACTTTGAACCTTGAACTATCGCTTTTTCCCGATCAGTCGATCGATGCGATCCTTCATTTTGTAAATCCACACAGGGCGGGATGCCTTCTTTTCCACTGCTTCAAATCGCGGGCCATGCACGCCCAGCTCTTTCGCCAGCGCGCACAGCTTTAACGCAGTCTCAAACTGTCGTTGCCAAAAGGCTGACTCAGCGCGGCCGCCGATGAAGGTCGCCACTCGTCGCTTGATTTCCGCTTCATCGATTCCAACTTCGCTGCCATAGCGCTTGACGAAATCCATCTGCACCCGGCTGTGAAAACCAAAAGCGCGAGGAAGATTTCCCATCGCGCCATGCCCGCCATGAATGCGATAAAGCGTCAGCGGCTGGGCGACATACGCAAACGACCCGAACCTCGCACAGCGCAGACACAAGTCGTAATCCTGCGAATTGGTCCATCGCGAATCAAACGGCTGACCGTGCGCTTCCGCTTTGGCCGCCTGATCGACAATGCTGCGCCGCACCATCACACTGGAGAAGAGCACGAGGAACTCATGCAGCA
>Ga0105054_10006650_pt1 | contig 16052 bp, 9 predicted proteins | sample BON02_FD_78091 | JGI IMG/M metagenome (GOLD analysis project Ga0105054, IMG submission 78091) | Freshwater microbial communities from Lake Bonney liftoff mats and glacier meltwater in Antarctica - BON-02 (megahit assembly) | ecosystem: Environmental > Aquatic > Freshwater > Ice > Glacier...
CCAGAATTGCTCATCCCTGGAGCAAGATGAGATATATTCAAATTCTCTGATAATTTCCCGGTATTCAATTCTTCAATATTTTCTTGGCCGGGTTTCCTTTTTGCTGGAGAATGATGAGATATACTCGAATTATCTGGTATTTCCTCAGCATTCGATGGCTCAACGTTCCCTTGGTCAGCATCGCTGTTCTTCATTGGTCCAATATTCAAATTAACTGGTACTTGAAAAACACTCATAGCCGCATTCAACTCGCTCATCACATGAGAGAGGTTGGGGGACTTATCCTTCTCATAACTATTATTAGGCACAGACTGAACTAGTTCGTCCAATCTTGACATCTCATCCCTCACCTGCTTAAGAAGATATTCAGGCCCTGCAATTTCTTCTTCGTTAGAATCGAAGAGCTTTTCTTGTGAATACTTTAATTCTCGACGTATTGGTGACTTACTAGCCAAAACATTTGGTGGTTGAAATTGACTAGATTCATCGCTGCTTGGGTACCTGTTGCCTTTTCCAATTACCGATAACGGAGATTGAGATTCATCGTCACTGGCTTCTTCACTGCTTGGGTACTTGTTGTCTTTTCCAAGTACTGATATCGCGTTTGAAATCTGCTCAACATCCCTCGAGATCATCTCGTCCAAAGTCTTTCCTAGAAAATCTGCAGGTTCTTTTCTGACAAAAATGTTTTCTTCGTCTGATTCTTCGTATTCTAAATCTGATTCTGACTCTCCTTTGAGGGGAACTTGCTCATCTTCCCTCAACCACCAAAATTCACGCCTGTCGTCCTTGTTTCTGTCTTAGATTTAGCTACATCATTCCTGAGATCGTAATATACTCACCTATTCATCCTTCTTGTGTCAGGGTCACTTGGCTTGGAGCTCCGAAACCGCTGAATCATGGAGGCAATAGTGCTGCCTTTCGGGTCATTCATGTCGACGTTTCTATTCAGTTTTCAACGTCAAAAAATTCAAAAAAAGAGGGACATCAATGTATAAAGTATTTTTAAATGCTTTAGTGGCTACTTCATGGAACGCGTTTGCAGGCGACATAGCTGTCAAGTGGAGGGATGCAATTAAATTACATCAGGAGAAGTACAATGTGAATTTAGTGATTCCACATAATGTTCTTGCTTCTGATTACCTCACGGATTGCCATCAGGCTCTTTTATTTCAACAAGATACTCTTGTTTCCTAAGAAATTAGCATTTGATGGATTTTATCCGCTACTTGTAGTGCTTTAAAAAAATCGATTTTTGTTGTGTTTTAAAAGGTATCAGGCTTTTGAACAAGATACTCTTGTTTTTATTCTATCAACAAATCGACTACAGAGTTCTGTATTTGTTTTTCAATAATAAGAAATTACTCAATTAATAAGTAATTGATGGCTTCTATCCACTCCTTGTAGTATTTTATAATAGCTGATTTTGGTTCTGTTAAAAATTCATTTGAAAGGTTTTCTTTTAAAAATACTTGACTACTCTAAATTAGAATTACCTTTCGGCAGGTGGAATTCAACTTTCTAAACCCAATCGTGGAGGTTCGTTTCTTTACTAGTGGTGTGACTTTGAAGGTTTCCCATTTTGAGATGGTATTTCCCCTTCAGAAAACTATTTATTATTAGTATGACAGCTGTTTTTAGAATCTATATTTGAAGTGGTTACACTATTAGATTCTGTCATCTCTGTTTTCATATTTCTGAATTTTTTCGCTGAGTAGCAAATTTATTTTTTTAAATTCCTTTTAATCAACAACAAATTTAATTAAATACAACTGGTGACAAAAACGGGAAATCAAAATCAACGGATTTCAATTTTCATTCCGACCTTTGTTTTTTGGAAACACATTTTCGAGTAGATCGACATCTAAACACAATGGCTGGAAAAGGACTTGCAAGCGATATTTTCATTGTTGCGGCGAAGAGAACTGCGTTTGGAGGGTTTGGAGGCAAACTGAAGCATTTATCAGCGGTGCAACTGGGTGCGGAAGCTGCAAAGGGAGCTGTAGCTCAACTTCCTAGTGCGGATATAATCGACTCTGTCTGCGTGGGTAACGTGAGTCAGACTACCACTGATTGTGCTTACCTGGCTCGACACGTTGGTTTGAAGGCAGGTATTAGTCAGGATGTTCCTATGCTTACTGTGAACCGTCTTTGTGGTTCTGGATTTCAATCCATTGTAACGGGTTGCCAAGAGATCGTGGTTGGTGATTCTAGAGTTGTTCTTGCAGGTGGTTCTGAGGCTATGAGTATGGCCCCATATGTTGTGCATGGAGTTCGTTTCGGTTCTCCTCTAGGTGTGAATCCTCCTATGGTGGACAGTCTATGGGATACCCTGGTGGACAACCATATCAAATGTCCTATGGCGATTACTGCTGAAAATTTGGGGGAGAAATACGGCATTACAAAAGAAGATGCCGATGCATATGCACTACGCTCTCAGCAATTATGGGCCAAGGCACATGAAGCCGGACAGTTTGACCAAGAGATTGTTCCAATACAAATCAAGGATAGAAAACTAGGTATGGTGGACTTTAAGGTGGACGAGCATCCTCGACCTTCATCTACCATTGAGAGCATTAGTAAATTGAAGCCTCTTTTCAAAAAGGGTGGTTCTGTTACTGCTGGAAATGCTTCTGGTATCAGTGATGGTGCCGGTGCAGTAGTCGTTGCGAGTGGTGATGCTGTTAAGGAGCACAATTTGAAACCACTCGCCAGAATTGTGAGTTACGCAGTTGCTGGAGTTCCTCCTGAAATTATGGGATTTGGACCTGTCCCAGCCATTCGCCTAGCACTTGATAGAGCTGGCCTTACCATGGCTGATATGGATCTCATCGAAATCAACGAAGCCTTTTCTACGCAATTTTTGGCTTGTCAGAAGGAACTTGGTTTTGACATGGATAAAGCAAATCTTCAAGGAGGTGCTGTTGCTATGGGCCATCCTACTGGAGCCAGTGGTTCTAGAATCATGGGACATTTAGCTTACGAACTACAAAGGACTGGAAAGAGATACGCCGTGGGAAGTGCATGCATCGGAGGTGGACAAGGCATAGCTATTATCATCGAAAGAGCTTAAAGAAATAGATTATTTAATATAGAAGTTTTATGTTTCTTATGTCAGAAAAACTCTATGGAGTATTTTCAAGTATTACACTTAATTTCGTTGTTTGGAAAGATGAGCAATGATATGCCTGCCGTGGGTAAATTGCGACAAAACTTCACTGCGTCGAGAAACCTCGTATTCGAATCTCTGAGCAAGTTCCCGGTTCGCAACATCGTAAGCTCTTTGAAGGACAAAGTTGGCATATGGATCCTTCATCATTTTCGTCAACGTGTTGTAGTTGGCCGACAGTAAATCTCCAATGAAACTCTGGGCTTGTGTTGGTGATGCCGTAATGATACACTTTTCAACCAAGTGTGAACCAAACTTGTGCTGCGATAACTCAATGACACGAGTGGAAACAAATTCCAGCACACGATCGGCCTGATTCTGTTGCCCCATATCAAGAATATGCTGCATTATAAAATTCCCATGCTGATCAACGGATAGATTATCATAATCTCCTTCCAACGCAGCAATCATGACAATCACACAAGGCGAGCGAAATGTATCGCAATCGCCCAGTACTCGTTGAACCAAACGACAAGCATGCTGATTGGTAGCCAATATCATAACATTAGCAGCTACAACATCCTCCACCGCTTTTAATAGCACCCGTGACGTGGCAAGGATCTCTGCATCCCTAGATGGTTGATATTGTTTAGACTTACTGTGATTGGCTTTCTTCTTGCTGAACATCTCAGCTCGGCCCTTGCGTGCTTCAATATGAGGAAAAAGATCTCGATGAAGAACAGTCACTGCTTTTTGAAGCACGTGGGTAGCATGAGGATCTTTCGCTGCGACTTCCAAATTCTCCTGGTTCAAAACCAACTCATCGAGTAGTTTGAATCGTGTCTGAGGACCTACTAAATCTAGTAAACGTTGAACAACCCGACATCCATGAGGATGCATGGAAAGTGTGGTTACCACACCAATCATTTTACTCGCGATAGTATCCCGTTGCGCATCAGTAGCATGATCAAGGAAGTTTTGCATCACGTAATTACCAAATAGATCCTGGATAACATTCAAACAATCGCTCATGATTTCACTCACCAGCATTTCCTTCTCTCTTGGTGAAGCAGCAGCTGTGATTTCTTGCAAGTATCGACTCCCATGAGGGTCTTTAGAGAATTCGAGGACATGACCAATCAGTTGCTGAGCTGACGGGCGCCTCCCTGTTCGTTTATGTTCAGCCAGAAGGTTCGAACATACAGGAGGTGTCTGCTGCTGAACAGGGGGGCTCCAAGGCGCCGACTGAGAATTCAAAGTTGACGACGGCTGCTGGAAGTTCGGGGGAGGTGACATTCCTTGCTGTTGAGCGAACATCATCTGTTGCATATAATACATGAATTGCATATTTTGTTGCATCTCATACATTCCGACTTGGGGCTGCGGTTGGAAAGCTGGATAAGGTTGATATTGAGAATAATGCTGCTCGTCATCACTACTCTCACCTTCGCCCTCTTCTTCTTCTTCTGGGAAACCAAATTCGGTTTCAATACATGGATGCGGAGAGGTTCTATCAAATAGCATCTCTGGGAACGCCTTGCGTACCAACTCTGCTGAGTTAGCTCTATGCAATTTACCACCAGTGACCTCCACATTCGGATTACTGTTCTCAACTTCGCCTAGTATGATACTAGTACGTACATCACCGTATCGCTGGTCACCAAGGAACTGCGTATCGTGTTCGTTAGAAACAGCCCCAAATGTCGACCGACGCGTTAGTTTCTTCAATGGTGATGGTTTCTCGTTGTCTAGTTCCAAAAACTTCATCAACGAGGGCAAGTCGACTTCCTGCGATAGTTCCTCGCAAGTGACAGCAGGAAGAGTATTTCCCAGTCCGCTGTCCCATGTGCATGCATCCCATGTCGATGATTTCTTAAGACGATGCGGTTTGCCACCCCACATTCGATCGTTCATACTTGGATTACCACTATCATCGAATGTAGTCCTAGTGTATACGTTAGATGACTCTATTGAAAACAAACAGTTTGAAAGCGTGAACGTGGAAAACTGAAAGCGGGACGAACACTATTAACACTACCTAGTGTTTTCACTAGAAATACGAAAGTGGAGTTGCACCCGTGCACGAAAATAGGATTCAAACTAAAAAAATTATTCATAAAAAGCTTCCGACTCAGCGTTGGAAACGCCGTTAACAGTTTCATGGATGAGATGAATATTGTGAGCTTGCAATATTTGCTTCCAATCCGAATCACCAAATAGTCGTCGTTTTATAGCTGCGAGAAAATGATTGAAAAAATGCTCGTTTTGAGTGCGTATGCAACCAACTCGTAGGCTGCGTAAGCACTTGACAACATTTTCCTGATTTGAATCATCTGCCAAAAACTTGTCAATCCTTATCCGCATTTCTTCAAGGGCGGATTTTGTTGTTTGGTCGTCTCCAATTTCAATAATCGACATGAATTTCGTATCCAATTCATCACTCGTGAGGACATCCGTGATAATACAAGAACTAGTTTCCCCTTTTGCATCACCTTCTTCCATCCAATCATCTTCACTTTTACAAGGTTTGATTTCTTTTGCATCACCTTCCATCATCCAATCATCGTCATTAGTTTTTTCCTTCATCCAATCATCACTACTATTGTGTTCTTGTTTGACTTTTTTACTTGCGTTTTTTTCGCTACTGAGTGAAAGATCATTCACCCAGGCAGAAGTAGTATCTGCTTCAATCTTTGGTTGTTTCGTCAATGGTTCAACAGATTCTAATTCATCCCTTGCTCGCTTCGCATCAACAACCTGTTTCAATGGAAAAAGCGATTTGACCTCCTCATATACTGGCAACGTCATGTTACTGGGCAAATACTCATCACCTATGGGATCATTCTCATACTCGGCATCAGGCTTGAGGGATCTCTTTTTCAATATTTGGTAATACCTCTCAAGAAATGGATTCAATAATTGTTCAGGGGCATATTTACTAGCATCCAAACTCATACCATCTACCAACGCTTCCATGGCTTGAATTTGTGATCCAGCTGGTTTAATTTCCAGGGAGCTAAAAACAAATTGCCGAACATCCTCAGCAAAAGGGAGTTCCCATACGATAAGAGTTTCAACTTGATTGTCCATGTACGGTACCAAAGCGACTACCTTTACGGAAGCATCTTGTCTCGAAACAAGTCTAGCGATGCACAACTTATTAGCTTCATTCAGAGCAGTCACATAGATTCTGAACCCTGATTGCGAATTCAAAAGTCCATCTCGCGGAATCAAGTACGCGGCATCTCCCATGGAAATATGGATGGGAATTGTGGACTTATCCACGTACCCAATAACTTTTAAAGATCGAACCCCCGTTTTAAACTTTTGGTCGATTACATCCCCATCGTTGAACGGAATAAGAGTCCCGCCGTACCAATAGCCTTTAACCAGAGATTCTTCGTCCATGGCTTCATAGCATCCCTCTTTCTTGTACACCTTGGAGGATTTAACTTCCTGGTCGGAAATGGTAGAATATTTCTTCAGTGAGTCTGGTTTAGCTTCAACGGTCTTCTTAGCCAATTTGATATGAAATCCATGTCCATTCCCAACATCGAGCAAGAAACTAACGGGGTATCCTGACACTGGTTTAACATGCTCTAACCGGAGGTGTTTCAAGGCTTGGAAGGAATCGAAAAAGATCACATTCGATTGCTTACTCAATCCTTGAAAGAACGCCTTCACTGGTGGTGATTGAGGATGATCGCAATCGATAAACAGGAATTCGAATCTAATGTTCAAATTTTCCGATACTCGCTGCTCAATATCAATAAGATTGCCGACACCGACACCATTGGTTACCACCGTTATCACTCTTTCATACACAAGATTTTTGGCGTCATTAACAATTTGCATGCAAGCCATATTAATACTATGATGTAATTTCGAGTCGCTTTCAGTGCTGGCGGTTTGAAAGTGCTTGCTATCTTGAACTAGGAGCAACTCTTGGTCAGTAGCGGTCTCTGTGAAATCACAAGGAACAACTTGAAACACATTTTGAACAGTGGTTGAACTACCTCTGGTTTTCGAACTTCCACTGGCATACACGTAATGGTACGATTTCTTAGCAAACGAGCCGAGCTTCATGACGGGTTAACCGTGCTTCCTTTCTTGTATCAAACAACTTACCCAATTAGACATGGATTCGTTCAACATGTCACGCGCTATACTTATACATGAAACACCGGTACGTGAAGCAAGTCCCATGCCCGATGACACATCAACGATAAGTGCTCGTGCGAATTTAGGCATCGCAAGTCTTTGATCCAAACGATTTTTTTTTGTAGTTTCAACGCAGTTCTTCGATTGACCAATAAAAGAATACAAATTGTACATTGTACTTTTCCACGTTTGTTGATATATTGCGTTATGACTGGATGTCCAAATCAGCGTGATCTGAATGTATCGGAAAGAATTATATCTGCTAGTGTAGGTGCTATTTGCACTTCTTTACTGGTTACGCCACTAGATGTTGTTAAAACCCGACTACAAGCTCAAGCAAGGGAGTTTGTGGGTGAACCTCACAGTGCTGCAGCCTGTACTAGATGCACGCATTATCACTTCCATAATGGAATAGCAGATATCATGCTGCCTAAAAAATTCAGTCACTTTGACTCTACAATTCATCTCAACTCAACCTGGGACGCGATTTTGAAAATTGGGCGAAACGAAGGCATTAAGTCTCTGTACAATGGACTTAAACCCAGTCTTATCATGTCTATACCATCAACTGTATTGTATTTCGCCACTTATGATTCACTCAGAGACCGTCTTCTAGAACAAAACGCCGGCAACATTGTAGCTCCTACTTTTGCCGGATCTCTTTCACGTGCATTCGCTGCTACGGTGGTTTCACCTTTGGAGTTAATTCGAACCAAAAGCCAGGCAATGAACAATCCTCCATCAATGGGGTCCATGTTTATCAATCAAGTAAGAAACTCAGGTGTAAGGTCTCTATGGCAAGGTTTGTCTCCAACTCTATTTAGAGATATTCCTTTCAGTGGCATATATTGGGTGTGTGTAGAGCAATCAAGAACATTTCTAATTTCGTTGTGTATTAAACCAGATGCTGACTATTGTGCGTCTGTTGGGGGCTTCATTCCGTTCTCGATTTCTTTTCTATCCGGGGCCTTCGCCGGTCTCATCGCAGCCGCAATTACGCAACCATTTGATGTTGTTAAAACCAGACGACAAATATCTGATTTCACCACCGATCCTAAATTACAAGAAACGAGTATGCTGAGAATATCAAAACGAATATATCGGAATGAAGGCGCAAAAGGGTTTTTTGTGGGATTGATTCCACGTTTAGGTAAAATAGCCCCTGCTTGTGCCATCATGTTATCTTCCTACGAAGCTGGAAAATCATTTTTTCTTACACATTAGTTAGTTAATTATTCTGCCACAGTTACTGGGCTGTTGTTGTCGGAGTTTGAACTTTCTTGAATGGCAACCAAAGTGTAATTTTCGGATGGAGCCACTATCATCTCATATTTTTTAGATCGTAGCCGAATGGATTCCACTTCGTTCTTCGTATTTGTTTTAATTACATCATAATAATAGTAACATAACAATAAAACTTACGTTTGGAGGAGCCAGAAGTTCTTGACAGCCAGACGAACAATGCCTCACCAAATTTGAAACCGTTGCTGCAAGTTGAACACATTTTTTGTAACTTGATTTCTCATCATCCCATCCTTCAAAACGAATAAGGATTCCTTCTTTGTTGTAAATAATATACTTGGTAACCCGCTCTACCTTTAGCACTCCTTTCACCAACTCGTCTTCTTCACTTGAAGCTGCTTGCTACCACTTTTGTTATCTATGGATTCAAGATATATAAACAGACACTCATTCACTTACCGAAGCTCGACTCATCGTTCTTTAACGTAACGGCAATGGGTAGGTCCCCGCAACTTTCCATTGAAAATAACGGATCAATTGTTTCCAATTTTCACGATGGTGATTGCGGGGATTACGAAGGATGAGAAAGTGTGAGTAGTTAAAATAGGCAATGTGATCATGTTTTACCTTTACCAGTATTCCTCCTATGATTGGGAGCCCTGTTGCACCCTTTGAAAATACTCCGATATTCGGACTCACTCAATCAATATACGAGTCATCTGCGTGCACCCAGTCGATAGATGAATCATCCTATTCAGCATCACCATGCAATGCATTGGAGCTTAAAATGTCGTTTGACTTGACTCCTCTCTCGAAACAAGGCAAAAGATTCAAGCTTCGTGAGAAAAAGACTAAAGAAGAAAAAGAACCAAGGCCTCCAGTTGTTCATCATATTGGAAGAATCAAGCATCTGCCTTCAGATGCTTCGCTAATAGCTAAAGAAATAGACGTGCTTAAATATATCAGCATTAGAGAGGAAATAGTAGTGTCTTTGAAATTATGTTACCAAGATTTGCTTCTGCGAATCGATTCCAGAAGCAAAAATATACCCTATGCCACACTAACTGCAGCTATTACTGACATAAGAAACGCGAGTATGAATGTATGTGTCGCTATAAAACAATGGAGAGACTATGTATCCGACACAGAACGTCGTTTAAACCTACCCATAACATATTCCGTTTTTATGTATTGCGGGTCTAACTATTTAGTTAAGATGCAACAGGACCTTTTGTTCTTAGATAGTGATACCAACATGCATGCACAAGTATTCATCAGCAATCCTCATGTAGGAAATCTACTAGCGTTATGGATCAGTTGTAGAGTAGAAGGGAATCCATTGATTATCCCTCCAGTACACGTGAAATCTGCACACCTATTAGAGCTTGAAAGAAATCAACTGGGAAATGAGACACAAACTACGCATCAGAAAAAGGAGAGATATTCAATGATTTTGATAGGATTGCGACAAGGCAAATCAGCGGAAGCTATATTTTCAAATGAAAATCAGCCAAAATTACTTTCTATCCCCCCGTTATCTGCGCGAGATCAACTCAGAGCACCATCAGAAAGCTTCTTTCCTCAAACGGCTAGATGTTTTGGTCCATCAGCATGGTATAAAGATCAAATCAAAACGTTTGAAAATTCTGCAATTGAAGAAAAGTATGAACTGCCACACCAAAGCCTTGTCACCCTGGATGAAACAAGTAGAGAATTTGTCAAATCTCTTTCTGAATATATTACAAAAGAACAGGAACGGGTAGACAAACATGCATTGCAATTCAAAACTGAATTAGATCGAATCAACAATGCATACGATCCTATCGCTCGTATTGTTGAATCAGGAGGTCAAAATGAAATCACGCTTCAATGCCTTTCCTCCGTGGATCCTACCGTAAAAGTATCTCTTAGAAAACGACAAGAGGAAGCAAATCCGAGTATGAAACCTGAACAAGTTAAAAAATGTCTCATTGAAGATTCGAATAGCTATTTTGAATCAATAGAAAGCAAAAGAATAGAAACTCTTGACAAGACCAAAAAGGAGCGTTCTCATGTGAATATTCTAAAGTTTAAGAATTTCAAAAAGATATCTTCAAAACGGGCTGGCAACGAGCGTGAGTGGCAAGTAGCAAAAATGAAGGAATTAAATATAATGATTCAATTATTGCGAAAGCGAAGACATAGGATGGAAGGTCGTTTGCAGCCATACGAAGAAAAACAATTGCATGAGTGTGAAATGCAATACGAGGTGCTGCATTCCGGTTACATGCCTGACAAATTTGAAAGTGAGCTACACCGTCAAAAGCAGAAAATAAACGAAAGAGTCAAGTATCGAAACGCAGAAGCTGCGAAAGATCAAGGGGCCACTAAGATCCAGTCTTCATTCAGATCAAAGATTCAGCAACGGTTGTATTCGTCATCATTATACGAATTGGAACTCTTTGAATCATCACGGAACAAAGAACCTTTACTGGAAGATATCAATGCTATGCGTATACAGGCTGTTCTTCGGGGGCATCTAGGAAGAAAAATTGCACAGTTGCGAGAAGCAGATTTATTGATGAACAAACTTGAGATGATATCCCCAAGAGAAATGACTCGTAAGAATAATGACATAGCACCAATCGAAGTTGCACTAAATCTCTTCAACAAAGCCAAAGCTGCTGCTAAAGTGTCTAGTACAAAATCCAAAACAGCAAGAAATGAAAATAAACAAGATACTGAAACGAAATGTGCAATGAAGTTACAGGCACTTGGGCGAGGCATGCTCACAAGATTTCTTTACAAAAAAGAACTTTTGAACCAGAAACGCGGAGAAATCGAATCTTTCAAAGAGTCACGGAAGAAATACGAACTGCTTTACTCGAACTTACCTATTGATATTGATTTTACTTCATAGTGTTGATCTACTTTTGATACATTCATCAATACTTTAAAATTAATATAAATTGACCTCATCAAAAGTGAAATAATAAAGAATCTACACAGCATCGCCAAGGTCATCATCCCCGAAGAGATCCATCGGAGCTGCAGTAGGTGGAGCATTCAGCTTTGGTACCTGAGTCTTCCTGATATTGATGGTAGGCAAAGGATGGGCATCCGTAGTTGCAGATATCAATTCTGCATCATCTTCATCATCGAAATCAAAATCATCTCCATCATCATGGTAATCATTCCCGAATTCTTCATCATCAAATTCCATTGCGCTTTCAGGCCCTCGAGAGAATCTAGACATGTTGGCACTTGCTCCCCTAGATTTAATGAATTCAACCATCATACTCCAGCACGATGATGCTTCTTCACCGAATGATTTGGTTCCAAAACCATCAGAAGGGGCATTAGAAGGTCTTGATACATATACAAGACCACCAACTAGTAATGCGATGATGAATATAACAAACCATCCAGTTGATGACACACCTAAAACACCGTTGCTGCAGGCTACATAAGATGCACCAAGTTCTTTACCTCCGTGACATGTATTCCCTCCAACTAACCTGTATCCACTGCTTATTCTCCGCTGGCCTGAAGGCGGACATCTTCCCATGTCGATACCAATGGTAGCATTGGATACCGCAGTATCACGAACACAAGAGGAGCCAAAATCCTCGCGCGAATATCCAAAATCACACTCGTAATCCCTTTCAGTGCATTCACAATTCTTTACCAATTTATTGGTTTCAAACTTTGCTGGGTTGAAGCAAGCGGCCTCTCTTTTACGCACCGTATATTCAATAGTATGGCCAAGATGACACATGGTATGGCCGTCTCTGGGACTCCATATTTCATAGTCGCTGGAACTGCTCTGAGCCATACTATATCCTTGACACTCACGTTCATGAAGACCAGAGAAATCAATAGTGACGACCACGCCAGATACACCAGCACCGGTATCACGTGTACCGTATACATGAAACACTGCACTAGTAGATGTAGGTTCAATCACAATATTATCAACATCCATCTTGGTGTTTGTGAATACCAATTCAGTCCATTCAAGGCCCTGGGTCCATGAATAGATAACTCTATCAGTTTCTTCTTTGACATCAGCCATGACAAGCAATCCTCCATGATCACCTATTTCATAGATGTGAGCACCTTTTCTAATCTCAAACCATGATAGGCCTCCATCTCGTGATAGATACGTATTCAGTTCATCAGGTTTATTCTTGAGTGAATCTCCTACATTACCGGTCCCAAGAATGATCCCAACTGCCATATCCGTACTGTACACCGATCCGATTGAATTTCCTGGATTAGTTTGTCCGTGTAAATGAAGTGAACATGCAGGTGCCACACACACAATTTGACGTCCCACAGAATCAACTGGAGGTGGTGCCAAATAAGCCCATTCTCCACCTCGATCGAAGGAAATAACTGTTTTCACCTTTGGATTCACACGACGAACTCTACTATCTCCTGTGGCGAGCTCGCCTAGTGCATACTCTACCTCCTTGGCATTGTCTACAACATTCGCAATATACACTCCTTCCAAACTCTCCACTCTCTCAAAAGCACATTTCCCTTGACTGTTTCTTTGGTTGGCCTTTAAAGAAAACGTGTAATTCATTCCAGTACTATCAGATATGTAAACATGACCGAAAGGGAACGTATCAGTTCCATGGTTCACATGTAGGAAAACAACGTCGTCTTTAGTATCTAACACGGTGTATCCGTGCTGAGTTAATACAAAAGGAAGACTACCCGAGTAAAAGGACTTGGTACGATCTCCAGATAGCTGCAATTGCACCTCAGTCGCGTCTGATTTCACTACCTGTGCAACAAAGAGAAAACTATCAGTGAAAAGAAATTTATTTCCTCCATTCACAAGAACAGTTGAATGCTTGAAATCGTCAATAGAAGAATGCAAATCGATCGTACTATCCCAGAAACGAAGATTTTGCTTCCCGTATTTGACTCTTGGAATTGAGCATAAAATAGATTGATCCTTTCTCAGATCCATTTCCTTCAATTCATCTGTGATGACGCCTCCTGCAAGCTTTCTTGTTTTAGTCACTTTAGCCAACCAGTCACACTGAAGAACGTATTTTTGTAGAAGGGTTATACCAGTACCTTTCCTATACCGATAAAGTGATTTATAGCAGGATTGAACCCCTTTCTCGTCTAAGCCGTCATCCAAAGCCCCTGGTTGTACTTCTTTCGAATCAGTACATGCCGGTGACCTTGAAGTGAAAAGAAAGGTGTCCGATTCATAAGGATGCAGCATAACTTCATTAATCTCTGAAGTAGTTCGAATGACATCAAACGAATCTCCTCCGTTATCAGAAAATAAATGAGAGAGACCTTTGCCTAACAGGAATACGAAATCTGGGTTGGTTTTCACTATATACAACCCGGCGATCTGTCCTTTTAGAAAGTGCAACTCTGTGAGATCTGAAAATGACTTTCCCGCATCACGAGTTATAAGAACATCAGATGCGGAGGTCAGGAGAAGCATCGCTTTGGAACGATCTCCCAGCCATTGGACATCAAGAACATCCCCTGGAAAAACCTTCTCGATCGCCGAAGGTGTCCCTCCTAAACAAGCTTGCAAAAATGCTAAGAGTGTAATACAGACGTACTCGAACCTCATGCTCTATGTCAATCTATCTTTGCAAAAATACGATTCGTTATGTAGTAGCTGTTTCGCTAGTACTCGTCCCTGAGTACTTAGGACAGTACCACATTCCTTATTCGTGTCTCTACATTGTTCTATAGAAAAGAGTCCCCCACAAATTAAAACTTTCTGATGCAAAGAGCCCTTCGGCAAATTAAAATACTGCAGTCCGATGAATCAAGACAGAATAAGAGAACGAGCATCTTTTTCAAATAAAAGAGATCGATAGTTATCAATATCTCCTATAAACAACTTCCATTATGTAGATGAAAGAGCAATAAGTCGTATATTGAGAATTAGAATTATTCCAAATACCACATGGTCCAATTAGAGGCGGTTTCCATTGATATGCAGTAGTAGAAGCGATTCTTTTTGCTAGGAATCCCAAACATCTATAGATCTTTCTCGCGATTGATTCATTCAAACGCGAAACACTCCAAAATTCAAATCACGCATTATGGTCATAAAAAAATAAGATGGCTGCACTACCTGGATACGCGACCACGTATGATATAGTGGAGGAAGGAAATGGAAGGGACGTAAAGAAGGGGGATACTGTCACCGTCCATGCCACTGGGGTAGTGAAAGAAAGCAGTTACCAGTTTTGGAGCACTCATGATCCTGGACAAAAGCCATTCACCTACAAAGCAGGAGTGGGAGGGGTTATTACCGGTTGGTAAGTGCATACAATATAGGTTAAGAGAATCGCATTTGAATTTGAAAAGGGATCAAGGGTGTCTTGGTATGAAAATGGGAGAGAAACGACAAATCACCATTCCGTTCCAAGAAGGATATGGAGCTAATGGATTTCCTGCATGGAAAATCCCACCAAATGCCACCCTGCAATTTCTTATTGAAATAGTAGAAATTAATTAACTTATAAGAAAATTAAAGTTTCAATCGTTTGTTTTCTGCCTCCAACGTTTTCACGTGCTGGAAAAGACCATATACTTGATCTTGGATCTTTTTGTCGATTACTTCCCTTTCCTTCGTTTCATCATTTAATCGTCCTAATTTTGTCTCTAGCATTCCTATTTCTGCATATAACTCGCTGTTTTCATTTTCCAATTCTGAAAGCCTGCTATTAAAAAAGATTAACTCGTTTTCATGAAATGCTTTCTGTGATTCAAATAATGTATTCGAGAGTCGCTTTGACTCTCCTTTCCGTTGCTTGTGTGCATGTCGAAGTAACTCACATTGCTGAGTGTGATATTCACATTTCATGGTCAACTCTTTTATAAGGACTTCACTCTCTCGTTTTACACGCATACGTTTCTTTTGCTCCCGGAATGACTGCTGATTCGATACAGTAGTATCTCCATTGAATTTAAGCTGCAATGAATCTACTGTCGACTGAAGTTCAAGAATCGTTTTTTCTCTTGTTTCGAGCATTCGCAAAAGATGTTGTTCACTCGTTAGTTTCGTGGAAACAGGGTCATAGTCTTCCTTTATATCATCATCCTGATTGCTTTGAACCTTCACATGTTTAAGTTTGGCTTCCAATTCAAGATTTCGTTTGTACAATTTTCTAATCACAGATTCTGCAACGTTAAGTTTTTCTGATTCATTTTGTTTGGTAACTACAGCCGTATCAGCTTTTTTGTATGATTCTGGCTGAATATTTGTTGTTTCTTCATAATATTCCTTGATTTTGTTCAAATCCTGCAAAGCATTGGCCAAATCCAAGTCCAACGTTTCCATAGGTAAGTTAATGTAACCGATCCATTTTTTATTTTTATTTAAACAACAACAAAAATCGATTTTTTAAAACTACTATGTTTTTCTGAACAAACAATTAATAAGATATGAGCGGATTTCAGTTCACTTTGGTGGGTGACGAAAGGTCTTTGTCGTCTATTGGTAATGCTTCTTTCAACTCGTCCACCATCGGAGTGATCGTTATCCTTTTTGTATTGTCTCTCC